>Ga0137412_10005076_pt1 | contig 10517 bp, 6 predicted proteins | sample CZODoug2_1_16fun_FD_122160 | JGI IMG/M metagenome (GOLD analysis project Ga0137412, IMG submission 122160) | Vadose zone soil fungal communities from Angelo Coast Range Reserve, California, USA - CZODoug2_1_16fungal (Hybrid Assembly) | ecosystem: Environmental > Terrestrial > Soil > Vadose zone... | reverse complement strand
CGGCCTGGCGCTGTGCGAAGAACCGCGCCGCATTCTCGTCGTCGGCCTCGGCGGAGGGTCTCTACCGATGTTCTTGCGCAAGCACTATCCGGCTGCGGGCATCGATGTGGCGGAAATCGACCCGGATGTGGTGGACGTGGCGAAGAAGTACTTCGGCTTCCGGGAGGACGAGCGCATGCATGCCCGTATCGGCGACGGGCGGCAATTCATCGAGAGCGCTCGACAATCCGATTACGACATCATTTTTCTCGACGCCTTCGGCGCCCGCGACGTACCGAAACACCTGACCACGCGGGAATTCCTGCAGGTGGTGCGCCGGGCGCTCGTGCCGGGCGGCGTCGTGGTCGGCAACGTCTGGCGCCCCGCTTCCAACCCGTTTTACGACGCGATGGCGCGCACCTACCAGGAGGCGTTCGAGGAGCTGTTCATCCTGGATGTCCCGGGCGACGTCAACAACATCTTCCTCGCCCTGCCCCGCCGGCAGTCTCTCAGCCAAAACGAGCTGGCGCTGCTCGCCCGGAAAATATCGACCGCGAAGCGGTTCCGTTTCGACCTGGGAGAGCTGGTCGAGTACGGGTTCTTGCATGCGCGCGAGAAGAACCCGCAGGCGCGGGTTCTGCGCGACGCAGACCTCCGGTAACCGACGACCGCCTAGGCGGCGACCATGCCGTGCACGCTGAACAGCTGCTCCGGATCGGTCCAGACTTTTTCCGGCGTGAATCCCGCGCGCTTGCCCAGTTCCTGGAATTCGGCGATCGAGTACTTGCAGGAAATTTCGGTGTGGATGGTTTCACCCGGCGCAAAACCGAACCGACGCCCGGCGACGTGCACGAACTGCGAGTACAGGCTCTCCAGGTGCATCTCGATGCGGCTCATGATCGGATCGTAGAAAGCCTTGTGACGAAAGCGCTTCACCTGGAAATCCGCTGCAAGCTCGCGATTGATCCGATGCAACAGGTTGAGGTTGAACTGCGCGGTCACGCCCCTGGGATCGGCGTAAGCGGCATCGAGAGTGGCCTTGTCTTTCTTGAGGTCCACGCCGATCAGCAGGACGCCGCGCGGTCCCGCCGCCTTGCGCGCCTGCTTGAGGAAAGCCAGGGCCTCGGCAGGGGTGAAATTGCCGATGGTGGATCCCGGAAAGAAAATCGCCTTCCTCTGGATCGGCACCCCTACGAACTCGGGCAGCGCGAGGGGCTGCGTATGGTCGGCGCAGATGCCGACGATATTGAGGAAGGGAAAACGGGCCGCAAGCTCGCTTGACGAAGCACGCAGCGTATCGAGCGCGATGTCGATCGGAACGTAGAGCTGCGTTTGCAGCGCCTGGATCAGGATGCGGGTCTTGGCCTGAACGCCGCTGCCGAATTCGATCAGCTCGGCCTCGGGCCCTATGAATTGCGCGATTTCCGCGATGTTGCCGCGCAGGATCGCCGTCTCGGTTCGCGTCAGGTAGTACTCGGGCAGCTCGCAGATCGCTTCAAACAGCCGGCAGCCCTGCTCGTCGTAGAAATACTTCGGCGGGATGCTTTTCTGCGGGAGCGCAAGGCCGGAGAGCACGTCCTCTAGGAGGCCCCCTCCGCGGGGAAGGAAGCTGTAGTAGCGGACCACCCCAGGTGCCGGGGTCTGGGGTGAAGGCTCGGGGTTCATGCCGAAGGCCGGGATCTAGCCCGGCCGGTCGTTTCGTGCGTAGATCGATGCGAAATCGCCCTGCAGCGGCAAGCCCGCGGAGGTCGGGTGAGCGTTGGACCGGCCGGAGGCGAACTCCAGCCATTGACGTATGCGGGTCGCGTCGCCGACACGAGTGTATTTGCCCCAGGAATCGAGCAGCACGATGATAATCGAACGCCCGGCGAGCGTCACCTGCATTACGAGGCACCGCCCCGCCTCGGCGATGTATCCGGTCTTGGATAGACCGATGTCCCAGTGGGAGCTGCGGGTCAGGTTGTTGGTATTGCCGAAGCGCATCGTGCGGCGCCCGATCTTGACCTGGTGCGAAGTCGAGGTCGTGTAGTCGCGGATCTTGGGGTAGGCGTGCGCGGCCTGCACGAGCTTCGCCAGGTCCTGCGCGGTCGACACGTTGCGGCCGGAAAGGCCCGTGCCGTCCTCGAAGCGCGTGCCCGACATCCCGAGCAATTGGGCTTTGAGGTTCATCGCCAGCACGCACGAATCCTTTCCGCCCGGGTAGGAGCTTGCGAGCGCGGAGGCGGCGCGGTTTTCCGAGGCCATGAGGGCGAGGTGCAGCAACTCGTCGCGCGTGAGCGTCGTTCCCACTTGCAGGCGGGAATGAGAGCCGCGCAGTCTGTCGACGTCGGCTTTCGTGACCGTCACCGGCTCGTCGGGGTCCAGCTCGGCGTCCAGCGTGACGATCGCGGTCATCAGCTTGGTGAGCGAGGCGATCGGCAACTTCGATTCCATGTTCTTGCCGAGGAGCACTTCGCCGGATAGCTGGTCGACGACCAGCGCGGCCTGCGATTTCAGCGCCGGTTGGCGCAGTTCGCGCGCGAGCACCGGCGTCGAGCCGACCGCCAGTGCAATCAGGGATATCGCGATGAACCGCACCTTCCCTCCCTGCTTCTTGTTGGGCCGGTCAGTTTAGCCCTGGCGAAATTAATTTGCAACGAAAATAATGAGATACGCGGAATACTTCACACGGCCTCACGAAAAAAAACCCGGCCTTGCCGCAACCTCCGCCGGGCAGGCCGCTCCTCAAGTCGCCGCCGTCTGCTCGGCCTCCTCCTGCTGCTGGAGCGCCCACATCTGGGCGTAAACGCCGTCTTGCGCCAGCAGTTCCCTGTGAGTGCCTCGCTCGACGATACGGCCCTGATCCAGAACGAGAATCTGGTCGGCATCCATCACCGTGGAAAGGCGGTGAGCGATCACCAGGGTGGTGCGCCCCTTGGCGATGCGATCGAGCTCGGCCTGGATGCCCTGCTCGGTTTCCGAATCGAGCGCGGAGGTGGCCTCGTCGAAGACGAGGATGCTCGGATTTTTCAGGATGGCGCGGGCAATCGCGACGCGTTGCTTCTCGCCCCCGGAGAGCTTGAGCCCCCGCTCGCCGACGCGCGACTCGTACCGGTCGGGAAGGCTCTCGATGAATTCGTGGATGTGCGCGGCCTTCGCCGCATCGACGACCTCTTCGGGCGATGCGCTCGGGCGCCCATAGTGGATGTTGTAGAGGATCGTGTCGTTGAAGAGCACCGTGTCCTGAGGGACGATGCCGATGGCAGAGCGCAGGGACGACTGCGTCACGCCGCGGATATCGGCCCCGTTGATGGTGATGCGGCCCGCGTTGACGTCGTAGAAACGGAACAGGAGCCGCGACAGAGTGGATTTTCCGGAGCCGCTGTGTCCGACGACGGCGACCTTGCTGCCCGCTGGCACCTCAAACGAGACGTCGAAGAGGATCTGCCGTCTAGGCTCGTAGGAAAAATCGACGCGCTCGAAGCGCACCGTGGCGCTCCCGGCGCTTTTCCCAAGAGGCAGCGGCGCCGCATCCGGGCGGTCCTGTATTTCCCTGTCCTGGGTGAGCAGGCGGAACATGCGGTCCATGTCGGCGAGCGCCTGCTTGATTTCGCGGTACACCATGCCGAGGAAGTTGAGCGGAATGTAGAGCTGGATCAAAAGTCCGTTGACCAGCACCAGGTCGCCGAGCGTCAGGGTCTTCGCCACCACCCCCTGAGCGGCGAGGATCATAAGCAGCGTCACCGCGACGGCGATGATGCAGCTCTGTCCGATGTTGAGGAGCCCGAGCGAGGCTTCGTTCTTCACCGCGGCGGACTCGTATTTCTGCAGGTTCTCGTCGTAACGGCGCGCCTCGTACTCCTCGTTGTTGAAGTATTTCACCGTTTCGTAGTTGAGCAGGCTGTCGATCGCGCGCGTGTTGGCCTTCGAATCCAGCTCGTTCGCGTGGCGGCGGATTTCCATGCGCCACTCGGTGATGAACACGCTGAAAGCGATGTAGAGCACCACCGCGGCAAAAGTGACCGCCGCGAAGCGCCAGTCGAACTTGGTGAGAAGGATGGCCGCCACCAGGCTGAACTCGAGGATCACCGGGACGATCGAGAACAGCATGTAAGTCAACAGTGTCGAGATGCCGCGCGTGCCGCGCTCGATGTCGCGCGACACGCCGCCGGTATGGCGCTCCAGGTGAAAGCGCAGCGACAGGCTGTGCATGTGACGGAACACCGTGAGCGCGACGCGGCGTATGGCGCGCTGGGTCACGCGCACGAACACCACGTCCCGGAGCTCCGCGAACAGCGTCGTCGAGAATCTGAGGATCCCGTAAGCAGCGAGGAGCGCGAGGGGCAGAACCAGCATCGCCGTCCGAGCGTCCAGCGAATCGACCACTTCCTTCAGGATCAGCGGCACGCCGACGTTGGCGAGCTTCGCGGTGGTCAGGAACGCGAGCGCCAGCGCGACGCGGACGCGGAATTCCCACAGATAGGGGACGAGCATCCCGACCGCCCGCCATTCGCTGCGCCGTTTCGGCGCCGCGGAATCCTTCAACGAGGCGGGGAAGACAAAGCCGCTGCGGTGATCGTGGGCCATGGAGGTCGTCATGTTACATGGGGGCGGGGGCTCAGCGGAGCAAGTGCTGCCGCGAGGTGCCGGAGCGGCGTATCATGGTGCATCGCGTTACAGCGCCCAGAGAACATTCCGGAGGGCCCATGCCGCTCGCTGTCTGGATCGTCGCAGTTGTTGCCGTTTCATTTGCGCTTGCCTATCTGAACTCATCGGGGTGGATGTGGATCGCCGCGGGTGCCGTGGCGCTTCTCGCCGGTCTTGCCGGAGCAGCGCTAGCGAAGGACGCCTTCGTCGTGCTCTCCGGGATATTCGCCTTCGGCGCAGTCGTGCTGGGCCTCGCACCTGTGCGCCGCCTGCTGGTGTCGCGCCCCCTTCTTGCGTGGTACCGCGGCCAGCTTCCGGCCATGTCCCAGACCGAGCAGGAAGCGATCGACGCCGGCACCGTGTGGTGGGACGGCGATCTTTTCTCCGGCAGCCCGGATTGGAACAAGCTTCTTTCGGTGCCACGACCGAAGCTCACCGCCGAGGAACAGTCCTTCCTCGACAACGAAACCGAGCAATTGTGCGCGATGGTGAACGACTGGGAAACGACGCAGGTCTATCAGGACCTGCCGCCGCACGCCTGGCAGTTCATCAAGGACAAGGGCTTCCTCGGGATGATCATCCCGAGGAAATACGGCGGCAAGGAATTCTCTGCGACGCTCCATTCGCAGGTGATCCAGAAGCTCGGGACCCGCTGCAGCGCGGCCACGGTGCACGTCATGGTTCCCAATTCCCTGGGACCGGCAGAGCTGCTGCTGCATTACGGCACGGACGAGCAGAAGAGCCACTACCTGCCCCGCCTCGCGAAGGGCCTCGAAATTCCCTGCTTCGGCCTGACCAACCCTCACGCCGGTTCCGATGCGGCGGCGATTCCCGATTTCGGCATCGTATGCAAGGGAATGTGGGAAGGCCGCGAAGTGCTCGGCATGCGCGTCACCTGGGAAAAACGTTACATCACGCTCGGCCCCATTTCGACCTTGCTCGGGCTCGCTTTCCGGCTCCACGACCCGGACCATCTGCTCGGAGACAAGGAAGACATCGGCATCACCTGTGCGCTCGTGCGCACCGACACGCCCGGTGTCAACATCGGCCGCCGCCACAATCCTCTGAACGCCGTGTTCCAGAACGGCCCGAACTGGGGCAAGGACGTGTTTATGCCTCTGGACTGGATCATCGGCGGGCCGAAGATGGCGGGCCAGGGCTGGAGGATGCTGATGGAGTGCCTCGCCGCGGGACGCTCGATCTCGCTGCCCTCCTCGGGGGCGGGCTACGCCAAGCTCGCCGCGCGCGCGACGGGCGCCTATGCGCGCGTGCGCAGCCAGTTCAAGACGCCGATCGGAAAATTCGAAGGCATCGAGGAGGCGCTCGCCCGCATCGGCGGCAATCTTTACATGATGGACGCGGCGCGTTCCATGACCGCGGGCGCGGTGGACCTCGGCGAAAAGCCCTCGGTGATCTCGGCGATCGTCAAGTACCACCTCACCGAGCGCGGGCGCGTCGTGGTCAACGACGCGATGGACATCCTCGGCGGCAAGGGAATCTGCCTCGGTCCCAACAACTTCATGGGGCGCCTCTACCAGCAGCTGCCGATCGCGATCACGGTCGAGGGCGCCAACATCCTCACGCGCAACCTCATCGTCTTCGGTCAGGGAGCGATCCGCTGCCATCCCTACGTGCTGCGCGAAATGAACGCCGCGCGCGCCAGCGACCTGAAAAGCTTCGACGCCGCGCTTTTCGGTCACATCCGGCACGTCGTCTCGAACGAGACGCGCGCTTTCCTCATGGCGATCACCGCATCGCGCTTCGTTTCGGTTTCGTCCAAGGCTGCGCCGCGGGCGCGCCGCTACTACCAGCACCTGACACGGATCTCGGCCGCTCTCGCCTATGCGGCGGATGTCTCGATGCTATCGCTCGGAGGGACGCTGAAGCGCCGGGAACGGGTCTCGGCGCGCCTGGGCGACGTCCTTTCCATGCTCTACCTCGCCTCGGCGACGCTCAAGCGCTTCGAGGACGAAGGGCGGCAGGAAGCCGATCTTCCGTTTCTTCACTGGTCGCTGCAGGACGCGCTCGCCCGCGCGGCCGATGCGCTGCACGGCGTGTTCGCGAACTATCCGGCGCGATCGGTGGGCGCCTTCCTGCGCTTCGTGATTTTCCCGTTCGGCCGGCACTTCGCGCCGCCCAGCGACGCGCTCGGGCACGAAGTCGCGCGCTTGCTCATCGCACCATCGGCCGCGCGCGACCGGCTCTGCGCCGGCATGTACCTGCCTAAGCCTGAGAGCGAACCGCTCGGATGTCTCGAGGCCGCCCTCGAGGCGACGATCAAGGCCGAGGCGGTCGAGGCCAAGATCCGCGCAGCGCAGAAAGCCGGGGCGATACGCGGCAGGACACCCGACGAGCTCGCGCAAGCTGCGCTCGCCGCGAACTTGATCGGAGGCGAAGAGCAGGCGCTGCTCAAACGCGCGGGAGAGTTGCGCGACGAGGTGATCCGCGTGGACGATTTCCCGCAGGATTTCGGACTGTCCGAAGCGCGCCGCCCGGCGCAGCCGCAACGCGCCGCGGCCTGAGAGCCGTGGCCAAAGACATCTTCATCATCGACGGCGCGCGCACGCCGTTCCTGAAATCGCGCAACCGGCCGGGGCCGTTCTCGGCAAGCGATCTCGCCACCGCCGCCGGCAAGGCGCTGCTGGTGCGTCAGCCTTTCGCACCGGCCGAGCTCGATGAAGTGATTCTCGGCTGCGCCGCGCCTTCCGTGGACGAGGTGAACATCGGGCGCGTCGCGGCGCTGCGCATGGGCTGCGGGCTCAAGGTGCCGGGATGGACCGTAATGCGCAACTGCGCCTCGGGCATGCAGGCGCTCGACTCCGCCATTGCCAACATGCTCTCCGGTCGTTCGAACCTGGTGCTCGCGGGCGGGGTTGACGCGCTCTCGCGCGTGCCCCTCCTCTACTCGGACATGATGGTCATGTGGTTTTCGAACTTCATGGCCGCGAAGACCCCGCTGCAGAAGGCCGGCATGTTCCTGAAGCTGAAACCGACCCAGCTGCTCACTCCCATCATCGGCATCATGAAGGGCCTGACCGACCCCTACGTGGGGCTTCTCATGGGCCAGACGGCCGAGAATCTCGCGTATCGCTTCGGGATCGGTCGCCGGGAAATGGACGAATTCGCCGCGGACAGCCACGCGCGCGTCCTCCGCGCGCAGGAGAACGGCGTGTTCAACGCTTCGCATGACGGTCTCGCGGCGGAGATCGTGCCGATCTTCGACGACAAGGGAAACCTCTACAAGGACGACGACGGCGTGCGCAAGGATTCCACGGCGGAGAACCTGGCGAAGCTCAAGCCCTTTTTCGACCGGAAGTTCGGCAACGTCACCGCGGGAAATTCCTCGCAGATCACAGACGGTGCGGCGTGGCTGGTGCTCGCGACCGAGGAGGCCGTCAAACGCCATGCTCTGAAGCCGCTCGGCCGCATCGTCGATTCTCAGTGGGCGGGTCTGGACCCGGCGCAAATGGGCCTCGGGCCCGTGCACGCGGCGACTCCGATACTCAAGCGCCACCGGCTTGAGCTCAACGACCTCGACGCCTGGGAAATCAACGAAGCCTTCGCGGCCCAGGTGCTCGCTTGCCTCGCCGCTTGGAAGGAAGACAAATATTGCCGCGAGGAGCTGGGCCTGGACGGCGCGCTGGGCGAGCTCGACACGGAGAGACTCAACGTGGACGGTGGCGCCATCGCGCTCGGACACCCGGTGGGCGCTTCGGGTGCCCGCATCGTGCTGCACCTGCTGCATGCGCTCAAGCGCGCAAAAGGCAAGCGCGGCATCGCCTCGATCTGCATCGGCGGGGGCCTCGGCGGCGCGATGCTGGTCGAGACACTGTAATCGTCATGGCGGGCAACTACCGTCACTGGAAGCTCGAGACCGACCGCGACAACATCCTCTGGCTGTCGCTCGACAAGGAGGGCGCCAGCGCGAACGTCCTGTCCGCCGACGTGATGGCCGAGCTCGACCGCATTCTCGATGAGCTGAGCGCCAAGACTCCACGGGGGCTTATCATCCGCTCGGGAAAAGACTCCGGATTCATCGCCGGCGCCGACGTCGAGGAATTCACCAAGCTCAAGGATGCCGATGATGTGATGCGCATGGTCAAGCGCGGCTGGGACCTCTACAACAAGCTGGCATCCCTGCCTTTCCCGACGCTTGCGCTCGTAAATGGATTCTGCATGGGAGGAGGCGTGGAGCTCGCGCTCGCCTGCCGCTATCGCGTGGCGGTGGATCAGCCGGGAACGCGCTTCGCGCTGCCGGAAGTGATGCTCGGTATCCTCCCCGCCTGGGGCGGCGTCAAGCGCCTGCCGCGCCTTGTCGGCCCCACTGCCGCGCTGGACATGTTGCTTACAGGGCGCTCCGTGGATGCGCGCCGCGCGAAGCGTCTGGGTCTGGTGGACGAGGCGGTGCCGCCTCGCGTTCAAGAGAACGCCGCGCGCATGATCGTGCTCGAATCGCCGCGGGCGAGAAGGCTGCCTCTCATGCAGGCACTGATGAATTCGGCGCCGCTGCGGCCGCTCGTCGCCTGGATGGCGCGAAGGCAGGTTGCCTCCCGGGCTTCGCCGGATCACTACCCCGCGCCGTACGCGATCCTCGAACTGTGGCGGAGATACGACGGCGATCCCTTCGCGCCGCGGCCCGAGGATCCGGCATCCGTCATCGGCCTCCTCGAGGGCGACACGGCGCGCAACCTCATCCGGATTTTCTTCCTCCAGGAGCGCCTGAAGTCGCTCGGTAAGGGGAGCGACTTCAAGGCGAAGCGCGTCCACGTGATCGGTGCCGGCGTCATGGGCGGAGATATCGCCGCCTGGTGCGCGATGCGCGGCCTCACGGTGACGCTGCAGGACCAGTCACCCGAGCGCCTTGCGCCGGCGCTGAAACGCGCGGCCGCGCTTTTCAAACGCCGGCTGCGCGACAAATCCGGAATTCGGGATGCGCTCGACCGGTTGATTCCCGACGTCGCCGGAGACGGAGCCCGGCAGGCGGACGTCGTCATCGAGGCGATCTTCGAGAATCTCCAGGCCAAGCGCGAACTGTTCGCGAAACTCGAAGTGCAGGCGAAGCCGGAGGCGCTCCTCGCCACGAATACCTCGAGCCTCAAGCTCGCCGACATCGGCGCGAAATTCAAGAACCCGTCGCGCCTCGTGGGAATCCATTTCTTCAACCCGGTGCCCCAGATGCAGCTGGTCGAGGTGGTGAAAGGCAAGGTCACAGACGCGGAGATCGCGAAGCACGCGGCGGCCTTCGTACGTCAGATCGACAAATTGCCCCTGCCGGTCAAGGATTCGCCGGGCTTTCTCGTCAACCGCGTGCTCGGTCCCTACATCGACCAGGCGCTGCGCATGGTGGACGAAGGCGTCGCGCCCGAAGTGATCGACGCGGCGGTCACGGCGTTCGGCATGCCGATGGGGCCGATCGAGCTGGCCGACACTGTGGGCCTGGACATCTGCCTCGCGGTGGGAAAGGAATTGGCCGGCGAAGGCGCCGAGCCGCCGAAGAAACTCACCGAGCTCGTCGCCGCGGGCAACCTCGGCAAGAAGACGGGCCGCGGATTCTACGTGTGGCGGGACGGCAAGGCGCGAAAGGGCGCATCGCGTGGCGCCACGCCCGAGCTCACCGAGAAACTCATCGCGCCCTACCTCGAGGAAGCGCAGGCGGTCGTCTCCGAAAGGATTGTCGCCGACGCCGATCTCGCCGATGCCGGACTCATTTTCGCCACGGGTTTTGCGCCCTTCCGCGGCGGGCCGCTGCACTACGTGAAGAGCAAGGCGGGAAATTCCTGAGTCTCGCGCGCCGTTCGCGAGAAATAAGTCACTTTTTTCCCCGGCGATCAAATCGCATAGCGCTTGCCCTAACGGGACGGGCCATGGGACAATTTTTGCTTCCTGACCAGGGAGGGTCACGGTGACTCCAA
>Ga0137412_10005075_pt1 | contig 10517 bp, 8 predicted proteins | sample CZODoug2_1_16fun_FD_122160 | JGI IMG/M metagenome (GOLD analysis project Ga0137412, IMG submission 122160) | Vadose zone soil fungal communities from Angelo Coast Range Reserve, California, USA - CZODoug2_1_16fungal (Hybrid Assembly) | ecosystem: Environmental > Terrestrial > Soil > Vadose zone... | reverse complement strand
TCGTTGCGGTAGGCGACTATCCGGCGCAAGTCCGGTTCGTCCAAGCCGCGCATCTCGGTCACCCCGAGGGACGCGATCTCCTTGCGGTACGTGTGGTACAGGACCAGACACTCGACGAGGAGGGCGAAGCGCTGGGCTGGCACCCGCCCCTCCGCTCGCGCCGACCGACTGCGCTGCAGCAGGTCAGTCATGGAGCGGTTGAAGAGCTCGGCCAGTAGATGCTGTTTGCTCGGGTAGTAGTGGTAGAACCCGGGCACCGAAAGCCCCGCACGCTGCGCAATATCGCGAATCTTGGCCCCGTGGTAGCCGTACTCGACGAAGGCTGACAGCGCCGCGGCAAGTGGCCGGTCGAGCAGCAGCGGTTCGTAGTGGCGCCACGATCCGCCGGAGTCCGCGACCGGGCGGGCCGCCACAATGAGTTCACCCATGCAAGTGCCTGCCGGAGCGCGGGCAGGTCACACCCGGCGCCAGGCGGGTAGAGCAGCTGCTCCGCGCCTGGAGTTGCGGCCCGGGAGGTGTCCCCTTGCAGGGCATGGCAAGTCCTCCTGCTCCTTTGAACTTCGATCCCAGTTGTCCGCTTCGGTGAATATCTGTGGAGCCTACCGACGAAGACACTTGATAGCCCGTTTGGACACCCGTCGACGGTGAGCGAGCGAGCGGTCGGTCGGTTGCTCCCGCGTAGACCATACCTTCCGTGCATTGCACGGGGTAGCTTGTCCAGGGATTGCTTGGTGAACTCCGTGCGCTTGACGGGGGAGCCCCGACGAGTCTGAAGCGTTTGCGCAGGTAGAGCGCGGCTCTGTCGCCCCTTGTTCGCTCCGGTCGCGGTGGTCGGCGAGGCCTGCTGCTCGGAAACAGGCGCTTTTCTTCGATCACGGCTACGGATGCTCGCCTTCGCCCTCGGGCGGCGCTCTGGGCCCGTCCGGTAGCGGTTGCGGGACTCGGCCTGTCCGACGGTGCGGTGTCCTGCCGCCGGGCTCCTGGCGCGTGGGAAGGCGCGGGCAGCGGCGGAGCCCTGGCCTTCCAGGTGCGGCGACGACGCAATCCTGCAGGTCAGACGCCGTTCCATGGGCTTCCGCCGGCTGGCCGTACCGCGACAAGTCACGTTCCTCGCCCTGCTGGACGTTGACACTGTGCTGGGGGTGGTGTCATGCTCGCTGGGCCGACCGACCGATCGCTCGGTCGCACTCCAGCATCGTAAGTCGGCGATGTTGATCGGTGTTGGCCGAGGACGGCTCGAAGATCAACCAAGGGAGGTTGAGCATGAAGCTCTCCGTGATGTATGAGCTCTTCACGCCCCAGCCGATGGATACGGATGCTGAGCACCGGATCATCCATCAGACCCTCGAGCAGATCGAGTTGGCGGACAGGATGGGTTTTCGTTCCGCGTGGGCGGTCGAGCATCATTTCCTGGAGGAGTATGCGCATATGTCGGCGCCGGAGATTTTGTTGGCGGCGGCGAGTCAGCGTACGACTCAGATTCGTTTGGGGCATGGGATTGTGAACACGTTGCCGGCGATCAATCATCCGTTTCGGGTGGCTGAGCGTATTGCGACGCTTGATCATGTTTCGAATGGGCGGGTTGAGTTCGGGTCGGGTGAGGGTGCCTCGGCTGTGGAGTTGGGTGGGTTCGGGGTTGATCCGGATCTGAAGAACGCGATGTGGGCTGAGGGGTTGGACTTCGTTGTCAAGGCGATGACGGAGCGTCCGTTCGCGGGTTATGAGGGTGAGTTTGTGTCGGCGCCGATCCGTAATGTGGTGCCGAAGCCGTATCAGCAGCCGCATCCGCCGTTGTGGATGGCGACGTCGCGTCGGGAGAAGATCACCACCGCGGCGCGGCGGGGGCTTGGTGCGTTGGGGTTCTATTTTGTGGACCCGCGGATCGCGGTTGAGTGGGTGGAGCACTACTACGAGGTGTTCGAGCGGGAGGCGGTGGCGGTCGGTTTCGCGGCTAACCCGTCGATCGGGTTGAACATTGGTATGCACGCCGCGGCGACGCGTCAGCAGGCGGTGGCGCAGTACCAGGACGGGTTTGATCTGTTCGGTTCGGCGACGGTGCACTACTACCGCGATGGCGAGCACGTTCCCGGGGTGACCAGCCCGGCGGAGATCTTCCAGGCGCAGAAGGCGGCGAATGGTGCGCCGGTTCGGGCGGTGTGGGATGAGAAGGAGCCGGCCGGGATCGGCACCGTCGCCAACATTATGGCGTTGTGTGAGATTTATGAGCAGGCCGGCCTGGACGAGCTGCTGATCATGCCGCAGATGGGGTCCAACGTTCGTCACGAGGATGCGATGGCGTCGCTGGAGTTGATCGGGACGCAGGTGATCCCGCAGCTGCACGCCCGGCACGAGGCGAGTGAGCCGGCGCGGCGGAAACGGAAGGCCGAGCTGGCCGCGAAGGCGGTCGCTCGTCGCAGCGAGGCGCCGCGCAAGGCCGATCCCGACTACCGAGTCAACCCGATCATCTCAGGTATCAGCCGCACCATCGAGGACCTGGCCCTGGGCCGCGAACACCGCGTGAGCGAGTACGTCCAGGACACCGACCGATGAAAATCGGCGACATCACCATCGAAACGCTGATCGACGGCGAGACGGCGTATCCGGGTGAGTTCCTCTACACCAACAAGGAGCGCGAGGACTGGAAGGAACACGGGCAGTTCCTCGACCCGTGCACCGGCAACTACGTCAACACCATTGGGGGGTTTTTGATCCGCGGCGGTGACAGGGTGATTGTCCTGGACACCGGAATCGGGTCCAAACCTATCTACCCCTGGCTCGGCGGCGGCTTCCGCTCGTCCCTGCTTTCCAAGGGGGTCGCCCCCGAGGACGTGACCGACGTGGTGTTCTCCCATCTGCATCTGGACCATATCGGCTGGGCCGCCCAGCACGGCAAGCCTTTCTTCTCGAACGCGACCTACCGGTGCGACAAGCGAGATTGGGACTTCTTCGTCTCGCCCGACTACGAGGTCCCCGAGTGGGAGTCGAGCACATCGAATCCGGCGGAGGACTCCGCCGTGAACCGGCTTGCGCCGGTGGCCTCACGCATGGAGTTCTTCGAGGGTTCGCAGGGCCTGTTCCCTGGCATCAGCGCGCTGGAATCGAGCGGGCACACCCCGGGCTCGACCGTCCTTCTGCTGGAGTCGGCGGGGGAGAAGGGGCTACTCCTCGGTGACCTCGTGCACTCCGAGCCGGAGCTGTACGACGATAACTGGGACTTCGTGAACCACATCGACCACGACGCCGGCATGGCGTCAATCGAGAAGATCCGAAAACTGATCCTCGACGAGGACATCCCTTTCGCCGCCGCACATTTCACTGGAATGCGTTGGGGGCGGCTGACACGCAACCACGTCAGCGATCCTCTCGGTTACGAGACCCTGCCCGAGTAAGCGGTCGTCTCCATTCGAGGACGACGACCGACATTTCGGTCCGCGGCGGCGCGGGCCGGCCGCCACCGTCCGTGGCGGAAGCGCGACCTTCTTCGGAGAGAGAGCCATGGAGCTTCAGGGACGTACAGCAGTGGTGACCGGCGGCGGCTCGGGTATTGGGGCGGCCACGTGTGCTCTCCTGGCCGAGCACGGCGTCCAGGCGGTGTCCTGGGACATCGAGTCCGGGGCCGACGTGCAGGTCGACGTGACCAGCGAGGAGTCAATCGCCAAGGCCATGCGGGAGACCGTCTCCCGCTGGGGTACGCCGAGCCTGCTTGTCGGGTCCGCCGGCGTCGCGAGCGTGGCCCCGCTGCTGGACATCGCCGTCGACGACTGGGACAAGGTCTTCGCGGTCAACGTGAAGGGCATCCTGCTCTCGATCCAGGCGGTCGCCCGCGCCATGATCGCCGCCGGGCTCGACGGCGCCATGGTCGCGGTATCGAGTATCAACGGCATCCTCTCGGACCGGCAGCTGGCGACCTACTCCGCGTCGAAGGCAGCCGTCTACCACCTCGCACGGGTGGCAGCGGTGGAGCTCGGCCCACACAACATTCGGATCAACGCAATCGGGCCTGGGCCGACCGACACCCCGCTGCTGGCACCGGCCTTCAGCGACGAGTTCGTTGCCGCGGTGCGCAAGAACACGCCGTTGGGTCGGCTCGGCGCACCCGAACTCGTGGCTGACGGCATCGTCAACCTGCTGCGTTCGGATTGGATCACTGGCCAGGCGGTCATGGTCGACGGTGGCGCGTCGCTGATGTCGGCGCGCGGTAGCACCCGCGACTTCGGCCCGATCGCGGCCAAGCCGGGTCACTGAGCGAGCGCCCCATACCGGTCGCGGCGACGAACGGGAGCGTCATGACGAGTGGACAGGAACACGCCGGCGAGGTTGCGCTCATCACCGGTGCCGCGCGAGGCCAAGGGCGGTCGCACGCCCTCGCCCTGGCCAGGGCTGGTGCGACGGTCGTGCTGGTCGACGCGCCCGAGCCGGTCGCGACCACGCCGTACGCGCTGTCGACAGCCGAGGACCTTGCCCAGACAGCAAAGGAAATCCTGGCCGTCGGGGGACGCTTTCTGTCCTTCGCTGCCGACGTCCGGTCCCACTCGCGGATGCACGAGGTGGTGCGGGAGGCGGTCGCAGAGCTCGGTCGGCTCGACATCGTGCTGGCCAACGCGGGCGTCTACTCCGTCGGCAAGGTCCGCGACCTGACCGAGCAGCAGTGGCGCGAGGTCGTCGACGTCAACTTGACCGGCGTCTTCCACACGATCCAGGCAAGCCTAGAACCGCTCGCCGCGGGGCCGCGCGGCCGGATCGTGGCGACGGCGTCGGGAATGGGCCGGCGGGGTGCCGCCAACATCGCGCACTACGTCGCCTCGAAGTGGGGCGTGATCGGGTTGGTGAAGTCGGTGGCCATCGAGGTGGCGCCGTCGGGCATCACCTGCAACGCGGTGCTGCCGACGGTCGTCAATACGACGATGATCCACAACGAGCCCACCTACCGTCTGTTCGCTCCGCACGTCGAGGCGCCCGGCATCGAGGACGCGAAGCCGGCCTTCGGCTCCACCAACCCGATGGGGATCCCGTGGGTCGAGCCGTCCGACATCACGGACGCAGTGATGTTCCTGCTCTCCGATAAGGCCCGCTACATCAGCGGTGAGGCCCTCAGCATCTCCGCCGGGGGAATGGCTTCCAACGCGACGTGACTTGGGCGCCGCAGCGCCCCGCGCATTGCTCTCCGGGTCCGCCCGCGCAGAGCACGACCAGGACAGGAGCTACGCGATGGACGACACCACGCCCCGACCGTCGGACGCCCACCCGAGGATCGCGATCATCGGAGCGGGCGTCAGTGGGCTCGCCCTCGGCGTGAAGCTGCTGCGCGCCGGCATCGGCGACTTCGACATCTTCGAGGCGGACAGCCGCCTCGGCGGGACCTGGTGGCAGAACCAGTACCCGGGCGCGGCGGTCGACGTCCACTCGGCGCTCTACCAGTTCTCCTTCGCCAACCACCACTGGCGGCGCACTCACGGGCTGCAGCACGAGCTCCTGGACTACCTGGAGAACACCGCGAAGCGATTCGGGGTAGACAAGCACATCCGGCTCAACACAACGGTCGAGTCGGTGCACTGGGACGAGTGCCACCACGTGTGGCGCGTCTGTACGGCCGACGACGAGTACACCTACTCGATCGTCGTGGCCGCCACCGGATTCCTGAACGACCCCAACCTGCCGACCTGGCCCGGCCTGTCGGACTTCAAGGGCGTCAAGTTCCACACGTCGCAATGGCGACCGGACACCGTGGACGTGACCGGCAAGCGGGTCGCGGTGGTCGGCGTCGGCTCGACGTCGGTGCAGATCGTCCCGGCTATCCAGCCCCTCGCTGAGCAGGTCCTCGTGTTCCAGCGCGAGCCCGGCTGGGTGCTGTCCAAGGGCGCCCGCGACTTCAGCGACGAGGAGTTCGAGAAGTACCGGAGCCCGCTGCGGCGCAAGCTCACGCGCTGGAAGATGGCGTTGGAGGTGGAGTGGCAGTTCGTCACCGGCCCGGTCTACGTCGCCGGCAACCGGCGTAACCGCAAGGCCGAGCAGGTCGCTCGGGACTACATCAACACGGTGTTCAAGGATCGCCCGGACCTGCGCGAGGCGGTTACCCCGAACTACCCCTTCTCGGGCAAGCGCCGGGTGCTCTCCGACGACTACTACGAGTCGCTGCTCAACGACAACGTCAAGCTCATCCCGCGTGCCGTCACACGGGTCACCGAGGCCGGGCCGGTGGACGCGGACGGCACCGAGCACCCGGTGGACGTACTGGTTATCGCCACCGGCTTCAAGGCCTCTACGTACCTCTCGCGGGTCGGGGTCTTCGGCATCGACGGCCAGGACATCCAGAAGGTGTGGAGCCACGGGGCCTTCGCCCTGGCGGGGATGACGGTCCCCGGCTTCCCGAACTTCTACATCATGTACGGCCCCGGGACCAACGGCGCGGGGCAGGTCAGTGTCAACTCGCTCGCCGAGAACCAGTCGACGTGGATCATCAAGGACATCCGCAGGATGGGCCGCCACGGCTACACCGCGATCGAGACCCGCGGCTCGGTCACGGACCTGTACAACCGCTGGCTGCAGAAGCGGCTGGAGCGAACGGCATGGGCCAAAGCGAGCAACTACATGAAGGGGCCCTCCGGCAAGATCGTCACCCAGTTCCACGGTGGCATCACCCTGTACTGGCTGCTGCTGAAGGTGCTTCGCCCACTCGGCTCCTTCGGGCGGCGACTGGGTGATCGCCGCAAGTTCGCCAGCTCCCCGACCGCGGCGAGCGGACCCATCTCGCTGGAACAGACCCGGCACCGTGAGGTGCTACCCGATTGACGGGCGCGGATCCCCTGAGGTCCATCGATGCCCAACGTGAATCACTGCACGAAGGAGCCCGCACATGACATGGCAAAAGGGGCGGCCGGACGTGGACCTGGCGTCCGAGTTCCGTGAGGTGATGGCCGGCGTCGCCACGCCGGTGTCGGTCGTGACGACGATGGGTGGCGGCCAACCGTTCGGTACGACGGTCAGTGCGTTCGCCTCGCTGTCGATGACGCCGCCGATGGTCCTTGTCGCGCTCGACCAGGGGTCTGACCTCCTCAACCAGGTCCGCACGAGCGGCGTGTTCGGGCTGAACGTGCTGGCCTCCGGCCAGTCGGAGCTGGCCCTGGCCTTTGCCCGCAAGGGCGGCGCGGCGAAGTTCAGGGCGATCGAGTGGGAGCTGCACTCGGGGGTGCCGAGGCTGCCCGGCGCGGTCGGCTGGCTGGCCTGCACCGTCGACCGGCTTGTCGACGGCGGTGACCACGTCCTGGCGCTCGGGCACGTCCGAGTCGCTGAGACCGCCGAGGGTCATCCGTTGATCTACCACCGCCGCACGTTCGGCACGCGGCGACCGCTCGAGGTGGCGGGATGAGCGCCGGGACGCCGATAGGGGCGCTCGAGGAGGCAGTCGCCGCATTGCTGGCCGGCCGAATGATCATCGTTGTCGACGACGTCGATCGGGAGAACGAGGGCGACCTCGTGCTCGCCGCCGAGACCGTGACCGAGGAACAGATGGCCTTTCTCGTGCGCCACACCACCGGGATCATCTGCGTCCCTATGCCGCCTGAGCGCGTCGATGAGCTCAAGCTCCCGCAGATGGTCGAGGACAACACCGATTCGCACGCCACGGCGTTCACGGTGAGTGTCGACCATGTCGACGTCGGGACCGGAGTCAGCGCCCGGGATCGGGCAGCGACCGCGCGATCGCTGGCGAACCCGGACACCATGCCCGGCGATCTCCGGCGCCCCGGGCACATGTTCCCCTTGCGGGCCCGCCCGGGCGGGGTCCTCGAGCGGAGCGGCCACACGGAGGCAGCCGTCGACCTGCTGCGCATGGCGGGCCTATCCGGCGTCGGAGTGATCAGCGAGATCGTCGACGACGACGGCTCCATGCGCCGCGGCGAGTCGTTGACGGCATTCGCGGAAGAGTACGACCTGCCCGTCCTGCACATCGCCGACCTGGTGACGTACCGCTCGCGGCGATACGAGGACCTTGAGCTGGTCGCGTCGTCGCGGATGCCGACCACCGCCGGCATCTTCCAAGCACTGGCCTACCGGAGCCGTCGCGACGGCACCGAGCACCTGGTGCTTGTCGCGGGAGACGTTGAGGCGGCCGGCCGGTCCGAGGCCGGGGCCCTGGTGCGCGTGCATTCGGAATGCCTGACCGGAGACATCATCGGGTCGCTGCGCTGCGATTGCGGCGGACAGTTGCAGCAGGCGATGCATGCCGTTGCCGAGGCCGGAGCCGGAGTGATCGTCTACCTGCGCGGGCACGAGGGGCGCGGGGTGGGCCTGGCGCACAAGATCCGTGCGTATGCGTTGCAGGACGGTGGGCTCGACACGGTCGAGGCCAACCTGGTTCAGGGGCTGCCGGGCGACGCACGGTCATACGACACCGCGGCCGCCGTGCTGGCCGACCTGGGTGTGATGCGGGTCCGGCTCATCACGAACAACCCGCTCAAGACCCTGGAGTTGGCGCGGCTCGGGGTCACGGTGGTGGACCGGGTCGCGCTGCCCGCGCTGCCAACCCCCGAAAACGTCCGGTACCTGCGGACCAAACGCGACCGGATGGGACACGAGCTCGACCTCCCGGAGGTCGGGACCTGACGGTCCACATGACAGATCGCCCGGGCGAGCGGTGCTGCCCGGCACCGGCGGGAACCAGGGATGCGGGGCGCGCTACAGCCGCGCGGCGCCGCCGCTCGAAAGAGGGAGTGACACGATGACCAGTTCGGCGGGCGACCTACCGGGCAAGGTGGCGCTGGTGACCGGCGCCGCACGCGGGCAGGGCCGAGCCCACGCCACCACGCTGGCCCGGCACGGCGCGGACGTGATTGCGGTGGATATCGCAACGCAGATCGACACTGTGCCCTACTCACTCGGAACGGACGAGGACCTCGCCGAGACCGCGAAGGCCGTCGAGGAACTCGACCGCCGGGTGCTCACGGTCCGGGCCGACGTGCGCAGCCAGGCGCAGCTCGACGACACGGTGCGCCGTGGCCTCGCGGAGTTCGGCCGGATCGACATCCTGGTGGCCAACGCCGGCATCTTTGGCCTCACCCCGTTCTGGGAGATCACGGACGCGGAGTGGGACAACATGATCGCCACCAACCGGTCCGGAGTGTGGCGCTCGGCCAAGGCGGTCGCCCCACACATGATGGAACGCGGCAGCGGGTCGATCATCATGACCTCGTCGATCAACGGCCTCGAGCCGGGAGCGAACTACGCGCATTACGTATCCGCCAAGCACGGCGTGATCGGTCTCATGCGGACTGTCGCGCTGGAATTGGCACCCAGGGGAATCCGGTGCAACGCGGTCTGCCCCGGATCGGTGGACACCGGCATGACCAACTGGGCCGGCGTGTACAACATGATGGCCGGCCACTCGAACGGGACCCGGGACGACCTCCTGTCCGGCGGAAAGTACTTCCATGCGCTCAAGGGCATCGGAATGCTGCCGCCGCACGTGGTCGCCGACGCAGCGGCATGGCTCGCATCCGACGCGGCCGCCGCGGTGACGGGAGCATCGGCGAAGCGGCGCTGCGACGGAAATGCCGACTGACTCTGGGTTCGATAGCCGATCGCTATTCACCCGATGTGCGAACGATGTGCGAAGCGCGGACATTCGCGCTTGAGCCGCTTCGGGCCAGCAAAGCACGACGCTATGGAAACCGAAGCATTTCGGCATTTCAAAACCCGCGCCGCGTTCTTCATTCTTGCCGCCGGCGCGCCAACCGGACGCGCATCGATCGAATGGAGATTTTCATGTCCGCCAACGCCCCGAAATACCGCGCCCACGCCGCCCTCGCGGTTGCGCTCGTGGTCTCGTCCATCATCATGGCGCGCGCGAACGACCAGGACGGCATGGTCGGCGCGGCGCACCGTGTCCTTCAGGATGACGAGATAGAGATCCTTATCGGCGACGCCCGCGCGGCGCAGCATCGCCAGCTTGGCGATGGCGTAATCTTCACAGTCGCCTTTGCCGCTATTGAGGGTCTCGTTGGCCGCCGACCAGACATCGGCGCGGCCCCAGCGTCGTTGATCGTCGACGAAGCGGACGCGCTTGTTGACGTACCAATTGACCGCCGTAGGTTCCGTTGTGCTGGTCAGGTTCGTCACGGTATCCGAAAATTGATAGCAGTCTCCGACTGCAACCGTCGCTCCCGTGGTGGGCAAAACAGTGACGACCGCACCAGAATTGATCGTGACCGTGGCGGTGGCGGACTTGGATGTGTCCACCACGCTCGTGGCGGTAACGCTGACGGAGCTTGCATTTACGGCATTTGACGGCGCGGTATAGAAACCCGCCGTCGTGATCGTGCCGATGCTTGCATTGCCGCCCGTAACGTTGTTCACGGCCCAGGTCACACTCGTATTGCTGTTCCCCGTTACTGCCGCGGTGAACTGCTCCGTTTGCCCGAGTTTCACGGTCGCTGTCGTGGGGCTGATCGTCACCGTGACGGTGCTTGAACCTCCGCACCCGTAGGCCCAAGCCATCGTGAACAGAACCCAGCTCCACAACC
>Ga0137412_10005074_pt1 | contig 10518 bp, 8 predicted proteins | sample CZODoug2_1_16fun_FD_122160 | JGI IMG/M metagenome (GOLD analysis project Ga0137412, IMG submission 122160) | Vadose zone soil fungal communities from Angelo Coast Range Reserve, California, USA - CZODoug2_1_16fungal (Hybrid Assembly) | ecosystem: Environmental > Terrestrial > Soil > Vadose zone... | reverse complement strand
CGCTGCTGGTGGCTTACTACCGGGCCCGGGACACCGGCGATGCCGAACTCATGGCGGCGGCGGCGCTCAAGCTGCCGTCGGGGCTGTACTTCGGTACACATCCAGGTCAGGTACCGGCGCTGATCCACGAGGCGTACACGGTGGCGGTCACGCCGGCGAGCCGGTGCCGGCTGGCCGCCGCTCTGGCGCGGGCATGGGTCTACGGAGGTGATGCCCGGCGCGCCGTGACCTTCGCCCGGGAAGCGGTCGCTCTCGCCGACGGGCTCGGCGATCCCGAGATCACCGCCGACGTCCTGGACGCCGCGCTGGTCGCGCACTGGGGGCCCGACGACTTCGCGGAACGGCTGTCTCTCTCGGCTCGTCTGGCCGACACGGCGGCCCATCTCACAGAGCCCGGGCCACGGCTGACCGCTCACCTGTGGCGGCTGACAACGGCGTGGGAGTGCCTGGACGTTGTCGCCGTACAGCGGCAACTTCGTGCGCTCGACGCGCTCGCAGAGGAGTCGGGCTTGGCACGGCACGCCTTCTTCGCCGCGTCACGCCGCGCGATGCACGCCCTGGTCATCGGAGACCTCGACACGGCCGACAGGTGCATCGCCAGCACCCGCGACCTTGGTACGCAGGTCGCCGAGCCCGACCTGGAAGCGGTCACCCACAGCCTCGCCGCCGCCCGGGCACAGCAAGTCGGCGACACCGAGACACTGCGCGAGGAGGCCGCCGCGTTCGAGGCCTACGGCGCCGCCGAAGGGGTGCCGTCGGTGTCCGCGGAGGCCGCGGGGTTGTGGCTCGCGGCAGACGAACCGGACCGGGCGCTGCGGCTGCTGCACCAGCTCGCCGGTGCCGGTCTTGACGCCGTGGTACGCGATGTCGACTTCCTGCTGACCGTCACCTCACTCGTCGAGGTCGCGGCAGCACTGCACAGCCAGGACATCGCCGCCGACGGTGTCCGACTGCTGACGCCCTTTGCCGGCCGGGCGGTACTCAACGCCGGCGCGGTCACCTTCCACGGTGTGGTCGACGACTACCTCCACAAAGCCGAACTGGCCCTGGGACGACCCGACGCGGCACGCTGGCGCCACGATGCCACATCGTCCTACCAGCGGATCGGGGCCACCTGGTGGCGGGACCGGCTGACCACCCCTGCCCCCGCACCATCAGCCCGTCCCATCGCCGTACACCTGCACCCGGACTCTGAGGACGGCTGGCTCGTCGGCCGCGATGGCGCGGCAAGCGTGATGCCCGACCTCAAGGGGCTGCACTACCTGCGGGAACTGCTGCGCAATCCGGGCATCGAGGTGAGCGCCCTCGACCTGTCCGGCGCAGCGCCAGGTCACGCAGGAATCGCCGTCACTGAGGCCGATACGGGCGAAATCGCCGATCAGCAAGCCCTGGCCGCCTACCACCGCCGGCTGCGCGACATCGACGCCGAACTGGACGAAGCCGAGTCGTGGACCGATCAGGGCAGGCTCGACCAACTCCGTCTCGAACGCGAGGCACTCCTCGCCGAGGTGCGGTCGGCCACCGGTCTTGGCGGTCGACACCGACGCTTCACCTCGACACAAGAACGGGCCAGAGTCGCGGTCCGCAAGGCAATCGCGTCCACCCTCGACCGCATCGACCACCACGACACCAGCCTCGCCCGACTGCTGCGCAACACCATCCACACCGGCGCGTCCTGCCACTACGACCCAGACCCCACACGCCCCGTGACCTGGCTACTCGACACCCCGGAAGCAGAATCGTGACCGGCATTCGCTGAGGATCGAGTCATGGCACATCTGCCCCCAGCCACACCCGCTCCTTGAATCCCACGGTCACGGCCGATGCCCCCGCACCGCCTTCCGCGGGCGGCACCGTCACATGACAGCCGGATGGCCGGTGCCGGCGGCGCTCCCGCACGGTTCGCGCACGGCCCTGCGCCGGTACCGCCGCGCGATCGCGCCTCCTGCGACGGTCGCCGCGGCGACTCCGTACGCGACCGTCTGGAGGGTGTCGCCGGTGGCGCCCATCTCGGCGCCGGTGTAGAGGGCGAGCCCGGCGAGCGGTACGGCGAGCCATTCCCAGCGGCCGTCGAGTGCGACGAGTGCGACCACGAGCAGTGCGTACCAGTAGTAGGAAGGCGAGGTCAGCACGAGGGCGACACCGGTCACCACCAGCGCGCCGCCCCATGGGCGCAGCGGATCACCCCGCCTGAGCACGTACACCGCGGTGGCGAGGATGGCCGCGAGGGCGACGGGGCCCGCCACGCTGTCCGGCAGCACGAGCCGCAGCAGCGCGAACCTGCGGACGGTTCCGGTCTCGTAGCCCTCCTCCCGCAGATAGCCCGGCAGGTATCCGAGCACCCCGGCACCGGACTGCAGGACATAGGGCAGATAGGCGAGAGCGACGACGGCGACCGCGGCGGGGACGATCCGCAGCCACTCGCGCGGGGTGCGCCGGGCAAGGGCGCCGGGCATGGCGAGCCCGGGCAGCAGCTTCACGGCGATCGCGGCGCCCAGCAGCGCGCCGGTGCGTAGCGGCCGCGTCGTCACGCTGAGGGCGAGCACGGTGAGGAGCACCCCGAGGGTGTCCACATGGGCGTCGTTGACGGCGGCGACCGGCACCACGGGGCACCATGCCCACAAGGCGGCCGAGCGTGGATCGGCCCCGCGCCGCCGCAGGGCGAGCAGCAGGGCGCCGGTCGTGGCGACGACCAGCGCGGCACCGCCCAGTTGCATCGGTTTGTCACGTGCGCCGGACGGCGACAGGGTGTGCACGGCGAGGTACCAACCCTCGGCCACGGGCGGGTAGATGGTGTGTACGGCAGGGCGGTTGATCCGGGTGCACACCCCGCCGGAAGTCGGGCGCAGGTCCCATCCCGGGCAGGGGTCGGCGCCCGGGGACCGCGGCGGGAAGAGCCACGGGTCGCGCAGGTCGGACAGTTCCTTGGCGTCCGGCGGGTACGCGTACGGCGAGATGCCGGCCGCCTGCACCTTGCCGTCCCACGCGTACCGGTACATGTCGTCGCTGGTTCGCGGTGCCCCCGCCAGCCCGGCGAGCGCGAGCGCCAGGCTCCCGGCTGCCACCAGCCCGGTCGCCGCCCGCCGCGGCACCTTCCGTACGACCACGACGGCCGCCGCGAACAGCAGCCACCCGGCGCCGTACCAGTACGGCAGCCGGTCCGGGTCCCCGGAGTTCCCGCCGACGGCGACGGTCGCCCCGACGACCCCGACGAGAGCGGCGAGCAGCAGGCCGAGCGCGGCTGTCGCCCAGCGGTTCCCCGGCGGCGCGGGTGGTACGGGTTCGGCCGTGTTGTCGGTCCGCGGGGCGTTGACGCTCTGCCGGGGGTTGAGGGTACGGATTCTCACAGCTCACACGCTCGCATCGGACGGTGGCGGCGGGGCGGGAGCAGGGCTCGCCGTACGCGTTCCGTAAGGAGTCACGGGGCCGTCGGCGGGGTGTCGGCGGGGTGAGATGGGGGCATGCCCGAATCCCGTGATTCCCGTCCGGTATCCCTTGCGGCCCGTGCGAAGGCCGGCGCCGCTCGGTCGGCCGCCGGTGTGACAGCCTGCCGGGTTCGTCTGACGGCGCGGCTGAAGACGCTCCGCCCGCCGGAGGTGTTCCCCGCGCGGGCTCGTGTCGGACCGCTGCGGGAAGGGGCCTTCCGGGGACGGCTGCACGACGCCCGGACCGCGGTGTCGCTCGGGCGGCTGGCGGGCACCGCCCTTGCGATCTGCTTCGTGACCGGGCTGGTCAGCCACTACCTGCAGCAGCCGCCGAGCTGGGCGGTCAACGTGCTGCCGAGCCGGCCGGTGTGGGGATACCGCCTGACGCAGGGGCTCCACGTGGCCACCGGCATCGCGGCGATTCCGCTCGTGCTGGCCAAGTTGTGGACCGTGTACCCGAGGCTCTTCGCGTGGCCGCCGCTGAAGTCCGTGACGCACGCGCTGGAACGGCTGTCGATCGCCGTCCTGGTCGCGGCGACGCTGCTCCAGCTCGCGACCGGGCTGCTCAACACCGTGCAGTGGTACCCGTGGTCCTGGAACTTCCGGCAGACGCACTGGGCGCTGGCGTGGGTGGAGGTAGGCGCGCTGGCCCTGCACATCGCGGTCAAGGCGCCGGTGATCGCGGCGCATTGGGGGCGGCGGTCACCGGGCACACTGCGGTTGCCGGCCGCCGACCGGCCGGATCGGAGGGCTTTTCTGGCCACGGTGGGGGCGGCGGTGGGCGCGGTGACGGTGACGACGGTGGGACAGTCGTTCACACCGCTGAAGGACACGGACGTGCTGGCCCCACGGCACCCGGACCACGGCCCGCAGCACCTGCCGGTGAACCGTACGGCCGCCGCGGCCGGCATCACCCGTCAGTTGCTCACGGCCTACCGGCTGACCGTACGCGGCCCGCGCTCCTACGAGTTGACGCTCGATCAGCTCGCCGCGATGCCGCAGCGCTCCGCCGTGCTGCCGATCGCGTGCGTCGAGGGCTGGAGCAAGAACGCTCACTGGTCCGGAGTCCGCTTCCGGGATCTGCTCGACCGCGCGGGCGCCCCGCACGGCGCGACGATCCGGGTGGTGTCGCTGCAGAGGGGCGGTGCCTACTCGGTGATGGAGATGGGCGCTGACTACGCGCGCGATCCGCTGACGCTGCTCGCGCTGTCGTTGAACGGGTCGCCGCTCTCCCTCGACCACGGCTACCCGGCCCGGGTCATCGCGCCGAACCGGCCGGGGGTGCTGCAGACCAAGTGGGTGGGGATGTTGGAGGTGATGGTGTGACGGCCCGGTGGATTCTGCGGTACGGGCTCGGCGCGGCCGGGCTCGCCGCGCTGGCCTTCGGCGTGACGACTCTGCTGACCGACCCCCAAGTGGGCGACTGGCAGGGCGTGGTGGAGTGGCTGGCCTTCGCCGTCGTGCTGCACGACGGTGTGCTGGTCCCGGCGGTGCTGCTGTCCGGCCTGGCTCTCGGCGCCCGCCTGCGCAGGCGGCTGCGCTGGGTGTTCGTGGTCGCGGGATCGCTGACCGCGGTGGCGCTGCCGGTCCTGTTGAGGCCGGGGGCGCCGGCGAATCCGTCCGTCCTTCCCCTGGACTACCAGCGGGGGTGGGCGGTCTCGGTGTCGGCGGCGGTGGGACTGGCGCTGTGCTGGGCCGCGGGGAGGCGGGCGCTGGGGCGGATGCGGGGTGGGGGCGGGCGGATCGCGAGCGGGTACGCCCGGATGAGGAGAGGCCGTACCCGCGGTAGCGGGCCCAGCTGATCGACTGGCTGATCGCTTACCTGATTCCTTACCGGATCGGCTCCCTGGCCGCCTACCGGATCCGGTCCCGGCGTCCCTGACGGATTTCACCGGTGCCGGTGCCGGTGCCTTTGCTGCCGTTGCCGTTGCCGTTGCTGCCGTTGCTGCCGTTGCCGTTGCGGAGCGCGGCGAAGTGGCGGCCGTCTGCCGACCACTCCTCTGCCACCGCCCAGCCGGTCATCCGGGCGGCGTCGCGCAGCGCGGTCGGGCCCAGGCGCGCCCACGGGAAGTCCCGGCCCTGCCGCCCGCGCGCGTCCTCGACCCGTACGGTGAGGCGCTCGTCGACCTCGTACGGCGCCGCCTCGGTGAGGAGCCGGCCGCCCGGAGCGAGGAGCTGCCGCACCCGGTTCAGCAGGGCGTGCGGATCGCCGCCGATGCCGATGTTGCCGTCGGCGAGCAGCGCGGTTCCCCAACGCCCCTCCGCGGGGAGGCGGTCGAAGACCGAGCGGCACAGCACGGCTCCGCCGGCGCCCTTCGTCCGCGCCACCGCGGCCGGGCTCACGTCCACCCCGAGCACCGGCATCCCGTGCGCCGCCGCGGCGGCCACCAGCCTGCCCGGCCCGCAGCCGATGTCGAGCACGGAGCCGCGGCAGCGCCGTAGCAGTGTCGTGTCGGCGGCATCCGGCGGGGCGCACCACCGCTCGACCTCAAGGGGCAGCAGCCAGCCGTCGGGCCGCCGCAGATACAGCGGTCCGCGCCCCTTGGCGATCGCGCGGGCGTAGGGGTCACCGCCCCAGGGGGCGACCCGGGGAGCCGGCAGCGCGGCGGTCACCGGGCGGAACCGCGGAGCAGCGGGCTTGGCGCGGGGGGCTGGTCCAACTCGCTCACTGTGTGGTCCGACTCCTGTGCCGGGTGGTCCACTTCCCGTACCGCCCGGTCCAACTCCCGTACCGCGCGGGCGAAGTGCGTGTCCGGAGCGAGCCGGGCGACCTCGGCGGCGTCCTGCGCGGTGTCCACGTCGCGGAGGACGGGAAGGTCGTGGACCCGCAGTCCGGCGGCGGTGAGGCGGTGCCGCTGCACCTGTCCCGTACGGGCGGTGGACATCGGTACGCCGAGCAGGAGTTCGGGCCTTCGCGGCGCCGCCAGCCCCAGGGCCCAGAAGCCGCCGTCGGCCGCGGGACCGAACCAGGCGTCGTAGGCGTGCCATGCCGTCCCTGCGAAGGCGGGCGCCAGCAGAGCGGGCGTGACCTGCGGGGTGTCCATGCCGACGAGCAGCGCCGGGCCGTCGCACAGCCCGAACGCGGCGGCGAGCCGGGCGTCCAGACCTCCCGCCACTTGCGGCAGGACCTCGTAGCCGGCGGGCAGCCATGCCCCGGCTCTCCCGTCCAGCACGAGGATCCTTCGGTGGGCGGGCAGCGCCAGCCCGGCGGTGAGGGTGTCCACGAGCGCGGCCTGGGCCAGCTCGGCGGCCTGCGCCGGACTGTAGTGGGGGGTGAGCCGGGTTTTGACCCGGCCGGGCACCGGCTCCTTGGCGATGACGAGCAGGGTCGTACGGGGTGTGCCGCCGGCACGCGGCGTCACCGGGCGGCCCCCGTCCCGCCGGTGTGCGGGACGCCGGGCGCACCGGCCCCGGCGGTCGCGATCGTGCTGGGCGCAGCCGCCTCCGCGCCCGGCAGCGGCGGCGTCCGGAGCACCTTCGTCATGTCCTGGACGGCCTGGTACGTGCCGCGCCAGGTGCCGGTGACCTTGGAGCGGCCGGTGCGCGGGGTGTACGGGACGTCGGTCTCCTCGATGCGCCACGCCGCGTCGGCGGCACGAACCAGCATCTGGAGCGGGTAGCCGGAGCGGCGGTCGGTGAGGGCGAGGGAGAGCAGGGCGGTACGGCGCGCGGCTCGCATGGGGCCGAGGTCGTGCAGGCTCAGCCCGGTACGACGGCGGACCCGGCGGGCGAGTTCGCGGTTGGCCAGGCGGGCGTGCGCGGGCCAGGCCCGGAACGTGGTGGGGCGGCGGCGGCCCAGGACGAGGTCGGCGCTGCCGGTCAGCACGGGCGCGGCGACGTACGAGAGCAGGCCGGGGTCCAGCGAACCGTCACAGTCGCAGAAGCAGACGACGTCCGCTGTGGCCGCGAGCAGTCCGGCGTGGCAGGCGGCGCCGAAGCCGCGCACGGGTTCGCTGACAACGTACGCCCCGAGCTTCGCGGCGACCTGCGCGGAGCCGTCCGTGGAGCCGTTGTCCACGACGATCGCCCGCCACCCGCGGGGGATGCGGGCCAGCACCCAGGGCAGGGCGGCGGCCTCGTCGAGGCAGGGCAGGACGACATCGGCCGTGACGGGACGGGCAGCGGTTCCGGGGACCTCGGCGATGGTGCCGGCGGCGGTGTCGAGCGTGGTGCCGGGTTCCGTGGCAGTGGGCGATGGCTTGGTCACTCTCTTCACCCTACGGAGCCGGTGCGGACAAACCGGACGGCCGATCCTTACGAATCACGGACACTGGGCGCGGACGAGGCCCGGGCCATGGTCACTGTCAGTGGCGGGTGTCAGACTCGCCAGCATGAGCAGTGCAACCGTGCCCGTACCGCCGACCCCGGCCCAACCGCCGCGTCGGCGCATCCTGGTGGTGGACGACGACCTGACCGTCGCCGAGGTAGTGGCTGGCTACCTCGACCGGGCGGGCTTCACCGTGGACCGGGTGGCGGACGGCCCCGGCGCGGTCGCCCGCGCCGCCGCGGTGCGCCCGGACCTTGTCGTGCTCGACCTGATGCTCCCGGGCATGGACGGGCTGGAGGTGTGCCGCCGGATCCGGGAGGCCGGCCCGCTGCCGGTGGTGATGCTCACCGCACGGGGCGACGAGGACGACCGGATCCTCGGCCTGGAGGTCGGCGCGGACGACTACGTAACGAAGCCGTTCAGCCCACGCGAACTGGTGCTGCGGGTCGAGTCGGTGCTCCGCCGGGCGGGCAGCCCGCCCGATCCCGGCCCCTGGCTTCGTTCCGGCTCCCTCGCCCTGGACCCGGCGGCCCACCGCGCACAGCGGCACGGCGAAGAACTCCCGCTCACCATAAGAGAGTTCGACTTGCTCGCTTTCTTCCTGCGGCACCCCGGCCGCGTGCTGGGCCGCGAGGAGCTGATGCGGCGCGTGTGGGGTTGGGAGTTCGGCGACCTCTCCACGGTAACGGTGCACGTCCGGCGCCTGAGGGAGAAGGTCGAGGAGGATCCGGCGAAGCCGAAACTGATCAGCACGGTGTGGGGCGTGGGTTACCGCTTCGACCCGGAGGACGGAGCCGGTACGGAGCCGGGCCAAGCCTCGCAGGAGGGTGGCCCGAGGTGACCCGCGAACGTTCCGGCACACAGGACGGGACCGCGGCCCCGGGACGCGGGCAGACCGAGGAAAGGGGTGGGCGGTCGTGAAGGACATGCTGCTCATCGCGGCCTACGCGGCAGGCGGCGCCGCGGTGGCCGGGCTGCTCGGCGCGCTGGTCCTGCGGCTGCTCCGGCACCGTTCGGTGGCGCTGTCGCTCGCGGTGGTCGCCGGGGTGACGGTGGCCGCGATGCTTGCGGGCACCCTGTCCGTGGCATGGGCGATGTTCCTGTCCGACCACGACCTCGGGGTCGTGACGACCGTGTGCGGCATGGCCGCGGTGGTCTCGCTCGCCGTCACCCTTCTGCTGGGCCGCCAGGTCGTCGCGGGCAGCCGCGCCCTGACCGCCGCGACCCGCGCCTTCGGGGACGGTTACGCCTTCGCCCCGCCCCACGGCACCCCCACCGCCGAACTGGCCGGGTTGGGCCGCGAGTTGGCGGTCACCAGTGCGAAACTGACCGCCTCCCGCGAACGGGAGCGCGCGCTGGAGGCGTCCCGCCGCGAACTCGTCGCCTGGATCTCGCACGACCTGCGCACCCCGCTCGCCGGGCTCAGGGCGATGGCCGAGGCGCTGGAGGACGGCGTCGCCACCGATCCGCTGCGCTACCACACCCAGATCCGCACCTCGGTGGACCGCCTGGCCGGCATGGTGGACGACCTGTTCGAGATGTCCCGCATCCACGCGGGCGCGCTGCGCCTCACCCTGCAGCGCGTCCCCCTCACCGACCTGGTGGACGAGGCCGTCATCGGCGCGGACCCGCTGGCGAGGGCCTGCGGCGTGGCCCTCCAGGCGGACGTGCGCACGCCGCTGGCCGTCCGCGTCGACGCGCGGGAGCTGTCCCGCGCGCTGACCAACCTGGTCGCGAACGCGATCCGCCACACCCCGAGCGACGGCGCGGTGCGCGTCGAGGCGATCGAGCGGGACGGTCGCGCCGTGCTCGCCGTCATCGACGCCTGCGGCGGCATCCCCGACGAGGACCTCAACCGGGTCTTCGAGGTCGCCTGGCGCGGCACCGTGGCGCGCACCCCCGAGCCGCTGGCCGGAGCGGGCCTCGGCCTGGCCATCGTGCGCGGCATCGTCGAGGCGCACTCCGGCGAGGTGGACGTCCGCAACGTCGTCGGCGGCTGCCGATTCGAGGTCCGCCTCCCGGTTCCCGTAGGCTGAACCCGGGCGTACGGTAGCGCGACCGGTCGCGAAAGCTGTGGCGCTGCGCTGCTCCATCTGACGGTGTGTCACACCGTGCGGTGGGGGACTCGCGAGCGCAAAGCGCCCGGCGGCCGGGTGGTGGGCCGGCCGCCGGGCACGAGTGGGGTGACTTGGGAGGGGGTTGGGTGGTCAGCCGGCCTTGTACTCGTACACGGTGGTGGCGACGACGCAGATGCCGGGCTGGATCACCTCGACGCGCAGGATGCCGGTCGCGGGGTCGTAGTCGACGCCCTCGGCCTCGAAGGTGCCGGAGCAGATGCTGTCCGCCTGCGGGATCGGGCCGAGGTCGGTGACGTGGCCGGTGACGTCGCCGCCGGTGAGGGCGTGCGCGAGGTCAACCTCCAGCAGTGGCTTCTGGTCGGGGAAGAGCGTCTGACTGCTGTCGTCCGAGGAGCAGATCAGCTTCGTGGCGGTGACGAAGTCGCAGCCCTGCACGTCGGCGACCTGGTGGTCGAGTTGGATGTAGCCGGAGAGCGCGAGGCTGCCGCCGGTGGCGGAGGTCTCGCCGTTGAGGATCGGGGTCGGGTAGATCTGCAGGTGCGACATCGTGTCCCATTCGCCCGCCACCAGCCACTGGGCGTCCGGGGAGATCGCGTCGAAGGAGTTGTTGTACTCCTCGTCGGACACGAGGGTGTGGGTGTATTCGTAGGCTGAACCGGAGGGCGTGGTGACGCGGAACATCTTCGAGGTCGGCGACGATACGCCGCTCTGGTACGCGTCGAAGATATAGCCGTGCGACGACGCCGGG
>Ga0137412_10001403_pt2 | contig 10518 bp, 4 predicted proteins | sample CZODoug2_1_16fun_FD_122160 | JGI IMG/M metagenome (GOLD analysis project Ga0137412, IMG submission 122160) | Vadose zone soil fungal communities from Angelo Coast Range Reserve, California, USA - CZODoug2_1_16fungal (Hybrid Assembly) | ecosystem: Environmental > Terrestrial > Soil > Vadose zone... | reverse complement strand
GGCGGCTTTCCGCTGAATTGCGGCGTCTGCCACGCAGATACGAACCGGCCCAGGCGGGCCGCCTCGTTGCGCCACGCCAGGTAGAGCGGAATCCGGACGGCATCGAACCCGAAATATGGCGGCCAGCCGTCGGCGATCCTGGGCTCGCGGCTGCCGATCGAAAGCCAGTCGGGGGGCAGCCGGTAGGTGCCGAAGGCGGCATTGTCGAGCAGCCAAAGCCCGTCCGCGTCAAGCCGACGCCAGCGTGTCTGCTCGCCGGCCGCTTGGGCGAAATCGTTAATTGCCGGCCATACATAATAGGACAGGTTGACGATCCGGCGTTCTCCGCGGGTGAAGCCCTGGACACCCGGCTGCAAAATCAAACGGCCTTGGAACTCGATCGCGAGCTGATCGAGGATGGCGCCTTGAATGGTCTGCGAACTCGCCGCCCAGCGCGGCTCCTGCCATCTCTTGGCCCCTCGGGCGAGCGCCCAGGCAATCAGTATGTCGCCATCTGCAGCATTGTTCTTGTCGGCCACCGGGTCGGCCGCCTTGGGCGTCCAGCGCCACGAGAACAGCCCATCACCGCGCTGGAGCGTGGCCGACGTCCACTGCCACAACTTCTGGAAGGTATCCTTGTCGCCATTGCTCTCGGCAAACAACATCCCCCATCCCTGGCTTTCGGAGTGGCTGACGTCATTATTGCCGGTGTCGACGACCCGCTCGCTGTTCTGGATGAATCTACGTTTGAAAGTCGCCCAATTCTGGTCATCCGCCAACGCGACGCGCGGCCCAAGCGTGAACATGGCAACGGCGGCGCCTCCCTTCAGGAACTCGCGGCGCAAGCCTCCGTTGGAATGCCTGTCGGGCACATTCATGGTCAGGGGGCGTTAATGCGTTCGTAGCGAAAGACAAGCGGCGGATAGGCACCCCTGCCGCGGTCGACGAGCCGCATCGAGAGGCCCGGCCGCGTCGCCTGCATGGTCAACCAGCCGTCGAGCACGGCTTCCAGGGTGGCGGCAAATGCCGCCTGCGCATCGACGCTTTCGAAATAGGGATAGCCGATGACGATGAACTCGAGCGCCTTGTCAGCCTCCTTGATGTCGACTTGACCCCAATCGAGCGCACCGAGCGCCGTATTCAGGGCCGTCTTCAGATCGGCCAACGAACTGCAAGCCGCGACGGGCTGCTGCCTGGCGATGGCGGCTCCGACACCGCCGAGAATACGAAGCGCCAACTCATCGCCGGCGACCTCGGAAAGGGTCGTCGACAGCGCCTCCATGAACGCGCGCCACTGCGGCGCACAGGACCGCTTGGCGGCGACGTCGAGTGTCGTTCCTTCAAATGGATTGTTCGCCGCACGGACGGTCATAGAGAGTCCGATCTGAAATCATTGCTAGTTTATCGCGCTGCGCAGGAACAGCAGAATGGTGGCCTGGTCGTACTGATATGAATTGTCGAAGTTGGCCTTGCCGCCGATGGCGGTGCGGTCCGTCACGGCATATTCGAAGCCCAAATGCAGCCCGAAAGCCAGCCCTGTGTTCGACACCGATTGATAAACCGGCAGCTGGGTCGAATTGGCCGTCGCGGCGATGTTGGCGGCATTCTGCAGGGCGTAATTGTTGGGGAAGAAGGGCGAGGAGTTCTGCTGGCTGCTCTGCACACCAATAGCGCCACCGGCGGCGTACTTGAACTTCCCGGTCGTCTCCGTCCAATCGACCGGGAAGATCAGGCTGTAGAAGCTCTGCGGGCTGAAGTAGCCGCCTTGGCCCAGCGTGTATCCGTTGAGATTCTGATTGTACGATAGGTACGATCCGGCGATGCCGACTTTCAGCTCGGATTTTTCGTCCTTGTACGGCCGGAAGTAGGCGCCGGCGGTCAATTCGTAGGACTGGTTGGCCGCGACATTCCAGCCGGTGTAATAGCCGTAGGCAAACTTGGCAAAGATACCCAGATCGCCATCGTCATAGCTGACGATGCTCTCGCCGCCGTTGCGGATGACGGCGCCCCAGACCGTGCCGCTCACGGGATCCGTGACACCCGCGTAGGAGAGGAGCGAATCGGTCACCGGACGACGTGACGCCTCGAGCTTGAGGTTCATCGTCGTGCCCAAGGGCTGATTCCACGTCACGCCACCCACGACGTTGGCGATCGGAAAGCCCAGCGGCGTGCTGCCGACGTCGCCGCTGAGGCGACCCCATTCGAACCCCAGGCCAACCGCCACGCCCGTCGCCCGCAGGGCGCCCGGTGCAACGGCATTAGCGAGCGGCAACAGAGCATTCGAGCCAAATCGGCTGAGCGTGCCGGCGTCGGTGGCCATGGAGCCCGCATCGAGTCCCACCGGCATGACCAAGGCGGTCAAAGCAGCGTTGCCAACGGGGACGCGGCCCTTCAGCGGCACCGTTACCTCATTCAATCGGCCGAAACCTGATTCACCCGAGCGACCGCGAAAGCCCAGGCCGGCTTCGACTACCGTTGCCGTATCCCGCTTGAGTGCCGTGAGCTCGCGGGTGATTTCCCGGCTGAGCGGATCGGCGTCGGAAGGCGACGCAGACGGGCCGGCCGGCGTCGCCGGCAAGGGCGGCGGCGTCAGCGAGGACGGACCTGCATAGGTGCCCGGCAGACTGGGGCTGCCCGGCCCGCCGATCGGGCTCGGCCCGCCGCTGCTGCTGCCGGGTCCGCTGCTGCTCGACCCGCTGTCGCCCGGCCGCCGCAACGGGACCATGGGATTCTGGGCCACCTGCACGGGACGTTCCGACGGCGCCTGCGCCATCAGGACGGCAGGCACCGCCAAGGGTGGACGGCGGTCGAGCGACACGGACTCCGCCCGCACAGGCGCGTCAGCTGTCTTGGGGGTCGGGCCGCCCGCCATCCGTTTGTCGAATTCGGCCATCACGTCCACATCGGTCGTCCGGCCATCGGGCCGAAGCGAAGAAACGCCGGTGCTGCCGCGGCCGGGCGTGGCACCTCGGACAGCGGCGTAGTCGGAAGTGTCGACAGCGCTGGCTTGTTGGCCAACCGCTTCGCCCGGCACGACGGGAACGGACGCACCCTCGCTTTGCCGCGAGCCGCGGTTGAGCTGCTGTGCGGTCTCCAACGCGCGCCGGGCGCCGGCATTGTCCCCGCGGGCACGCAGCAGCCGGGCCTGCACCATGTAGAGGCGTGGATTCTGCGGCTGCAGGCGCATCGCTTCAGCCAGCCAGACTTCAGCGCGCTCGTACCTCTTGAGATCGACGGCGATATTGACGGCTTCCTGCAGCGTGTCGGCATCCGCCGGATGCGACACCATGATGCCGTCGAGAACCTGAATGGCTTCTTCGCCGAAATTGGAATCCTTGTAGACACGGGCCAAGGCCAGTCGCGCAGCCACGCTGGGCGAAGCGCCCGTCACGAACGGCGTGAGCGCATCATACGCAGCCGTGAGATTGCGCTGCTCACGCAGCCGGTCGGCCTGCCGGATGGCAAGCGACTCCTGGAGACTGCCGACGTCGCGGCTGGCGGTGCCGCGCGACATGCGGGCCAGCACGTTGTTCGCCTCGGCGTCCTGGCCCGCTTCGAGGCTGGCGTAGAACATCAGGCGGAGCATGTCGGGCGACAGGTCGCTTCGCGCCATGAGACGGCGGACGATCGCCATGGCCTGCGTTCGGTCGCCGATCTTGGCGAGCGACAGGGCCGAGTTCGCCAGTTGCAGAGGGGTCGCCTGGGGCGCGTTCGCGCGCGACACGATCGTCGCCCGTGCCGTGGCGTCACCCGCCTTTGCCGCCGCGATGAGCTGGTCCGTGTCGCCGGCGCTCTTGAGGTCGTTGCGCAAGGAATTCATCCGCGCCGAGCGCTGATTCGCCGGTATCTGATCAAGCAGGGCCACGGCCTCGCCGGTGCGCTGCTGTTCGGAATAATAGACGGCGGCGGCGAAAAGACTCTCCGGGCGGCCGCTGGCGACGAGCTCGTCGATCAGCGGCTGCGCCTCGGCGACCCTGCCCATGCGGGCCAGTTGCTTGGCAAGGTCGTAACGGATCCAAGGGCTCGATGGATCGGCCTGCATGGCCTGACGGTAGAGCGCCTCGGCCCGGTCGGGCGCGGAGTTTTCAAGCCCCTTGGCCTGGACGCGCAGTCGCTCGCCGGCCTGTTGAGAGGCGTCGGATTGAATGCGGTTGCGCGTGGTCGCGTCGATATTTGCCAACAGCGGTTCGCTGCGCACGTCGCGGCCTTGGGCCGTCAGGACCTGATAGAGCCCCGCAAGCGCATCCTTGTTGGTCGGATCGCGGCCCAAGGCGTCGCGGTAGTAACCTTCCGCCTCGCGCTGCTTTCCCTCGCGGCGCAGCAGGTCGGCCAGGAATGCCTGGGCCACCGCCCGTTCCGTGCCGGTCCCGGTGCGATCGGCCAGCGGACGAACGAGTTTTTCCGCCTGTGCGAGATCGCCGCGATCGCGCAATCCCACGGCCTCGCGATAGGACGCCCAGAAATTTGCGGTGTCCAAGGCCTGCGCCCACTCGGTTTGACGATCGGGTGCCAGCCTCATCGCCTTCATCAGCTGGTCGCGCGCATCGATGAAGCGTTCCTGGCGCAACCGGACAATGCCGATGCCGGCGATCGCGTCGACGTAGCTCGGATCGGACTGCAGGACGGCTTCGAAACGCGCCACCGCCTGATCGTTCAGGCCCTGATCGGACAGCCGATAGGCTTCGGTAATGGCCGCGGCCAACGGGTCCTGCTTGCCCGGCCGAAGCATGCCGGCCAACTTGTCCTTCACCACCGTGTCGCCGGGAAACCGCCGCAGGTACGATTCGAAGAACGGACGATCCTGCGGCCCGATCGAAAGCCACAGCATGCCTTGCCGCATGGCTTCAAAGGCGGCCTGGCCGACGGCAGGATCGCTCGCCAGGTTGGCCAGCAAGGCGATGCCTTCGCGACGGGTCTGTTCGTTGTAGGTAAGGACCCGGGCGTAGGCGAATTTCACCCGAGACGTGGCAAAGCTGCGATCGGCTAGCGCTTTCAGGCGAAGCCGCGCTTCTTCCCAGCCGCCGCCGCTGCCCGCCAGGGTCTCGTAATATTCGACGGCGAGATCGAAGGGCGGCGGTCCGCCGCGAAAAGCGCGCTGATAGGCGGCAATGGCCCGGTCGTAGACGCCCGCGGCCGCGAGGCGGCGCGCCTCTGCAAGGCTCACTTCGTCGGTTTGCCCGACGGCCATCGCCCGCTCGAGTTCGGCGGCCCGCGGATCCGTCGGGTCGACTTGCTTCAAGCGAGCGATCGTCGCCCGAACCTGATCGAAATTCTGGTTTTGCAGCTCTATGGAACCGAGTTGGAACAGCGCTTCGGCGTTATCGGGTTGGCTTTCCAATATCTTGCGCAGCGATTGCGCGGCGAGGTCGAAGCGATTGCGCTCGCGCCACATCGCCGCTTGCTCGAACAGAAGACCGTAAACCGCCGAAGGCTCAGGCGTCGGGTAGCTCGCAGCGGCGCTATTTGGCAGTGACAATGCAACGACGGCGCCCGCAAGAACGCTGGCAATCGCCCCGGTTTTTCCCGAGCACGCCGTCTGTTTCATACACCCCAATCCCCGCACCCCAATCCCGTCGACTCACGCCGATCTGTTCGGCAGCCTGCGAACGAGAAGCCGCCTTGCCCGATACGCGGCGAACCGCTGGATGGTCGCCGCAAATATTATTATAGCACAAATAACGCAAGCGAATGCTGCAAGTCCAAAAGATCCCGCAAGCCATTGAATTTTCCACCAAATTGGCAATTCCCCGACGAATTTCCTCCTCCCCGAAGTGTAAAATTCACCCTTCCCGTCCGTCGAGAAGAAAAAGTCGCCCTGGATCTTGGCGGTGAAGTCCGGTTCTTCCATCTGTCTGGTTAAATCGACCAGGGCCGCGCCCTGGTTGGCACCGATCATCACGACGATGCGATTGATGTCGAGCGGCGACCAGAAACTCGACATATACGAATAAGGTTTGCCGAGACTGGCCCTGGCGAGCTCGACAGCGCTGCCCTGATAGTAGGGCGCTCGCGGGTCGAAGGGCTGAAAGAGACGCTGCAGGAAGTTGAGCTTGGGCGCCGTGGTGACGGCGGTGCTGGTGATGCGAATGGAGTTGTAGGACTCCCACTGGCGCAGCAGCGGCTGGGATGAATCGAGCCCAAGGACGATGAGATTGCGATCGGCCGCCGTATCGACGTGCTCGGCGCTGACCACGGCATAGCGGGTCGCCGGCAGGCCGGTGGCATCGGCAATCTTTCCCAACAGATTCAGGAACGCCTGCACTTCGTCGATTGTCGGCGCCTCCGGCAGGACGAAGGCGGTATCGGACAGATCCGCCAGTCGTGTGAAGGGGAATCCGGAATTGGCGAACAACGCCAGGTTCGGGAAAGCCGCAAAATGGGCCACGCGCGTCAGGTCGATCAACGAATCGGGATCGATGCCTGTACGGTCGCTCCATTCAAGCGTGTCGCAATCGGCACCTTGAGTCGCCCGCAGATCGAATTTGAAATCGAGCCGGTTGGCGCTGAAAAGTTGATAGCCTGGAAGGATGACCGGGCTTACCCGATCGTCGGCGTTGCCGGGAAACAGCCATTCCTTCAAGCGCGAAAGAACCTTCAGCTTGGGTTCCATCGGCACTTCGCCGACGACCCTCTGGTTGAGATCGATGAAGATGCGGGAATCGCCGGCATCGATCCAGGTGTCATCGGCCCGATGGAGGCGGAGATACAAAGTGCCGCCGGACAGAGCGCCGAAGAACAGATCGGGCGCGGTCCGAAAGAAGACCTGCGGCGCATCGGCGATCCTGCGGCCGTTGAGGACCGTCGGTATTACCATGTCGCCAAGCCGCACGGCGTGGTCGGTCGAAATCCACGTCGGCGCATCGTAAGGCTTGCGCAAGGGCGGCTGGGTCGCACGCGCCACCGACCAGCCGCCCTTCAGGCTGGAGGCCTGCAGCGCCAATGTTGCGGCTGCCGTTTGTAGCTCCGCTGCATTGGCGCCGATGATCAGCAGCAGTTTGCTGTCGACTTGCGAGGGATTGGTGATGACCGCCACGCGCGGCCCCTCGCCCGGGATCGAAGCGACCCCCGGCGGATAGCGATCGCCCTCGACCAGAACGACGGCATTGCCTGCCGGCAGGCCATTGAACACGACCGGGAACGTCGCGCCTTTGTACTGGGCGATCAGGCCGAAATATCCGGCGACCATGCCGGCGGCCTGCACCACCGCGGGTTCAGGGCTGGGCGGCAGCACGAACGGCAGGGTGAGCGCGAGGGGATCCTTGGGATCGACGAAGGGTCGCGGCAGGAAAGCCAGCTCATCGGCGAGCGGCAGCCTGGTAGCGCTGAGATAGACGAAGGAGGCCGGCTCGATGTTCACCCAGAACGCCCGGTCGCGCGCGATCTTGCAGGCATTCGCCCCCTGCCCCTTGAGAGCGAACTTGAACATCAGGCGGTTGTCGGTGGTGAGCAAAGCCGGGCTGAAGGTGAATTCGGCACGCGACTTGGCGCCCCTGGTCCGGCCGAGCTGCACCGAGCCTATCAGCTCATTGTTGAGGTAGACGGAGAGCTCGCCGTCATCGCGGCCGACGGCGCCGGAGTAGCTGAACATGAGACTGATGCGCGAACCAACGAAAGCATCGTCCTGGCGGGTCGAGAACGGCACGCTCACCTCGGATGACGTGCCTTCGAGATGCACGCCGTCCGGCCGCCCCATATCGAGAAGGCGGATGATCTGTGGCCGGCTGTCCGCGGCGCCCGCGAACGCCGGGTAGGCCACGGGCGATGGTTGTACGGGCTGCGCCACCATCGGAACGTCGGCGCGAGCCGCCGGCTGCGGCGCCAAAGGAGCAGTCAGCGGAGGTGCTGCGGGCTGCGCTGGCCGAGGAGGCTGCGCCGGCGCCGGCGCAATTGGCGGGGTCACCGACGGCTGTGCTGACTGAATCGGTTGCGCCGGCTGGACTGCCTGAGAGGCCTGTGCCGGTTGAGACGGCAAAGCAGGCTGCGTCGGTTGGGCAGCTTGTCTGGGGGGAATCACCGGTGGCACGAGAGGCGTCGCCACGTCGGCAGGCGGGAGCGGCGTGGTCGTCGGCAGAGGCGCGAGGGGCGGAGCAGCCGGCAGGCTTGCCGCAGGCTGCCCCTGCGGGCGCTGGCTCTGAGCGTCGGGTGGCGGAATGATCGCCACGCCCGATGGGATCGCCGGCAGGTTCGCCGGAAGTTCGACCTTCGGCGTCATTTGACTGCTCGCCCCGGCAGACTGAGGCGCCGTCGAAAAGATCATTGGCAGCTGCGTCGGCCCGGGCTGGGCGTCCGGGGATTGCTGGGCATCCGCCGTCGTGATGAGTCCGATGAAAAGGCCGATCGCAGCGACGCAGGCGATAGCTGGCCTCACGTCGGCCTCGCTGGCACTGGCGCTGGCGCTGGCACCGGCGACGGGCTTTCGCGCGCCACGGGCGGCGACCTGCGACGGCGGCTGGCCATGCCGGCCAAGGTCCGAATGGCTCTCATCAGATCAGCCATCGCCTTGCCGAGCGAATCGGGCGGCCGATCATCCCAGTTGAGCCAGGCATCGGCGCGTCCGAACACCGCGCTCACGATCGTCCGTTCCTCATCGAGGGATGTCGGCTTGAACTCGATGCGCACTTCCCGCCCCCTGACGGCGATGATGCGGGCCGGCACGCTGGAGATGCCCTCGATCTGCTCGAAGTTGATGAACACTTCCTCGTTCACCATCAAATCCGCCGAGACGTCGTCCATGCGCAGCATTCCTCCGCCCAGCGAGAGGTCTTCCGTGCGGCCCATCAACGATCGCCTGCCGTCGAAGTACAGGGCGACGGGCTGCCTGATGCGGATGCGTGGCGCCGTCCGGAGTTGCCGCCGTTCCCTGCCCACCGCCAGGGCGGCCGCCACCGTGAAGGCGCTGTAGCAGCACCAGAACAGGTTCATCAAAAGAACGTTGGCGTCGCCGGGGAACAGTTCGGTGAAGTTGAGACGATAGATTCCGACGCCGATCGCACCGAGCAGAAGCCCGACCAGAATCATGAGCGGTCGCATGACTCGCATATCGTAAAGTTCACTCTCGAGAATGCCGCCTTTGCTGGTGACGTTGAAGCTGCCGGCCTTCGGATTGATGAGCGCCAGCAGCGTCGGAATCATGATGTGGAAGAGCAGGACGTTGTCGTAGATTTCCCCCCAGAACGAATAGCGGTACTTGCCGTCGAGCCGCGACTGCGTGGAAAGCGTGTGGAACAGGTGCGGACCGGCATACACCATGACCATCAGCGCGCTGGCGACGATGATGTTCTGCGAGGTCAGCAGATAGGCGATGGGCGCCGTCAGGAACACGAAGCGCGGCACCGGGAACAGGAAGTACATCATCGCGTTCAGGTAGCAGATGCGCTGACCGAACTTGAGGCCACGCCCGAACATCGGATTGTCGGTGCGGAAGATCTGGATCATGCCGCGCGCCCAGCGCATGCGTTGACCGATGTGAACCGACAGCCGTTCCGTCGCCAGGCCGGCGGCAAGCGGCCAGCGCAGGTAGGCGGTGTTCCAGCCGTTGCGATGCATCCGCAACGATGTGTGCGCATCTTCCGTCACGGTTTCGACGGCGATGCCGCCGATTTCATCCAGCGCTGCGCGGTTCAGCACCGCGCAGGAACCGCAGAAGAATGTCGCGTTCCAGAAATCGTTGCCGGGCTGGATCAGGCCGTAGAACAGCTGGCCTTCGTTCGGCACGCGGCCATAGGTGCCGAGATTGCGTTCGAAGGGATCGGGCGAATAGAAATGATGCGGCGTCTGCAGCATGCCGAGTTTGCGATCCTGCAGGAACCAGCCGATCGTCATCTGCAGGAAGGCGCGCGTGGGAATGTGGTCGCAATCGAAAATCGCGATCAATTCTCCCTTGGTGACGGTGAGCGCATGATTGATGTTGCCGGCCTTCGCGTGGTCGTTGTTCGGCCGGATGAGGTAGCCGCAACCCGCCGCCTCGGCGAACCGGGCGAATTCGGGCCGCCGGCCGTCGTCGAGGATGTAGACCTTGAACTTGTCGGCCGGATAATCCATCGCCATGGCCGCCAGCACGGACGGCTTCACGACGTCGAGGTCTTCATTGTAGGTCGGAATGAAGACATCGACCGTCGGCCATTCCTTGGTCGATGCGGGCAACGGGACCGGCCGGCGTTCCAGAGGCCACACGACCTGAAAATAGCCGATCATCAGCACGACCCAGGCATAGACCTCGGCCGCGTAGAGGCCGTAGCCGAACATCATGTCGAACGGATCGACGAAACCCAGCGTCTCGGTCGTCCGCCACCACAAGTAGCGGGTCGATACCAAGACCGACAGCATGACAATGATCAGCGTGGCCATGCGGGTCTTGAAGCGATTGACGAAAAAGAACACGACGGCGCAAAAAACGGCAAAGGCTGCCTGCGTCTGGAGATCGAACGGCGTGATGATCACGAACGCTGCGAGGACTACCCCGACGACAGCAAGCAGCAGATAAAGAAGCCTGGCGCCGATCGAGAACCCGGCGGGCTGCTGTTCGATGATGCTGCTCTC
>Ga0137412_10005073_pt1 | contig 10519 bp, 12 predicted proteins | sample CZODoug2_1_16fun_FD_122160 | JGI IMG/M metagenome (GOLD analysis project Ga0137412, IMG submission 122160) | Vadose zone soil fungal communities from Angelo Coast Range Reserve, California, USA - CZODoug2_1_16fungal (Hybrid Assembly) | ecosystem: Environmental > Terrestrial > Soil > Vadose zone... | reverse complement strand
TGGACACCTGACACGACCTCTTGAGCCTTACGTCAGGGAATTGTTCGAAGGCTGTTGCGAAAGGGCGGCACGGATCAACGTAACCGTCCGGCCAGGGCCGCCTTGAGCCGACGGGGCGGAGGGGCCGTCATGGCGGAGTGAGCAGAGCGGAAGAGACAGGTGTCACGGCTGTGCGTGACAGTGGTGCGTTAGCGGCGCGGATGGTGTCGCGTCGTCGGCGCTACAGCGCGGAGGAGAAGAAGGCGATCCTGGCGGAAGCGTCTGCGCCAGGAAGCACGGTGTCGGAGGTATCGCACCGGCACCACAACACGCGCAGCCTGATCCACAACTGACGGCGCCAGGAGGCAGCTACGCTGTTGGGAGCGACAGTGCGGTTCACGCGGATCTGGCTGGCGACGGGTTCGACGTACATGAGGAAGGGCTTCGACGGCCTTGCCGGGCTGGTGCAGACGGTGCTGGGCGAAGATCCATTGGGCGGTCACCTGTTCGTGTTCCGTGGCCGTCGCGGGCACCTGGCGAAGGTGCTGTGGTGGAGCGGCGATGGCTATTGCCTGTTCAGCAAGAGGTTGGATCGCGGGCACTTCGTATGGCCGCAGGCGTCGAGCGGCACGACGGTGGCGCTGAGCGAGGCGCAGTTGTCGATGTTGTTGGAAGGCATCGACTGGCGGCGGCCTGAACGGACGTGGCGCCCAGACCGGCCCGGCTGATGCGGCACAACGACTCGCGCGCGCGGAAGAGCGTTCCTGGTGGCCAGCGCGTCGGTATCATGCGGCGTGCTCGAACCCGATGCCCTTCCCGAGACCGCTGAGGAGCTTCGTGCGCTGGTGCTCGAGCAGCGCGCGGCGCTGCGCGAACGGCATGGCGTCATCGAGCGGCTGCAAGCGCAACTGACGTGGCTGCGGCGGCAGCAGTTCGGCCGATCGTCGGAGAAGATCGAATGAGAGATCGCGCAGCTGGAGCTGCAGCTGGAGGACCTCGAAGAGAGCTCTTCGGCACGCACCGCAGCCCGATCGCCGGATCGAGCCGTTGGCCGGCCAGCACGCCGGCCGCTGCCGGATCGCTAGCCGCGCGAGGAGATCGTACACGAGCCCGCCTGCAGCTGCCCGGCTTGTGACGGTCCCTTGCGCCGCCTGGGCGAGGACGTCTCAGAGATGCTGGAGTATATGGCGGCGAGCTTCCGGGTCGTCCGGCACGTTAGACCCAAGCCGTCGTGTGCTCGCTGCGAACGAATCGTGCAGAGTGAAGCACCGTCGCGGCCGATCGCGCGCGACCTAGCCGGCCCCGGCCTGCTCGCCCCCGTGCTGGTGGCCAAGTATGCCGATCACCTGCCGTTGTATCGGCAGAGCGCGATCGATGCCCGCGAGGGCGTGGAACTGGAGCGCTCGACACTGGCGGACTGGATCGGCAGCGCGAGCGCCCTGCTGCAGCCGCTGGTTCGAGGCGCTGGCCAAGGAGACGCTGAAGGCGGGCAAGCTGCATATCGACGACACGCCTGTCCCGGTACTGGCGCCGGGCCGCGGCACGACCAGGACCGGCCGGCTATGGATGCGCGCGACGACCGCCCTACCGGCGATGGCTGCCCACCGTCGGTGCTGTTCCGCTACTCGTCCGATCGTAAGGGTGAGCGCCCCCAAGACCATCTTCGGACGTTCAGGGGCTTCCTACAGGCTGACGGCTATGCCGGCTTCAACAGGCTTTACGGCAACGAGATCGTTGAGGTTGCTTGCTGGGCGCACGTGCGTCGCAAGTTCCACGACATCCGATTAATCGCGTCGCCGAGCTCCTACCTTGGAACCTTGGTGACAAGCTCGCCTGAGCCCGACAACTCCGCGGCCTCCGCCGGACGCTTACGGATCAACAACAGCCCAGGCAGTGCCAACGCCGTGACCGCGGCGTCGACCATTAATGTCACGATGCGCCCAACCAAACGGACTGTCAGCCAAGTAGGTTTAGGGGAAGTTACTCGCTGCCTTTCCCAAGTTCACGGCGAGTGGTTAGGCCCCGCATACTGTGCGGGGCAGCCCTACATGGTCTGTGATCTGCATCACATTTCCCTTGCCGTTAATCTTGAGTGCAGTCGTCCGGCCGTCGTCGGTCGCCCCGGACACAATCTGATCACGCGCGAGATGTGTCTTCGCTCGGCTAGTCTGGCCGTGGGAAGGGCTCGTGATGCACGAACGGCAGGGGTGCCGCTCGGTAGTCATCCCGGGCGATATGGTGACGTGGGTGATCGACGTCTCTGTAAATCGCGCGCTCGGCGCGTGGACGGTTGCTGTCAGCACCGTCCTCGGTGACGGCAGACGACTGCCTGCTCGCGGGGCGTCTCGGCGTGCCTTCCCTCCCAGTTTTGGCGTTCCGATAAGATACCAAGGGGGAGTGACTTCAAATGACCGCTTTTGAACAAGATGTCGTCGCCTTGGATGCAGGCGTGCCCGTGCTGCTCGCCTCCGTCAGCGAACCGGCTGCCATTCGCGTCCTTCTCATCGAGGACGGCGTGATCGATCGCGGATTCCTGACCGACGAACTGTCGAAGCAGGGCTTTGCCGTGCGGAAAATCGCCTCGCTGGCCGGTGCGCCTCATGCCGCCCGCGATGCCGACGTCATCGTCCTGCATTGTGACTGCGCGAAGATTTCCAGCATCGACCTGTTGGTCAACCTGCACCGGCAAGGCGTCAAAGTCCCAGTCGTGCTGCTGACTGGCGAAGCACCGCCGACCGATGAATGTCTGGCTCTCGACAGAGGCGCGGTCGATGTCATCAGCAAGTCGCGGGGATCGGAAGTTCTGGCCAGGCGCCTTAAGAGCGTGGTCAAGGCCTCCAATCCCACCGACCAACCGCGGTCCGACAGATCCATGATCTGCGGCAAGCTGCTTCTGCGTCCCGATCTCAGCCGGGCCTATTGGAAGGACGCCGATCTCGACCTCACCCTTGGCGAATACAACATCCTCCACCTGCTGGCGTCGAACGTGGGTCGGTACGTAACCTACCGGGCGATCTACGACCGGCTGCACTATGAGGGCTTCATCGCCGGAAGCGGGGCCGATGGTTATCGGGCGAATGTGCGGTCCGCCATCAGGCGTATCCGGAACAAGTTCCGCAGCTTCGACCCGACCTTCGACAAGATCGAATGTTACAGCGGTTTCGGGTACTGCTGGAAGAAGCAAGACTGAAGTAAACCAGCACCAGGGCGTTGTTGGCGCTGCGCACAGTCGGGCGACCTGGGCCGGCGCCCGTCAGCATCGGACTAAGCACCCTACGGATGCTTTGAGCGATATTCCCGGACGGCTTCAGTCGCTTCCGTCCATAAGACTAACGCCACCTCCTGAACGTCCCCAGGATAGCCCCTGAGTCGCTCGTAACGCTCAAACGCCAAGCGCTCTGCCTTCAACAAGCGCTCAAGCTCAAGGTCCGGAGCGGCCATGCATCACATTCGTCGACATGGAAGGGGCCTCGCTGATCGACGGCCTAGAAGGCTACGCTTCGTGCGCCGCCCTTCAAGGCATTGTCCGCTATCGCCCCTTGGCATCGCGTCGGTGCTCGGCAACTTTAGAGCGGCCTGAACATTCATCTGACGCCGGTTGTCCGTCACAAGCGACCTGCCCCCGCCTCGCATAGCGCACTCTCCCCGAATGCCCGCGAGGCGGGGTTACTTGCGCCGGACATCAACACCGCGGGGGTGAAGATTGACTGAAATTTCGGCGCACCGCTTAGCCCACCAGGAAGCTGGCGGCCACCAGTAGGAAGGCGAGAACCATGACCGACAAGACGATCGACCTAGACCGGCGCCGCGGAATGGAAGCTCAGAAGGCAACTGATCTGCGCCGATTGCTCGCCGAGGTGGAAGCCAACGAACGCTCCTTGCGCCTTCGCCAGGACGAGCTGGAAGCGCACCTCGCCGGTGCGCCGGCGGCGAGCTGGGAGGAAGCCGCGGAGAAGGCCCGCTATGTTCTCGGCCTCTATGCGGCAACGCTGACCGCCGAAGATACGCGCCGGCGAACTCTGGTCGAGGCCGTGCTGGAGGATCTGGAGCGCCTCGCCAACGCACCACCCTAACCAAGGTCCTGCCAACTGATCCAGCCTACGCATGCGCTTATGAGAGCGCTTCACAACTGCTCGCGAACTGCCGCCTTAGGGCAGCCGCGAAACATCCTTGAAGCAAGGGATGGCGCGACTACGCCGACATACCCTAACCTCGATGAGCGGCTGCTCCCGCGGTATCCGGCCGCCCGCGAACGACGGCAATGGGCGCGAAGCAGTCTTATATCCCATCGTCCAGCGACTTCCTCGACGGGTCAGACGCGTCGGCTTCGTGATGTCGGCGATATGTCCGGTCTACCCCAAACAGCAGACATTGCCGGGCCCGGTCGGCACTTCGCATTTGGGCCAATAGGCGACATATGCAGTGCGGCAAACAGCAACTCTACGTCTGATCACGCGCACAAGGTGCTCCGCCGATGCTCAGGCTGCTCCTGCGAGACATCACTACGTCGTGGGCGTATAGACGCGCCTGCAGGCCTTAAGCCGGTAGGTCATATGGAATGTGCGGGCTCCACTGCCCGGATCGAACGTTAGGTAGAACTCTCTGTTGTTCTTGTCGATGCCGACAACTTTTCCGGAACCATCAGGGTTCAACGCCCTCAAATCGACGGTGAATGAATGGTTCGGAATTGCGCTCGTACTTTTAAAAGTGAGCGTGTTCCCCTTGATGTCGACCTGCCCACGGGCAGGGGCGGTCCATTCCGGCCCGGTACTCACCGTGCCGCCGCCGCACGACGTCGACATGCCATTCTCCAGTGCGCCAACGGCAGGCCACGTAGCGTCTGCCGCGCTCGAGATGTGAGAAGCTCCCGCGAGCCCTATCAAGGTCGTGAGAAACAGTCCCATCCTCATCTCTTTCTCCTATGTCGTGGGCGTATAGACACGCCGGCAAGCATTGTAGGAATAGGTCAGATAAAATGGGCGGGGTCCGCTGCCCGGGTCCAGCGTCAAGTAGAACGTTCTGTTCTTGTTATCTTTGGCGACAATTCTTCCAGAACCATCAGGCTGCAACCCCTTCAGATCGACCGTGAATGAACTGTTCGGCGCTCGGCTCGCAGTCGTAAAAGTAAGCGTGTTCCCCTTTATGTCGACCTGCCCGGTAGTCGGCCAAGCCCATTCAGGCATGGGAATCGTCGCGCCAGCGCATGAAATCTGGCCATTCTCCAGTGCGCCATAAGCAGCCCACGTCGCGTCTGTCGTCCCGGAGGTGGCCGCGCCGGCGATATGAGAAGTACCCGCCAGCCCGATCAACGTCGTGAGAAACAATCCCAACCTCATGGTCGCCTCCCCTAGGCCGCGCCGTCGCCTGATTTGCCCTCGAACGAGCCCTACAACCTAACACATCATTGGACGACGGGGCACTGTGCACCGCAGCGAAATGCTCCCGCCAATGTCGGTACAGGGTCAAACGCGTCGGTTTCGTGATGTCCGCGGTAGGTCTGGTCTACCCCAAACAGCAGACATTTCCGGACCCGGCCGGCACTTCGCATTCGTGCCAATAAGCGACACTTGCACAAAACGGCGATCAGTGCTGGTGGCTACGGCGTATCGATGATCGCTTATGAGCCGTTTGCGGCCGCTTGGCGTTCTTGGTGATACATCTGGGATGGGCCAGCTAACCAATAGAAGCGTCGCACAATATCTGTTTTGCGACGCTTCCTTCTGCATTCCCACCGTGCCTATTGCACAAGTCGATAATAGCAGGGGGTGAGTGGGGCGATGAGTTCGTACACACCATTGCCGAGACCGGTGAACTCCATAATTCCCCCTGCGGGGTCCCTGTAGCTCTTAGTAATCTTGCCGTCGCTTTGGACAGGCTCGGAAAACAGCCTCAGGGCATATGAGGTGCCAAGTGTCAGCACGGCGTTAGAAACGTCCACCGTGTAGGTTTGGCCCCAGCTGGAGCAGCTCTGCACCAACTTCTCCGGGATTAATTCCAAGCGGTATGTCTTGCTCTCTGCCTGAGCTTGGGTGGCAAGCACCCCCAGCACTCCAGCAATCGTCATGTAGCGCATCGAGTATCCTCCCGTGCTACTTCATCACCATCGTAGGGTACCTCCACCGTAAGCCTACGGCGAGTACCGCGGCGTAAGGTATTTGGCGCGGCGTTGCTTATGGATGTCGACAAGCTGCTTGAGGGGCTTCTCAGAACCGGGCCGTTCGAGCCCAGTATGGGATGAGAGCGTGAATAGATTCGAGCAATCAGAAGCTCTTTCTGAATTTTTGAGCTGCGTTATGACCGCTTTGGGTCATTCGCGTCGGATTCGTGATGTCCGTCGCATGTCCGATCTACACCCAGCATCGGACGTTTCCGGCCCCGGTTGGCATTTCGCAGTTGGGCCAATTGCGGACTACGTATGACCGGCCGTGATCACCTCGGCCTCCAATTCTCCGTAGCGTTTGCGAACAAGTTCCAGGGGGTTGTCCATGCCCAATGCCGCACAGAACGCGGCGCAACAGTCCGACTACGGCGACAAGCCAATGCCCGCTTTCATGAGCCGTCGATCGTTGAAGGTTGGCGTGCGCCTCGAAAGCGCGACGGTCCGGCGGCTCGCTAGGTGGGCAAATGCCCGCTCCTTGAGGCCAGCCGATAAGTGAACCTACGCCTGAATTTTGCGGGCGCGCAAGTTTGAAAATTGACCTGGGCGCTCAACTCGTAAAACTGGCTTAGGGCGGGCTGGACCGCAATGACGCTTGCATGGGGAGAAATCATATGAAGGAACTCACAGGAAAGACCGCGTTCGTGACCGGCGCAGCGTCGGGCATCGGCCTGGGGATCGCCACCACGCTCGCCCAAGCGGGCGCCAAGGTCATGCTGTGCGACTTCGAGGAGGCGGCCTTGTCGGCCGCGGTCGCGGAGCTCAAGAAGACCAATGTTGACGTCGACAGCGTGCGGGCCGACGTCTCGCTCAAGACCGAGCTGCAGGCGGCAGCCGAGGCGACGACGGCGCGCTACGGCAACGTCCACATCTTGGTCAACAATGCCGGCGTCGGCGGCGGCGGGCCGTACGGCATCTGGACCGACCCTGGCTGGAACTGGACACTCGGCGTCAACCTGATGGCGGTGATCTGGGGGATCGAGATCTTTGGTCCGCTGATCGAGAAGCACGGCGAGGGCGGGCACATCGTCTCGACCGCCTCGATCGCCGGGCTGATATCGGGCGGCAGCAATTCCTACAACGTCTCCAAGTACGGCGTGGTCGCGTTGTCCGAGGGCCTGCGGATCGAGCTCGCGCCGCGCGGCATCGGCGTGTCGGTGCTCTGTCCCGGCTTCGTCCGCACACAGATCCTCAACTCTCGGCGCAACCTGCCCGAGCGCTTTGCCGGCGCGTTCCGCGGGCAGCCGACCGACCCGCTGGCCTACGCGGCCCTGAGGGAACGCGTCGCTCATGGCATCGATCCCGCCTACGTCGGCGAGCTGGTGCGCGAGGGCATCGAGAACGACTGGCCCTACATCTTCACCGACACCGAGTTCGAGCCGATCGTCGAGATGCGCTTCGCCCGCATCAGGGAGGGCTTTAATCGCATCCGCGAACGCATCCCGAAGCGTTGAGGGCGCAACACATCTTTATGGACGCTGTGCTCGGCGATGATTTTCCGGTTTGGGTCAAACGCGTCGGTTTCGTGATGTCCGCGGTGCCTCCGGTCTACCCCCAACAACAGACATTTCTGGACCAGGTGGACACTTCGCATTTGTGTCAAACCCGGACCTCGCTTTAGGCCGTACGGCCCGCCAATAATGACGTGCGCCACCGTCTCGCTGTGGTAAAATGGACGGTCCCAACGGACGTCTGTTGCCATGAACCAGAGCATCAGATTCTGCACGACCCCGGATGGCGTGCAGCTCGCCTATGCGGTAAGCGGCGAAGGTCCGCCGCTGGTGATGGCGGCGACTTGGCTGACCCATCTCGAGCATCAGTGGCAAAGCCTTGCCTGGCGGCCTTGGCTCGATGCCTTCACAAGAGAGCACAAGGTGTTGCGCCACGATTCTCGAGGCTGCGGGCTCTCGGATCGGAGTACCAAGAATCTTTCATTCGAGACCTGGGTGCGCGATCTCGAGTGCGCGGTCGAGGCCGCTGGCTTCCGGCGATTTTCCATGGTGGGAACCTGCTGGGGTGGTCCGATCGCAATTGAGTATGCGGCCCGGCACCCCGAGAAGGTGACCCATCTCGTCCTCTACGGCACCTACGCGCGGGGGACCCAACGGCGCGGGAATTCGCCGAATGACAAGGCCAGAGCGCGGGTCATGTCCGATCTCACGCGGGTCGGCTGGGCACAGGAGGACCACGCCTTCCTGCAGTTATGGGCCTCGCGGTTCCAGCCGGGCGGGACGCCGGAGCATCGGCGTTCATGGTGTAGCCAAATGCGCGCCGCGACCTGCGCCGATACCGCGATCCGTCTGTTCCAGATAGGTGGTGACGTCGATGTGCGTGAAGCCGCGCGCAAGATCAAATGTCCGGTTCTGATCGTGCACCCCGAACGCGACGTCAATGTACCGATCGATGAGGGCCGATTGCTCGCAAGCCTCATTCCGCATTGCCGCTTCGTCCAGCTCGATACCGAAAACCACATGCCGCTCGCGGACGAGCCGGCGTGGGAAAAGCTCGTCGCCGAGGTGCGAAGTTTTCTCGCGCAACCGGAGAACGGCCTTGCCACAGGGCACAAATGCTTGCCGCTTGGCGCGCTAACCCCGCGTGAGCACGCCGTTCTGGAAGGCATCGCCGAAGGCCTCGGCAACGCGGAGATCGCCGGATCGCTTTGCCTGTCGGAGAAAACGGTCCGTAATCATGTAACCCGGATCTTCGACAAGATTTGCGTCGAACATCGATATCAAGCCATCGTGCTGGCCCGCGAAGCGGGCCTCGGGAGAGCCAGCAGGCTCGTCAACGAGCGCTGATACGGGACAGTTGTCCCTGATTCCCGTCGCAGTCCCAGGACCCCGCCGGGACACTGGCCTCAATACAACTGCCTTCGCATGCCTCAGCTTTCCGACAGGTCGCGCGTTTCGTGCGCTTGCACGCAAATCGAAGTAAGCGCGACGCCGCGTACGAGAGCCTCGGGCGGAAAGCGACACTGTCCGTAAAAAACGGGGTGGCCGGTCTCGCAGGCCGATCCCGGAGTTGCGGATTGCCAGACATGAGGAGGACATCATGCATGCCAATGCTCGCAGCCTGCTCGTGGCCGCCGCTCTGACCGCCGCCGCGCCACCGGCCTTCGCCAACGTCATCACCGATTGGGACGAAAAGGCCGTCGCTATTGTTGCGCCAATGTCCAGCCTTGACGGCACATCGCCTTACACGGCTGTGCGCATGATGGGGATGGTCCACGCCGCGATGTTCGACGCGGTCAATTCGATCGAGCCGCACTACCGGCCGTATCTGGTGCAGCTGCCTGCGGGCGCAGCGACGTCAAAGGAAGCCGCCGCTGCGGCGGCGGCCGCCTCGGTTCTGGCGACAATTGATGCAAAGACAGCGGGTGAAATGAAGGCCACCCTCGCGACCTACCTTGCGTCGATCCCCGATGGCGTAACGAAATCGGAAGGGGTCAAGCTTGGCGAGGCAGTCGCGGCAAAAATTTTGCAGGCGCGGGCGAATGACGGCTCCGATGCGCCCGATACCTACCGGCCGAGGACCACGCCAGGCGTCTATATACCGACCGCGATCACGCTGTCTTCTATGTGGCCGACCTTGAAGCCGTTTGCCATGACCAACCCAGCCCAATTTCGGCCAAAGCCGCCGATTTCACTGGAGAGCGAGGAGTGGGCAACGGACTACAATGAGCTCAAGGACTATGGCGGAAAGACAAGTGCGAAGCGAACAGCCCAGCAGACCGAGACGGCCCTGTTCTGGACCAGTCCGCTCTTGGCCTATCAGCCCTTGGCACGCCAGTTGGTGACCGCAAAGCAGATGAGTGTTGTCGACAGCGCTCGGTTCATGGCGCTCGAGGCAGTCGGGCTCAACGACGCGATCATCGCTGTGTTGGACGCCAAGTACCATTACGACTTCTGGCGACCGATCACGGCAATTCGTAACGGCGATATCGACGGCAACCCGGCTACGGATCGTGAGGCAACCTGGCAGCCGGTCGCCAACACGCCGATGCACCCGGAATACCCGTGTTCGCATTGCATCCAGAGCGGCAGCGTGGCAGCTGTCGTCAAGGCGGTGCTGGGAGGCGTGGACATCCCCGAGGTCGCGCTGACAAGCCCGGCGACCCCGGGCGTCACCCACCGTTGGAACAACACGACGGCCTTTACCGAAGAGGTTGCAAATGCTCGCATCTGGGCCGGGTTCCATTACCGCTTCTCGACCCGCGTGGGAACGCAGATGGGGTACGAGATCGGTGAATACGTTGTGAAACACGTGATGCAGCCGCTGGTAACGAGTTCACGATGAACGGTTGCTGCACCGGGCTTCTACCAGCGAGGCCGGCGTAGTTCGGTTGCCGACACAATCCCAGTGATATGGTTCGCAGCTTTCGAG
>Ga0137412_10005072_pt1 | contig 10523 bp, 7 predicted proteins | sample CZODoug2_1_16fun_FD_122160 | JGI IMG/M metagenome (GOLD analysis project Ga0137412, IMG submission 122160) | Vadose zone soil fungal communities from Angelo Coast Range Reserve, California, USA - CZODoug2_1_16fungal (Hybrid Assembly) | ecosystem: Environmental > Terrestrial > Soil > Vadose zone... | reverse complement strand
ACGTTATACCCCTGCTGTCCGAGTGTGGCTGCGGCCGCCGCACCGGCTAAGCCCGACCCTACGATGATTATCGAATGCTTGCGACGGTTTGCGGGATTCACCAGCTTCATCTCAAACCGGCACTGGTCCCACTTTTTTTCAATTAGTCCGGAGGGAATGTTTGATTCGAGCATGACTAACTCCGTTAGCGCACCCAGCCTGTCAATACGGCGACTGGCACAGAGATGAAACCCAGGAAGACCACTAGCGCGAATGTTCGAGAGACGAGCCTTAACGAGTGCTCGTTATAGGTCGAGTTCAAGCCGAGCGTTTGGCAGGCACTCCAAATGCCATGGTCCAGGTGCAAGCCGAGTGCAGCCATTGCTAAGACGTAGAAAGCGGATACGGGCCAAATGGCGAAGGCGGCTACCACGTTTTGATATACCGCGAGATCGTGGAACTGACCGGCTCTAAAGCCTACAGCCCCAACAGTGAGGTGCAGTAGGTGAATGACGATGAATATCGCGAGCAACAGACCGCCCCACCGCAACGTGCGAGACGCTAGGGTCGCTCCCAGGTCTTTTTTCACGCGATAGTCTTGCGGCCGTGCTTGCCAGTTCATTCGGCTCAACTGCACGGCCGCTGTAACATGAAGAATCACGCACGATAAGAGCACCGCCCGGACGACCCAAAGCAATTCTCCGTAGCCCAACTCCGGGTTACCGACTTCCCTCAAGAATCGAGCATAGGAGTTGATGTCCTGCGCGCCACTGAAGATTTTTAGGTTGCCAAGCATATGACCAATGACGAAGGACACCAGGACGGTACCGGTAGCGGCCATGACCACTTTCTTGCCGATGACCGTTGTCCAGAAAGTCCTGATAGGATGCACCCCAATCAAAATGCGTGGCTGCTTGTGGGGGAGGCTGATCGCGCGAACCCTTCCTGGCTCTGCGCGACCGTCTATCAGATCTTGTACCACCGTTTGTTCCATTGGCCGTCTCCGCTTTTCTGAGCGTTTTCGTGCTTCAACGCTGATAGCGAATCTGAGGAAGTCGTGATCTCAAATCGTTCTGTTGAGTTCTTGTTAAGAGAACGCCTGGTTCATGAACCTTGCCGCTCGCTGTCGATCCATTTGCGTATGTAAGCCGGGCAATTCACCAGTTGAATTCCTTGTGACTCGCAGGTGCTTAGGAACTGGACCACATCGAGGTTCACCAGTGACACGTCGCCGAGGTCCAAAACTATGCTTCCACCAATCGCGTCTAGCTGTGCGCGCAACTCACTCAGGTGTCCCGTTTGGATGCGCCCAATTAACTTGATCGTCGTCCGCTGGTGGCCCGGAGCAGTCTCGATTCTCAACGTCATGCGGTTCGTTAGTGCAACGCGCGGGCCGCTTCAAAAACCCTGTAATAACTTGGGATCGGAGCTGGAAATTTGCCCTAGCCTGGGGAAATTGCTCAGATCCGGGCGAGAAATCCGCTGCTTTAATTCAGCAACTGATTTCACGACTGTTCTGAAATCTGTTTAAACGAGGCCGGATCCGATTCGCGCCAGGCAAAGGGCGATCGTACAGAACCGACTGGCTAATGGCTTTTGAATTGATTCTTGTCGATGCCGAGACTCAGGATTTTTCTGTCCAGCGTCTGGCGGGGAATTCCCAGCTTGGCAGCTGCCCCCGTTGGGCCCGAGATTCTGCCCCTGCTTTGCCCGAGCGCTTCTTCGATCATTTGCCGCTCGCGATCTTCGAGCGTTGTCACCAGCGGAACGACGGGACCGGATGCCGGTGATGATTCTTGCCTGAGCCAGCTTTCGTCAACCGAGAACGTGTCACCGTCACACAGAACGACTGCTCGCTCGATCACGTTCTGAAGCTCGCGAATATTCCCGGGCCAGCGGTATGCCCGAAACAGTTGAAGCGTCTTGCTCGTAATGTCTCGGAACTTCTTGCCCGCTTTCTGCGCGTATCGGGTGACCAGATACTCGAGCAAAAGCGGAATGTCCTCAGGGCGTTCACGTAGCGGGGGGAGACGGATCGGAAACACGTTAAGCCGGTAGAAGAGATCCTCACGGAACTTGCCGGCATCGACGGCTGATCTCAGATCGCTGTTGGTCGCGGCCAACACACGAACGTCGACCGAAACGGATTGGCTGCTACCGACCCTTTGAAATTCCTCTTCCTGGAGCACCCGCAGGAGAGCGCTCTGCATTTCCATAGGAAGATCGCCGATCTCGTCCAGCAGGATGGTTCCACCGTCGGCGGCTTCGAAATGCCCGATCCGTCTTTGAAATGCTCCGGTGAAGGCGCCTTTCTCGTGTCCAAAGAGTTCGGACGCGATGAGCGATGATGCAATTGCTCCGCAGTTAACACGGATAAAGGCCCGCGACGCACGCTTCGACCGCTTGTGAATCGCCCGCGCCAACAATTCTTTGCCGGTCCCCGTCTCACCCGAAATGAGAACTGTGGAATCGGTGGGGGCGACCTTGGCTACCTGCTCCAGCACCTGACGAATGGCATCGGCTGAGCCAACGATTTCCTCGAACATGGAGGCATGGTCAATTTCTTCTCGTAGAGCGACGTTTTCATTACGCGTCCGATCCTCAGCACGCTTGCGATCTTCGATGTCGGTTCCGGTCGAGTACCATCGCGTCAGGCGTCCCTGTTCGTCGCGGTAGGGTTTGTAACGGTTGAGCAACCAGCGATATTGGCCGTCTTTCCTCCGTGCCCGCAATTCAATTTCGAATGGAAGGCCACGCACAAGGCCCGCGTGCTGTTCGTTGTTGAACCGCTCGAGATCTTCCGGATGAACGCTCCCCGAGCGAAAGTCCGGGCGCGGCACATCATCTAAGGTCATCTCGGTATAGTCGAGCACTGGCTCGTTTGCATAGATCGGTGTTCCGTCTGTCTCGTGAACAACAATCATCTCGGGTATCGCATCCGTTATCTGGCGGAGCTCGCGTTCGTCCCTACGCAGCTTCTCCTCTGCCTGCTTACGGTCTTCGATGTCGGTGCTGGTGGCGTACCATTTTACGATGTTGCCTGTGTCGTCACGCAGCGGCTCCGCGCGTACGAAAAACCACCGATATACTCCATCGTGCCGACGAAGGCGCGCCTCGATCTCCCCCGGCTCTCCTGACACCAGCGCCTCGCGCCATCTATTCATTAAGGCCGCCAGATCATCGGGATGGACGGGTTCTTGCCATCCGTCACCTTGCGATTGTTCATGGGGGAGACCGGTATAGTCACGCCATCGCTGGTTCATGCATTCGTTCGAACCGTCTGGCCAAAAGCTCGAAACAAGCGCCGGAACCGTGTCGATGGTCCGGCGGAGATTAGCCTCTGACCCGCGGAGTTCTTCGAGCACTTGCCGCAGCTTCTCCTCTGCTTGCTTAAGGTCTTCGATGTCCGTGCTGGTGCCGTACCACCTAACGATCGTGCCGGTCTCATCGCGCAGGGGTTCGCCACGAAAGAGAAACCAACGAAACGAGCCATCGTGTCGCCGAAGCCGCGCCTCAAGCTCCCCCGCCTTTCCTGAGGCTAGCATCTCCCGCCATTTATCCATCACTTGAGCCAGATCTTGAGGATGAATGGCTGTTTGCCACCCCCAGCCACGCGACTCTTCGGGGCTTAGACCTGTATAGTCATGCCACCGCTTGTTGAGGAATTCAGTCGAACTATCCGGCAAACTGCACCAAGCAAGCGTCGGAATTGTATCGATGACCCGGCGGAGATTAATCTCTGACCCGCGGATTTCTTCGAGCACTTGCCGCAGCTTCTGTTCCGCCTGCCTACGATCCTCGATATCCGTGCTGGTGCCGTACCACCTGACGATCTTACCGGTCTCGTCGCGTAGCGGCTCGGCGCGAAGAAGAAACCACCGAAACGAGCCATCGTGTCGCCGAAGGCGCGCCTCAACCTCGCCCGCTTCTCCTGAGGTGAGCACTTCTTGCCATTTTTCCATCATTCGGGGCAGGTCTTGAGGATGAATGACCGTTTGCCATCCGGACCCACCCGACTCTTCGGGGCTGAGGCCCGTATAGTCATGCCATCGCTTGTTGAGGAATTCGTTCGAACCATCCGGCAGATTGCACCATGCCAGCGCGGGGATGGTATCGATCATGATCCGGAGCTGAGCTTCCGATGGATGCATCTCGCTGAAACCCTGCTCGATGATATAGCGCTCTTGACGTGGAGGCGCGAGTGTTTGCCACGTTCGCGTCAAACCGGTGAACCCAAGGCTTGTCGGTGAGATCGGGTCTCTACCCAGATCACGTGATTCGCTGCCGTCGGGCGCTCACTTGCTACGCTGATCGTACGAGATGGAGTAAGCGGCTGACCGCGCTCGCGGAATCGGATCGGCCGAGAGATCGATACCGTCGGTCACCTTGGTTGGGTCGAATACGAGACGGCGCTCATCGGCCGCGCTGGTCGGGGAGATTCGGGTCACCTCCAGCCGTCCCAGCTCGACCAGGGGCCGGTCCGCCGGCCACAAGGCGGTGGCATCGTCTGTCGGATCGCTCTCACCAGCCAATTGCAGAAGGAGGCTGAAAGCGACAGGACCGTTCCTCAAGCGGCTTTCCAGCTCCTCCCGCAGGAAGTTCGTGCTGCGTGTGCTCGCATCATCCGGGGAGAGATAGGCTTCCCCGGCCTCGGGCATCCAGCGATAGCGGCCGAATCGGCTGCTGCCATCTGCGGCAGTGAACCTAAATGCATGCTCCGCATAATAGCAGGCCTGCCCATAGCTGGCCGGGACCGGTTTCTTCGTGAGACGCTCGATGAAGGCGCGTGTGGCAGGATGACTCTCCAGAAAGCGCGGGATCGCGTCGGGTGCAGGCTTGCCGGTAGCGGGGTCGGGGAGTTGCGCACGCAGAAAAGCGAGAAACTCCTCAGGTGTCCTCGCGGGGAACCCTTCGATGTGGAGCGCCAGGATGTCGGCGTTCTTGCCATCGGGTAACTGAAATTTCACCGCCAGCGCGCGGGCGTTGGCGATGCCATCGTGTACGTCGGGATCCCCGCTCGAATTGGAGAAACGCATTACGGTTGGGACCGCTTGCCCTTGTAGATGCAGCGCCCGGCTCACAGCGCGCGCCCCTGCTGAAGCGCGAAACGTACCCGAACAGACGATTCCCTTGGCGTGAACGGGACGAAACCCCGGATGCGGGCCGGCTAGCGCCCGCATGGTCTCCACGAGTTGAGCGACAACGTCTGGTGATGCGGCAGATCCCGACATAGCGGACCTCCTTCCTGGCTGCGGCGATGTGCCTCAGTCGGTTGTCAGGCTTAACCAGCCTGGACAGCTCTCTCCATGGCGAGTTCGCTTTCTAAGCTCTCGCGGTCGCGTCCGATAGTGGCCACGGCGAGTGTCTTCCCGCCGCGCCGGAATGAGAGCTTGCAGTCGTGCTCCTCGATGCTGCCGTCCAAATCGAGCTTGTCCCAAGTCTCGGCGTGACCAACATAGTTGAGGGTAAAATCGTATTGAGTCGTCCAGAAGAACGGCACCGCATCGAACCGCTCGCGGCGGCCGAGTATGTTTCGCGCCGCCGTCTGTCCCTGGCGTTCAGCCACCACCCAGTGCTCGACGCGAATATGATCCCCTGTCAGCGGATCGGGCCAGCGCGCGATATCTCCGGCTGCGTAGATCTGAGGAATGCTGGTCTCGAGGTACTCGTTCACCAACACGCCCTTGTCGGTCTTGATGCCAGCTCGCTCGGCAAGATCGATCAGCGGCCTGACTCCGATTCCTATGACGACCAGGTCGGCTTCGATCGCGTTGCCGTCCTTGAGCACGACCCTTCGCTCGTCAATCGCGACAACACTCTGCTGCAGATGGAACACCACGCCGTTGCGTTCGTGCAGACGACGCAGATGTTCGCCCACCTGCGGTCCGAGAACTCTCTCCATCGGCACCGCCTCCGGCGCGACGACGTGGACCTGCAGCTTTCTGTGAATCAGCGAAGCCGCAACCTCCATCGCAATGAAGCTCGCGCCTACCAGCACGACGCGCCTGGCCTTGGCGAGTTTGCCAATGATCGCGCGGCAGTCGCTCAGGGAGCGCAGGTAGCAGACCTGCGGCGAGTCCGCGCCGGGAATCGTGAGCTTCACCGGCTCCGCGCCCGTCGCCAGAAGCAACGCATCAAATTTGCGATTGCTGCCATCGGCGAGCTGGACGCTCTTCTTCTGCGGATCGATCGCTGCGACCCGCGTGTTCAGGAGCAGTTCGATTTGGTGCTCGCGATAGAAGTCCATCGAGCGCAGCGGGATCCATTCCTCGCTCGCAGTACCGGCTAGAAAATCCTTCGACAGATTCGGCCGGTCGCACGGAGTGGCGTCATCAGCGCTTATTATCGTGACGCCGCCGGAATATCCCTCACGCCGCAGCATCTCCGCCGCAGCGTTGCCTGCAGCGCCGCCGCCCACGATGATGACGTTTTCCGGCGCCTTCGCGGAAACGGCCGGCCGTTTCTTCTCGGGCTGCTTTTCGCGGACGAAGAGCTTGCCGCCGCTCGTTTCAACCTTCCAGGAGCTGACCGGGTCAAGAGCCGGAGCGCGTAGCGCCTCGCCGGTGCGTAGACTGAAACAGGCGTGATGCCATGGGCATCGGACGGTGTCGCCCGCTATAAGGCCTTCGGCCAATGGACCGCCATAGTGGGTACAGGACGCGCCGATGGCGAAGTACGCGTCGCCGCGCCGAGCGACCAGGATCACCTCGCCGTTGGCGTGGCCCTGCACCATGCCGCCCTCGGCAAATTCGGTGATTGAGACTCCCTCAGAAAAGTCAGGTCCGCTCAGTTTCTTTTCTTCGGCCATTGGTTCGCCGGCATTTCTATTTTGAAATCGTGATCAATACTCGCACCGGTACCGGCCAGGCGCAACGAAGAAGTTCTGGCTTAGCTTCAGGCCGTAATGTGATTAGAATCGCGGCTGACGATCCGGCGAACCTGAAGCGAGCTCAATGATTGGAGACCGGGAACAAACGCGGCTTGGAAAATGGCGGCACGGGCTCAACCCATAGGCCGCACGACGTACGGCATGATCGCGCCCTCACCTCATGCCATCCCGGCCGTTGCGGTACGGGCGACCGTTCACGCGGCCGTTCGCTTCGTGATCAGCAGGTCGCCGGTTCGACTCCGGCGGGTGGCTCCAGAAAGCGCCAATTAATCAACCGTTTAGTCAGCTCTACGCTTGGAGAATTCTCTAAGGCGGTGGTATACCGATTCCATAGCTGAGAAACGCGCGAACGCACCTTTTCTCCACGTACTATCAGGAAGAACAATATGACGGATTCAGTTCAGAAGGCATCGGATGCTCAATTGGGCCGCGTCGAGGACTTTGACGCGATTGTTATCGGGGCTGGGGTTTCGGGACTTTATCAACTTTATCGCTTGCGCGAGCTCGGGCTCCGGGTCCGATGCTTAGAGGATGGCGACGGCGTGGGCGGCACCTGGTATTGGAACCGCTATCCGGGATGCCGCTTTGATTCGGAAAGCGAAACCTACGGCTACTCGTTTTCAAAAGAACTCCTTCAGGAGTGGGACTGGAAGGAACATTATTCCGGTCAACCGGAGAACGAGCGATATCTCAACTACGTAGCCGACAAGTTTGACCTGCGCCGCGACATCCAATTCAATTCGCACGTCACTTCCGCGGTTTACGACGAGCGCGCAAACCGATGGGAAGTGCACCTAAAGAATGGACAACGCATGCGCGCGCAGTTTCTCGTCGCCGCAGTCGGAATTTTGTCGGCGCGTTACACTCCGCCATTCGAGGGAGTCGACAGCTTCAAGGGTGAATCATTCCACACCTCCAGATGGCCCAAGGAGAAGGTCGACTTCACCGGCAAACGTGTAGCGGTTATCGGCACCGGCGCCACCGCCGTTCAGATGATCCCGATCATCGCCAAAGAAGTCGGCCATCTCACGGTCTTCCAACGCACCGCAAATTACACCGCACCGCTGCGAAACTCGTTGGTGGACGAGGAGACTCAACGACGCTTCAAGGCTACCTACCCGGAGATTCACAAAAGGTGCAAAGAAACTACCGGCGGATTCCTCCATGACTTCGACCGGCGCGCGGCCCTGGATCTCCCGCGCGAGGAACGGCGCGCGGTGTACGAGCAATTGTGGGCGCTGCCTGGGTTCGGGAAATGGCTGGGCAACTTCAGGGACATCATGACCGACCGCGTTGCCAACGAGGACTTCGCCGAGTTTGTGCGCGAGAAGATCCGCGCGCGCGTAAAGGATCCGGCGGTAGCAGAAAAGTTGGTGCCCAAGGACCATCCGTTTGGATCCAAGCGCGTGCCTTTGGAGACCGAATATTACGAGGCTTACAACCGCGACAATGTCGTGCTGGTCGATATCAAGGAAACTCCAATCGAGCGCATCACGCCCAAAGGTATCAAGACCAGCGACCGGGAATACGAGTTCGATGTCATCATCTATGCCACCGGCTTCGACGCGATAACCGGAGCGATGACGCGTATCGATTTTCGCGGCGAGGGCGGGCAGAGTCTCAAAGATAAATGGTCGACCGGGATGCGCACCTACCTGCAACTTCAGACGGCCGGCTTCCCGAATCTTTTTATCGCCACCAATACCGCGTTCTGCAACTACACCGTTTGCGCCGAGACGCTGGTGGAATGGATCACGGACTGCATCCGCTATATTCGCGAAAACGACTATTCACGAATCGCACCCACAGCGCAGGCGGAAGATGAATGGGTCGCGCACACTAACGAAGTCGGCAGTCGCACCCTGCTCAGCAGTGCCAACGGATGGTTTATTGGCGGGAATATTCCAGGTAAGCCGCGCGCGATTCTTCTCTATGCGAACCCCGCTCCTGCCTATCGCGCCAAGTGTGCGGAAGTAGCGGCGAAGGGCTACGAAGGTTTCGATTTGCAATAGAGAATCTTGATCCGGCGCTCACTTACCGGCGAAGTGCGGTTCGCGCTTCTCCAGGAACGATCGAACTCCTTCGCGATGGTCTTCGGTCTTGAACAGCTCGGACAGGCTGGTGCTGACCCACGCCCCGAGTTCCTTCCAATCCGGATCGAGTGCGCGGCGTAGTCCATTTTTCAATTTTCTGATCGCGAGCGGCGGATTCGACGCGATCTTGCGCGCGAGCTCGGTCGCGGCCGGTAACAACTGCTCATGTGGCACGACGCGGGAGACGAGCCGGATCTGCAGCGCCCGGTTGGCGTCGATGATATCGCCCGTGAACAGCAGCTCCGCCGCAGTCTCTCGCCCCACGAGTTGTGCGAGGCGGCCGATTCCCGGTACGTCGCAACAAAGTCCGCGCTTGATGAAGAGTTCACCGAAGCGCGCCTTCTCCGATGCGATGCGTATGTCCGCCATCAGCGATAGCTCCATTCCCCATCCGATCGCTGCGCCATTCACCGCCGCAATAATGGGAATGTCGGTATGCAGCAGCGCGTCGGCGGCCGGCGTCAGCCGCGGTGCCAGATTGGTGACGGCGGGACGCGCGCCCTCGCCGCCGGCCATGATCTGCTTCACGTCGTCGCCCGAGCAGAACGCGGGATCGGTGCCGGTGATGATGAGGCATCGCACCGACGCGTTGCGCACCGCATCTTCGAGTTCGCGATAAGTCGTGAAGGTCAGCGCATTGCGCGCCTCGGGACGCCGGAGAGTGATCACGCCAACGTGTCCGTCAACGTCGTAGCTGAGTTCAGTGTACATACTCTGGTCGCTCCTCGATGGCTCTGAGAAGGTTCGCGTCTCGGGCTGAGAATCCCACGCGCGCCGTGGCGCCGTCAAAGGTTGCGGGGTTTGAAAAACGGAGACCGAAGTGGCACGGTCGCCTGAAGAATCCGAGTGGAGGCTGACCCATGAGTATTTGCAAAAATTTAAATGTCGGGCTGCTGTTTCCATTTCGAAATCCGCCGGCGTGGCGCAAGCCGTTCGCCGATTTCTATGCCGATCAGCTCGCGCAAACGCGAATCGCCGAGGAGCTTGGCTACGACGAGATCTGGCTCACCGAGCATCACTTCGCCGAGGACGGATACTCGCCGGCGATTCTGCCGATCGCAGCTGCGATCGCCGCGATCACCAAGTACATTCGCATCGGCACGTACCTGGTGCTGCTGCCGCTGCATAACGCGGTGCGCGTCGCGGAAGACGCCGCGACGATCGATATCATTTCGGACGGCCGTTTCGATTTGGGCGTCGGGCAGGGATACGCACCCGGCGAATTCGCGGCGTATGGCGTCGATCGAAAGACTCGTGCCGGACGCCTCGAAGAAGGCATCGAGGTGATTCGCGGGGCGTGGACCAAAGATGACTTCTCATTCGACGGGCGGCACTACAAGCTGAAGAACGTTCGCCTGATGCCGCGGCCGGTGCAGGCGCCGCATCGTCCGTTGTGGATCGGTGCCGGCGGGACAAAAGCGATCGAACGCGCGGGACGGATGGGATGTAATTTCATGGGCCTCGCGAACCCTGCCGCGCAAACGACCTATGACAACGCCTTGCGCGATGCGGGCCGCAATCCAAAAGACTTCTCTGCGGCGCAACTCCATTTCACCTACGTC
>Ga0137412_10005071_pt1 | contig 10523 bp, 9 predicted proteins | sample CZODoug2_1_16fun_FD_122160 | JGI IMG/M metagenome (GOLD analysis project Ga0137412, IMG submission 122160) | Vadose zone soil fungal communities from Angelo Coast Range Reserve, California, USA - CZODoug2_1_16fungal (Hybrid Assembly) | ecosystem: Environmental > Terrestrial > Soil > Vadose zone... | reverse complement strand
CACGCCGCGGCGGGCGTAGATCTCCTCACCGCTCTTGACCCGGACCCCGGTCACCCGGCCGTTCTCCACGATCAGCTGCTCGACGGGGGAGCTGGTCCGCACCCGGCCGCCGTGCTCCTCCAGGCACTGGATCAGCGCCTTCGGGAACGACCCGGTGCCGCCCTCGAACATCGCCACGCCGTACTTGGAGAGCACCCCGAGGTAGATCAGCGCCCAGCCGCCGAGGTCGGCGTTGAACGGCATGAACGGCAGCCCGATCATCAGCGCGGCCTTGATGACGTCGCTCTCGAAGTACTCGTCCAGCGCCTCGGCGTGCGAGGAGGTGGCCCAGTGAGCGATCGCGGACAGCTCGCGCCGGCCCTTCAGTGCGGCCTTCGCCGTCTTGAACACCGCCGACAGCGCCGGCCGGGTCGGGTGGGTCTGCATCAGCGGCAGCCCGACGGCGACGGCCGCGTCGATCACCCGGTACAGGTCCAGCAGTGCGTCGGCGTCGTGCGGGGAGAAGTGCTTGAGCTCCTCGGCGGTGCGCCGGGGGTCACGCCAGAGCGCCAGTGACGAGCCGTCGTAGTTCAGCTGCACGTGCGCGGGGTCGATCACCCGCTGCTTCAGGCCGTACCTCGAGCCGAGCTTGAGGTCCTTGTCGATCGTCGTGGTGCGGAAAAGCGAGGCCTGCAACGAGGCCTCGTTGATCAGGTACTCCGGCGCCTCCGGTTCCATCGGGTTCGTCGAGGTCATCCCGCCGGGCGTCCGGTAGGCCTCGACGACGAGCACGTCGAGGCCGGCCTTGGCCAGGTAGGCGGCCGCCACCAGGCCGTTGTGGCCGGCACCGACCACCACGACATCCGCTGCACGCATCTGCTCGCCCATGTCTCAGGCCGATGTCGAGGCGAGGTCGTCCGACGTCGGCCGGACGGCGATCCTGTTGTCCATCCGCTCGCGGGCGCTGGTGGTGAGGACCCGGTAGATGAACATGCGGCCGAAGTTCCAGTTGTGCGTCGCCTCCGGGACGGCCGCGAAGGAGCCCAGGAAACGCACCAGGCCGTAGCAGAGCGCCATCGTGATCGTGGTGGCGACCCACCTGGTCCACACCGGCAGGTTGGCGTTCTGCGCCAGGATGTGCACCCACCCGGTGGTGAAGTAGGCCATCATCATGCCCATCGGCGAGATGCCCAGCAGCCACAGCTTCTTGATGCCCTGCAGCCGGGGAACCAGGAACCAGAGCATGAAGCCGATCGTGAAGAACGACGCCCCGTTGATGAAGCCCCACCAGTAGGGGAACTTGAACAGCGTGTACGGCTGCAGGCCGTAGTACTCGTAGATGTTCAGGTTGAGCCCGACGGTCTCCATGATGGCGTCGGTGAGACCGCCGACGGCCCACACCATGACGCACTGGTTGACCGTGATGCCCTTCTTGAGCATGTAGTAGCAGAAGTACGACTCGAGTCCGAGGAACGCGGCGTAGCACGGCGGGATCAGCCACGGGACGTCGATGCCGAAGTTGGTGAACGCGGTCGGCAGGTTGTTGGCCCACCGCAGGTGACCCAGCAGGTCCAGCATCGGCTCCGACAGGGAGCACAGGAAGCCGCTGCCGATGACGATCAGCGGGATCCAGTTCCCCTTCTTGACGCCGGCATAGACCGCCCAGGGCAGCGCGGCCAGTACGGCGGCCGCCCCGGCGAAGAAGAAGAACACCCAGATCGCCCAGATCGGCGCCCCGAAGGGCGGCGGACTCGGCAGGATGTGTGGCGGCATCGAGAACCTCCTCGAGCATCGTGGATCGCGGCGGCAGCACCTAACCAAACAATGTTTTTACGGTAGCAGCAATTAATTGGCTGTCAAGACTCCTGGCAGGTCAGCTGGGGTGACCGTGGGTTGCGCTGGGTTAGCGAGGGTCCGGGTGTCAGCTCAGGACCTCGACGGTCCCACGGTCGCCGTCCACCCGGATCCGCTGCCCGTCGCGGATGCGGTTGCTGCCGTCCTCGGTGCCACAGACACACGGGATGCCGAGCTCCCTGGCCACGATCGGGCCGTGGCTGAGCAGGCCGCCGAAGTCGGTGACCACGCCGCCGGCGACCAGGAACAGGGACACCCAGCCGGGGTCGGTGGTCTCGCAGACCAGGATGTCGCCGTCGTCCAGCTCGGTGTTGGCCGGGTCGCGGACCACCCGGGCCCGGCCCTCGGCCACGCCGCCACTGGCCGCGACGCCGGTGACCACCAGCCCGGCCACCGCGTCCCGGGTGGCGTCGCCGGCGACCTTGCTGACCTCGGGAACCCCCGCCCACGCCTTCGGCAGCCGCAGCTGCTGCCGCTCCTGGTAGCGCGCGCGACGCTCGGCCACCACCTCGCGCTGGTCGCCGGTCGGGTGGCCGCGCAGGTCGTCGTAGTGCAGGTGGAAGACGTCGTTCGGCTCGGCGATGACACCGCGGGCCACCAGGTGCTCGCCGAGGCGCCGGGCGGCCGCCCTGGCCACGTCGAAGGTGAGCAGGTAGCCGGCCTTGCCCTGCTCGCGCAGCGCGAGGAACCGGGCTGTCAGGTTGGTCAGTACGCCGACCGGTCGCCGGCGCAGCGGCGAGATGCGCGCGGTGAGCTCGGTGGCGGCGGCGCGCCTCACCCGCTCCTGCTCGGCGCCGCGCCGGCGGGGCGCGCGGGGGCTGTCCGCCGGGATCGCCCGGTAGTCCGCGAGCCGGGCCAGCACCGGCGCGGGGTCCTCCCGCCACGAGACGCCGGAGAGCTGGCCCTCGTTCGGGCCGTGGTACCCGTGCCGGTCCAGGAACTCGCCGAGCGCGAGCTCGTCGTGGGCGAGTGCCCACAGGTCGTGGGCGACCTCGTTCTCGTCCGACCCGACCCCGGAGAGCAGCTTCGCCGCAAGCCCCGGCAGCTCGGCGCCGGCGACCGTCGCCGTCAGGCGCTCGGCGAGGCCCGAGCTGGCGAACGCCACGATCATGTGCTCGGTCATCATCGACTCGAACCGCGCCCTGGCGTCGGCCAGCAACGCGAGGCAGCCGTCCTCGTCGAGTCCCGGCACCACGCGCAGTCGTGCCAGGCGCCAGGCGCGGAGCTGGGCGAACATCGCGTCGTGCCGTTTCGGCAGCGTGCCCAGCGTCCATGGGGCCTTCAGCGCGATGACCGGGTAGCGCCGGTACGAGTTCCGGTCCACGGTCGTCGGGCGGACGTAGCCGAACAGCTGCTTCTCCACCGCGGTCGCCGAGGTCCCCGGGGTGAGCCCGGCGATGCGGCGGAACTGGTCGATGTTCCCCGCGCCCCGCCCGGAGAAGACGGTCCAGAACTGGTCCTCGATCCGCGTCGGCAGACTCACCCGCCCAGCGGGGTACACGCCGAGACGTTGGAAGGTCCGCCGGAACGCGAACTCCATCGGCCGGTGGACGTAGCTGAAGCCGAGGGTGGTGAACACGCCGGGGAAGGCCTCGGCGACGTTCCCGGTCGTCCAGGTCACCTCGGGATCGCACGCGGCGTTGTCCAGGAAGTCCGGCACCGGTTGGGTGGGCGTCGTCATCTGTCTCCTCGCCGGCTCGGGACGGCATAAACCAAATGCTGTATGATTACAGGCGCCGTGCGGGGTCCTGGGGGCTGCTTGACGGCCAGTGGGCGGCGTGCTTAATTAACGCGCAGGTAATTTCTTACGTACAGCCCTGTTTGTCAAGCCAGGGAGCGGTGAGCGGGTGACGGAGGCAGGGGCGGCCGGCCGGCGGCGTCGGGGCAGGCCGAGGGGGTCGGACGGGGCGAGCACCCAGGAGCGGATCCTGCAGGCCGCCCGGGAGCTGTTCAGCGAGGCCGGGTACGAACGGACCAGCCTTACCGAGATCGCGGAGCGCGCGGGCCTGACCCGGCCGGCGATCAACTACTACTTCGTCAGCAAGGAAGACCTCTACAGCGCGCTCTTCGAGTCCACCCGGGACGGCGTGGTCGCATCCGGGGTGAAGAAGGCGGTGGACGCGGACTCCCTGTCCACCCGGTTGGCCGCCTTCCTGGAGGCGGCGACCCAGGTCGACTCGCGGGACCGGTCCTACGCACGGTTCATCGCCTCCTCGCTGCTCGACGCGTTCCGCCACCCGGAGCTGCGGGACCAGGCGCAGAGCCAGCTGGACGACGTGCGCGGGTTCGTCGAGCAGGCGCTGCGGGCGGCGGTCGAGGACGGCGAGATCCGGGCCGACACCGATGTCGCGTCGGTGACCGAGATGCTGATCGCGGTGATGTGGGGGATGGGCCTCTACGCCGGTTTCGTCGGCACCCACGACCAGCTCGAAGCGGTGGTGGAGCAGTTCACCAGGCTCCTCGAGGGCACCCTGTGGTGAGCACGGGGCCCGTCACACAGCGCTGAGTCAGGGCTGAAACAGTGCTGAAACGGGGCGGGTATCAGCGTCCCATCAGCAACCCGGGCCCTCCCGTCCAGCTGGGCCGCGTATGTGCCGGCGGACCGGCCGGGTGCCCGCTACCTTGGTCGGGCTCGTCACGGTTTCGAGGGTTTCTGGAGGGTGTGCGGATGGTGGCAACCGGGCTTGGACGGCGTACCTGGGTACTGCTCATCGGGGTCGTGCTGATAGCCCTTGTCGCGGTGACGGGGTGCGGTCCGTCCTCGTCGAACTCGTCGGCGGCCTCCAGTTCCCCGGGTGCGTCGGCGGTGGCGGGCGCGGCGTGCCAGCAGGTCGGTTCGGTGAGCTTCGACAAGACGAAGTTCGTGCTGCATGCCGGGCTGGCCTTCGGCGCCTTCCACCACTGGATCTACGCACCGTTCAAGGCGGGCAACCTGCACGGGTTCGGCGCGCTGGCCAAGGCCGGTCTGGCCGGGCTGTTCACGGTGCACGAGCTCAAGCTGGCCAAGGCGGACGCGGAGTCGTCGCCGACGCTGTGTCACCTGGCCGCCCCGTTCGACAAGGCGAGCGCGGCGATCAGCAGCTCGATCAGCAAGATCAAGAGCGGTAAGGCGACCAACGGGGACATCGAGGGCCTGGACAACGATGTCAACGCGGTGCAGAGCGGCGCACAGTCCGACGGGGTGCCGGCGCCCGACCAGGTGCCGAGCGACTCGCAGCTCGCCTCCGGCGGGAGCTGACTGCCTCGACAGCCGCGGGCGGGTGGGGTTTGCCCCCGCGGTGAAGTGGGGTTCGGCCCGGCGGGTTGTCGGGTCTGGCCGATCGATCGTCGGCTGCGTTTCGCCCAGTGTTGTGGCTAGGCCACCCACCGGAAGGAACCTCCAGCCATGTCGACATCGCCGCCCTTCGGACCAGCGCCGCAACTGCCACCGGGTTCGTACGGGCCGGGGTCACAGGGCTATCCGCCCCAGGGGAGTCCGCGGCAGGCGTATCCGCAGCGGGGTTATGCCCAGCAGGTGCATTCCCAGCAGGGTTATTCACAACCGGGACCTCCACAGCCGGGCTATTCGCAGCCGGGACATCCGCAGCCTGGGTATTCGCAGCATGGGTATTCACAACCGGGGTATTCGCAGCCGGGGTTCGCGCCGTATCCCGGTCATGGCCCGGGTCAGCGGCCCCCGGTGGAGGACCCGTTGGTGCCGGTCGACCTCGGCGGCTGGTTCAAGCGGGTGTTCGGCGTGCTGCGCCGCAGCTTCGGCCGGGTGCTGCTGCTGCAGGGCGTGGTGCTGCTGGCCGCCGGTGTGATCGAGCTGGTGACGGTGCAGAACGTGATCAGCAACCTGGCGGGCTCGGTGTCCGCACTCGGAGAGGCGGGCGCGCTCGAGGGGACCGGCGACCCGAGCCAGTTGAGCCCGGCGATCGTCGGTGCGTTCGCATCGCTGTTCTCTCCGGTCACGGTGATCGCCTGGCTGGCGTTCATGGTCATCGCGGTGTTTGCCCAGGCGGCGTCGTGGTATGTGGTGGTCGGTGACGCGGCCGGTGAGCGGACGTCCATCAGCGCCGCGCTGCGACTGTCGGCCCGCCGCGTCCTGCCGCTGCTCGGGTGGGGGCTGCTCGCCAACCTGATCGCCGCCGCCGGCTTCGTACTGCTGATCGTGCCGGGGATCTACCTGATGATCGTCTTCGGTTCGACGCTGGTCGGCGTGGTCGTGGTGGAGCGCCGCGGCATCGGGCGCTGCTTCGCCCTGCTCAAGGGACGCTTCTGGGCCACCACCGGGCGGCTGCTCCTGGCGGGGGTGATCCTCGGCGGCTACTCGGTGATCGTGAGCATCGTCGTGACTCCGGTCGTGGTCGGCCTTGCGTCGAACGGCATCGACCTGACCACCGGCATCGTGATGGCGATGCTGGTCAACCTGGTGCTCTCGATCCCGGCCGGCGTCGCCATGGTCGCCGTGGTCGTGGTGACCTACGCCGAGCTGCGGGGACACGAACGGCCGGGGGTCTCCACGCCGACGCTGGCCGCCGAGCTGGCGCGCTGACCTACCGACCAACCGGCCGGTGCCGTCGCTCGACCACGAGCGACGGCACCGGCCGGAAGGTCGCGAACGCCGACAGGCCTCAGGCCGGCGGCCCGGATACGACGTCGAATCCCCAGAACGAGCGCATGACGAAGTCGGTTGCGGCGCGCACGGCGTCCATGGTGACCTGGCGGGCGCCCTCGCGGGTGCCGTTGGTGAACTCGTCGATCAGCCCGGCGTGCCAGTTGGTGCCGATGTCGGTGTAGCCCGGGACGGACGCGGAGAAGTCCGGGAAGTACCGCAGCGTCGTTCTCAGCATGAACGCGAGGCCAGGGGACCGGGCCGCGGTCTCGAGTGCGTTGTACACGGCGAGGTTCGCCTCCAGCATCTGCTCACCGCTGCGGCGGCGGAGGCCGACCAGGAAGTCGCTGTGCAGCACCTTGAGGGTGGTCAGCAGCGACTCGTCGCGCTGGTCCCAGGCGCGGGCCGTCATCTCACTGATGAGCATCCCGTGCGTCCAGTAGATGTCCTGGATCCGTTCCCGCGTCGAGTCCGCCACGGTGAACGACCGGCTGGTGAGCGCGTCGACGAATCCCTCGGCCACCAGGCGCAGCAGCGCCTCCCGCACCGGCATGGTGCTGACGCCGAGCATGTCGGCCAGTTCCGCCTGGGTGACCCGCCGGCCCGGCTCCAGCTCGCGGGACAGCACCATCCGGCGCAGCGTGTCGGCGACCTGGTCCGCCTTGGAGCTGTGCTGGAGTCGCACCGAGTGTGGAACATTGCGGAGCGGCGGCATCGCGATATCCTATCGGCAACCTTGCAAGATCGGCGTTGACCTTGACCAAAGGAGTTGGACACGTTGCCACTCACCGGTAGGCGGGCCGCGACGACGCTCGCCGTGGTTCGGGGCGTCGGTGCGCCGGGCTGGTTCGTGCCCACACTGACCTGCAAACTTCTGGGCCTGCCGCGCAACAGCGAGCAGACCAGGGACTATTGGTTCCGGCTCTTCGTCTCCCGTGATGTCGCGCTGGCCGGCTGGCTGATGGCCACCGAGGCGGGGTCCGAACAGCGCCGACTCGCCCTGCGTACCGGTATCGCGGTCGATGTGGCCGACGCGGCTGCCTGGGTGCTCGCGGTCCGGCGCGGCGAACTGCCCAGGCTGGGTGCGGTCGCGCTGGCCGCACTGCACGTGGGGGCGATCGCGCTCGGCGCGCTGGCGCTGCGCGACGATCCGGCCACCGGCTGACCAGGGTCAGTACAGCTGGCGGACGACGCCGTGCTGGTGCGTGCCGGTGCCCTTGCCCCAGGGGCTGCTGACCAGGGTGAACTCGTCGTAGGAGCTCATCGTCGGGCCGACCCGCTCATGTCCCATCGGCACCCAGAAGCCGCCGATCCGGTCCTCCGAGCGGATCTGCCAGCTCGTTCCGGCCTCGGTGGTGAAACGGCCGGCGGCGGCCAGTCCCTCGGCGTCCCTGGTCACCTCGATACCGGTGATCAGCTCGGGTTCGGTGCCGATGGCGCCGAGCACGAACCCGTCCGCCGCCAGCCGGCCGTCCGGGTACCGGAACTTCATCGCCGTGACGGCGCGGTCGTCGAAGATGGCCAGAAATGCGACGTACTCGGTCCAGTTCGCGGACTCATCGCGATATCCCCACGTGCGGTCGCGCCAGCCGACGCCGTCCACGAGGACCTGCTCGCCGTCCAGTACGAACCGCCCGTGCACCCGGGCCGGCTGCTGGAAGTGTTGCAGCGGCTCACCCTCGACCATCGCCGGGACCAGGCCGCCCGTGCTGTAGTCGGCGAGGCCGAACAGCGGGGTGCCGCTGAACGAGCCGGCCACCCTCGGGCTGTCGACCGTGATGTCACCGTCGAGGTCGAAGTTGATCGATTCGCTGGTAAAGGTCCCTGAACTGGGTGTTTCCATCACCCGGAGCCGGCGGCCCCGGACGTTGATCTCGAACCGGGTGCTGCTGGACGGTGCGTTCGGCGACGTCGCCACGTGGGCGCAGCCGTACACCTCCCGCTCGACGTCCCAGAAGCTGAGGAAGGCGCTGTCCTTCCAGGGCGGGCGGCCCTCCGGTACCGGCGGATGGATCGGTTCGGCCATCGGTCCCCAGGTGTCCCGGTCAGTCATCGTCGGTCCCTTCCGAGCGGGTTATGTGCCGCTTGACACGCTACCTGTGACCCATGAAACTTCCGATATGGTATCGCAGATTCAACGGTTGGTCGGCAGGACAACGATCGTCACCGGCTCCACGAAGGGCTTCGGCCATGCGATGGCACGGCGCTTCGCGGCCGAGGGTGCCAACGTCGTCCTCTGCGGCCGGAACAAGGCGGCCGGCCGGCGGATCGAGGACGAGATCCGGGCCGGCGGTGGGCGGGCGGTGTTCGTCGCGGTCGACATGTCCGACGAGGAATCGGTCCGTGACCTGGTCAGTAGCGCCGCCGCCGAGTTCGGGCGGGTGGACGTGCTAGTCAACAACGCGATGGCGATGGATCACATCGGGTCCAGCGAGCGCCCGGTCGCCGAGATGGACAGCGCGGGCTTCGACAAGATCCTCAAAGTGGGTGTCTACGGGGTCTTCTGGGCGTCCAAGTACGCCATCCCGGAGATGCTGAAGGTGGGCGGTGGCTCGATCGTCAACATATCGTCGCTTGCTGCCGTGGCCGGTGTGCCGTCGATGCCCGGCTACTCCGCCTGCAAGGGTGCGATGGGCGCACTGACCCGGCAGATGGCCTGCGACTACGGGCCGAAGGGCATCCGGGTCAACACGATGATCTGCGGGATCGTGCTGGCCGACGGGCTGGCCGCCGCCGTCGAGTCGCACCCGGTCGCCGGGCCGCTGATGGCTGAGGCCCAGCTGACCCGGTACGGCACCCTCGACGATATCGCGGGGATGGCCACCTACCTGGCCAGCGACGAGTCGGGCTTCGTCAACGGCGCTGAGCTGCGCATCGACGGCGGCTGGACCTCCTCCGCCCGCTTCCCCAACCTCGTCGACCTGGTGTTCGCCGACCTCGCCGCGTCGGCCGCGCCGCACCGGTCGTGAAGGGCAGGCGCCGCCGAGCGCTCGGGTGGGGGGCCGAGATCGGCGGTGGCGCCCCGCGCGCGTCGATGCACATGGACAGTGGCCCGGACGTCATGTGGACCACGCGCAACTTCGGCGAGGCGATCCCGGGTGTGCAGACGCCGCTCGGGCTGACGTTCTGGGTGGAGACCTCCGACGTCACGCTGGTGCGGACCACCTCGGACATCGGCGCCGTCGCGGCCAGCAGAGCCAACCCGTCCGGGACCGCCGACGAACGGTTCATGGGGATGTTCTACGGGCGGATGGCCGGCAACATCAGCAGGTTCCGTGACCTCGCCGACCGGATGCCCGGCAGCTCCGGCGACTCGTTCGAGGAGCAGATCTTCGGCATGGTGCGCTCCGGTGAGCGGAACCGGCCCCGGCGCGCCCGCTACCCGATCACCGCGGTGAAGATGCCGTACGCGGCCTGGCGGTCCTCGCGGGCACAGCGCAGGGACCGGGTGGAGCTGGACCGCTGGTGGACGGCCGTCGTCGCCGATCCGCCCACCGGCCTGGACGCCGCGCGGGGGCTGTTCGACGAGGCCTGCCGCCGGTTCCAGCCGGTCATCGGCGCCCACGGGCTGATCACGATGATGGCCCAGGGCTGCTACGAGCAGGTGAGCAGGCTGGCGACGCTGGCCGGGATGCCCGGCGCGGAGGCGGAGCTGATCACCGGGTACGGCGGCCTCGAGGAGACCCTGCTGCTCAGCGATCTGTGGCGGGTGGCCAGGGAGGGCGCCTCGCTCGAGGAGTTCGTGCGCCGGCACGGGTCGCACGGCTCCTCCTCCGGTGACCTGTCCCGACCGTCCTGGCGGGAGGACCGGGGGCAGGTCGAGTCGCTGCTCGAGGCGTACCGGAGCCTGCCCGAGTCCGAGCGGCCGGAGCAGCGCCAGCGCCGGCAGGTCGAGTCGCGCCGCTCGACCGAGCTGCGGCTCCTCGCCGGGCTGCCGAGGTGGCGCCGCCCGCTCGCCAGGGCCGCGCTCAAGGGCGCCGCGTACTTCGTGCCGCTGCGCGAGACCGGTAAGACGGCGTACATCCAGGCCATCGACGTGGCGCGCCTCGGTGCCCGGGTCGCCGGGCGCGAGCTCGCCCGCGTCGGGGTCATC
>Ga0137412_10005070_pt1 | contig 10523 bp, 6 predicted proteins | sample CZODoug2_1_16fun_FD_122160 | JGI IMG/M metagenome (GOLD analysis project Ga0137412, IMG submission 122160) | Vadose zone soil fungal communities from Angelo Coast Range Reserve, California, USA - CZODoug2_1_16fungal (Hybrid Assembly) | ecosystem: Environmental > Terrestrial > Soil > Vadose zone... | reverse complement strand
CGCCAAATTTCACTTAGCTTGCTCATCGCGCCACCGCTTCCTGCGCTGGGCCTCAGTATTTTTCACTCGGTTCTCAGCGCTTTCATCGGATCGATCGACGCTGCCCGCATCGCCGGCACCAATCCCGCCACCAGCGCCGAAATCACCAGCAATCCCGCCGCAGCACTCAACACCGCAGGGTCATAACTCTTCACTCCAAAAAGCTGATGCGCCAGCGCCCGCCCTCCCGCCAGCGCAACCGGAATCCCAATCAGCAATCCGACTGCGATCTGTAACATCGCTCCACTTACCACCATCCTCACCACCTTCCCGCGATCCGCTCCCAATGCCATGTGTATCCCAATTTCATTCGTCCGCCGCGTCACCACGTACGACATCAATCCGTAAATCCCCACGCAGGAGAGAAAAATTGCCAGCAGGCCAAAGAAAGTGGACAACTGTGCGAGCAACCGTTGATTGGTGACCGAGCGCGCTACCTGCTCATCCAGTGTCATCACGTCCGAGATCGGCAGCGTGCGATCCACCTCATGGATCGTTTGCTGTATCGCAGAGATCATCGCGCCGGTATCCCCCACATACCGCACTTCAAAGTCCTTGAGATACCGCACATTTTGCGCGTAAGGGAGATAATCGCCAGCCTTCGGATTTTCGTCGAGGCTCCAATATTTAACGTCTTTCACGACGCCAATGACTTCGATATCGCTGGAATGTTCCGGGGCGCCGTGACCGTAACGCTGTCCAATCGGCGATCCTCTTGGAAACAATGTGCGCGCCATTGTCTCGCCGATTACGCCAACTTTCGGCGACGTCGCCGTATCCTGCGGCCCGAACGTGCGGCCAGCCAAAAGAGGAATCCCCATCGCCGCGAAGTAATCGGAGCCAACCGCGTTGTGAAACACGGTGACGTCACGATGCCCGGACAAATAGCCTTGCACCCAAATGCTGTTGTTCCAAGTGCCCTCATTGAAGACGAAGATTGAAAAGCTCGAAACCTGCACTCCTGGGAGCGCGTTGATGCGCTCTTCGATGCGGCGATACAAATCGGCCAGGCGAGTGTCTTCCTTGTATCCGGCGGAACTCGCATCAATGCCCAGCCGAATCACGTTTTCCCGGTTGAAACCGGTATCCACCTTGGTGAGGTTCACGAGACTGCGGACAAACAGGCCCGCGACCACCAGCAACACGAGTGAAAGCGCTACCTGCGAAACCACTAGCGCTGTGGCCAGCCGGCCTTTGGCGGGCGCATTGGACTGCCCTCGTCCTTCCTTTAGCGAATTGGCAAGTGTTTGTGTCGTCGCACGAAACGCGGGAATTGTTCCAAACAACAAAGCCGTGGCCACGCTCACACCCAGTGTGAACAACAGCAGCCGCATATCGACACCAACATTCAACTGGAGAGCGTCACGTCCATCCAACACCATGCGCGACAAAAGATGGCTTGCCCAAGCTGCAAACGCGACGCCCAGCGCGCCGCCGGCAAGGGCCAACACCAGGCTTTCCGTGAGAAGTTGCCGAATCAGCCGCGAACGCCCCGCGCCCAGCGCCTGCCTCACGGCTAGCTCTCGTGCCCGCGCGGTCGATCTGGCCAGAAGAAGGTTTGCAATATTGGCGCAGGCGATTAACAGCACTAACCCAACCACTCCCATCAAGATTTTTAGCGGTTCAGAGAATTCGTAGCGCAGCCGCGAAAACCCCGTCGCCATGGAGTTCAACTCCACGCGAGTCTTGTCCAGTTCTTGCAGATTCTCCTGGTTCAGCGGCACGCCGGGAAGACCATGCAGGATTTCCTGAAAAAGCAAATTGCTATCAGCGTTTGCCTCGGTCATGGTCACGCCGGGCTTCAGCCGAGCCATCAAGTGCAATGACTCGAACATGCTGTCTTGGTAGCCGTCCCACCCCGGTGGTATTTCCTTCTGCATGGCCAGAGGAATCCAGATGTCTGGTGCTTCTCCCACTTTCGTTCCGAAAAACTCCGGCGGCGCAACTCCGACAATAGAAAAGACCGTCGGTCCAATCGTTAGCTTTTTGTTAAGCACGGAAGGATCGCGCGCGAGGCTGTGTGTCCACCATGCGTAGCTCACTACCGCGACCGCACGTTCTCCCTTTTTGCGATCATCTTCCTCGGACAGCATCCGCCCTGCCTCGGCTTGTACTCCCAACATTGGAAAGTACGTGCCGGACACGAGTTGGATATTCATCGCCTCCGCGTCGCTCCGCCCTTCGATAAATCCGTGCACATGGTCGATCATGCTGAAGGATGCGGCGACATCCGAGAAGACCTGATTCCTCTTCTGCATCTCGCGGTAAAAGGGATAAGAATAAAGCTCAGGATTTGGAAATCCGTCGCTAATCCCTTGGTCGAGCCCGCTGCCGAACAGAACCAGTCCCGCCGGATCCTTCACCGGGAGGGATTTCAGCATCACCGCATCGGTCAAGCTAAAGATGGCGGTATTCGCGCCAATCCCCAGGGCGAGTGACAGCAATGCGACTAGTGTGGTCCCCGGGCTGCGCAGCATTCCGCGCACCCCGTAATTTACGTCCTGCATGAAATGTTCGATCCATTCCCATCCCCACGCCTGGCTGCCACGCTCTCGCAAATTCATCGCATTCCCAAATTGCCGATTCGCCGCATACCGCGCCTCGCTGGCATCGACGCCATCCGCGACAAGTTCCTGCTCCTTCAGATCCTTGTGCAGACGCATTTCCTCTTCCAACTCGCGCGCGAAAACCTCTCCCCGCACCAGCATTCCAACTCTTCGCCAAATCTCGCTGAGTTTGCTCATAGCCCGTCCAATCACTGCGTCACGCCGTTTGAATCACACGCGCAATGGCCTGAATCACGCGGTCGAATTGCGCCTTCTCGACCTCCAACTGCTTTCTGCCCGCCGCCGTCAAGCGGTAGTAGCGCGCACGACGATTCTCCGCGGTCACGCCCCATTCCGCTTTCACCCAACCCTTGATTAACATGCGCTGTAGCGCGGGATACAGCGATCCCTCTTCCACCTGTAAGACGTCTTGCGAAAACTGCTGGATTGAGCGGGCAATCTCGTACCCGTGCATCTGCTGGTTCCGCGCCAGCGTCTTGAGAATCAGCAGGTGCAGAGTTCCCGGCAAAAGCTCTTCACGATTCACTGTGGGTCTCTCCGAAAAAAGATGCTGGGTGGCATAGACATTCTAGGTTGTAACATAGACAATCTATGTCACGCAATACAAAACGACTTCCGCTGAGTGGTTTGGCCATGTCAGTAGATGATGGGGAGCTTTGAGAAATCGCTGGACGTGTGATCGGTCAAGCGCATTACCAACAGGGTGCGGTCATCGTGCGGCGTGAATCCGCCGCCGCTGTATTCATCGGTGGCGTTGAGAATAATTTCGCAGATTTCGTTGGCGGATTGCAGCGGAGAGATTTCTTTGATGACCGCAGTCAGCCGCTGGAAGCCAAACTCCTGCTCTTCCGCGTTTTCGGACTCGAGGATGCCGTCGGATGCGAACAAAACGGTGTCTCCCGAACGAAGCTCGATGGTGACCTCATCGTATTCCGTATCCGGAAAAAGGCCGAGCGGGATGCCGCCAACTCGAATTTGCTGCACTTCGCCATCGCGCACCAAAATAGGATAAGGCGCGCCGGCATTTGCCAGCGTGAGCCTGCGTTCGCCGGCGTCATACACAGCAAAGGCCATGGCGATGAAGCGCGAGTCCAGGTGCGCGCCGTAGAGACGCCGATTCAGCAATGCCAGCATTTCCGGCGGAGGACACGGATGCTCCGCGATGTGTTCGCGCATGGTACCGATTGCAAGCGACCCGAACAGCGCCGCTGCGGTGCCTTTGCCCGAAACATCGCCCAGCGAGACGGCCAGACGCCCTTTGCCATAGGGAAGAAAATCGTAGAAGTCGCCGCCCAGTTCGCGCGCGGAGCAATAGCCCGCCGCAAGATCGAGACCCGGGACTTCGCGAGCGCCAGTGGGTAGCAATTGACGCTGAATTTCCCGGGCGGTGGAAAGATCTTCGCTGAGGCGCCGCTCGCTTTGGCGCGCTTCTTCGTAGAGCCGCGCATTTTCCAGCGCAATGGCCACATACGACGCCAACGTGACGAGCATGCGTTCGTGTTCGGCCGTAAACGCATGCGTCTCCGCACTCTCCAAATCCAGCACGCCGATCAGGCGATCCTGCATCAGTAGCGGCACGACCAGTTCCGAGCGCACGGAAACGCCGGTCTCCACCTCGCAGGCAAGAAAGCGAGGATCGGTAAGCGTATCCGCAACGCGAACGCTGTGGCGTCCGGTGGCGGCAGCGCCGGTGAGACCCTGATTGAGAGGAACGCGTATTCGCGCCGGGATCGAATCACCGTAACGCATCGAGAAAGCGGTCTCCAGCTGTTGGCTCTTTTCGTCAAAGAGCATGACGCTAAAAACGTGATAGTTAACGAGTTTCTTGACGCGCTGCGCAACGCGGCGCAGCAACTCTTCGCGATCGAGGATGGAAGTGATTTCGCGGCTGACTTCGTAGAGCAGAGCCAATGTGTTGGCCTGCTCGGGATAAGACACAAAGAGACTGGCGGGAACGGGATCAGCGTCGCCCACAAAAGGGAATGGCGCGAGTTTGGCAGCTTCATCCATGGACCTGGAACCTGGAGCTTACAGCAATGATAGTTGGATGTGCGTCCCGCGTCCACGTTGCGCTGCAGAAGATGCAGGGTGCTGAGGCAGCGAGGAGGGGTACCCCACCCCCCGGTATTTTACAAAAGAGTCCGCAAGCCATTGAAAATAAAGGGAACGAGTGCCAAAAAGAGCGGCAAGAGAAACCAAGAGCGCGTAAGCCACTGAAAACAATATAGTTGCAAGAAAAGCGCAACGCAGAGCGCACCATGTTCGGAGCAGCGCAGAGGACGACACCCATCGAGGTGATTGAGGAGCGCCTGAGACACTTCCGGTGAAGAGGGCGAGGGTGGGGACCGAACGCATGGCGAACGGTAGCATGGATAATTTGACGCGGTAAAGTAAGAACCATTGAACGGTCGAATTTCGAGGTTGAATGGGATTGAGCGCGATTAAACGGATTTCAAGCTTAGGAAGAATCGATGCTAGACAGGTGTGATCAAGCTGCTTTTTGTGCTTGACTCGAGTTTCGGCCTATACTATTTTGCTCTAGGCCTTGTGCAACTGAGGCTTTAAGTGAGTGAGAAGACTGAACCCTGATGAAAACCCGCGAGCAACGAGATTTGTTCCCCGGCGCGCTGGAGATGATGATTTTGCGGACGCTGAAGCGGCAGCCGCTGCACGGGTATGCGTTGGCGCAACACATCAAGCGAACCTCTAATGATTTGCTGCAAATTGAAGAGGGGTCGCTCTATCCGGCGCTGCAACGCTTGCTGAAAGAGGAGTTGCTGAAAGCCGAGTGGGGCATATCTTCCACGAACCGGCGCGTTCGGATTTACAAGCTGACGGCGGCCGGAGCGAAGCACCTCGAGCACGAGGTATCGCGCTTTGAAAAGATGCTCGACGGAATCACACGGGTCCTAGCGCCAGGCGAATCATGAGTTGGCTCAAGCAATTGTTCTCGCGGCGGCGCTTCTACGGTGAGCTTTCACTAGAGATTCGTGAACACATCGACGAAAGAATCGAAGAACTAGTTGCCGAGGGGATGCCCAAAAAGCAGGCAGCAGCGGCTGCTCGCCGCGAGTTTGGGAATATGACTCTGATTGAAGAGGACAGCCGCGCAATCTGGCAATGGCCGACCGTCGAAGGTTTTCTCTCAGACCTTCGCTATGGCGTGCGCATGCTGCGAACGTCTCCAGGTTTCACGGCGGTTGCCGTCCTCACGGTAGCCCTCGGCATCGGCGCGAACACCGCGATGTTCAGCGTGGTTGAGGGCGTCTTGTTGTCTCCGCTGCAGTACTTCCAGCCGGATCGTCTGGTAATGGTGTGGGAGAACAATCCGCGTTTTCCACGCGTGTGGGTTTCATATCCTAACTTCCTAGATTGGCAGCGCACTGCCCGCTCATTCCAGCAAATGGCGGCGGGCATGGAGCAAGGGGTTGATCTCACAGCTCCAGGCACTCCCGAACACCTCAATGGGGAGGAAATCTCCTCGGGGTTCTTCCGCACTTTGGGCGTGGAGTTAGCTCTCGGGCGTGAATTTTTTCCTCAGGAGGACCAGCGCGGCGGAAGCCCAGTCGCTATCATCAGTAACCGTTTGTGGAGAAATCGGTTTGACACTAACCCTGAGGTGCTCGGCAAGTACGTAACCTTGGATGGAGTGGATTTCACCGTTGTCGGAGTTGTCCCTTCAGGTTTTAGTTTCGGACACCAGTACGCGGATGTTTATACGCCGCTCGGTCGGAGCGATCCGCTGATACTCAACGATCGCGCAGCCCACGACGGAATCTTCACCTTAGCCCGCCTGCAACCTGGGGTGACCCTAGCTCAAAGTCAGGCGGAGATGAGTACGATTCAGAATGGCCTGGATCAACTCTATCCCGATGCCAATCGAGACCTGGGAATTTACACCGAGCCACTCAAGCAGGTTGTCGTTGGGAACGTCGACAGAACGCTTCTGCTGCTGTTGGGAGCAGTGGGGTTTGTCTTGATGATTGCATGCGCAAATGTCGCCAATCTCCTGCTCGCGCGCTCGGCGGCGCGCACGCGGGAGTTCGCCATTCGCTCGGCGCTCGGGGCGAATCGCCTGCGTTTAGTGCGGCAGGTGCTCACGGAGAGCGTACTTCTCTCGCTGGCCGGTGCCGGTCTGGGGCTCCTGATTGCAACTTGGGGAGTGAGGTCCGTGGTGGCGGCGGTCCCGGGAATCTTGCCGCGCAGCGAAAACATCGGTCTGAATGCTCCCGTTCTACTCTTTACGCTGGGCGCCTCGATTACTGTTGGGATTCTCTTTGGCCTCGCGCCCGCGCTGAGAAGTTGGAAGGCTGATCCGCAAGCGTCGCTGAAGGAGGGAGTCCGCGGCTCGACGAGCGCTCATCATCACGCTCATAACAGTCTCGTTATCGTCCAAATGGCCCTCACGCTCGTATTACTGGTGGGCGCGGGCCTATTGTTCCAAACGATGCGCCACTTATGGGATGTCAATCCCGGCTTCGACGTACAGCACCTCATTACCTTCAAGGTCGGAGTCTCGCATGCGCTGACGAAGACGCCCTCGAGCACTCGAGTTGCCTATCAGCAGTTGATCGGCCGTATCCGTCAGATTCCTGGCGTGCAGGCGGCGGATTTCACCGACACTGTTCCCCTAAGTGGTCAGGGTGGGACCATGCCCTTCTGGATTGACTCGCAGAAGCCCGCTTCGCTTCAGGGCGCCCCGCGACTAGCGATGTTCCTTACGGGTCCGGATTACCTCCGAACGATGGGAATACCTCTGCTTCAAGGCCGCTTTTTTACTCCCGAGGACACTACCAAGTCGCCGTGCGTGATGGTCATCGACAGCATTTTCGCCCACATATATTTTCCAGACAGCGACCCGCTGGATCACACGCTGTCAGCGGGATTTTCGCCTGTGGGCCCTTGCCGCATTGTTGGCGTCGTAGGCCATGTAGAGCAATGGGCGCTAGGCGACTCCAGCGCGTATATCCAGAATCTGGCGTACTTTCCGCTCTACCAAGATCCGGACCAGTGGGTGCCGTTGAACTATCCCGAGACGACTGTAGTCGTTCGCACGGCCCTCGACGCCGCGGCAATAATGCCCACCATCAAAGCGACGGTCTACGGAGCGAGCAGCGACCAGCCGGTATACAACATCCGAACCATGCAGCAGATCGTGTGGGAATCGATGTCGTCGCAGCGATTCCCAATGATTTTGCTGGGGACTTTCGCAGGGCTGGCATTGCTGCTGGCGTCCATCGGAATTTATGGCGTGATTTCGTATTCGGTGACCCAGCGGGTGCACGAGTTTGGAATTCGCCGAGCGCTCGGCGCCGACAAGCAAGGCATTTTTCGATTAGTAGTTGGACAAGGCCTTCGGCTGGCTCTTGCGGGCCTCGCGATCGGGGCAGCGGCCGCACTCATCCTCACGCGGCTACTGTCAAGCTTTTCGCATCTCCTTTATGGAGTGGGTGCGAGCGATCCGCTAACGATCGTCGCCGTCTCGCTCGTGTTGGCGGGTGTAACCATTTTGGCCTGCTACATCCCCGCGCGCCGTGCAATGCGCGCTGATCCCATGGTCGCACTGCGGCACGAATGACAGCTGGGAACGAATGGTCAGACACAATCATGTGCGTCTTAGCGCCAGGTGAATCATGAAGTGGCTAAAGCAGTTGTTTTGGCGACGCCGGCTTTACGGCGATCTCTCGGAGGAGATTCGGGAACACCTTGAAGAGAAGATCGAGGAATTGGTCGCGGGCGGTATGTCGAGGAAGGAAGCAACGCACGCGGCTCGGCGTGAGTTCGGGAATGTGAGTTTGGTGGAGGAAGACAGCCGCGAAGTATGGCGATGGCCGTCCGCTGAAGACTTTCTGATCGATCTTCGCTACGGGCTCCGCCTGCTGCGCAAGAATCCGGGTTCGACTGCAGCTGTCGTCGTCGCATTGGCCCTAGGCATTGGCCTGAACACGACGGTATTCAGCTTTGTCAATGCTTTGCTGCTCCGCCCACCCACAGGTGTTAAAGCACCTGAGCAACTGCGGGAGGTCTGGATACACAATCCACGTTCTTCCGGCGCGGAGGCCTATCTGCCAATGACCTATCCCGATTACCTCTACTACCGCGATCACAACCAGTCCTTCGAAGGAATGCTGGCTTATGATGGCGACCCGCACTTGGTCATCTGGAACAGGTCCGGTGAGGGTCAGACTGTGTTGGGCCAGCTTGTTTCAGGCAATTTCTTTTCCTTGCTCAGCGTGAATGCTGTTCTGGGGCGCACGATCTCAACAGAAGACGATCAGACAGCGACTCCTCAGCCCGTCGTGGTTCTTGGTTATGCCTTTTGGCGGGAACACCTCGGTTCCGATCCCAGCATCGTTGGAAAAACTCTCATGCTGAATGGCGCGAACTACAGCGTCATCGGAGTAGCGCCGGCGGGTTTCACCGGTCTCTTGGTGGGCTTCGAGCCGGACTTTTGGGCGCCCACCACGATAGTCGAACAAATCACACGCGACAAAGGCAGACTTAGCAATTGGCACGGACATTGGCTCATAGCCATTGGGCGCCTGAAAACTGAAGCTAGCACAAGCGGAGCACGCGCCGAGGCGAGCGTGCTGGAGCATCAGATCGAGACGCATCATCCCGATCTGAAAAGGAACTTGGACGCAACTGTCTTCCCGGCAACTCTCATTCCGGCTCCTTACCGTGTTTACGTCAGCGCCTTTACGGCATTGCTCATGGCGGTCTTTGGATTCGTGCTTCTTATCGCATGTGCGAACGTGGCTAGTTTCCTGCTCGCGCGCGCGACCGGACGAACACGAGAGATGGCCGTTCGTACGGCGTTGGGCGCGGGACGAGGGCGAGTGATCCAGCAAATGCTCGTCGAAAGCGCACTCCTCTCCGGCATTGCGGGCTTCTTGGGACTGATTTTGGCCTATTGGGCAGCCCCGCTCTTGCTTGCATTGAAACCGGCGAGTTTGCCTCTCACGCTGAGGCTGCCCATCGACTGGCGAGTGCTCGTTTTTACAATGATCGTATCGCTGGCTTGCGGTGTGGCGTTTGGACTGGCGCCAGCTCTCCGCAGCGCGTCCGTCCCGGTGGCTTCGAATCTCAAGGACGAAACTCAGCCAGCCGGTTTCCGCAGATCTAGATTGCGTAGCCTTCTTATGACTGGCGAAATCGCTACATGCACCGTGCTGCTGATATGCGCTACATTGTGTGTGAGAAGTCTCAGGAACGCCAGTTCGATCAATCCCGGCTTTAACACCCAGCATGTGATCGCCGCCACTCTCAACCCTGGAAGCCTGGGCTATTCTGACGCGCAAGTGCGCAACTTTTATGAACAGCTATCCAAGCACGTTCGAACGCTTCCTGGGGTAACAGCGGCCAGCTTCACCGACCATCTGCCCCTTGGACCTGCGCGTGAGCAAACCGCCATCCTCGATCCAATGCGCCCCGAGTCAGGCGAAAACGATGCGATATCAATCGACACACTGCGCGTTGCGCCCGACTACTTTCAGACCATGGGTATTTCGCTGTTGCGAGGTCGCGACTTTGTTTCTTCCGAGGGCGCAGAAGGAAGCGGTGTGGCGATCATCAATGAGGCCTTGGCAAAACGGCTCCGGAAAAACCAAGATCCAGTGGGCCAACGAATGACGTTTTTCGCCCGTCCAGGAGAGAAGTCCAGCACCGAAGTCATTGGAGTCGTCCCTACCGGCAAGTACCGAACCATCGGCGAGGCCCCTGTACCCGTTGCTTACCTGCCTCAGTTGCGGGCGAGGCGCACATTGGTCGTGCGCACGACTGGTGAGACAACAACTTTGTTAGATAACGTCCGGCGCGAAATTCATTCGGTGGACCCCAACATCGCCGCGACCGATCTTGAAACAATGCAGCAATATATGAGCCTCCCTCTCTTTCCTGCCCGGACCACGGGTCTCT
>Ga0137412_10005069_pt1 | contig 10525 bp, 8 predicted proteins | sample CZODoug2_1_16fun_FD_122160 | JGI IMG/M metagenome (GOLD analysis project Ga0137412, IMG submission 122160) | Vadose zone soil fungal communities from Angelo Coast Range Reserve, California, USA - CZODoug2_1_16fungal (Hybrid Assembly) | ecosystem: Environmental > Terrestrial > Soil > Vadose zone... | reverse complement strand
CCGATGTCGCCGAGATGGTTGGCGAGCCGCTCGAGTTCTGCCAGCAGCGCGCGCAGCCAAACTGCGCGGTCAGGCACGACAAGCTCCAACGCCGCCTCGGCAGCCTTCGAAAACGCATAAGTATAGGCGACGGTGCTGTCACCCGATACGCGTCCGGCGAGTTGAACGGCGCGTTCGACACTGGCGCCGGTCATGAGCCCCTCAATACCCTTGTGGGTATATCCCAGCCGCTGTTCCAGCCGGACCACGGTCTCCCCGCTGGCGGTAAACCGGAAATGTCCCGGCTCGATGATTCCCGCATGCACCGGACCGACCGCGATCTGGTGCAGGCCGTCGCCTTCCACCGGCAGGAAGCGATAGGGTGCGGTCTTCGGCAACGCGTCGATGCGGTCGCCTAGGGGAAAGCGAAGGCGCCAATTATTGTGATCAAGCCAGGGGCGGGTATCGGGCAAGCCTTCCGCCGATAACCCGAACAGGTCGTTGATGGTGCGCTCCAATCGAAGCGCCGGCGGGTGGTGCATGCCGACCGAAGGAAAACTGCGATCGGGGCAATCGAGGCTAATGATGGCGATTTCCGCCGTGTCTCCATCCATGATCGCCATGTGCACCGCTGCGGGCTCTCCCCAGAGGCCAAGCAGGTTCCAGCGCCCCTTCGCCAATTCGCTTGCTGCAAATTTCCAGACGGAAACATCGACCACGGCGCGTGGCCACGGGTTGTGTTGCTGGATCTTGCGGCCCTCCAGCATCAGATCGATCAGCGATGGCATGTCGCGTTTATCCCTCAACTATCCAAGAAGACGAGCCACGTGTTGGAACCAGACGACGAGCGGCGCGGGAAGATAGATTCCCGCGCCCAGAACCAGTGCGAGATGCGCAAACATCGGCACGTAGGAAGCTTCCGCCGAAGCCTTGCTGCCGCGAGGTTCGCCGAAGGCGACGCTGGTGAGGCGTAACGTCAAGGCACCGAAGGCGAGCAGAAGTCCGAACACCAGCACGATCGCGAGCAGCGGTTGCCGCGCGAAGGTCGAGCTTACGATGAGAAATTCGCTCATGAAGATGCCGAGCGGCGGCAGTCCGGCGATCGCGACGACACCGACCACGAAACCCCAGCCAAGCGCCGGATGGGTCACCGTCAGGCCGCGGATCCTGTTGATCCTTTGCGTGCCCTTGATCTGCGAGATGTGGCCGACGGCGTAGAAGATCGCCGACTTGGTCAGACTATGCATCACCATGTGCAACAGCCCGGCGAAATTGGCGAGCGGGCCGCCCATCCCGAACGCAAAGACGATAATGCCCATGTGCTCGATCGAGGAGTAGGCGAACAGGCGTTTGATGTCGCGCCGGCGGTAGAGCATGAATGCCGCGAACACCAGCGAAACCAGGCCCATCGTCACCATCAGGGGACCAGGAGCAATCGCCGCCGGATTGGCGGCGAGCAATATCTTGAAGCGCAGCAGCGCATAGAGCGCGACGTTCAACAGTAGGCCTGACAGGACGGCCGAGATCGGGGTCGGACCTTCGGCGTGCGCGTCGGGCAGCCAGGCATGCAGCGGCGCGAGGCCGACTTTGGTGCCGTAGCCGAGAAACAGGAATATGAAAGCGACGTTGAGAAGGGCAGGGTCGAAGTTGGCCGCGTGTTCGATCAACAGGGTCCAGACCATGCCGTCCTGGCCCTCGCCGACGACCGGACGCGCTGCCATGTAGACCAGGATCGTGCCGAACAGCGCGAACGCAATTCCGACGCTGCCGAGAATAAAATATTTCCATGCGGCTTCCAGCGCGGCGTGGGTGCGGTAGATGCCGACCATCAGCACCGTGGTCAGGGTGGCGATTTCCACCGCGACCCACATCAAGCCGATATTGTTCGACACGAAAGCGAGGTTCATGCCGAACATCATGGTCTGGTACATGGCGTGGTAGAAACGCAGGTAGATCGGCGTCAGCCGGCCGGTCTCGAGTTCATGGGCGATGTAGCTGGCGCTGAAGATGCTGGTCGTGAAACCCACGAAGGTGTTGAGCACGATGAAGACGATGTTCAGATCGTCGATCAATACATACGGCATCGGCTGCGGACGCTCGACCACCAGCAGCGAGAGCGCCGAAAGAAATGTCGCGAGACTCGCGACCACGTTCAAGCGAGCCGTCAGCCGGTAGCCCGGCAGGATGGCCAGCAACGCCGCCGAGCCGATCGGAATCAGCAGAACCGCCGTAACCGCATCGAAGGAAGCCGTGCTCATTCCCGCTCGCCCCGGTAGTCGTCGAGCGCGGACACGTCGACCGAGTCGAAGCGTTCACGGATCCGGAACAGGAAGATGCCGATGACGATGAAGGCGATCAGGATCGAGAACGCCACGCTGATCTCGACGACCAGTGGCATGCCCTTGGCGCCGGTGGCCGCCAGCACCAGTCCGTTCTCGAGCGACATGAATCCCACCACCTGACTGACGGCGTTGCGGCGGGTCACCATGACCAGCAGCCCGAGCAGCACCACCGACAATGCGAAGGCGAGGTCCTCGCGCGCCAGCGGGTCGGCCTCGGCGGTCACCCGCAGCATCAGGACCATCGAGAGGGCGACCAGCCCCATCCCGGCCAGCATGGTCGGGCCGATACCCACGGCCGATTCGATGTCGCGGTGAATCCCAAGCTGCTTGACGATGCGGTGCAGCGCCACCGGAATGACGATCGCCTTGAAGACAAGGGCGATGGCCGCAGTAACGTAAAGATGCGGCGCGTCCTGGACATAGGCCTGCCAGGCCACGGAAAGCGCGAGCACCAGGGCATGGAGTGCGAAGACGTTGAGCAGCGAATAAAGCCGGTCCTGGTACAGCATCATGAAGCTGATCAGGACGAGGCCTCCGGCCAGCGTATGCGAGACGTCGAAGGAGAGGCTGTGCATCTGCATCAGAAACTCCTCGACACGAACAGCAGCAGCGTTCCGAGCAGGCCGAGCATGAGCGCCGCGCCAAGAAATTGCGGGACTCGAAAAACCCGCATCTTCGCGGTCGCGGTCTCGAACAGCGCGAGGAGAAAACCCGCTACCGCAAGTTTGACGCCATAGGCGGCGGCGCCCACCACATACGACAATGGCCCGGTGCCGAACAGCGCGATCTTCCATGGAAGGAACACGCATGCAATCAGGGAAATGTAAAGCAACAGCTTGAGAAAGGCGCCAAACTCGATCATCGCGAGATGGCGTCCCGAATACTCAAGAACCATTGCCTCATGCACCATGGTAAGCTCAAGATGCGTCGTCGGATTGTCGACCGGGATCCGCGCGTTCTCCGCGAGCGCCACCATGATGAGCGCGATCATCGCCATTCCCAGCGAGACCCGTAGCCCGACGTAGGACGAGGCCATGAAATTTGCGACCGTCGACAATTGGGTCGAGCCGGCAACGAGCGCCATGCAAAACACGAACAGAAGCATCGCCGGCTCCGCCAGCGCCGCGATCATGACTTCGCGGCTGGAGCCGATGCCGCCGAAACTGGTGCCGACGTCCATGCCCGCCAGCGCCAGAAAGAAGCGCGCACTTCCCAGCAATGCGACGATGGCGATCAGATCCGCGGTCCAGTTGAACAAGAGGCCGGTCGCGAAAGTCGGCACCAGGGCGGCGGCAACCCAGATCGCCGCAAAGGTGATATAGGGCGTGACCCGGAACAGCCATGACGCGTTGTCGGCCAGCACCACCTCCTTGCGGAGCAGCCGCAACAGATCGCGATACGGTTGAAAAACCGACGCGCCCTGGCGGCGCACCAGCCGGGCCTTGATCTTGCGCACGAAGCCGGTCAGCAGCGGGGCGAGCAACAGCACCAGCAGCATCTGCACGCCCTGCACCAGAATGTCCGAGATCACGACCATATCGCGAGCACCAGCAGCAGCGTGACGAGGGTCGCGAAAACGAGACTGAGATAGCGCCGGATGGTCAGGAACTGCAGACGATTGAGCCGGTCGGCCGAGAAGCCGACCGCACCTGCCAGCGGCGCATAGATTCCCTCCCAGATCAGATCATGCAGTTCGATCCTCAGTCGCGCCGGCCTGATATCGCCGGGGGCGGGCATCTCGACATGATCGCGCGCGCGAAACACCAGCGTGCCGAACACACGACGGATCGGTTGCGCGAAGCTCGCGCTGGAATACTGGGCGGCGGGCGTCGGATCGGAAAAACCGCAGCCCCAGGCCGGCGCCCGCCGCAACGCATGCGAAGCGAAACGATGAATGAAATAGACGGCCAGCGAAGCGGATATCGTAATGAATACCAGCACCAGCAATCCGTTGTACGAACTGCGGCTCTCTGCGATCGGCACGATCGAAAGCCACGGCTCGTTGGCCTGTATCGGCATGCGGCCGCCGAGAATCTCAGTCGTGATCGGCGAAAGCGCATCGATCACCGGTCCCGGCAAGATTCCGGCCAGCAGGCAGAGTGCGGCGAGGATGAACATGGCCGAAAGCGAGTACTTGTCGACTTCCTGCGCGGTTTCCGCTGCCGGGCTGCGCGGTCGTCCGAGAAACGTGACGCCGAACGCCTTGACGAAACACGCCGCCGCCAGGGCCGCGGCCAGGGCCAGCAACGCCCCGACCGCGGGCACCATGATCTTCAGCGCCCATTGCGGCAGTTGAGGACTTTGCAGCACGGCCTGAAAGATCAGCCATTCCGAAACGAAGCCGTTGAACGGCGGCAGCGCCGAGATGGCCACGCAGCCAACGAGAAACACGAAGCTGGTCAGCGGCATCCGGTGGATGAGGCCGCCCAGTTTGTCCATGTCCCGCTCGCCCGTCGAGGTCAGGACGGCGCCGGCCCCGAAAAAAAGCAAACTCTTGAAGAACGAATGGTTGAGCACGTGAAACAGCGCCGCCGTGAAAGCGAGCGCCGCCGGAAGCTTCAGGCCGTTGGCCTGGAACGCCAGCGCAAGGCCGAGGCTGGCGAAGATGATGCCGACGTTTTCAATCGTGCTGTAGGCGAGCAGCCGCTTCAGATCCTTTTCCATCATGGCGTACAGGATCCCCATGACGGCGGTGATGCCCCCGAGAAAGAGAACGATCACGCTCGCCGGCCATGTCGGTTGTCCCAGGAGATCGAAAACGACGCGAATGAAACCGTAGATCGCGACCTTGGTCATGACGCCGCTCATCAGCGCCGACACGTGGCTCGGAGCCGCCGGATGGGCGAGCGGCAGCCAAACGTGCAATGGCACGAGGCCGGCCTTTGAACCGGCTCCGAGCAGCATCAGGATCAACACCAGCGTCGCGACATATGGCGTATGTTGCGCGGCGCGAATGGCCGCAAATCCATAGTCTCCTGCCGGTCCCGCCAACAGGCCGAAGGCCAGCAGCAATGCGAGCGTGCCGAAGCTTGCCATCAGGAGGTAGACATATCCTGCCCTGGCGTTGCCGGTTTCACGATGGTGCGCCATGACCAGCGCCCAGGAAACCAGCGACATGAATTCCCAGCAAAGCAAATAGGAAAACGCATCGTCCGCCAGCACCACGAGATTCATGCCGGCCAGGAAGGCGGGGAAGAAGGGAAGCACGCGATGCGGTGCCTGGTCGTGGTGACCGTAGCCGAGACCATAGAGGCTGGCCGCGGCGCCGCCCAGATTGACGACGACGAGGAAAAAAGCAGCCAGTGGATCGAGCCGGAAATGGGCGCCAAGCCACGGCAATCCGATCGGCAGGATCACGTCCGAGGAATTTGCCGAGGAACTTGCGATATCGCCGACCAGCCAGCGGAGGGACCCGAACAAGGCGGCCACGCAAATGGCCAACGTGGCGCCATAGACCACCGCCGTGGCGCCGCTTGAGCGGCTCAGGCCTATCGCGAGCGCGGCGATCGCCAGCAATCCTGCGACGCACGACATTTGCAAGACAACAGCTGAGATACCGACAGCAGAAATCATGTCCGCGCCCTGGTTCCGCTCGATGCCTTGCTTTCCGCTCGAGTTCCCGGAACGGTCTTCGCCGAACTTGAGTCGGTTTTCAGGCGCACCCCGCGGCCCTGCGCGGAACTGACGGCCCCTTCGTCGATCATCTCGATCCCGGCCTCGTTGAACGCGGCGATCAACTTGACCAGCGAATCGACGTTGCCCCGGACCATCGTTTCGCTGGCCTCCATGCGCTGAATGGTTGGCGCGGAAAGCCCCGACAGTTCGGCGAGCCGACGCTGATCGATGCCGAGAAGCACCCTGGCAGCCCGCAATTGTGCCGCTGTGATCATAGGTCTGCCCCGGTGGACCCTAACCAAATATCATTCGTGCATGATAACTAATGATGTTAAAGTGTCAATAAGTGATATATAATATATCTATTCTAAGGGGTTTTTCCAGGCCGCCGCCGCGCACGGAACATCGCGCCAAACCATCACGGTGCGCAAGATGCCTTCGGGTCCGCTGACATCGGCGAGCGCGAATGTTGTTGGCAACTTTGGTTTGACCGGCAACTTCCGTTTGAATTGCGCTGCCGACTGCCTACATGATGTGTTGTTCTCCCCAGCATTTCAGCGGACCCCAAATGATCCTGAAAACTATTTTCGCGGCCATGATTTGCGCTGCGCTGCTGGCGGGAAGCGGCCTGTCGAAGGCGGATGAATACCGTGCCGACGAGTTCCTCAGCCTCGACCTGTCTAAGGCGGTGCTTTCGCCGAAACCGCTCGGGCCTGCGTCCGAATTCGCGCCGGTTGCGATCGAAGCAAGAACCGATCCCGGGAGCGAGGGCGCGCCCGCGCGCGTGGAACCGGAGGCCAATCCCAAGATCGCTGTTTCCAGGATTCGCAAGGTCACGGTTCCCAAGGCCGTGGTCGCGGTTCCCAACGTCAAAGTCGCGCATATCCGCCCGGAGAAGCCGCGCGGCGCGGTTCGAGCGAAGCTCGCGCGACGACACGGCAATCCGCTCGATGCCGAGGCGTTCGATACGCGGATTCAGGTCTGGCCGTGCAAGTCGGGCGGCATCTGCAACTGGCAGCGGCAGAACGATTGAGCAACTGGTAGCCGGGCCCGCAACGCCGTCCCGCGCGGGTCGCTTTCAGTCATCCGCCTGTCGCAAAACCGTCGACCCAGAGTCAAGTTGAGCGGGCAACCTTCGTCGTGATTCGACGAGGGAGCCGGCCATGGCGATATGCGCGAAGCAGGGTATGACCAGACGTCATCTGCTGGTCCGATCGGCATCAACAGTTGCGCTGGCCGGATTGGGAAGTCTCGCCAGGCCCTATCTGAGCCGGGCGGCGGATCGTCCACTGATCGCTAACGGACTGGCCTCAGGCGACGTATCCACCGACTCCGCTGTGGTGTGGGCAAGGGCCGATCGGCCGGCGCGGATGCGGGTGGAATGCTCGACCGTCGAAAGCTTCAGGACAATAATTCGCATCGCATCGGCTGACGCGCTGCCGGATCATGACTTCACTTCGAAAGTACTATTCGAAAATCTTCCGCCAGGGCAGGATATCTTCTATCGGGTGCGGTTCGAAGACATCGGTGAATCCGGAATTTCAGGCGAAACCCAGGTCGGACATTTCCGGACTGCGCCGACAGACAAAACTTCGATATCGCGATCTTCGATCTCATTTGTCTGGTCGGGCGATACCGCAGGCCAGGGCTGGGGCATCGATCCCGCGCGCGGCGGCATGCGAACCTACAAAACCATGCTGGAAAGCCGCCCGGACTTTTTCATCCATTGCGGCGATCACATCTATGCTGACTGTCCGATCCCTTCAGAATTGAAACTGCGTCATGGCGGCATCTGGCGAAACATCGTGACCGAGGAAAAATCCGCTGTCGCGCACAGCCTTGAGCAGTTTCGCGGCAATTATAAATACAACCTGCTCGATGGCAATTTGCGCGCTTTCAATGCGCAGGTGCCGATGCTGGCGCAATGGGACGACCACGAAGTCACCAACGACTGGTCGCCGGTCGGGTCCGCCGACGAGACCGGTTACGCCGAGGACGGCAGCTCCAGACTGGTGGCACGCGCCCGCCGGGCGTTTTTCGAATTCATGCCGATCCGCAGCGTCCCCGCGCAGGAGGGGCGCGTCTACCGGCGGATTGGATACGGGCCGCTGCTCGACGTCTTTCTGATCGACATGCGCAGCTATCGCGATTCGACCTGGAACAAACGCGATGACCGCGGCGACACCTTCATTCTGGGCTCGGCGCAGCTGGCTTGGCTGAAGCGGGAGCTCGCGGCCTCCGATGCGACCTGGAAGGTGATTGCCGCGGATCTGCCGATCGGGTTGATCAGCGAGGACGCGATAGCGCTTGGCGATGGGCCGCCGGAGCGGCGCGAGCACGAAATCGCCGATCTGTTGTCGTTCATGAAACGCGCCGGCGTGAGAAATACCGTGTGGCTGACGGCGGACATGCACTACACAGCCGCGCACCATTACGATCCGAACCGCGCGGTGTTTCAGGAGTTCGAGCCGTTCTGGGAATTCGTCTCCGGTCCGCTTCATGCGGGAACATGGGGTCCGGGCGAACTGGATAATACGTTCGGCCCGAAGGCGATGTTTCAAAGAGGCTGCAGCGCGGAGCAGGGCGAAAATCTCGCCCCGTGTTTTGGCCTGCAGTTCTTCGGCCGCGTCGATATCGACGGCCAATCTGAAGTCATGACGGTGACCTTGAAGGATGTCGACAACCAAAATCTCTGGTCGGTCGATATCGAGCCGCGGCCGGACGCACGGCCGGGAACCATGCTGGCTCAGCATATCTGAGGCGTCTGGATCATGATCCGATTAGATCGAATCGGATCATGATCTCATCTCTTCGTTTGAGCATGATCTTTTCGGAAAACCGGTATCCACTTTTCCGGATCATGCTCCAGAGCGTCAGCGCGCGGCTCAGCGCGTCACGATCAGATAGCCGCCCAGCACCAGCAGCAGGGACAGCACGACCAGCGCGGCCGCCACGCCGGTAACGATCGCCAACAATTCGTTGGCCTCGAGCCATCGTCGCAATGCCTTGACCATTCTAACTCGATCTTGATTTGGAGCCCGTGCTCCGGGCAGACTATCAAACGGCGGACCCGCTGTCTCACCTACCGCTTCAACGAAACGCCCTATTACGCGGCATCGCCGGTTGCTCATCCGGTGCTTCAAGTCTTTAAGGAGTTCATCATGGAATATCTGCAAACCCAGGGTATCAGCCTGCCGCGGCTTGGGCTCGGCACCTTTCGCATGCAGGGCGATGTCTGCCGCGCGGCGGTCGAAAGCGCGCTCGGTCTCGGCTATCGGCATATCGACACCGCGGAAATGTATGGCAACGAAGACGCCGTCGGGCCCGCCATCGCTGCATCCGGCGTCGCGCGCCAGGATCTGCATGTAACCACCAAGGTCTGGCATGAAAATCTTGCGCCGGATGCGATCCGCCGGGCGTTCGACACCAGCCTGAAAAAGCTGAGGCTCGATCATGTCGATCTCTATCTGGTGCACTGGCCGTCGAAAAACATGAACCTGCCGGCCATGTTCGAAACCTTGCAGAAGCTGAAAGAGGAGGGCCGCACCCGCGCCATCGGCGTCGCCAATTTCAATCTCGCGCTCCTGAAAACCGTGGTCGAGGAGATCAAGGCCCCGATCGCCTGCAACCAGATCGAATACCATGTGATGCTCGACCAGACGCCGGTGCGGAAATATCTTGGCGCCAAATCGATCCCGCTGGTGGCCTATTGCCCGCTGGCGCAGGGCCGGGCGGCATCCGACGCGACGTTGATTGCGATCGGTCGCAAGCATGGCGCCAGCGCAGCACAGGTGGCGCTGAAATGGCTGCTCGATCAGGATGGCGTCGCCGCGATTCCAAAGGCGTCGCGCCGCGAGAGCCAAAGGGCCAATCTCGACGCGCTGCATGTCGGGCTCGACGACGAGGACCGGCAGGCCATCGCCGCGCTGCCGAAAAACCAGCGCTGTGTGAATCCCGGGTTTGCGCCGGCGTGGGATTAGGAAAGATTCGTCTTCCTGTAGGCGAAGAACCTGCCGCGCAACTCGCCGGTAAGCTGCTTAAGGGGAATTGCGATCGATCTACGGCAGCGGAGGAGGCAAAATAAAAAACGCCTCTCCCTCGCGCCGGTCCTATTGCAGGAGAACCGGCAGATTGAGCGGGCCGCGGAAACCGAATCCGTGCCAGCGCACGTTCGCGGGATCAGGCAAGGTCATGTTAGGGAAGCGCTCGAACAGCATGGGCAGCAGGATGGCGCCAACGGTTCGCCGCGACAGGTGCGCGCCCGCGCAATGATGCGGGCCGTTGCCAAAGGCCTGGTGAGGATTGGGCTCGCGCAGCCCATTGTAGTTCTCGCCATCTTCGAAGGCGTCCTCGTCCCGGTTGGCCGACGCCTGGATCGTCATCACGGTGTCGCCCTTCGGGATGAAGCAGCCGCGAATCTCGGTGTCCTCCATCACCAGCCGTGAACTCGCCTGGATCGGCGCCACCCACCGCACCCCTTCCTCGAAGGCGGCGCGCCATTTTTCGCCCGCGCGCACGGCCTCATACTGGTCCGGGTTGGTGAGCAACCCGTAGAGGATCGTCAGCAAGGCGTCGCGCGGCTCGTTGAT
>Ga0137412_10005068_pt1 | contig 10527 bp, 9 predicted proteins | sample CZODoug2_1_16fun_FD_122160 | JGI IMG/M metagenome (GOLD analysis project Ga0137412, IMG submission 122160) | Vadose zone soil fungal communities from Angelo Coast Range Reserve, California, USA - CZODoug2_1_16fungal (Hybrid Assembly) | ecosystem: Environmental > Terrestrial > Soil > Vadose zone... | reverse complement strand
GGTATCCGCAAGGCCATCGGCGCCGGACGCGGCGACATCATCGGCCAGTTCCTCGGCGAGGCGGTGATCCTCAGCCTGCTCGGCGGTGTGCTCGGCGTCGCCGCCGGGTTCGGTGCCGCGCATTTCGAGATCGTCGGCGTGCAACCGGTGATCGCGCCGTACTCCGTCTACCTGTCGCTGGCGGTGTCGTTGTTCACCGGACTGTTCTTCGGCCTGTACCCGGCCAGCCGCGCCGCGGCGCTGCGGCCCATCGACGCGCTGCGCTACGAGTGACGGGTGGTCACGGTGTGGGCTCGGCCGGCTCGTAGGTGATCAGGCCGGCGCCGTCCACCGAGCGGGTGAGCTGACCGCGTTCGGTCAGCACCACGAGGTGGGCGTTCGTCTCGCCGATCGCCAGGATCTGGTTGAACATGTCGAGCTGGTCGAAGGGGGTGTGCCGGCGGGTCCAGCCCAGCCGGCGGGCCGCTTCGTACGCGGTGCCCGCCCCGGCCCGGGCTGCGGCGAGGGTGTCGGCCAGACGCACGTCGTGATGGGTCATCAGTTCGTGCACGCGCTTGTGCACGCTGCCCCCGTGCACGCCGTGGGCGGGCATCATCACCGCGTCCGGATGGCTCAGCAGCAATTGCAAGGAGCGCAGGAAGTCGCCCAGGGGGTTGTCCACCCGCGCGGCCTCGAAGCCGATCGACGGGGTGATGTGCGGCAGTACGTGGTCGCCGGTGAACAGCACCGAAGCCACCGGATCCAGGTAGACCAGGTGACCGTGGGTGTGGCCGGGCGTCTGGATCGCGGTCAGCGTGCGGGTGCCCGCGTCCAGCGCTTGCCCGTCCGCCACCCACTCGTCCGGCAGGCCGAACGAGGCGGCCGACCGTGCCCGGTCCTCCGTGGTGTAGAGCTCGTCCCAGACCTTGCTCAGATGGTCGGCACCGAGGTTGGGCAGGACCCGGGCGGCCGAACTGGTGGCCTCGCGCATGGCCTGTTCGACGTTGTCCCGTTCCCCGATGCCGATCGCCACCCGGGTGCCGAAGGTGCGCTGCAACGTGACGGCGAGCGTGTAGTGGTCGCGATGCGCGTGGGTGACGAGGATGCGTCGGATGTCCTCGAAGCCATAGCCGATCTCGCCGAGCGCGGCCTCCAGGGCGTGCTGCGCCTCGGCCACCGCCCAGCCGCCGTCGATCAGGACGCAGCCGCCCTCGGCGCCGCCGTCGATCGCGTACACATTGACCGCGCGCAGCCCGTCGTTGGGCATCGGCAGCGGGATCCGATGCACGCCCGGAGCGACCGGGTACACCCCCGGTTCGTCCCAAGCGAGCGATTGCATCCCGCACAGAGTAGGGGGCGGCTACCCGGCGAGAACCTTCGGCATGATCTCCTCGACCAGTTGCTTGAGGTCATCGATCGACTTGGACACCGGCACGCCGGTGAACGGTGGCCAGACCATCGGCATGTCCAGCCCGACCTCCTGGTACCGCTTGAGGTTGTCGGTGATCTGCGCGGCAGTGCCCACCAGCAGATTGCTGCCCTTACCGAGGTCGGTCTGATCGGTCTCGGTGTCGGTAATGGTGAACCAGATCATGCTGCTCATCACCAGGTCGTCGGCCGAGCGGCCGAGTTCCTGCAGCTCGCGGTCGATCGCGTCGCGCCACATCTTGATGGCGGCCGGCGTGTCCTGGACCCCGATCCAGCCCGCGAGGTCGTACTTCGCGATGCGGTTCGCCGAGCGCTTGGGGTCCTTCAGGCCGCTGAAGTAAATGGGCGGGTGCGGCTGCTGCACCGGCTTCCACCCGAACCCGCAGCTCTCGAAGTCGGCGAAGTCACCGTGATACTCGAAGACCTCGTTGGTCCAGATGCCCTTCATGACCTCGATCGCCTCGCGCACCTGCCCGTGCCGACGCGGATAGATGTGCGAGGCGTTCGCGGCCGCGAACTCCTCGGGCATCCAGCCCGACCCCACGCCGACGTTCAGTCGCCCGTTGCACAGGTGATCCTGGGTGGCGAGCTCGGCGGCCAGCACGGCCGGGGCGCGGAACGGGGTATCGATGACGCTGACACCGATGCGGATCTTCGAGGTGATGCCCGCCAGCCAGGGGATCAGCGGCAGGCCCTGCAGCCATCGGCCGCGTGAGGACACCGGCAGCTGCTTGGGGAACTCGTCCATGTGGCCGAACGAGGTCTGCAGCTCCTGACGGTCGGAGGCCTCCGGGACAACGACCCGGTCGAGTGTCCAGACCGAGTCGAAATCGAGCTCTTCGGCAACCCTGGCGAGATCGGCAAGTTCCTTAACCGTCACCAGCTCGCGGAAGTTCGGTAGGTAGAGAGCGAGCTTCATTGCTTGCGGCCTCCTCTAGAACATCCGTACGGGACGGGTTCTGTTCTAGTGGATGGCGGCAGCCCGCGGCCAGGCCCGGGGCTAACGCATCGTCACGCCCAGGCCAGCGCCCGGCGGATGGCCGCACCGGTGAAGGCCAACCGCGGCTCGAGTTCGACGGGCGGGGTCACCCGGAACCGCCAGCCGGCGGCGTTCAGTCGGGTGTAGGCCGTGTTGAGCACATCGAGCCCCTCGGGCTCCAACGCCGTGACCTCACTGAGGTCCAGGTGGGCGAGGCTGCTGTGCCGGACCAGGGGTGCGACCTGGCACCAGGCCGCCACGGTCGCGTCGACGCGGGCTCGGTTACGGCCGTCCAGCACGCCGCTGAGCCGCGCGGACACCGAGTTCTCCGGAGCAGCCGCCCAGCGGGCCGATGACCGCTCGGTCCGCGGCTTCGGTGCGGTCAGGACAGTTGAGTGGCCAGAGTCGCTCATCGGAGTGCCTTTCGGACCGGGACGGAGAGGCGGTGGTGCAGGACTCTGTTCTCGCACGCGGTCGGGCTCAACGAATAGAGCAACTCATTACTCTGTGTCCGCCAAGCGACGGGAACATCACCGCATTCGGCGCAGCAGACCCGCCGGCTTGCCGCTGTCCGTCACGAATCGCTCGCGTAATGCGCCCCGTACTGCTCCCGGAGGACGTTTTTCTGGATCTTTCCGGTGGATGTCCTGGGTAGTTCCTCGACCACGATCACCGACTTGGGCACCTTGTAGCCGTCCAGCCAGCTCTTCAGCGAGGTCCGCAGGCCCTCCGGGTCGATGGTCTCGCCCGGCTTGGCCACCACCACCGCGGTGATCGCCTCGCTCCACCGCGCGTGCGGCAGCCCGACGACCACGGCCTCGGCGACTTTCGGATCGGCGTCATAGATCGCTCGCTCCACCTCCAACGAGGCCACGTTCTCCCCGCCGGTCTTGATCACATCCTTGTTCCGGTCCACGAACCACAGCACGCCGTCCGGGCCGAACCGGCCGACGTCGCCGGAGTGGAACCAGCCGTGCCGAAACGCCTCGGCGGTCGCCTCCGGATTGCGCAGGTAGCCCTGCATGGTCGAGGGCCCGCGGTAGACGATCTCGCCCTGCTCACCGTGCGGGAGCAGGTTTCCGTCCGCGTCCATGATCGCCACCTGCACCCCGGTCAGCGGCGTGCCGACGGCGCCGACGTGGGTCAACTGGTGTTCCGGCCGGAACAGCGTGGTGATCGGCGACATCTCGGTCTGCCCGAACAACAGCGAGAAGTCGCAGCCGAACCCGTCCAGACAGGCCTTGATCTGGGTTTCGGGCATCGGCGCCATCGCGTAGACGGCGCCGCGCAGCGAGGACAGGTCCCGTGCCGGGAACGTCGGATGCTCCAGCGCGGCCCGGTACATCATCGGCAACCCGAAGACCTGGGTGATCTGCTCGCGTTCGATGGTGTCGAGGAACCGTTCCGGTTCGAAGCCGCGGTGCACGTGGATGGTGGCGCCGGCCAGGACGGCCGGGGTGCAGAAGGCGTTGAGTTGCGCGGTGTGGAACATCGGCATCATCGCGATGAACCGATCCGCCGCTCTCCAGCCGTTGTCCAGGGCGGCCGACATCGACTCCAGGTACACCCCGAGGTGGGTGCCGACCACGCCCTTGGGGAAGGCCGTGGTGCCAGAGGTATAGAGGTAACTCAGCGGATCCCGATCGCCCACCACGACCTCGACGGGGCCGGTGTCACCGGCGAGCTCAACCTCGGCCAGCGTGGCCCGGGACCGGTCTGCCGGGGCCAACTCCCACTGCGCCCCGAGGCCCGGCGCCACGATCAGGTCCTGCAGGTCCGCAAGATCCGGGGACGTCGCGATCGCCTCGGCCATCGGCGCCACCAGCTGGGATTCGACCACCAGGCCGCGGGCGCGGGAGTGCCCGAGCACGTAGGCGACCTCGCCCGGCCGCCAGCCGAGGTTGATCGGCACGCAGACCACCCCGAGTCGCGCGGCGGCGTAGTAGACCGCCAAGAACTCCGCGCTGTTGCCCGAGGCGAGGGCCAGCGCGTCACCGCGGCCGTAGCCGCGGGCGGCGAGTCCGGCGGCCAGCCGATCCACCCACGCGTCGAGCTCCGCGTAGCTCCAGCGCCGCTCGCCGTCAACGAGGGCGGGGTGAGCAGGACGGGCTGCCGCGCTGCGCCGCAACGAGTCCGCCACGTTGATCCGTTGGATCAGGTTCTGCGCGAGTTCCATCGCTCCTCCACTCCAGGACGGGACCCTACTCGCGAACCTCAGCGACACCGCGGGCGTTGAGTCGGGCAGCCTGACGCGTCAAATGATCGCGCTCAGCGAGGTTGGGTGCCCGGTGGGCCGCCTCGGCGTAGAGCCGCGCGGCCGTCGGCAGGTCGCCATCGCGTTCGTGCAGGTAGGCCGCGACCGCGGCGTAGCGGGGCAGGGCGGGATCCAGCGTCGCGAACGCAGCCAGGCCGGCCCGCGGTCCGTCGGCCTCGCCGACGGCCACCGCCCGATTGAGCCGGACCACGGGGGAGTCGGTCAGCCGCACGAGCTCGTCGTACCACTCGACGATCTGTACCCAGTCGGTCTCCGCGGCGCCGGTGGCGTCCGCGTGCAGCGCCGCGATGGCGGCCTGGGCCTGGAACTCGCCGAGCCGATCGCGGGCCAGGGCCGCCTGCAGGATCTGCACGCCGTCCGCGATCGCGGCGGTGTCCCACCGGGCGCGGTCCTGCTCGGCGAGCGGCACCAGGCTGCCGTCGGGCGCGGTACGGGCCGCCCTCCGGGCGTGGTGCAGCAGCATGAGCGCGAGCAGCCCCGCCACCTCAGGGTGGTCGATCACGGCCGCGAGCTGCCGGGTGAGTCGAATGGCCTCGACGGCGAGGTCGACGTCGCCGGAGTAACCCTCGTTGAAGACCAGGTACAGCACCCGTAGCACGGTGGCGACGTCACCGGGTTGATCGAGGCGCACGTCCGACACGGTGCGCTTGGCCCGGCTGATGCGCTGCGCCATGGTCGCTTCGGGCACCAGGTAGGCCGCGGCGATCTGACGAGTCGTCAGACCACCGACGGCGCGCAGGGTGAGCGCGACCGCGGAGGAAGGCGTCAACGAGGGATGAGCGCACAGGAAGTACAGCTGGAGCGTGTCGTCCAGCGCCGAGGTGGGCCCGGGCGCGGGCTCGTCCTCGATCAGTTCCTCGCGTCGGCGCCGGGCGACCTCGGACCGGGTCGCGTCCAGGAACCGACGCCAGGCCACGGTGACCAGCCAGCCCTTCGGATCCCGCGGCGGGTCGCTCGGCCAGACCCGGATCGCCTCGACCAACGCGTCCTGCACGGCGTCCTCGGCCGCCGCGAAGTCGGCTCCGCGGCGGACGAGGATCGCCAGCACGCTCGGGGTGAGGCTGCGTAGCCGGCCCTCGTTCACCCGTGAGGACACGCCGGGATGGTGGGCGGCGCGGCCAGGAACGGGCGCACCTCGAGCCACTCGTGGATCGGCTTCCCACCTGCGCCGGGGGCGGCCGACAGTTCCCCGGCCAGCTCGATCGCGCGCTCGTGGCTGTCCACGTCGATGATCATCCAGCCGGCGATCAGGTCCTTGGTCTCGGCGAACGGGCCGTCGGTGACCGGCGGGCGCCCCTCGCCGTCGTAGCGGACCCAGCTGCCCTCGGGCGCCAGCGCTTGACCGTCCACGAACTCCCCGGTCTTCTCGAGCTTGGCCGCGAAGTCGTGCATGTACTGGATGTGGTCCGAGATCTCCTGCGGCGTCCACTCGTTCATGGGCACGTTGTTCACCGGCGCCGGGGCGCCGCGGTAGTGCTTGAGCATCAGGTACTTCGCCATCGTGGTTCTCCTCGGTGCTGGTGCGACCCATCTTGGTCGCCTTCACTGCGAGGACGGAGCCGGCCACCGGTTCTCGACATCACGGCAGATCTTGCGTGAGCTGAATGGAGCCGAGGGCTCGGGCTGGGGTGGCCTGCAGCTGAAACAGGCGCTGTTGCACGCGCGACGGCATCCGCGTGACGAGGCGTAGTACTTCGGGAAGGAGCCGCACCTGCAGAGCAGTGCGCGGGATCAGTGTCGCCATGGTGCTCGAGCCGACACCCCGCGAGCGGGTGACCAGTTCGCGCATGCGTTCCTGGTACCTGCGCAGTCCGGCCGGATAGTCCCCCCCGGTCCGGCCGAGTTCTTGGGCCAGGACGTAAGCGCCGACCATGGCGATGCTGGTGCCCCCGCCAACGGCTGGTCCCGGCGAATAGCCAGCGTCGCCGACCAACGCAACGCGGTCCTTGACCCACTCGTCCATGACGATCTGGCTGATCGAATCGAAGTAGAAGTCGTCGGCGGCGTCCATCGCGGCCAACAGTCGGGGGACCTGCCATCCGTCCTGGTCATAGATCTGGTGCACCGCGCGCTTCTGTGCAGCCACGTCGCGGTGATCGATCGCCACCTCCTCGCGGAGGCGGAATAGGAAGCCGCCTCTGGCGGAGCCGGTGCCGTGGACCGGGTAGATCGCCGCGAGACGTCCGGGCGCGTTCCACACGACCATCCGACCTTCCAGGCCGAGATGATTGGGCAGGGCGCAGCCGGCCAGGTAGCCACCGAGAAACCGACGGAATCGATCCTCGGGCCCGAACGCCAATCCGCGGACAGCGGAGTGCAGGCCATCAGCCCCGACCACGACGTCGAAGCGATCAGCGGGGGCGCTCTCAAACGTCACCGCGAGGCCATCGGGCTCCTGCTCGATCGTCTGGATCGAGTCGTCGAACAAATACTGGGCGTCGGTGCGGGTGGCCTCGTACAGGATGGTGGCCAGTTCGCCGCGCATGATCTCCACGTGCCGACCGGAGATGCCCGCGACCAGGCGGCGCATCTCGACGTCAATACCACCGCCGTGGTGGCGTTGGAACGAGACAATCTCGGTCCGGGTTCTGGCATCCATCACCGCGGGCAGCACGCCGGTCCACTCCGCCACATCGACCGCCGGACCGAACAGGTCCACGGCGTGGCCGCCGGTGCGCACCCGGGCCAGCGGCATCCGCTCGACCACCGTCACCTCGAACCCGTTCCGGGCGAGCCAGTATGCCGCGGTGGGGCCCGCGACGCTCGCGCCGGAGACCAACACGCGCAACGGTTGCCTGGACATGGCCGGGGGCCACTTTAGCGGGGTCGAGGCTCAGTGCTGCCGCGTCAGCTGTCAGCGGTGTTCGGGGTTAGGGAAGTCGAAGCGGCAGCCGGCGTCCCACTGGGAACGCTGGTTGCCGTGCGCGGGGATGCCGCCACGGTCCGTGAGCATGCGGGCCAGGTGCAGCAGGTTCCACGTCATGAAGGTGGTGTTGCGGTTGGTGAAGTCGTTGTCCGGGCCGCCGGAGCCCGGGTCGAGGTAGGACGGCCCGGGGCCTGCCTCGCCGATCCATCCGGCGTCCGCCTGGGGCGGGATGACGTAGCCGAGGTGCTGCAGGGAGTAGAGGATGTTCATCGCGCAGTGCTTCACGCCGTCCTCGTTGCCGGTGATCAGGCACCCGCCGACGCGGCCGTAGTAGGCATACTGGCCGGCCTCGTTGAGCAGGGAGCTGTTGCCGTAGAGCCGCTCGATCACCCTGGTGCACACCGAGGACTTCTCCCCGAGCCAGATCGGCGCGCACAGCACGAGGATGTGGGCCGCGTTGACCTTCTCGAAGATGCCCGGCCAGTCGTCCTGCGCCCAGCCGTGCTCGGTCATGTCCGGCCACACACCGGTGGCGATCTCGCTGTCGATCGCCCGCACGACCTCCACTGTCACGCCCTGGCGGCGCATGATCTCCATCGAGATGTCCGCCAGCCCCTGGGTGTGGGACCGCTCGGGTGACCGTTTGAGCGTGCAGTTGATGAACAGCGCGTGCAGGTCGCTGAAGTCCCATTGCGACTGGCTGCACAGCGCTTCCTGCTGCGGGGCCAGTCGTACCGTCGAGGTCTCGTCCGTCATGTCGTCGAACCTAGGGAGCCGGACTGATGCCCCGCCAGTTGGTGGCGCCTTACACAACGCGAACGTTGTGATCAGACGAGCTCGCCGTCGGTGCGCAGGTGCAGCAACGCGGGCCCGTCCGCGGCGAACAGGGCGGCCATCCCGGTCTCGAGTTCCGCGGCGTCACCCGCAGAGATCCCGACGGCGCCACAACTGCGGGCGTAGTCCGCGAAGTCGGGGTTGACCAAGGAGGTCTGCCACACCGATAGGCCCGCGGCCAACTGTTCCTTGCTGATCTTGCCCAGCGCGCCGTTGTCCAGCAGCACGTGCTTGACCGGGATCCGGTATTTGACGGCGGTGGTCACCTCGGCGAGGTACTGACCGAAGCCGCCGTCGCCGGTGACCGCTACGACCGGGCGGGACGGTTCCGCGGCAGCGGCGCCGAGCGCCGCGGGATAGCCGAAGCCGATCGAGCCGAGGTAGCCGGACATCAGCACCGGTTGGCCGCTGCTCTCGAAATACCGACCGAACGCGTACGCGTGGTTGCCGACGTCCACGGTGATCACCGCGTCAACGGGGCAGTGTCGACCGAGAGCGGCGAACACGGCCGCAGCCGACAGCCCGCGGCCGCGATCATCCGCCACGCGGCGGGCCTTCTCCGCGCGCCAGAGCGTCCACCGCGCGGCGACATCGGGTCGCTGGTCGGTCGCGGCGAGCTCGCTCGGGTGCAACGCGTCGAGCAGCTGACGCAGCGTCACCGACGCGTCGCCGAGCAGCCCGAGCTGGACACCGGTGAACCGGCCGATCGCGGCGGGGGAGTCGTCGATCTGGATGATGGGCTTGTACGGGGCGATCCCGGTGTGGTTGGCGAACGAGGCACCCACCACCAGCAGCAGATCCGCCTCGTTCATCAGCCAGGACGCGACCGGGGTGCCGGAGCGGCCGAGCACGCCGGCGCCCAAGGGGTGCGCGTCCGGGACCAGGCCCTTGGCCCGGAACGTGGTGAGCACCGGGGCGTTGAGGCGCTCGGCCAGTGCCCGGACGTCCGCCGCCGCGTGCCGGGCGCCGTCGCCGACCACCAGCACCGGTCGGCGGGCCGCGCGCAGCGTGGTCGCAGCGGCGACCAGCAGGTCGGCCGGTGGGGCGGTCGCCCGGTCTGCCGCACGACCGATCGGCGACCCGGCGGGGGCATCCGAGGGCAGGTCCTGGACCTCGTCGGGCAGGACGAGGTGGGCCACCCCGCGCCCGTCGATCGCGTGTTTGACGGCGGTGCCGGCCAGCTCGGCGTGCGCGGAGCCCGCATGCACGGTCACCGTGGACAGTGCGACGTCACGGAACACCGCGGACAGGTCGAGGTCCTGGAACGCGCCCCGGCCCAAAACGCTGGACGGCACCTGACCGGAGATCGCGACCACCGGCGCTCCGTCCAAGCGCGCGTCGTACAGGCCGGTCAGCAGGTTCGTCGAGCCCGGGCCGGCGATGGCCAGGCAGGCCGCCGGACGGCCCGTCAGTTTTCCGTACGCGCCGGCCGCGAACGATGCGGCGCCCTCGTGCCGGATGCCGATGTAGCGCAGTTCGCCGCGCTCCTCCGCGCGGCGCAGCGCCTCGGCGAAGCCCAGGTTGGAGTGCCCGACCATGCCGAACACGGTGTCCACGCCCCACGCGACCAGCGTTTCGACCAGCACGTCGGAGACGGTCCGCGCTCGGGGCTCCCGTTCGGGCAGGCAGACCCAGGCGCCGTCCGCACGTTCCTCGACGCCGAACGACACCGGTGCGTCGCTGAACCCGGCCGGGGGCGTGCCGGTCGTCGGGTTGTAGTCATAGCCGTGCCAGGGACAGCGCAATAAGCCGTTCTCGATCGAGCCCTCGCCGAGCGGGCCACCCTGGTGCGGGCAGTGGTTGTCCAGCGCACCGAGCCGGCCGGCACAGCGCGACACGGCCAGACTGCGGCCGTCGACCACCACGGTCCGGACCCTGCCCTCATCCGGGAGCTCTTCCAGTTTGTGCCAGCGATCGGTCACGGACCCTCCGAAGCCCTCGATCCTTCCCTGCGTCCGCAGTCTGGTGCACTGCGGAGCCGATCAGCCAAGGACGTCATCGGCTCGTAAGGCGTCGGGCAAAGCTCAGGCCCCCGTCCGGAGCCTTCCGGGCGGGGGCCTGAGCTGTTCGGATCGAGTGGGACTTTGTGGCTCAGCCGGCGTTGACCTTGGGCATGATCTCCTCGGCCAGGGTCTTCATGTCGGCCAGGGTCTTCTCGGTCGGCAC
>Ga0137412_10005067_pt1 | contig 10527 bp, 11 predicted proteins | sample CZODoug2_1_16fun_FD_122160 | JGI IMG/M metagenome (GOLD analysis project Ga0137412, IMG submission 122160) | Vadose zone soil fungal communities from Angelo Coast Range Reserve, California, USA - CZODoug2_1_16fungal (Hybrid Assembly) | ecosystem: Environmental > Terrestrial > Soil > Vadose zone... | reverse complement strand
GTCGGCGTGCTGCCCATGTTTGCAGGATTAATCGGCCTGCTGCTGTTGCTCGGCGCCTTTGCCGCAACCTGGCTGCGCGAGGGACGCTAATGCGCGGCTCTTTCTTTCCGGTTTTCTGCCTGCTAGGCTGAAACGTCAGATGGGGATGGAGTCCCCCGATACCCGCCCGCCGTGGGCTGATGACTCCTGCTGGGTGAGGCCGCAAAGCCTCGTCGCGGCGGGAGCATGTTTCACCCGCCAGTGGCGGGTTTTTTGTTGCCTTGAAATGAAGAGGTAGCAAATGACGGAGACGACGAAACCGGGCTCGCTATTGGCGAAGATCCCAAAAGGGGTCTGGGTGCTCGGTTTCGTCTCGATGCTGATGGACATTTCGTCGGAGATGATCCACGCGCTGCTGCCGGTTTATCTCGTCACGGTGCTCGGCACCTCGATGATGACGGTCGGCTTCATCGAGGGCACCGCCGAGGCAACCGCGCAGGTCACCAAGATCTTTTCGGGCGCACTCTCGGATTGGCTTGGCAAGCGCAAGCTTCTTGCGGCCATCGGCTATGGGCTCGCGGCATTCACCAAGCCGGTGTTCCCGTTGGCCCCGACGGTCGACTGGCTTGTCGCCGCGCGGTTTGTCGACCGGGTCGGCAAGGGCATTCGCGGCGCCCCGCGCGATGCACTGGTGGCCGACATTTCACCGGTCGGGTTGCGCGGCGCCAGTTTTGGGCTGCGTCAATCGCTCGATACCGTGGGAGCCTTTGTCGGGCCCTTGCTCGCCATCGCCCTGATGTGGCTGACGGCGGATAATTTCAGAACGGTGTTCTGGGTCGCGGTGATCCCGGCGTTTCTCGCGCTGGCGCTGATCCTGTTCGCCGTCAAGGAGCCCGAGCGGCATGCGGACGGCCAGACGCCGAACAATCCCTTGAGCCTTGATGCCATTCGGCGGCTGGGACCGGTTTACTGGCTGGTCGTGGCGGTCGGCGTCGTGTTCACGCTGGCGCGCTTCAGCGAGGCCTTTCTCATTCTGCGCGCGCAAAATGTCGGGCTGAGCGCGACGTGGGTCCCCGCGGTCCTGGTGCTCATGAACGTGGTCTACGCGCTGTCGGCCTATCCCGCCGGCGTCCTGGCGGACCGCGTGAATCGAAAGCGGCTGCTTGTCATCGGCCTGTTGTTTCTCGCCGGCGCCGACCTGTCCCTCGCCGTGATGCCAAATCTCGGCGGCATTGCGCTCGGCGTTATTTTCTGGGGCCTGCATATGGGATTCACGCAAGGACTGTTTGCAACCCTCGTCGCCGATGCCTCTCCCGCCGCGTTGCGCGGCACCGCCTATGGCTATTTCAACCTGCTCACGGGCCTTGCCATGCTGGCCGCGAGCATCATTGCCGGTGCGCTGTGGGACGCTCATGGCCCGGCAGCGACATTCCTGGCCGGTCTGGCATTCGCGCTGCTGTCGCTCGCGGGCCTGCTCGCCATGCGGGGCGTCCTTGGCAAACCCGCCGTCGAATGATTGTCAAAGGCATTGATTAAGGGCGATAACGAAGTGCGGATGACGACAGAGCCATGGAGGAATTTCCGACCGTGATAAGCGCATTGATTTGCGTCGTCGTTGGCAGCGCGCTCGGCGGTACCGCGCGATATTTTGTCTCGGGCGCCGTGGCACGGCGCCTCGGCGAAACTTTTCCGTGGGGCACGATGATCGTCAACGTCACGGGAGCTTTCCTGATCGGCATTTTCGGCGCGCTTGCGACCCACGGTGGTTCGCTGTTTGCATCTTCGAACCCCTGGCTGTTCGCCGTAACCGGGTTTCTCGGTTGCTACACCACGGTATCGTCCTTCAGCTTGCAAACGCTGGCGCTGGCCCGAGATGGCGAAGCAGCGCTTGCCGTCGGCAATGTCGTACTTTCGGTATTGCTCTGCCTCGGCGCCGTGGCCGGCGGCTTTGCCGTCGCGGGCGTTCTCCGATGAGCGGAAAGCTGGATACATCCACGGGCCGCAAAATGCGCTTCGCTGCATTGCTCTACGGCTGTGTCGCCGCCGGCAGCGTGCTCGGCGGCGTCGCGCGTTACCTGGCTTCGCTGGCAATCCAGCTTGGGCCACCGTTTCCTTGGGCCACGTTGTTCGTCAACGTCACCGGCTCGTTTATCATCGGCTTCTATGCCGCGCTGAGCGGCCCTGACGGACGGCTGTTCGCGAGCGCGCAGCAGCGGCAATTCGTGATGACCGGATTCTGCGGCGGCTACACCACCTTCTCGACCTTCAGCCTGGAAACGTTCAGACTCCTGCAGGCCGGCGATGCGCGCACTGCCCTGGCGAACATCGCCGCATCGGTCTGCGCTTCGCTTTTGGCGGTGTGGCTCGGTCACATCTGGGCGAGCCGTATCAATCGTTTGAAAGGTTCCTGACATGCATATCCCGAAACAGGCGGTGCTGCTCCGAATCTTCATCGGCGAGGACGACAGGTTCGGCACCTCGCCGCTCTACGAGGCGATCGTGCTCAAAGCCCGCGAGTTGCACCTTGCCGGCGCAACCGTCTTGCGCGGGCCGATGGGTTTTGGAAAATCCAGCCGCCTGCACACGGCCAAGATCTTGCGGCTATCGGAGAATTTGCCGCTGGTCATTGAGATCATCGACAGTGAAGACAACATCAATCGCTTCCTGCCCACGCTCGACGAGATGATGACGACGAGCGGCCTCATCACGCTGGAGAAGGTCCAGGTTCTTCAATATGGGGAAAAAGGGACCGGATGACAGGGGTTCGGCGGGAGGGGCGCCAGTGGCTGCGCGCTGGACAACCGTTGCTCGAATCCCACAGCATTCGTGCATCTCATCGAAGGTGCACCGCCGACGGTTGACATCGCCAGACCCAAGCGATGTTATAATATAACATCGGCGCTGGCTGAGATGCCTGTGCTTCTCCGAGGGACAGGGTTCGTCCGGCATGAAGTGGTTGCGACGAAACATCAAAACCGGCTCGCGCCTCGCGCTGTTCGCGCTTGTCGTCCAGTTTGCGTTGTCGTTCGGGCACGTCCACTTTAACGGCGCGCAGGCCGCACCGGCGATTCAAACCGGCCAGACCCAGGCCGATCATGCCGATGCGCAGGGCCTCGCTGCATCCGAAACAGCGGGCCAGGCGCAGCAGCAGCCCTCAAGCCCTGACACCGACCGGCAACCGGCCGATGGCTGCGCGATCTGCGCCGTCATTGCACTCGCCGGCAATGCGCTTTTCTCGACGCCGCCACTGCTGTTGCTGCCGCAGGCGGTCGAACTGCTGTACCTCGCGACCGACGCCGAATTCGCTCACCTCAACTCCGGCCGCTCGGCGTTCCAGTCCCGCGCGCCTCCCGCCTCCTGACATCGATTGATCGACGCTCCTTTATCGAGGGGTCATTCGAAATCGATCCGTCGCAATTCGGCGGCATCAGGATCGGGACAATGAAAATTCCAAGAAGACGAACCTTCCATCTAGCCGGCGCAAGCTGGCTGGTGTTGAGCGCCATGGGCGCGGGTGCGATGGCCCAAGATGCTCCTGCGCCGGCCGCGCCGCTTCCCGAGATCACGGTGACGGCGCCAAGTCCGATCGTGCGGCGAAAGCCGGTTGCCTCACGCCCGCCGGTTCGCGTCGCGACTGCGGCTCCCGGCCGTAGCCGCGGACCTGCGCCACGGGCGCAGCCACAGCCGCAGCCGGCGCCGGCCGCCCCCGCGCCCCAACAGGGCGTACTGCCTGTCGTCACCGACCGGTTCGCAACCGTCACCGTGGTGACCAACGAAGAACTCCGCCGCGAGGGCGGCGCCACGCTCGGTGATCTCCTGTTCTCAAAACCCGGCATCACCGGATCGAGCTTTGCGCCCGGCGCGTCCAGCCGGCCGATCATCCGGGGCCTCGACGTCAACCGCGTCGGCATTGTCGATAACGGCATAGGCGGCGGTGGCGCTTCCGACCTCGGCGAAGACCATTTCGTGCCGATCGATCCGCTGACGACCAACCAGGTCGAAGTGATACGGGGCCCGGCGGCGTTGCGCTACGGATCGACATCGATCGGCGGCGTCGTCAGCGCAACCAACAACCGGATTCCGGACGCCCTGCCCGCATGTGCGGCGCCGTTCCAGAGCTACGGCCTGCCGACCAAAGCGCCGCTTGCGGATGTGGCGTCGCCTTCATGCGTGACGGTCGAGACGCGCACCGCGGTCAGCTCGGTTGATCGCGGCGTCGAAGGCGGCATCCTGCTCGATGCCGGCGGCGGCAACTTTGCCGTTCACGCCGATGCCTATGGCCGTAAATCCAGCGACTACAACATTCCGGGCTATCCTTACCTGTTCGACCAGACCCGGCCAGTCAACGGCCGCCAGCCGAACTCGGCGGCGCAATCGGACGGCGCGTCGGTTGGCGGGTCGTATATCTTCCAGGGCGGCTTTATCGGCGCTGCCATTACGCAGAACGATTCGCTCTATCGCATCCCCGGCATCGACGGCGCCGACCACCAGACCCGCATCGACGCGCATCAGACCAAGTTTAACGCCAAGGGCGAATACCGTCCCGACACGGCGGCCATCGATGCCGTAAGATTCTGGGCCGGCGCCACCGATTACAAGCACAACGAGATCGGTCTCGCCGATATTGCCGACCCGACCACGGTCGGCGTGCGGCAAACCTTCACCAACAAGGAGCAGGAAGGCCGTCTCGAGGTGCAGATGATGCCGTTCAACGCGCGCTTTGCGGCCATAACGACGGCATTCGGCTTGCAGGCCGGTCATCAGGAACTGACCGCGCCAAGTCCGGACGATCCGGGCAGCCCGCTCAACGGCCTGTGGGATCCCAACAGGAACAACAGGGTCGCAGCTTACATCTTCAACGAGCTGAAATTCAGCGAGACCACCAAGGCGCAGGTCGCCGGGCGCATCGAGCGCGTCAACCTTTCCGGCACGACGCCGGCTTTCATACCTGAGGTGTTCGACATCAACGTCGACCCCGCCAGCATTGGACCTGCCACGCCGCAAAATCTGCACTTTACGCCGAAAAGCGCCAGCGTCGGCTTGATTCAAAATCTGCCGTGGGATCTGGCTGCGAGCATCACCGCGCAATACGTCGAACGCGCGCCGAAACCGGCAGAACTGTTTTCGCGCGGCGCCCATGACGCGACCGCCACGTTCGACATCGGCAATCCCAACCTCGGCATCGAAACTGCAAAAACGATCGAGGCCGGGTTGCGGCGGGCGACCGGACCGCTGCGGTTCGAACTGACCGGCTACTACACCAGGTTCGATGGCTTCATCTTCCGGCGGCTGACCGGCAACACATGCCAGGATGGCGCATGTATATTGGGGCCCGGTCTCGAACTGAAGCAGGCGTTCTATTCCCAGCGCGATGCGACCTTCCGCGGCGGCGAATTCCAGTTTCAGTATGATGTGCTGCCACTCTGGAATGGCTTGTTCGGCGTCGAGGGGCAGTACGATATTGTACGCGCGACCTTCGAGGATGGGACCAACGTACCGCGCATTCCACCGCAGCGCGTTGGTGGCGGATTGTTCTATCGCGATGCCAACTGGCTGATGCGCATCAACCTGCTGCATGCGTTTGCGCAGAACGACATCGCCCCGATCGCGGAGACACCGACCGCCGGCTACAACCTCTTGAAAGCGGAGATCACCTACAAGACCAGGCTCGATGCAAGCTGGTTCGGCGCGCGCGAAATGACGGTCGGGCTCGTCGGCAATAATCTGTTGAACGAGAACATCCGCAATTCCGTCTCCTACACCAAGGACGAAGTGCTGATGCCCGGCCTCGGCGTGCGCGCCTTTGCGAATCTGAAATTTTAGCGCTCTCTCTTCTCCCTCTCCCCGCTCTTCGCGGGGAGAGGGTTGGGGTGAGGGGCTGCTTCCGCAAATTCGGTGGTCTTGAGTACGCAGATAGCCCCTCGCCCGCCGCGCAGAGCGCGGCGACCTCTCCCCGCAGGGGCGGGGCGAGGTGAAAAGAATTCTACTTCGTCATGCTCCAGTCGGGGCGGACCGCGCCGGAGACGCCGTCGAACGCACCCTCGACCAGTTCAGCCACCAGCAGGCGGGCATAGTCGACCGGGCCGGGCATGATCGCTCGCCCCTTCGGCACCGCCTTGAAGCCGACGCGGCTGTAGTAGGGCTCGTCGCCGACCAGCAGCACCAGGCGATGGCCCTTGGCCCTGGCATCGGCAAGCGCGCGATCGAGCAGAGCGCTGCCGACACCGCGGCCGCGGAATGGCGGCTCGACCGTCAGTGGCCCCAGCATCAGCGCCGGCGTATCGCCGACGCAGACCGGCAATTGCCGCACCGAGCCCACCAGCAAGGTGCCGATCCGCGCGGTGAACGACAGATCCAGCAGATGATCGACATGCTCGCGCAGCCGGTAAGCGCTCAGCACGAAGCGGCCGGGCCCAAAAGTGCGCTCGTGCAGCCGTTCGATCGCCTGCGCGTCGTTCAGCGTTTCCGGCAGGATGGTCAGGGAGAGATCGCTCATGGTCTCAATAGCGTTTTCAAGCGAAGTAGCACCGGTTCGTGTCAGGAAAACGCGTCAAACACGGATAAAGCCATCGGTCGATCAAGGCCGAATTAGCCGCTACGCGGGATAGCATCTGGCGCGGGCGCGGTCCATCGCCTCGGCGGACGCTTTAGTTCTTGCCGAGCGGCGGCTGGGACAAATAGGCGAGCAGCTTCATTTCGCGCCTTCCCCGCGTCACCGTGTCGAGCACCAGACCCGACGATACCGAGAGCACCCCCACGATCATCAGGCCCATCGACAGCACCGCGGTCGGCAGCCGTGGAACGACGCCTTCCTCGAGAAAGGTGACGACGATCGGGATCGCAAGCCCGATCGACACCAGCATCAGGAAGATCCCGATCGCGGTAAAAAACCGCAACGGCTTTTCCGAGCGATAGAGCTTCAGGATGGTTCCGAGAATCCGGAATCCGTCGCGCCAGGTGTTGAGCTTGCTGAACGAGCCCTCCGGTCGCGCATAATAGGCGGTTTCGAATTCGGCCACCGGCAGCGCCAGTTCCAGCGCGTGCACGCTAAGCTCGGTCTCGATCTCGAATCCATCCGACAGCACCGGAAAGGACTTGACGAAGCGCCGCGAGAACACGCGATAGCCCGACAGGATATCCTTGAAGGTCTCGCCGAATACCGAGGACAAAAAGCTCGTCAGCATCCAGTTGCCGGTGCGGTGGCCCGGCCGGTAAGCGGCGGCCGACTGATCGACGCGAAAGCCGACCACCATGTCGAGATGTTCGGACAAGAGTTTTTCGACCATGCGCGGCGCGCTCGGCGCGTCATAGGTCGCATCGCCGTCGACCAGCACATAGACGTCGGCATCGATGTCGGCGAACATCCGTCGCACCACATGGCCCTTGCCCTGGTGCCGTTCGCTGCGCACCTCGGCGCCCGCCTCGCCGGCGACTGCAATGGTGCGGTCTTTCGAATTGTTGTCGTAGACGAAGATTTTTGCGGCAGGAAGCGCCTTGCGGAAATCGGCGACCACCGTGCCGACCGCGGCTTCTTCATTGTAGCAGGGCACCAGAACGGCAATCCGCACGTCTGCCATGTTCATTGCCGGAGCGCCGCCGAATCAAACCTGTCCATGGGTCGCTTATACCGCAATCAGGCTTTTGCCGGTGGCGCAAAGGCCGGGTTATCCGCGACGGACTGGCGGCGCGGACGCAACGTTGCATACATTAGCGTCCACAACGAGAGCATCGCGATCGGGACCGTGTAATAGGGCGTGAACACCGGGTGGGTCATGAAGAACATGACGTTCACGATCAGATTTGCCGCGACGACCACCGCGGCCTGCCGCGCGGATGCGTGGCCGTTGAATCGCCAGATCAGCGCAGTCCAAACGGCGGCGATCGCCAGCAGGATGAACTGCAAGTCAGCGAAATAGGACCACAGCACGGTGGCGTCCAGGCTGGGGGGCGCGACGTCGGCGCCGCCATAGGTGGTCGCGAGCAGGCTTCCCGCATTGATCGCGTTGGCGGCCAGCGTCGGCGCGATCCCGATCAGGAAGGCGGCGGCGAACGAGAGCCCCTCCAGAAATGCTTGTTTGCTTCGGACCATCAGGAACGACGCCAGAAGGAAAATGAAATAGCCGGCCGAGAGGAACAGATTGGGCAGCCTGAAATTAACGGAAACGCCGATCAGAAGACCGATAAGTGCGGTGAGAACAAGGCGCTGCCGCTGTGCCCCACTTGCAAACAGTTTTGCGGTCAGAAAGCCCGCGATTGCGCAAACCATCATGGTCGGCGCCATCGAATAGCTCGCTTTCGTCGGGTTGATCATCAGATAGATCGCGACGTCGCCGAAAGCGGCGGCGAGCAGGATCGAATAGAGCGTGGAAGCCCGAAGCAAGGCGAGCAGAGCGAAACCAAAGGTAACGATCGACGCCAGCATATACAGCGGGATGACCTGAAACCCGGCCGGAAATGCCGCCAGCACGAAGCCGGTGCCCGGCGGGTATTGCATGACGTGTTTTTTCAACGCCGGCATCGACGAGTGGCAAGGCGCGTTGGCCGGATCGCTCCAGGCGGCATAGCCGATCTCTTTCAGCTTGTTCGCGAGATAATGGTCGTCGTCACGCGCGATGTCGGTGTCGAGGCCGTGCAACCCAAACCGCTGGAACAGGTGCGCCTGGCGCAGGTAACACACGTCATCATAGACGCCCCGGCTTTCGTTCCAGCGCGAAATCGACCAGATGTTGCTCGCCAGCACCAGAAGCAGAATGACGCCGGAGATGGTCTTCAGTATTTTCATCGTCTTGCCATCGTACGACATTCGAAACTGCCCTTTTGTCCAATCGCGGCGGCGGTCTAGCGCCATGTGCCAATTCGCGCCTTGCCATCGAGAACTTCAGCGATCCGCAGCCGCGTCCCTCGAGTGGTTTCCTCGGGCAGCGCCTCGGCATCGAAGAAGCCGCAGCCGATAATTTCATGGTTAGGCTCGGGCAAGCGATCCTGCGAAAATTGCCTGACCACATAGACCGCAACATGGTCGCGGCGGGAAACGTGGCTGTTGAAGAACAGGCCGTGCAGGGCCGGCTCGCCCAGACATGCGATCCGCCCCTCCTCCATCAACTCGCGCCGCAGCGCCTCGCCAAAGGATTCGCCGACTTCCACGCCGCCGCCCGGCAAATGCCAGCCGGCGACGTAGCTGTGCTTGACCAAAAACACCCTGTTGTCGCGATCGAGCACCACGGCGCGGACGCCGAGCGTCATGCCGCGGACGAAGCGCCAGTAGAGGTGGAAAATCCGGCGCAGCAGCGGCTCAAGCCGCTTTCGCAGATCGGACAGATTCATTGCGGCCGCAGTCTCCGATCAGCAAACAATCGCGTTTGATCCTTGCGCCAAGCTGGCGCTCTTGCCAATAGATGGCGGAGGTTTTTGCGAAAGTTGGCGCCGCGGGCGCCATCCAGGAACCGTCCGGCCGGAAGCATCTGATGGCGGCATTCACGCTGGCGCATCTATCGGATCCGCATCTGCCGCCTTTGCCCGTGGCGAGGCTGCGCGATCTCGCCAGCAAGCGCGCGCTCGGCTATCTCAACTGGACCCGCAACCGCCACAGATACCACCGCCGCGAGGTGCTGGACGCACTGGTCTCCGATATCAGGGCGCAGCGGCCGGACCACATCGCGGTCACCGGCGATCTCGTCAATCTATCGCTGGAGGCGGAGTTCGCGCCGTCGCGGGCGTGGCTGGAGAGCGTCGGCGGCGCCGAACACGTTACCGTCATCCCAGGCAATCATGACGTCTATGTCCGCGCCACCAGGCACCGCGCGACCGAGGCCTGGGATGACTATCTGCGCGGCGATGAAGCGGATGGCAGCGCCGCGTTCCCGTTTCTGCGGCGTCGCGGACCGGTGGCGCTGATCGGGCTGTCCTCGGCGGTGCCGACGCCGCCCTTGATGGCGACCGGCCGGCTCGGCCGCGTCCAGCTTGACGCGCTCGAGCGCATCCTTGCGCAACTGTCCGCCGAACAGCTGTTTCGCGTGCTCCTTGTCCACCATCCCTTGCGCTCTTCCTCGCGGATCAAGCGGCTGACCGATTCGCGAAAACTGCATGCGCTGCTCCGCAAGCACGGCGTGGAGCTGGTGCTCCACGGCCACGACCACATTCATTCGACGATGTGGTTCGAGGGCCCGCACGGCAGGATTCCCGCGATCGGCGTGCCTTCGGCTTCCTCGACCGGCCATCGCCACCATCCGGCGGCGGCGTTCAATCTGTTCTCGATCGAGCGCGAGGGCGGCGCCTGGCGCTGCGAGCAGACCGTGCGCGGGTTCGACAGCGCGCTGCGCGTGCAGCAGATCCGGCAGACGCGGCTGATCTAGAGATTCCGCAGGCTCACAAACAATGCGAGTCCGAACAGCGCGGCGACGCCGAGGATGAAGCCCAGCAGGAACATGCCAAAGCCGCCGCGCCGGCGCGGTTTCTCGTCGACGTCAGGATCAGCCATGGGCGTCGCCACCAGCGCATGCTCGCGCTCGATCATACGGCGCGCGACGTAGTCGGTGACGGCGTCGACGA
>Ga0137412_10005066_pt1 | contig 10527 bp, 7 predicted proteins | sample CZODoug2_1_16fun_FD_122160 | JGI IMG/M metagenome (GOLD analysis project Ga0137412, IMG submission 122160) | Vadose zone soil fungal communities from Angelo Coast Range Reserve, California, USA - CZODoug2_1_16fungal (Hybrid Assembly) | ecosystem: Environmental > Terrestrial > Soil > Vadose zone... | reverse complement strand
GTCGCCGTCGCCGAACCGGACCTGCGGGCCGCTCAGCGGCTGGTAGCCGGAACCGTCCAGGCCGCCGGCGAGGTAGCAGGTATCCAGCAGGGTGATCCGGATGCCGGCGTGGGCGGCGGCCGCCAGCAGCGCCTCACCCATCGCGTTCGGGTCCGCGTACCGGCCGCCTCCCGGCGGGTGATGCAGGTAGTGGAACTCCCCGACGACCACAAAACCGGCCAGCGCCATCTCCGCGTACACCAACCCGGCCAGCCGGTGGTAGGTGTCTGGATCCAGCCGCCCGGCCAGCCGGTACATCGCCTCCCGCCAGGTCCAGAAGGTGCCGCCGCCGGCGTGGGTGCGCCCGCGCAGCCCCCGGTGGAAGGCGTGCGAGTGGCCGTTGGCGAAGCCGGGGAACACCACCCCGGGCAACCGGGACGTGCCCTGCGCGGGGTCGACCCCCGGCGCCACCGAGGTGATCACCCCAGCCTCGTCGCACCCCACCGACACCCGCTCGGCCACCCCGCCCGGCAGCCAAGCCCGTTCGCACCAGAACTCGGCCGCTACGGCTACCGACACAGTGACTCCAACACGCGCGCCAGGGCGTCCGCCCCGGCGGTACAGTCCGCCGGTTCGGCGTGCTCCGCCGGAGCATGGCTGATCCCGGTCGGATTGCGGACGAACAGCATCGCGGTGGGCACCCGGGCGGCCAGGATGCCGGCGTCGTGGCCGGCGCCGGTGGGCAGCACGGGAACCGCGCCGCCGGGGCCGCCGAGCTCAGCCGCCAGCCGGTCGCGCAGGGCGGAGTCGAAGTGCACCGCGCCACCGTAGGACTCCTCGCGCACGCTCAGCTCGCACCCTTCCTCGGCCGCCGCCTCCCGCGCCGCCGCCTCGACCTCGGCGACCACCGCCCGCGTCTCCGGACCGTCGGGCGCCCGGGCGTCCAGCCAGAAGTCCACCACCGAGGCGATCACGTTGGTACCGCCCGGGGTAGGCAGCAACCGGCCCACGGTGGCCCGCGCCGACTCGCGGGAACCCAGCGCGCGCCGGGCGGCGAGCACGGCGGCGGCGGCCGGCAGCATCGGGTCGCGCCGGTCGGCCACCTCGGTGGTGCCCGCGTGGTTGCCGGTGCCGGTGACGGTGAACCGCCACCGGCCGTGCGCCAGGATCGATGAGGCCACCGCGACCGACGGCGTCCCGGGCAGCCGATCCATCAGCCGGCCCTGCTCCACGTGCAGCTCGACGAAGCAGCCGATCCCGGCCAGCGCGGCCTCGTCGCTGCCCAATCCCGCCGGATCCAGCCCGGCCGAGGCCGCCGCTTCGGCCAGGGTGATCCCGTCCGGGTCGGTCAGCCGGCGCGCCGCGTCGGCGTCCAGCGAGCCGGACATCAGCCGGGACCCCAGGCAGGGCACGCCGAACCGGCCGCCCTCCTCCTCGGTGAACACCACCAGCGCGAGCGGCCGCGCCGGCTGGAACCCGGAGGCGCGCAGCACGTCGACCGCGGCCAGCGCGGACGCCACCCCGAGCGGACCGTCGAACGCCCCGCCGCCGGGCACCGAATCCAGGTGGCTGCCGGTGATCACCGCGTCCGGCCCTGGCCGGCCCCACCAGGCCCAGATGTTGCCGTTGCGGTCGGTGTGCAGGTCCAGGTCGCGGCGGGCGGCGGCCTCGGCGAACCACTCCCGCAGCGCGGACTCCACCGCGGAGAACCCGTGCCGGGAGTAACCACCCCGGCGCGGGTCCCGCCCGACGTCGGCGATCTCGCCGAGCAGCCCGGTGACCGTCACGCCGACCCCGTCGAGGCCATCGGAATGTGCACGCCCTTCTCCCCGGCCACCGCGTCGGCCTCCGGGTAGCCGGCGTCCACGTGCCGCAGCACGCCCATCGCCGGGTCGTTGGTGAGCACCCGTTCGATCTTGGCGGCCGCCAGCGGCGTGCCGTCGGCGACGGTGACCTGGCCGGCGTGGATAGACCGTCCGATGCCCACCCCGCCGCCGTGGTGGATGGACACCCAGCTGGCCCCGGACGCGGTGTTGACCAGCGCGTTGAGCAACGGCCAGTCGGCGATCGCGTCCGAGCCGTCGGCCATCGCCTCGGTCTCCCGGTACGGCGAGGCCACCGAGCCGCAGTCCAGGTGGTCGCGGCCGATGACCACCGGCGCGGAGAGCTCACCCGAGGCCACCATCTCGTTGAACCGCAGCCCGGCCAGGTGCCGCTCGCCGTAACCGAGCCAGCAGATCCGGGCCGGCAGGCCCTGGAAGGCGACCCGCTCGCCGGCCAGACTGATCCAGCGGGCCAGGGATTCTTTCTCCGGGAACAGTTCCAACATCGCGCGATCGGTGGCGGCGATGTCGGCCGGGTCGCCGGACAGCGCCACCCAGCGGAACGGGCCCTGACCCTCGCAGAACAGCGGCCGGATATAGGCGGGCACGAAGCCCGGGAAGTCGAAGGCCCGCTCGCAGCCGCCAAGCTTGGCTTCGCCGCGCAGCGAGTTGCCGTAGTCGAACACTTCGGCGCCCTTGTCCAGGAAGCCCAGCATCGCGTCCACGTGCTCAGCCATCGAGTCCCGGGACCGGTCGGTGAACTCGTCCGGCTTCTTCTCCGCGTAGTCGTGCCAGTCCTCCAGGGCGACCCCGCGCGGCAAGTAGGCCAGCGGGTCGTGCGCGCTGGTCTGGTCGGTGACGATGTCCACCTCGACACCCCGGCGCAGCAGCTCGGGCAGCACCTCGGCGGCGTTGCCGATCACCCCGACGGACAGCGCCTTGCGGTCGCGGCGGGCGGCTTCCACCCTGCGGATGGCGTCGTCCAGGTCGGTGGCCACCTCGTCCAGGTAACGGTGCTCCACCCGCCGCCGGGCCCGCTCCGGGTCGACCTCGACGACCAGCGCGGCGCCGCCATTCATGGTCACCGCCAGCGGCTGCGCGCCACCCATGCCACCCAGTCCGGCGGTCACTGTCAGGGTGCCGGCCAGCGTGCCGCCGAACCGCTTCGCGGCCACCGCCGCGAACGTCTCATAGGTGCCCTGCAGGATGCCCTGGGTGCCGATGTAGATCCACGAGCCGGCGGTCATCTGGCCGTACATGGTCAACCCGAGGGACTCCAGCCGGCGGAACTCCGGCCAGTTCGCCCAGTCCGGGACCAGGTTGGAGTTGGCGATCAGCACCCGGGGCGCCCACTCGTGGGTGCGCAGCACGCCGACCGGCCGGCCGGACTGCACCAGCAGCGTCTCGTCCAGGTTCAGCTCGGTCAGCTCGCGGGTGATCGCGTGGAAGCTCGGCCAGTCCCGGGCCGCCTTGCCGGTGCCGCCGTAAACCACCAGGTCGGACGGGCGCTCGGCGACCTCCGGGTCCAGGTTGTTGTGCAGCATGCGCAGCGGCGCCTCGGTGGCCCAGCCCTTTGCGGTGAGCGTGGTGCCCCGGGCGGCGCGCACCACCGGGGGGGCCGAGGTGGTCGTCGAGGCGGACGGCGGAGTCATGCGAACGCTCCTTCACGAATCAACTGTTCGGTAGCAAAAATTTCCGGTGCGAGGTGTCGGTCGGGGCCCGGTCCGGCGACCCGTTCGCGGAGCCGGGTCACGGCGGCGGCGGTGGCCGGGGCCGGGGTGAGCGGGGCGCGCAGGTCCAGCGCCCTGGCGGCGGTGAGCAGCTCCACGGCCAGCACCGTGGTCAGCCCGTCCAGCGCGCGGCGCAGTTTGCGGGCCGCCGACCAGCCCATGGACACGTGGTCCTCCTGCATGGCGCTGGTCGGGATGGAGTCCACCGAGGCCGGCACCGCCATCCGCTTGAGCTCAGCCACCACGGCGGCCTGGGTGTAGTGCGCGATCATGTGCCCGGAGTCCACCCCCGGGTCATCAGCCAAAAACGGCGGCAGCCCGTGGCTGCGGGACACGTCCAGCATCCGGTCGGTGCGCCGCTCGGCAATGCTGGCCACGTCCGCCACGCAGATGGCCAGGAAGTCCAGCACGTAGGCCACCGGGGCGCCGTGGAAGTTGCCGTTGGACTCCACCCGCCCGTCAGACAGCACCACCGGATTGTCGATCACCGAGGCCAGCTCCCGGTCGGCGACCAGCTCGGCGTGGGTGAGCGTGTCTCGCGCCGCGCCGTGCACCTGGGGCGCGCAGCGCAGCGAGTAGGCGTCCTGCACCCGGTTGCAATCCGGCCCCCGGTGACTGGCCATGATCGCCGAGCCGTTCAGCAGCGCGGTCATCCGGGCCGCCGAGGTGGCCTGGCCGGGGTGCGGACGCAGCGCCTGCAGGTCCGCGGCGAACACCCGGTCGGTACCCAGCAGCGCCTCCACGCTCATCGCCGCGGTCAGGTCGGCGAGGTCGAGCAGGTAGGTCAGGTCGGCGGCGGCGAGCACCAGCATGCCGAGCATGCCGTCGGTGCCGTTGATCAGCGCCAGGCCTTCCTTCTCGGCCAGCTCGACCGGCTTCACCCCGGCCTCGGCCATCGCCTCGGCGGCCAGCCGGCGCGTCCCGGTGCGGTCGTGCACCTCTCCCTCGCCGATCAGCGCGAGCGCCACCGAGGACAGCGGGGCCAGGTCCCCGGAGCAACCCAGCGAGCCGTACTCGTGCACGATCGGCACGATCCCGTTGTTCAGCAGCCCGGCCAGGGCATCCACCGTGGACGCCCGTACCCCGGTGTGGCCGCTGGCCAGGGTGCGCAGCCGCAACAGCATCAACGCGCGCACCACCTCCCGCTCCACCTCCTCGCCGGCGCCGGCGGCGTGCGATCGGATCAACGAGCGCTGCAGCGCGGCGCGCCGCTCCGGCGCTATGTGCCGGGTGGCCAGCGCGCCGAAGCCGGTGGACACCCCATAGGTGGCGGTAGTGGCCTCGGCCAGCTTCTCGATATGTGCCCTGGCATCCAGCACGCCCGCGCGGGCCGCCTCGGTGAGCTGAACGGGGGCGTCATGCCGGGCAACCGCTACCACCTGGTCTCGGTGCAGCGCGCCGGCATCCAACAGGACGGGTACATGCTCAGACCCGGCAAGGCCCCGGTTCACCGGCCGCCGCCGCGCAGGGCGCGCTGCCAAGCGGCGGCACGCAGCAGACGCAGCCCGTTGAGACCAACGATCACCGTCGAGCCCTCGTGGCCGAGCACGCCCAGCGGAAGCGGCAGGTCTCCGAACAGGTCCCAGATCACCAGGCCGGTGATGAACGTCGCGGCAACCGCCAGGTTCGCTATTACCAGGCCTCGGGCACGGCGGGACAGCGCGATCACCGCGGGAACGGTGGCGAGCTCGTCGCGAACGATGACCGCGTCGGCGGTGTCTAGCGCGAGGTCGGACCCGGCACGCCCCATCGCTACCCCGGTATGCGCGGCGGCCATCGCGGGGGCGTCGTTGACACCGTCACCGACCAGCATCACCCGCTGACCCTGGGCTTCCAGGGCGCGCACCGCGTCGACCTTGTCTTCAGGTAGCAGCCCGGCCCGCACGTCGGTGATGCCGACCTCGATAGCCAGCGCGGCCGCGGCCCGCGGATTGTCCCCGGTCAGCAACAACGGGCCAGCCCCGGTCAGCGCGGCGATTGCCGCGACAGTGTCCGCGCCGCCGTCACGTAGCTGGTCGGCGATACCCAACACCCCGACCAACCGGCCGTCCAGGCGGACCACGACCGCGGTCCGACCGGCCTGCTCCAGCGCCGTGACGATGGCCACCGTCGGATGTGTTCCGGTGGCTCCGCCGAGGTGGGCGGGACTGCCGACCTCAACCACGCGTCCGTCGATCTGGGCCTTCACCCCGCGCCCGGGTGCAGAAGCAAACTCCGCCGCGGGGCGCAACGACACGCCAGCCTCCGCCGCCGCGGTGACCACGGCGCGGCCCAGCGGGTGCTCGGAAGGGTTCTCCGCGCTGGCGGCCAGCCCCAGCAGTTCCGCCTCGTCCACCCCAGCCCCGGGCAGGACCCGGATCTCGGCCACCCGGGGGGTGCCCTCGGTGAGGGTGCCGGTCTTGTCGAACGCGACCCGGGTGGTCTGCCCGAGTTGTTCCATCACCACTGCCGATTTCACCAGGACCCCATGGCGTCCGGCGTTGGCCATCGCCGAGAGCAGCGGCGGCATCGTGGCCAGCACCACCGCGCACGGCGAGGCCACAATCATGAAGGTCATCGCGCGCAGCAGCGTGGCCTGCAGCTCCGCACCGAACAGCAGCGGAATCACGAACAGCGCCACCGTCGCGGTGACCATGCCGACCGAGTACCGCTGCTCGATCCTCTCGATGAACAACTGCGTCTTCGCCTTGGTGGCTGACGCCTCTTCCACCATCGCCACGATCCGGGCGACCACGGTTTCATGGGCCAACCGGCTCACCCGCACCCGCAGCACCCCGGTGCCGTTAGCGGTGCCCGCGAACACCTCATCGCCCGCGGACTTGGCCACCGGCAGCCCCTCACCGGTAATGGTGGCCTGATCGACATCGCTGGCGCCGTCCACGACCGCCCCGTCCGCGCCGATCCGCTCACCAGGGCGCACCAGGATCACATCACCGACCCGCAGCGTCGTGGTTTCCACACTTTCCTCACCGCTCTCGGTGAGCCGGGTCGCATGCTCGGGGGCCAGGTCGAGCAGTCCACGCACCGACTCCGCGGTGCGGTGGGTGGCCACCGCCTCCAACGCCCCTGAGATGGCAAAGATGACGATCAACAGTCCGCCATCGAGCACCTGTCCGATTGCGGCTGCGCCGATCGCGGCCGCGACCATCAACAGGTCCACGTCCAGGGTCTTGTCCCGCAGGGCTTGCAACCCGGCCCACCCGGGCTCCCACCCACCAGTCACATAGCACGCCAGAAATAGCGCCCACCACAACCAACTGGGTCCGCCGGCGAAGTACGCAATCAGACCGAGGCCGAACAGCACGGTCGCCGCTGCGGCCCATCGGACCTCCGGCAGCCACCATGCACGGGAGCGGGCACGTCGCACCCTGGCCGACGGCGCCGCAATGCTCGGCTCGGTCACTGTCACCGGGTACTCCCTCGCTCGATCAACACTCGACCCACCGTACAGGATTCCATGAAGACCTGTTCATAGAAGCACAGCTGCTAAGATGTGCGGATGGGCCATGGTGTGGAGGGGCGCGACACTCCGCCTGCCGTTCTGGACGCCGACACCGCGGCCAGCGTGGCCACGACCCTGCAAGCCTTGGCCACGCCGAGTCGACTGCTGATCCTCTCGAGGCTGCGCCAGGCGCCCTGCTCGGTCACCGAGCTGGCCGAAGCGATCGGCATGGAACAGTCCGCGGTGTCCCACCAGCTGCGGCTGTTGCGCAACCTCGGCCTGGTCACTGGCACCCGCGCCGGCCAACGCGTCGTCTACGGCCTACACGACAACCACGTTGCGATGCTGCTCGACGAAGCCGTCTACCACAGCGAACACCTACGCCTGGGCGTGCGCGACCCCGCAACTGCGTAGCCGGCTCGCCTCACGCCGTGGCCGTCCGAGGACGACGGGTGGCCGCTCAGCGTCGTCTACCCCGCCGCCGAGCATCGGAGCGCCCTGATCATCCTAAACGCCCAACACGTCCAGGATCAGCTACGAGGCCACCGCGCTCGTGACTACCGAGGACAACCAGATCGTCGTCTCGGATCGGGCTGACGAGACCGGCGTCAACCCCGACTTACCCTTCAGCCTCTCGTGTGCTCAGTGGATCTTGCCTGGCTGTGACCAGATTTGTGACCGGGACCGTGCGGGATGGCCTGAGATGTGGCGGGACGACGAGTAAGCCGACTGCGGCTCGTGGCGACATGAGTGCCTGTCACGTGGCACGCGGCGGGAGCTGACGGGACGGCGGTTGTATAGCTCATAACCCAGAGGTCGTAGGTTCGAATCCTGCCCCCGCTACTACAACGGCCCGTCGGGATCCAGCCCTGGCGCCTACCTGTGCCGCTATCGCCGCACGCAGGGCGGCGCGCAAGTCGGGAGCATCGGCGGCGGGGACGCGCTCGGCAGCCGCAGGACCGGATCACCTACTGGTGCCCGCACTGCCAGGGCGGTCCAGGGTCGCCAGAGCCGCGCACGTCGAGGCAATGACCAGGATTGCCGCGACTGCCGCAACGACCAGGAGCAGACCGTCGGCGGAGGAGGATGCCGCGAAGTAGACACTGCCGAGGCCCGCGACCCCGATCACCTCGGCGAGCACGGGGCCAGTGGAGTTCATGGCCGAGATCGCCGAAGCGAACCGGGGTTCCACCAACGAGGTGACCTGTGCGATCAGCGGGCTGTACCCGGCGGCGTGCCCGGCCCCGGCGAACAGCAGCAACGGGAGGACACCCCACGGGTGCCCGTGGTCCCGGATGAGGAGCACGACCAGGGTCACCCCCGCCGCGAAGACCAGTGGGCCCACGATCGGCATGGCCCGCTGCAGCCGTTGTGAGCAGTGGTTCCAACTCAGGCTGAGCGCACCGAAACCGAGAGCGAACGGGACGAACGCGAGCCCCGCCTGGAGCGGGGTGTAGCCGAGTTCGGCCTGCAGATGCAGGGTCAGCGTGAGCACGAACACGGTGTAGCAACCCATCACGATGCAGCATGCGGCCAACCCCAGCTTCACCCCGTTCGGCTTCAGCGCCGCGAGGTCGAACACCGGGTGCCGTGCCGTGGATTCGTACCGGACGAAGACGCCCAACAGCACGGCACCGCACGCGAGCATGATCCATGCCCATGCCGGCCACCCGTGGTCCTGGCCGAAGATGAGCGGGAGGGTGAGCGCGGTCATGGCCGAGGTCAACAGCGCTACGCCGGCGAGATCGAGGCGAGTTTGCCCGTCGCTACGTGAGCTCAGCAGGACGCGCCAACCGATCGCAAGCACGATCACACCGATCGGGACGTTGATCAAGAAGACCGGCCGCCAGGAGAGACCGAACAGGTCGACGCCGGCGACCAGCCCTCCGATCACTTGGCCGAGTGCGACTCCCAGGGCGAGGACCATGCTGTAGACACCGATTGCCCTGCGGCGCTCGACACCTTCCCAGTGGCGGTGGATGAGTGAGAACACCTGCGGCATCAGCATCGCGGCCCCTACCGCTTGAGCAATGCGGGCGAGCACCAGCATGGTCGGGTCGAGGGCCAACCCACACAGCAGCGAGGCCCCGGTGAACCAGCCGAGACCGATCAGGAACGCGCGCCGGTATCCAATGACGTCACCGATCCGCGCGCAGGTGACGAACAGCACGCCGGTGGTCAGCAGATAGCTCGACATGAGCAACTGGATCTCGGCGCCGCTGGCGTGCAACCCAGCACGAATCGTCTGCGCAGCCACGGACACGATCGACCCGTCCATGGAAACCATGACCTGCCCCGTGAGCAGTACAGCCAGCATCGGACCTCGACGGGCAGGGCTGTCCACGCCTCCGAGCTTCGACCGCGGCTGACCGGCAGTCTTGAACGAATCTGCGGGTACGCCGCTCGATATCGATGACGGCGGAGTGTCGGTGCGCGACGGTAGCTTCCGCTGTGTGCGTATCACGAGACGAGTGGTGGCGAACCCGCACTTCGTGATCCGGGCGGTCGAATGCACGGATGATCATGCTCGCTGGTCCCCTCCCGAGACGACGTCCGCCGCCCAGATGGTCTTGGTCCGGCGGGGCCGGTTCCAGCTCGATTCCCACGGCCGGCGCGTGACGGTCGACCCGACCACCGGTTATCTGCACCCGCCGGGTCACGAGACCCGCTTCGCCCACCCCGCCGGCGGCGACATGTGCACGTCGATCACTCTGCCCGGCGACGCTCTGATGGCAGGCGTCGAAGCGGCCCGTCCGCTGGCAGTCCGCGTGGACGCGCGGCTCGAACTAGCCCACCGCACGCTCCTGCGCACCGACGCGGACCCGGCCTTCGCCGGCGTCGAGGCCGTCGTGGACCTGCTGCGGCTGGCTCTTCGCCGTCAACCCGAGGAGACACCCGCGCCGGGACGCCACGACCTCGCGGACCGTGCCAGGGACGCAATGCTCGCGGATGAGCGAGGCGGCACCAGCCTGGTCGCACTGGCACACCTGCTGGAGACCTCCCCGTCTCACCTGAGCCGCACGTTCCGGCACCACGAGGGTATGACCATCAGCCGATACCGCAATCGCGTACGGATCAGCCGCGCTCTGCAACGAATCGACGAAGGCGAAACGAACCTCGCCAGCCTCACGTTTGCCCTCGGCTTCAGCGACCAAGCCCACTTCACCCGAACCATGCGGCGCGAGCTGGGCCACACCCCCGGACGGGTCCGTGCCCTCCTCACCGTCAATGTCGAAACCTCGACCGCTCAGCCGCGAGCCTCCAGGACGGCCAGGTCACGTTCGGCGTAGCTCCCGGTACAGCGGGTTGTTCAGCCAATCGACGGGTTCCCGTTCGGTTCTGAGCCACTGTTGCGGGACGGGCGGAAGGTGCGCCGGTAGGTCGTCGGCGTGGTGTCGAGTCTGTGGCGGAAATGAGTCCGCAGGCTGAGTGTCGTGCCGAAGCCGCATCGTTCGGAGATCTCGTCGATGGCCAGTTCCGTCGTCTCGAGCATGCGGCGGGCTTCGTCCATGCGTAGCGCGAGCACCCACTGCACCGGGGTGGTGCCGGTGGC
>Ga0137412_10005065_pt1 | contig 10532 bp, 4 predicted proteins | sample CZODoug2_1_16fun_FD_122160 | JGI IMG/M metagenome (GOLD analysis project Ga0137412, IMG submission 122160) | Vadose zone soil fungal communities from Angelo Coast Range Reserve, California, USA - CZODoug2_1_16fungal (Hybrid Assembly) | ecosystem: Environmental > Terrestrial > Soil > Vadose zone... | reverse complement strand
CGTGCATACGAAGTTGCTGCCTGGACGATGACCTTACCTGCCTCGGCTGCTTTCGATCCTTGGAGGAGATCAAGGAATGGGGGGTTGTCGATCATCATCGGCGTCGTATCATTCTTCAAAACGCCAAGCAGCGGAGAGAGGCGCACTTTCGTCTCTAGTGTGTGGGGTTGCACATCGCGGTACTCGAGGATGCGATCCAGCGGTACCCCGCCAGGATCCTCGAGTACCAGTATCCTGCGCCCGTCGTGATGCGTGAGCGCCAGAGGCCGTATTGCCCAGGCTGGGTCAAGATCCGCTTCCAGGGAGAATTCATGCTCGAGCCGCCGCAGCCTCTGCGGCGAGGGCTGGTCGGCGGACAGCGCCACCACCAGCACCGGGCACGAGTCGGCGCGCCGCCGGCCGCGGTACACGGTGAACTCCCCACCTTCCCGTAGGGTGCTTTCCAGCACATATCCAGGCGGCTCTGTCATGGATAGAGTCCTCGACGCTGCGTCCATATGGGGGCGCGGTACGGAAGGTATCATCGATAGTAGCGACAATCCCCTTCTGACACGAGAGGTGAGATCTGCGTCGACCCAAATTTGATCGATATCACGGCGCGCCGAGGGGATCTACGGTACGGGCGTCAGCCGTCGTGCACGCGGGTTCTTACCCTGATGGCGTTTCCCAGCTCAAGGCGTCGCGTTGGCCGGTGTTCGCTCCTTCGGCCGCAGCGGATCGTGCAGTTGGTTGTCGGACCAGCCGCCGCCCAAGTCGCCGATCAAGGACACCGCGTCGATGAGGCGACTCTGCTCCACGCTGAGAGCGCTTTGCTGGTCGGCCAACAGGGTCTCCTGAGCAGAGGCCACCGTCGTGTAGTCGACGGTGCCGGCCTGGAATTCGGCGAGCGCAATCTGTGCGCCGCGCTCGGCGTCGCGTACGGCGACGTCGAGCGCCTGCGCCTGTTCGGCGAGGATGCGCAGGCCCGAAAGGTCGTTCTCCACGAACTGGAATGCAGAGAGGACGGTACCGCGATAACTGGCGACGGCAGCCTCATAAGCCGCTTTGGCTGCCTCGACCTCGGCATGGCGTTCGCCGAAATCGAACAGCGTCTCGCTGCCGGTCGCGCCGATCGACCAGACATGATTGGCGGCGTGGAACAAGCCGGCCAAGGGCGACTGCAGGAAGCCGGCCGACGCAGATAACGACAGCGACGGGTAATAAGCCGCGACGGCGATGCCGACCGCGGCGTTTTGCGCGGCCATGAGGCGTTCGGCGGCGGCAATGTCGGGCCGGCGCTGCAACAGTGTCGAGGGCACTCCAGTCGGGATCGTCGGCAGCGTCGGCATGACGGTGCTGTGCGGAATGTCGAGTTCCTCCGGATTCTTGCCGACCAGTACCGCGATGGCATGGGCAAATTGGGCGCGGGCGACACCGAGACCGATCAAGTTGGCCTGGGCCGTCTCCAGGGCGACCCGCGCCGCAATCACGGCGGATGGCGGCGCTGTGGTGATGCCCGCCGCTCCTTGGTGTTCGGTGATGGTGAGCGCATCCCGAAAGGCATCGACGGTTTTCTGCTGTAGATCGATATCAGCGTCGGCAAGCCGCAACTCGATGAGGGTGGTGGCCAGTAAAGTCTGTTCGGACAAGGTGGCGTTGGCCAGGGTCGCCTCGTCGGCCTGCGCGGTGGCGGCATTCTCTTCGACCAGTCGGCGCACCTTGCCCCACAGGTCGATCGACCAGCTGGCCGTGCCCTCGAACGAGGCGGCGTTGATGGTACCGGTCGCTCCGGAGCCGACACCCGCGCCCGCACCGGCGCCGGCCGAGCGGCTCGCAGAGCTGCTGACTCCTACTATGGGAAACTGCTGGGCGCGCGCCACTTTTACTTCGGCCAGCGCTTGCTGGTAGTTGGCGAAGTTTTGGCGCACGGTCTGATTCGACACCGCCACCATCGGTTCGAGTTGATCGAGCAAGGGATCGTGGAAGTCGGTCCACCAATCGCCCTTAGGGCCCGCATCGGCCGGCGCGGCCGCAGTCCAGCCGGGCAGTTCCATGTAGCGTGCGGGTACGGGCGCCGCGGGGCGGTGGTAGTCGGGGCCGACCACACAGCCGCTGAGCACTCCGCCCAGCGCCGCGATCGTGCAGAGTTTAGCGCTCATGGTCTTCATGCGTCCGCACTCACGTCAGTGCGCCAGGACAGACCCTCCGTCGACTTGCGCAGCCTGACCCGCAAGCGATCGAGATAAAGGTAGATCACCGGCGTCGTATACAAGGTAAATACCTGGCTCAAGATCAAGCCGCCCATCACCGTGATGCCGAGCGGCTGGCGCAGCGATGCGCCCTGACCGATGCCGATCGCCAGCGGCAATGCGCCGAGCACGGCGGCCGCCGTGGTCATGATGATCGGCCGCAGGCGAATCACCGCCGCGTCGTGAATCGCTCTCTGCGCCTCGATCTTCTGTTCGCGCTGCATATGAATCGCGACGTCGATCATCATGATAGCGTTCTTTTTGACGATGCCGACCAGCAGGATGATGCCGATCAGCGCGATCACCGAGAACGGCGTGCCGAAAATCAGCAGCGCCAAGGTCGCGCCGATGCCGGCCGACGGCAGCGTCGATAGAATGGTCACCGGATGCACGGTGTTCTCATAGAGGATGCCGAGCACGATATAAACGGCCGCGAGCGCGGCGAGTACCAGCAGCGGCATGGTCGACATCGACTGGGCGTAGACCTGCCCGGCGCCTGCGAAGCTGCCACGGATCGAGGCCGGGATACCGAGATCGCGCATCGCCTTGTCGATCGCCGCGGCAGCCCCGCTCAAGGATCCGCCGGGTGGCAGGTTGAATGAAATTGTCGCGGCAACCAGGCCGCTTTGGTGGTTGACCTGCGTTGCCGTGTGGCTGTTGCGATACGAAGCCAGGGCCGGCAGCGGCACCAAGGTCTCGGCGGCCGTGCTGTCCGCACTGCCGGTGGAGCTGCCACCTCTGCCATTCGAAATGCTATTGGTGACCGAATTGGCTTGCGCGCTCGCATTGAGCGAATTGGTGTTGGACAAAGGCGTTTGCGCGGCGGAAACCGCCGAGGTGGTCGTCGGCGCGCTGACGGTGCCGCCCTGCGCCTGGGTCTGCTGCGTCCCCGTGGGATTCCCGGCGGCTGTGCTGAAGCGCATGCGCTCGAGCATCTGCGGGTTCTGCCAATACGTCGGTGCCACCTCCATCACCACGAAATATTGATTGAAGGGATTGAAAATCGTCGACACGGTGCGTTGGCCGAATGCATCGTAGAGCACATTATCGATCTGGTTCGGCTGAAAACCGTAGCGCATCGCGGTCTCGCGACTGATGGTGACATAGGTCTGCAGGCCGTTCTGCTGCAAATCCGAATTGACGTCCACGAGTTGACCACGATCCTTGTTCAGTTCGGCCACGAGCTTGGGCGTCCATGCGTACAGGGCGGCCGTATCCTCGCTGGTCAACGTGTATTGGTATTCGGCGGCCGATTGCCGGCCGCCGATGTGCAGATCCTGAACCGCCTGCAGAAACAAACGAGCGCCGGAGACACGGTTGAGCTTGGGGCGCAGCCGCTGAACCACTTGATCGGCCGAAGCGTGCCGCTGCGCCAGGGGTTTGAGCTGCACATACACATTGGCGGAATTGAGGGCGCGGGTGCCGGTGAAGCCGATCACGGAGGCCACGGCGGGATCGCTGTGTACGATGTGCTGCAACTGCTGGAGTTTTTTCTCCATCGCCTGGAAGGAAATGCTTTGATCGGCGATGATCTGGCCTATCAGGAGCCCGTTGTCCTGCTCCGGAAAAAACGTCGATGGCACCAGCCTGAACAATGCGACATTGAGCGCGATCAGACCGATCAGCACCAGGCCAACCAGCGGCGCGTGATCGAGTACCGCGGTCAACGAGCGCGAGTAGGCGTCTTTGAATCGCTCGAATTGCGCGTCGGCCCAGGTTGCCCACCTGGCTTTGGAGCGCAAGGTGCCGGCGCGCCCAAGCAGGTACGCGCACATCGTCGGGGTGACCGTGAGGGAAATCAGCAGCGAGAACAGGATCGCGATCGACAGGGTCACCGCGAACTCGTGGAACAGCAGGCCGACGATGCCGGGCATCAACAAGATCGGTATGAACACTGCGATCAACGACAGGCTCATCGAGATCACCGTGAAGCTGACCTCGGCGCTGCCGCGCAGCGCGGCCTCGAGAGGGTCCGCGCCGGCCTCGAGGTGGCGGACGATGTTTTCCAGCACCACGACGGCGTCGTCGACGACGAAACCGGTGGCGATGGTCAGCGCCATCAGCGAGAGATTGTCGATGCTGTAGCCGAGCAGGTACATTGGACCAAAAGTGCCGAGGATGGACAGCGGCAGCACCACTGCCGGTATCAGCGTGGCGCGCCGCGACTGCAAGAACGCGAAAACCACGCCGATGACCAGTACCACGGCCAACCCCAAGCTGCGCTCGGTGTCGCTCACCGCCGCGGTCACCGACTGCGAGCGGTCGAGCGCGATATGCACCTGGACGCTGGGCGGCAGGGTCGCCTCGACCGACGGCAGGACCTTCTTGATCTGCGCGACGGTCTTTATGATATTGGCGCCGGGCAGCGGAAAGACGATCACGCCCACCGTCGGCATGTTGTTGAAGAGCCCGGCATTGCGGATGTTCTCATTGGAATCCACGACGGCGGCGACATCATGCAGGAATACCGGTGCAGCGTTGCGATAGGCGATGACGAGATCGCGGTAATCCGCCGCCTTGGTCGCCTGGTCGTTGGAGATCACCTCGTAGCGCTGATCTCCCTGATCGATATGACCCTTGGCGCTGTCCGCATTGGCCGCGGCGATCGCGGCGCGCACGTCCTCGAGTCCGATGCCGTAACTGCTCAGCTTGTCGGGCTCGAGCTCGACTCGCACCGAGGGCAAGGCGCTGCCGCCGAGCGTAATCTGGCCGACACCGGCGATCTGCGACAGCTGCTGCTGGATGACGGTGCTGGCGGAATCGTAGAGCTGTGCCGTCGTCAAGGTGCTCGAGGTCAACGACAGAATGAGAATGGGCGAATCCGCCGGATTGTATTCGCGGTAGGTGGGATTGTTGCGCAGCGTGGTCGGCAGGTCGGCGCGCGCCGCCTGAATCCCCGCTTCCACGTCGCGCGCCGCGCCGTTGATGTCGCGGTTCAGGTCGAACTGGACGACGACCATCGACGAGCCGACGTAATTGGTCGAGGTCAACTCGGTTACGCCGGCGATCGTCGCCAACCGCCGCTCGAGCGGCTCGGCCACGGTCGAGGCCATGATTTCCGGACTTGCGCCGGCCATGTTCGCCTGCACCACGATGACCGGAAAAGTGACGTTCGGCAGCGGTGCGACCGGAAGGTGGAAATAGGCCAGCAAGCCGGACAACCCGATGGCGATCGCCAGGAGCGTGGTCGCCACCGGCCGCTTGATGAACAGTGCCGGGATATTCACACCGCGCTCTCGGCCGAAGGTTCACGCGGTGTCCGGCTCAACCGCTGCGACAAGCGGTCGAACAAGAGATAAATCACCGGCGTGGTGAACAAAGTCAGCATCTGGCTCACGATCAAGCCGCCGATGATGGCGAGCCCCAGCGGCCGGCGCAGCTCCGAGCCGGTGCCGGTGCCGACCAGCAGCGGCAGGGCGCCGAGTATCGCCGCCAGGGTGGTCATGAGGATCGGCCGGAAGCGCAGCAAGGAGGCCTGGAAGATCGCCTCCTCCGGGGCCTTGCCGTGCCGGCGCTCGGCTTCGAGCGCGAAGTCCACGATCATGATGCCGTTCTTCTTGACGATGCCGATCAACAGCACGATGCCGATGATGCCGATCACGTCCAGGTCGCTGCCGGCCCACATCAGCGCCAGCAGCGCGCCGATGCCGGCTGAAGGCAGCGTGGACAAAATCGTTACCGGATGGATGTAGCTCTCGTAGAGCACGCCCAGCACGATATACACGGTGACCAGCGCGGCAATCAGCAGGAACACCTCGCTCGACAGGGAGTCTTGAAATGCCTGGGCGGCGCCCTGAAACGAGGTGGTGATCGAAGGCGGCAGCTTCACGGCCCGTTCTGCCTGCTCGATCTCATCCGCCGCCTTGCTCAGCGAGGCATCCTGGGCAATGTTGAACGAGACGGTGACGGCAGGAAACTGCGCAAGATGGCTCACCACCAGCGGCGCCTTGGTGATCTTGATATCGGCGATGCCGCTCAGCGGCACCTGACCGGTGGTGCCGGTTTGGGTCGGCAGGTACAGGGTGCCGAGCGACTTGAGATCAGGGAGGCTGTCGGGCTTGGCCACCAGCACCACGCGATATTGATTGGATTGGTTGAAAATGGTGGAGACGATGCGTTGGCCGAGCGCATCGTAGAGCGCGTTGTCGATGGTCGCCGGGGTGATGCCATATCGCGCCGCCAATTGTCGATTGACCTCGACGTTCACGCTCAGTCCATCGTTGTCAAGATCGCTGGTCACGTCGGTGATCGACTTGATCTGCTTCATCCGCGTCAGCAGCTCGGGCACGTACTTCTGGAACTCCTGTTGATTCGGTCCCCTGAGCACGAACTGGTACTGGTTTGGCGACACCGTGGTATCGAGCGTGAGGTCCTGCTCGGGCTGCAAATACAACTTGATGCCGGGTACGCTGCCGACCGCGTCCTGCAGGCGCTTGGCGATCTGGCTCGCGCTCCGCGAACGTGCGCCATGCGGCCGCAGATTGATCAGGAAACGGCCGTTGTTGAGCGTGGCATTGGTGCCGTCGATGCCGATATAAGAAGTCAGCGAGGTCACGTCGGCATCTCTCAAGATCACGTCCGCGAGGGCCGTCTGACGCGCCGCCATCGCCTGGTACGACACTGAATTGTCGGCCACGCTGATTCCCTGGATGACGCCGACGTCCTGCACCGGGAACAGGCCTTTGGGGATTTCGATGTACAGGATCGCGGTCAAGGCGACGGTAATGGTCGCGACGATCAAAGTCAGACCCTGGTGACGCAGCACCCAGGCGAGGCCGCGCTCGTAGGCTGCCAGCGTCTTGTCGAACAGCCCTTCGCTGATCTGCTCGAAGCGGCTCGGACTGCGCTCGGCCTTGCGGCGCAGGATGCGCGCACACAGCATCGGCACGAGAGTCAGCGAGACGACGGCGGAAATCACGATGGTGATGGCGAGGGTGACCGCGAATTCGCTGAACAGGCGGCCGATCACGCCGCCCATGAATAGCAGCGGAATCAGCACCGCTATCAGCGAGATCGTCAAGGACATGATGGTGAAACCGATCTGCCCCGCGCCCGCAAGCGCCGCTTCCATCGGGGTCATGCCCTCCTCCAGGTAACGCACGATGTTCTCGATCATCACGATCGAATCGTCCACCACGAAGCCGGTGGCGACGATCAACGCCATCAGCGACAGGTTGTCGATCGAGTAGTTGAGCTCGTACATCACCGCCAGCGTGGCGATGAGGGAGACCGGCACGGAAATGCTTGGGATGATGGTGGCCGGCACGTTGCGCAGGAACATGTAGATCACCAGCACTACGAGCGCGATCGACAGCAGCAGCTCGACGGCGGCGTCGGAGACCGAGGCGCGGATCACGTCGGTGCTGTCGGCGACGATCTGCACCTGCATCGCCTGAGGCAGACTGGCCAGGAGTTGGGGCAGCTGCTTCTTGATCTGATTGACCGTGGCGATCACGTTCGCCCCCGGCTGACGCATCACATTGAGCACGATCGCGGGCGCGTGATCGTACCAGGCACCCTGTTCGATATCCTGCGCGGCCTGGGTGACCTTGGCCACGTCGTGCATGAACACCGGTGCGCCATTCTGGTAGGCAATCACCGTATTCAAATAGTCCTTGGGGTCCTGGATCTGATCGTTGTCGTTGATCGTGTAGTCCAGATCCGGTCCGTCGAAATTGCCCTTGGGCTGGCTGACGTTGATGTTGGCGAGCAGGGTGCGAAGATCGTCGATATTGAGCCCGTAGCCCGCCAGCTTATGCGGATCTGCTTCGACTCGGACCGCCGGTACATTTCCGCCAGAGGGCGAGACCAAGCCGACTCCCGGCACTTCGGAAATCTTCGAGGCGAGGCGATTGTTGGCAACGTCCTGCAGTTGCGTCAGCGACATCGACTTGGACGTGACGGCCAGCGTCAGGATGGGCTGATCGGCGGGATTGACTTTCGCGTAGATCGGCGGCGCCGGCAGACCGGTCGGCAGCAAGCTGTTGGCCGCGTTGATGGCCTCCTGGACATTCTGTTCGGCGACGTCGAGGTTCAGCGCGAGGTTGAATTGCAAGGTAATGACCGAGGCGCCGGCGGAGCTCGCGGAGGTCATCTGGGTCAGGCTGGGGATCTCGCCCAACTGGACTTCCAGCGGCGCAGTCACGGTGGTCGCCATCACCTGGGGGCTGGCGCCGGGGTAGAAGGTCTTCACCTGGATGGTCGGATATTCGACGTCCGGCAGCGAGGAGATCGGTAGGAACCGCACGGCGACCAGGCCGACCAGCACCAACGCAACCATCAGCAACGAGGTCGCCACCGGTCTCAATACGAACAGGCGAGAAATGTTCATGAGGTGCGCACCGGCAGTGGCCGTCGGTCAGCCACGCGAGGGCGCGCCTGCGCCTTGCGCGGGAGCACCTGGTTTTTTCTTCTTCTGCGTCGTCGGCGTCGAAGGCACGGCGCCCGCGGCGTCGTCTGCCCCCGCAATGCTGATCTTCGCGCCATCGCTGAGCCGATCGGTGCCATCGATGACCACCGTGTCTCCGATCGACAGACCGGACAGGATGGCGGTGTTCTTTCCGTCGCTCGGACCCAGGGTGATCTTGCGCACGGATGCGGTGTGATCCGCATTGGCCAAGTAGACGTAGTCGCCGGGCGCGCCGCTGAGCACTGCCGGGGTCGGCACGAGCACCGCCCGGTTCAGCGTGTCGACGAGCATTTTGACGTTGACAAATTCGCTCGGGAACAGCGCCTCGTCGTCGTTGGGAAAGCTCGCGCGCAGAGTCACGGTGCCGGTACTCGTGGCCATCTGATTGCTGATCGCATACAGCGTGCCGGTGGCGATTTTCCGGGTGTTGTCGCTCGAATAGGCGGTGACCGGCAGCTGCGCACCGGAATTGAAACGCTCGATCACCTTGTCGAGGTCGTTCTGGGCCACCGTGAATTGCACCGTCGTCGGCTTCATGGTGGTAATGACGACGATGCCGGTCAAACTCGAGGCGGTGACGTAATTGCCCGGGTCGACCAAACGCAGGCCGACCCGGCCGGCGACGGGCGCGGTGATGTGGCAATACACGAGGTCGAGCCGGAACTGAGCAATATTAGCTTGGTCGGTCTTGATCTGGGCTTCGTCCTGTTGGACCAGGAACTCCTGGTCGGTGACGATCTGCTCAGCGATGGCCTTTTGCGCGCGCAATTGATGGAAGCGAGCAAGGTCGGAGCGCGCCTGAGCCAGCGCCGACTGATCCTTGAGCAGTTGCGCTTGCGCCTGTTGCAAGTCGATTTCGAATTGACGCGGATCGATCTGGGCCAGAAACTGCCCTTGGGCCACATCCTCGCCTTCGCGATAACCGACCGCGGTCAGATAGCCGCTCAACTGCGGCAGCACGGTTACCGTGGCGATGGGCGAGACCGTGCCGAGCTCCGTCAACGTTTCCGGCATGTCGCCGCTGGTCGCTTGGGCGACTTTGACGACCTGAGGTGCGGCGCCACGCGCATGCGACTGATTCGTGAACGAGCGAACGAGCACGAGCACCAGCGCGATCGCAACCACCGCCACGGCGAGTATCAAACCCGCACGGCGCTTTCTAGGACGTTGCGCCGCTAGTGTGTCGTGTTCTTCGCTCATACCGGTTCCTTTTGCCAGAGGTATGTCTGAGTGAAATGGATTCGCCGTCCCTTAGGCGCTGAAGCCATCGACGAGTTCAAAATGCAGGCTCTGGTGCGGCGGCGGGGCCGCGCTGCGGGAAGTTGCTATCACCGAGCTTGCTGCGAGGAAGGGCGTTTGGAACCCGTATTCACAATTCTTTGCAGTGTTTGGGCAGCCAATGACGGCCTCGTTTCACCGCACGCGTCGTGTGTTACGGATGAAACGTAGGTTGATTTTTGGCGTCAACGCCGCAGCGCTCCATCGAAGCTGGTCAGATTGCGAGAACGATTCTGCCGAACTCACACTCGATGGCGTGGTGGCTGTCAGCGATCACGACGCCTTGGTCGTCGCCGGCCTCATGAGCTGCGGCAAGGTGCGTATCAATCTGCGGCATTCTGGTCGAACTGCTGTCTCGATTTGAGTATCTCGCCGAGGTGAGCGCGAGCCCACGAACCGAGCGGTTCTACGGCTTCCCACAAGGTGCTGCCGAGCTTGGTCAATTGGTATTCCACCCGCTGAGGAGAGGTTGGGAAGACTGTGCGCGTCACGAGGCCGTCCCGCTCCAATCCACGCAGCGTGAACGTGAGCATCCTCTGTGAAATACCGCCCACCATCCGTTTGATCTCATTGAAGCGCTTCGGGCCATCGCCGAGCAAGACGACGATCAGCACGGT
>Ga0137412_10002069_pt2 | contig 10533 bp, 15 predicted proteins | sample CZODoug2_1_16fun_FD_122160 | JGI IMG/M metagenome (GOLD analysis project Ga0137412, IMG submission 122160) | Vadose zone soil fungal communities from Angelo Coast Range Reserve, California, USA - CZODoug2_1_16fungal (Hybrid Assembly) | ecosystem: Environmental > Terrestrial > Soil > Vadose zone... | reverse complement strand
CAGCGCGCCGGTTCACGCCGGCGGGTTTTTCTTTGAGGGCTCCAGCCCAAGCTCGCGGCATTTCCGGGACCGTCGTCTGTGCTGCCGGCGCGGCAGAGATGTTCGGCGGCCACCTCGATCGAAGCGCCGTGCGCGATCGCGGCTTTGAGATCCTCGATATCCATCTCGGTCCAGTCGGTGCCGTCGTAGATGTCCATTACAGGTCTCTCGTCAGCTTGCGTTTCCCCCAATGTGTGTCTTTGCCCTCGGGATTGAAGACGCGCTTATGGTGGCGATGGACCGCCTGCATCATTCCCATTTGAGCGAAGATCATCGGCCCGCCATGCTCTGCCGCGCGCGTGACCAAATGGGCCGCGTTTTGGACCTTCTCCATCTTGTGCTCTCTGACTTCGGAACCTCTATCGCCAGCCACGCCATGGCCTCGGCGAGGGTCTTTAGTTTTCTGCCGTCCGGCAATTCGATCGGCTCGTCAAATCGCCGGGACCAAGACACAACGCAACTCCGCAACTCTCGAGAATGAAACTGGCCCGCAAGTGGCCTGCTTTGAAATACGCAGTGGCCTGTTTTGCGTTACGTTCAAAAGTGCACCGACCGCCCAGGGCCTAAGTGTTCCCATCTCGCCGGGGACAGCCTGATGCAAGAGTACCGCGCCTACCTGATACGCCCGGATGGCTATGTCACCCATCGCATCGACCTAATCTGCGATGACGGAAACGCAGCCAAAGAGCGCGCCAAGCAGTTGGCGCACGGCCACGTCGAGCTATGGCAGCTGGACCGAAAGATCGCGACGTTCCCGCAAAAGCAGTAAGGCCGCCTGATCTATTTTGGGTTGAGTCGCGTACCGGACAGACAGGAAAATAAGCCATGGGATTTAATTACGGTCCGCTTCAGAGGCCGGAGGAAGCGCCATGGTTCGATTGCGGATCATACACAAGAGCAAGTTATTTTCCTCGGCAACGAAACGCAGGTGCCAGTGTAATGAGTAACGTACCTTCCGACGCACCACGTTCCTTCCGGAGCAAACCCGTGAGAAGCTCCATCGAGGTTGTCGCAAAAGCAGCCCGTGTCGCCCTTGGTTTGCGTAACGGGGAAGAGGCCTTCGAAGTGCCCGCGCGGCTGTTCGAACAACTGCCGTTTGCCGTTTATCTTTGTGATCGGGACGGTCTCGTTCTTCGATTCAATCGCCGCGCTGCCGAACTATGGGGCCGGTCGCCCAAGCTCCGCGATCCCAATGAACGGTTTTGTGGATCGTATCGAATGTTCCGCCCTGACGGCAGTCTGCTCCCGCACCATCAGTGCCCCATGGCCGATGTGCTGCGCACCGGTGTTTCCGTGCGCCAACAGGAAGTCCACATTGAGCGACCGGACGGCTTGCGCGGCATCGCGCTCGTTGACATCGAGGCACTCAAGGATAGCGATGGAAACATTGTCGGCGCCGTCAACTGCTTTCAGGATATAACGGAGCGCAAACTTAGTGAGGCGCAGATCATCAATCTCGCGCGCGAGGCCGAGCATCGAACAAAGAATATCTTGGCCACTGTGCTCGCGACGGTGCGTCTTTCGCATTCCGATACGGCCGATGATCTCAAGCAACTGATCGAAGGGCGCATCGATGCCCTCGCAAAGGTCCATGCGCTGTTCGTGCAATCGCACTGGACGGGAGCCGACCTTCACCGTCTGGTCTCGCAGGAGCTTTTGCCCTACCGCACGGAGAGAGAGGCGCGCGTGCGAGTTGACGGTCCAGCCGTAATGCTGGAGCCGACTACGGCTCAGACGATTGCAATCTCGTTGCATGAACTCGCGACCAACGCGGCAAAATACGGATCGCTGTCGGTAGCGGATGGTCACGTTGAAATCGCATGGTCCCTCGCGGCAGACGGACGGCTCTGTTTGCGCTGGATCGAGTCAGGCGGGCCGACCGTCACGCCACCCACGTACCGCGGGTTCGGCACGCGCATTATGGAAAACATAATCGCAGGCCAACTCCGGGGCGAGGTGCATTTTGATTGGCGCGACCAAGGGCTCACCTGCGAAATCGCTCTGCCGCCTGCATAAGAGCGCGTCGAGCATTTCGAAGGTGCTGCTCATTGCCGGCCTCCTTTGTTCGCGGAATCAAGCTCGCCGGCCCTCTGCTTCGCCAGCGCCTTTGCGCACTTGCCAAGCGACGCGAGCAACACCTTGGAATTTTTCTCATCGAACCTACCCCCGACGCCGTCCTTTATCTTCATAGCGCCCCTGCACATAGGTGAGGACGGCGATTCGTTGCTGCGCCTGTCGAATCATCAGTCTAGACAACCCCAATCTGCCGGCGCACGTGGTTCGGACTGTCATTACCGACGAAAAGCCCGGCGAGTGTGCCGGGCGATCGAAAACATTTGGAAGGTGATGAAACGCGAGAGTCGCCAGTCCTTCGCAATCACTTGAACTGGGGCACCGTCGGGACGGTTATGCGCGGCGGCGGTAGCGGGGCTACCCCGGCGTTTTTCATCCCGCTCGGGTTGACCGGCATATTTCCCAACGCGCCAAGAGTAGCAGGGTTTGGTCGAGCCCCTCCTACCCCTCCTGAATGTCCCATTCCGGCCGAGCCTCCGCCTCGCGCAAATGACGCGGCAGGCAAGGCCAAGACCATGAAGAAGACGAAAGCGACTTTTACCAAGGTGTTTGACATGAGGAAGCTCCACTTAAGATTCACTAGAACGCCCGTGAAGCTCACGTAGGTCCGCCCATCCATCGACACCATTAAATTGAATTTTAGGTTTCAGTACAGCCTGCGGCCTCTTGGCCAGTACCCCGCCGTTTGCCGCATATTGGGCCGCTTTGATTTGCGGAGTTGCGTTGTGTCCTGGTCCCTTCGTTTTGAAGAGCCGATCGAATTGCCTGATGGCCGCACCATCCATGCGGTTCTCGACCGTGCTTTTGGCCGGTATCTTGATATCGCCGTCGAGCCGCCTGATCAGCAGTTCCCGGATCTTGCGCGCGCCCCAGTGCGGCTTCTCGGCCTTGAGCCGGACAATCAGGCTCTCGATCTGCTCCGGAAGCTGTTGGCATAGCGCACCGGCCGCCTGGAGCGATCGCTCAGGGCTGTCAGCCCATGCTCCTTTAGCGATCGAAAATTCCCGGCACACATCCGTCATGGCCTCCCCGTCCAGCAGACGGGCGACAAACCGAAGGCGCTCTTCCATAACCGAACTCGCTTTCCACGGCATCCACACCTCCCGCTTGCAAAAAAGCGAAACGTGTAATCCATGTGTCCGGTACGAAATGTCACCTATGTCTCGGGCCGCTCACCGGCATGACACGAATTTTCCTGGTTCGATCGGTGCGCAAAAAATCGTCGGGGACGCGTCCGGGACACGTTTTGGTGTAGTGCCCCGGATGGTCTGCTCGTGGGGCATTTCCTGCCGATCGGACCTGTGGGGAATGTGATGTTCGGCTCACCGTTCGGAGCCCCCTTGGGTGAAGAAGCCATTTTCCGGCGGCGACGAAACCCTCCTGAAACAAAGGCGACTTAGCTTCCCGTCAAATAAAACAACGGGGATCGTCATGTTAGCTGTCATCCTGAACGCGCTTTATCGCCAATTCCTCGCGACCGCTCTACCGGGTCTCGTCCGCCATGGAGCTATTCGATGACCGAGGCTATTGCAGCATTATCCCTCTTCTTCAGCATCAGCGTGTTCCTGGCTCATGCATTCGATGCCTATCGCACACGTTGAATCGAGGGCGGGCGTAAAGCCCTACGTAAAGTTGGGGATCACGCGCAGCTAACGCTCGTCGCGCATGTAGGTGCTTCTCTGGGAGACGAGCTTCAGTTGGGGATCGGCGTTCAGCGCCCCAGCAGAATGCGTGCGGGGTGCACTATCCGGATTGCCCCAGAAGCCCCAAATCACAGCACCGACGGCAAGGATCCCACCACATATAATCAAAAGGTCCCGCTTCATTGCGTCCTCCCCCGACTCGATGCCAGTAAGATGCACAAACAAGGCCAAATTTCTGCGCTTGGATCATTCAAGCCGCAGGTCCCGTCGTTTTGACGAGCCGATCGAATTGCCAGATGGCCGAAAGCTGAAGACTCTCGCGGAAGCAATGGCGTGGCTGGCGAAGGAAATTCCGAAGTCAGAACACAAGATGGAAAGGTGCTGACGGCCGCACATTGCGTCGCGCCGGCCGCGGAGCATGGCGGGCCGATGATCTTCGCTCAGATGGGAATGATGCAGGCGATTCATCGGCATCGTAAGCGGGAATTCAATCCCGCTCGCAAAGACACATTTGGGAAAAGCGGAAGCTGAAGAGAGACCAATGAAACCCCAGGGCGGACGACCCCAAAGTCGCCCGAATCACAAATGCATTTTGCGTTCATCGACGCGGCGGCGCCGACGGCTTCCAGAGCCTTCGCCTCATCGCGACTTGACCTCAACCCCTGACTCGGGTGCCGCGATCTGCTCAAGCCAGCGACGAAACGAAACCACCGCTTGGGTCGGAGACCTAAATTATGACTGAAGCAGCGACAGTGTTTTGGTACCCACAAGAGATCAGAAAGCCCGCGGACGGCGCTAAGCTCGGCGGCAGAGATCGAAGATTCGAAAGCATCGAGAACGCCGCGACGTTCGTCATGGAGAAGCTTTCGGCGACGGAGCGCGGGACGTCGATGATAATGACAGACAGTCGCTCGATTTACCCAATGGATATAAAGCGCATCTATGAGGGTCTGAAAACGAGAAAAAGCCCGCGCGGCGTGAATCGGCGGGCTCTGCCATCTACCGCTGGGGGATAACGAGTGGCGGTTTCTCCGGATAGGCCGGGGCCGAGGGCGAAGAAATGACCAGCCTGCGACTTGCTGTCCCGACCGTTGTGGTCGCCGCTGCCGTGGCAGGGTGCATCACCTACTTCGTTGCCCCTGCCCCGCCGCAGCCAATCGAAGCCGGTCAGCGATTGCCGCCAACCGTGCCCAACGTGACAGGTCGTCCCGCTGCGGGGATATCGACGAATATCCAGCGTCCAAGTACGGAAGACCACATAGATGCGTTCCAGCGAGCCGCTGACGCTATCCTAAAGCGAGCGCAAAATGCGACGGCGGCCGCCGGCGAGCCATTAGTCACCGGGCCTATCCCGTTAGTCACCGGGCCTATCCCGTTGCCAAGGAGGCGCCCGATCCCGCGCCCATGACTCTGGGAGCGCTGCTCGTGTGTTTGGCCCTCGTGGGTTGCCTGACCCGCCACCGTTGAAGCCGACTTCCGGGCCCGAAGGCGAAGAAAACGACCGATGGTAATGCACTCGCGCCGCCGAGGGCTATTTCACCATCGAAAGGCGTCGAATGCGTGAGCGACAAGGATGCTGACGCTAAGAATTATAAGAAATGCCGTAATAGCTTCGAACATGGGCGATCCCTAAAGGAATGCTCAAGTAAGCAACTCCGGTGGCTGCACAGTCAAAATGATTCGCTCGTGGTGTCCACGTTCTCGGCGCGACTGGTGATTCCAAGCAACGGTCCACAGCGTAGAAGATGCCGACGATGGCTTGGGTTGTCATGATGCGAACAAAATAAGGGGCCATGGGGACATATCTGCAGTCCACCTTCCCCGACCGTCCCTGAGAAGACAGCCCGCCGTAGCCTCGAAGGTAGACTCCAGCTTTTCCCAAACCAGAACGCCGTGCACGCGCCCCGTGCGCCGGCAGGTCATATTCGCGGCGATGTTTTTAGTTCGACGGATTGCGCGCATCAAGCGCCGGTGAGACCGGCGGAGACGGCTTAGCCATTGAAGCTCGCCCCGGGCCTGCCGTTCGCTAGGACGGAAGCGCCGCGTCTGTCACGTGAACGCAGTCTGCATGCAGCAGCCAGTCCCCGACGCGCTCGGTTTGACAAAATTTCACCTTCGCCAATTCTTCCGCGTCGGTGAGACACGGAGCCTCGATCTCGATCGACCGCTGGCAAATCTCGGCTTCGTGCCCGTTCCCGCCGAGCACATTCTTCATAAATCGAACGACGTAGTGTGCCATGTGGGGCTCCCGCGACTAACGTTCATCCAGGTTTGTTAAGTCTATGGCGTATGAGGCTGTTTGGTCTGACGTAGGTCAAACGGCAGCAGAGCATGGGAAATCGACACCGATCTTCACGCCGGCGCGTCGACTACAGGAGTCAGACAGCGACCAGCAGCATGGCAAGAAACAGTAGTATCCGGCGATTCCGATTGCTGGCGATCCCCCGCGATCTGCAGCGGTCTCAATTGGCTGGCGAGCAGGACGATACTCGCATGGATGGTAGTTGCAATCGTAATGTGGATTGCCGCGCCGGCCTGAAGTCATGTGTCCAGTACGGCGCGGCGTCCTTGACGGGACCGGTTCGCCACGGTCATGGGCGATATGACAAACAGCCGAGCGCGCGCACTCTGGGGTAGGTGAAAAGGCGGCACCCGGCTGTTCGGCCGCGCGGCGGTGCGGCACCCTCCAGAACATCACCAATGATCTAAATTGGAGTAAAAACCGGGATCTAGGGAAGAATTTTAATCCCTTAGTTTCAGGGCGGATTAGTAAAGAAACGCTTAAAATGGACGTGGCAGCTGAAACGCCGGCGTCGGGGCCGGCCCACACATGTCGTCATCCGGCTGCACGATGACATTCCAGCTTCGATTTTCCACGAAAATAAGGCTCGGCCATGTGCGGCCGAGCCTTCTTCAATAGCTTCAATAGCGCTTCTTGGTGGCGCTGCCGGTGGTCTGTTGACCCGGCGCATAGTCAGAAGCTCCAGGCCCGGTGAATGAGCCGGATTTCTTTGCGCTTTGCATCTTGTGGCCCGGAGCATTTTGAGACGCGCCCGGCCCGGTCGATGTGGTGGCGCCCTGCTGCATCTGATGACCTGGTGTCTTTTTCGAGACGCCCTCGGCAAATGCCGAAGTGGCGAAAACCAGCGTGCTGGCGATAATGATAGGCTTGAAGTTCATCTCCGTTTCCTCCTCTCGGTTGAAGGAAGCAGAACGCGCGCTCGAATTCGATGTTCCTGTTGCAGCGCAGTTGTCGCCCTCGGCGTGTGCACTTTCCTGGGGCGTTCGATCACCGGAACGAACCCCGCACCTGCGTCTTGAATCAAACATTGATCGCGCAGCGACGGAACCATGACCGAGCCAACTCCAAAATTCGATCGGGACGAAGTGCTGGTCTGCATGGTGCTCGCCTTCTGTCTCGCCGGCGCCTCGGTCAGCGTGATCTATGGCGTCATGGGCTGACGATGAACATTTGCGACAGCGCTCCTCGCGCCGGTTGAGCTTGAGGTTTTCGAGGCGACGATTGGGGAGTGCCTTTTATCGAAAGGAACTTCAGAATTTCTGAGAAGTTCTACTCACCAACGGAGTTCGAGAAGCGGAATGATCACTCAACTGGCCAATCTGGTCCTGACCGTCATATTTGTCGTCTTCATGGTGGTGGTCGGACAGCGCCATATTGAAAGCAACACCATGAAGGTTGCCAAGGCCGCGCCGACCGCCGTTGCGCTGCCCGCGCTTTAGCCGCATCTGGTTGGCCAATTCCGTTTCCGGCATGGGCTTGATCGTTCCGCCAACGAACGCCGGTTCGGTGTTTGTGCAAGCTTTGGTCTTCGCCGAGAGCAGGCGGGATAAACCGGAACCGCACGGCTAGGGAGCTGCTTTGCCCTGTCGGCTGATGAACCTTCCTACTTGCCGCTCTCCTTGCCAAAGTTCGATCGCGTGACCGTCAACCAGCTGCCTGGCGTATTCCTTGGCGACCTCGTCGTCTGGGCAAACAAGCAGAACCGATCTCAATACGGTCCCGTTTTCGCTCACAAGGCACGCCCGATATTCCGGCATCTCTCGGGTCCTCAAGAACCCTGCCAGGGATAAAACGGCCGGCCACCGACCGGCGTTCCTCCCAAAGAAACCGCAGCCACCGGGAACTAATGGCAATCGAGCGCGTTTTGGCTTCACCCGGGCCGCCCCGGGTCCATAAACCCCCATTTGACTTCAGGCCCCGGCCAGCCGCATGGCCGGGGCCTTTTTGTTGTTGGATTAGGCGGTTGTGTCCGGTTTTCGCCGCTCCCAAAGCGGCCAGGTGGCGGCGCCACGATCTTCAACCTTGTCCATCCTCGAGCCCGTATTCTCGGTAGATGGTCAGCGGGTCCCGGTCGGGAAACAGCCGGCATTTGGCCTGAGCCAGGTGCAGCGTGACGGTGCCGGGCTGGCATCCGGCCGCCAGCAGCTTCCTCAGATCGTCCATGTGGGCGTGCGGTTGGTGTTTTTCCGGAAGCTGCTCCAGCGCGACCAACGCCGTCGCCAACGCCTCCGTCGTGGCCCACTCGTCGTGGCCCGTGATCCCCTTCTTTGACATCGGACTGTCCTTCTAACCGGATCATCCCGCCCACAGCCAGTGTGCACACAGCCGGCTTCGGGCTCAAGCGCGCGCGCATAGGTGGCGGAATGATCGAATGGCAGCCCAACAAATCGATTGATTTAGATCGCGCCTGCGACACCAGTTCCCTTGTATCGGTGCCAAGCCTGGGATTGGATGTTTTCGCCGGACTTGGGGGACGTATGAAACAACCGCAACCGCGAGAAACGTCGCCGCTATACGTCTGGCTGGCGTTCGCGCTGATCGGGTTTGGCGTGATCGCCTATCTCGCCGGCTATCTGGTGATCGAGGAAATGATCGCCATTTTCAAGTGACGTGCGATCGATTTGATCGCCTGTTGCTGCGCCCTGCGGCGCTCCGTTGTGACGGCGATGCGCAGCAGAAACGACGTGCGCGATGACGCGCTTGTTCTAAGGCCGCACCCTCCCCGAGCTGGAAAGTCAAGTCACGCGTGCTATATCTGGAACTCGCGATCGTCACGGTCCTGATTATCGTCAACGGCCTGTTGTCGATGTCGGAACTGGCGATCGTCTCGTCCCGGCCAGCGAGGCTTGCGGGTCTGGTCGAAAAAGGCGTCGGCGGATCGAGACGCGCACTGGCGCTGGCTTCCGACCCCGGCAAATTCCTCTCCACGGTGCAGATCGGCATCACCCTGATCGGCGTGCTGTCGGGCGCCTTTTCGGGCGCCACGCTGGGGCAGCGGCTGGCGCAACGGCTCGTCGAGCTCGGTCTCTCGCAAGGCCTGGCCGACACCATCGGCGTCGGCCTCGTCGTCGGCATCATCACCTATGCCTCGCTGATCATTGGCGAACTCGTGCCGAAGCAGATCGCGCTACGCGATCCCGAATCGATCGCCGTCAAGGTCGCGCCGGCGATGGTGATGTTGGCAAAAATCTCGCTGCCGCTGGTGTGGCTGCTCGACCGTTCCGGCAAGGCGCTGCTCTGGCTGCTCGGCCATCGCGGCGACGCAGCGGAGAAGGTCAGCGAGGACGAAATCCGCACCCTCGTCATCGAAGCCGAGAACGCCGGCGTGCTCGAGCCGGGCGAGAAGGAGATGATCGCGGGCGTCATGCGGCTTGGCGATCTGCCGGTCGGTGCCGTCATGACGCCACGGCACGAGGTCAGCATGATCGACCTCGCCGATCCCCCGTCCGAGATCTTCGCGGCGTTGTTGAAAACCAATCACTCGCGCTGCGTTGTCTTCGAAGGCAATCGCGATGCAGCGCTCGGCATAGTGCAGGCCAAGGACATGCTGGATGTCTATCTCGCGGGAAAAACGCCGGACATCCGCGCGCTGATCCGTGAGGCGCCGATCATCCCCGAAACCTTCGATGCGCGCGATGTGGTCACGATCCTGCGCGACTCGCCCGTCCACATGGGGCTCGTGCATGACGAGTACGGTGTCTTCCAGGGCGTGGTGACGAGCGCCGACATTTTGGAAGCGATCGTCGGCTCGTTCCACACCGAGGAAGGCCCCGCCGAGCCGGCCTACGTAAAACGCGACGACGGGTCTTACCTGATTTCCGGCTGGATGCCGGCGCGCGAATTCGCCGACCTGCTCGGCATCGAATTGCCGGCGTCGCGGCCCTACCAGACCTTTGCCGGCTTCCTGTTGCAGGAATTCGGGACGATCCCCAACGTCGGTGACAAGATCTCGGTCGCCGGCTGGCAGTTCGAGATCGTCGATCTCGACGGCCGCCGCATCGACAAGGTACTCGCCACCCGGCTGGAAGGTTCCTGAGGGATTGCGCAGTTCTGCCCCTGTTGATAACCGCAGGGCGCGGAAGCGCTTGGCGTGACAGGTGCTTCCGGCATGCTATCGACGGGCGGCGATGCCCACCTGCTGACGGATAAACCCATGCGAATTACCCTTGTCGGCTCCCGCCATTTTGGCGTGACGACTCTGAACATGCTGCGTGAACGCGGCGTCGATATCGCCAGGGTCGTCGTGCACGACGCAGAGGATCGGCTGGTTGGTGCTGCCAAGGCCGCCGGGATCGGGGTTGTCGTGCAGGCGGACCGCAAACTCGTCACAGTCTCGGAGATCGCGCCGGACACCGACCTGATCGTGACCGCGCATAGCCACGCCCGCGTCAGCCGGGAGGCGTTGCACGCGGCAAGGCTCGGCGGCATCGGCTATCATCCCTCGCTATTGCCCCGGCATCGCGGCCTCGCCGCGGT
>Ga0137412_10005064_pt1 | contig 10534 bp, 11 predicted proteins | sample CZODoug2_1_16fun_FD_122160 | JGI IMG/M metagenome (GOLD analysis project Ga0137412, IMG submission 122160) | Vadose zone soil fungal communities from Angelo Coast Range Reserve, California, USA - CZODoug2_1_16fungal (Hybrid Assembly) | ecosystem: Environmental > Terrestrial > Soil > Vadose zone... | reverse complement strand
GCGCGTCGCCGAATAGCCGTGCTTCTCGGATGCGAACTCGGCCTGCTGCAGGCGGGAGTAAGCCGCCATGCCTTCGGCCTTGTAGCCGCGCGCCAGCTCGAACATGCCGTGGTTGAGCGAGTGGAAGCCCGCCAAGGTCACGAACTGGAACTTATAACCCATCGCGCCGATTTCGCGCTGGAATTTTGCAATGGTGGCCTTGTCGATGTTGGCTTCCCAGTTGAACGACGGCGAGCAGTTATAGGCCAGCATCTTGCCCGGATAGACCTTGTGCACGGCCTCGGCGAACTCTTTTGCCTCTTTGAGGTTCGGCGTCGAGGTTTCCCACCAGAGCAGATCGGCGTATTCCGCGAACGCAATGCCACGCTTGATGCAATGGGCGAGACCGCTGCCGGGCTTGAGGCGGAAAAAGCCTTCCGCGGTGCGCTCGCCGGTGATGAACTCGCGGTCGCGCTCGTCGACATCGGCGGTGATCAGTTTTGCACTTTCCGCATCGGTGCGCGCCAACACAAAAGTCGGCGTGCCGCAGACGTCGGCGGCCAGACGTGCCGCGATCAGATTGCGCTCATGCGCCGCGGTCGGGATCAAGACCTTGCCGCCCATGTGGCCGCACTTCTTTTCCGACGCGAGCTGGTCCTCGAAGTGAACGCCGGCAGCACCCGCCTCGATATAGGCCTTCATGATCTCGAACGAGTTCAAGGGACCGCCAAAACCGGCTTCCGCGTCGGCGACAACAGGCACGAACCAGTCGATCTTGGCGCCACCTTCGGAGTGCTCGATCTGGTCGGCGCGTTGAAACGTGCGGTTGATGCGGCGGCAAAGCTCCGGACCGGCATTGGCGGGATAGAGGCTCTGGTCCGGATACATCGCCCCCGCGGTGTTGGCGTCGGCGGCGACCTGCCAGCCCGACAGATAGATCGCGGGCAGACCGGCGCGCGCCTGCTGCATCGCCTGGTTGCCGGTGACGGCGCCGAGCGAATTGACGTAAGGCTCCTTCTTCAGCGACTCCCACAGCCGATTGGCGCCCTTCTCGGCGAGCGTGTAGGCGATCGGCACCGAGCCGCGCAGCTTCTCCACCTCGGCCGGGCTGTAGGGACGGCTGATGCCGTCGAAACGCCCCGCGGGTGCCGGAACCAGCTGTTCAAAGGTCTTCGCCATCTTAGTTCTCCAATCGACATTCGTGACAGTGCATTGCAAAACGTGACAGGAGCTAAACGCCAAACTTCCTGATTGGTACAGCCTCCTTGCATTCTATTGATGATGTCATGTAACATACGTACATGTAATAGATGTCATTTTGTAATTTTTGTCACAAAAAGGTCAGTGAGGCTGCCATGGCCGGTGATTCCGGAAAGAAGCTGTTTGTCGGCCCGCGGTTCCGGCGGATCCGCCAGCAACTGGGCCTGTCGCAGACCCAGATCGCCGAGGGGCTCAGCATTTCTCCGAGCTATATCAACCTGATAGAGCGCAACCAGCGCCCGGTGACGGCGCAGATCCTGCTGCGGCTGGCGGAGACCTATGACCTCGATCTGCGCGATCTCGCCACCGCCGACGAGGACCGGTTTTTCGCCGAATTGAACGAGATTTTCTCCGATCCGCTGTTCCGGCAGATCGACCTCCCAAAACAGGAATTGCGCGATCTGGCCGAATTGTGCCCCGGCGTCACTCATTCATTGCAACGGCTGTACGCCGCCTATACCGAGGCCCGCCGCGGCGAGACGCTGGTCGCCGCCCAAATGGCCGACCGCGACGAAGGCGCTCGCTTCGAGGCCAATCCGATCGAGCGCGTCCGCGACCTGATCGAGGCCAACCGCAATTATTTCCCGGAACTCGAACAGGCGGCGGAAAATCTGCGCGACGAATTGAACGTGCCGTCCGAGCAACTGTTTGCGGCACTCGGCACGCGTTTGCGCGAAAGGCATTCGATCGTCACGCGCATCATGCCGGTCGATGTCATGCGCGAGACGTTGCGGCGCTTCGATCGCCATCGCCGGCAATTGCTGATCTCCGAACTGGTCGACGGCCCCGGCCGCGCTTTCCAGCTCGCCTTCCAGTTGGGGCTTGCCGAATGCAGCGCCAGTTTTGAGACCATCGCGGGTCGCGCCGGGCCGCTCGATGATACCCCGCGCCGGCTGTATCGGATTACGCTGGCGAATTATTTCGCGGCCGCCGTGATGATGCCCTATCAGGTCTTTCATAGTGCGGCGGAAACGCTGAGCTACGATGTCCACGTGCTGGCGCAGCGCTTCAATGCCGGTTTCGAGCAGGTCTGCCATCGCCTGACCACGCTGCAGCGGCCCAACGCGCGCGGCATTCCGTTCTTCCTGTTGCGCGTCGACAACGCCGGCAATGTTTCCAAGCGATTCTCTTCCGGCACGTTCCCGTTTTCGAAATTCGGCGGCACCTGCCCGTTGTGGAACGTGCACTCGACCTTCGACACGCCGGACCGCCTGCTCAAGCAGGTCATCGAACTGCCCGACGGCACCCGGTATTTCTCGATCGCGCAGATGGTGCGCCGGCCGGTGGCGCCGCATCCGCAAGCCCAACCGCGCTTTGCGATCGGGTTGGGGTGCGAAATCCGCCACGCATCGCGGCTGATCTACGCCAGCGGAATGGATCTGGAAAAAACCCAGGGCACGCCGATCGGCGTCAATTGCCGGCTTTGCGAACGCGAAAACTGCAGCCAGCGCGCCGAGCCGCCGATCACGCGGACACTGATCCTGGACGAGAACACCCGGCGGGTGTCTTCGTTTGCGTTCAGCAATGCAAGGGAGTTGTGAGGACTCCGCCCCACCAAGAACCGTCATACCCCGCGAAAGCGGGGTATCCAGTACGCCGCGGCTTTGCGATTCCATCATTGGCGCCTCGGAATACTGGATCGCCCGCTGGAGCCTGTCATCGGGCGGCGCGATGCGCCGACCCGGTGGCGGGCGATGACGGCTGGGGGGTGGCGCGGTCGTACTTTGCAGCAGATTCAATTTCAAAGAGCCGCACCGTCATTGCGAGCCACCCGGGCCGCGCCAATGCGCGCCTGATGACAGGCGACGCGCGGCCCGATGACAGGCTCCAGCGCAACCCAACTCTTGGATTCCACAATGCTGGACGGGGGAAACGTGGCTCGATCGTATAGCGCGAGTAGTCGGTTCGGTCATCTACCGTTGACGAACCGCACCCAACCCTCCAGCTGCGACTGCACGAGTGCTTTCCTTTCTTCTGCCAATTCAGCGACACGCTTTGCGGCAGCTGTCATTGCATTGGCCGCGACATTGTAACGTTCCGCGGTACGCTGAAGTGGAAAGATGAATTGGCCATTTGCCACCTTGTAGGCACCGAATTCCCCGACCAGAACCGCGACATATTTTTCGTAAGCGCGATAAAACTCGGCGCGCGCCAATAACGTCCTGGAAGTAAAAGCCGTGGTTTCCGCGTGCCGCTTGTCGATGTTATCCAGGAACCTGCTGATGGTGTCTTTTCCCACATGTCGTGAGACAGCGTATCTTTCCACATTGTCGCGCTCGGTCCCGAGAAGAGCGATGTAGCGCGGCATAAATGTCGTCGCGTTGGCTTCCGCCGTTTTCAAATCGCGGCGAAGTGCCTCAAGATCACTCCGGCTCGCCGCGCCTAAATTGATATTTTTTGAAATCGCCGGCGGCTCAACTTCATTTGACAGCTTTTCAGTAGCAGCGTCGGTTTCATTCGCTGCCTCGGTTGCCACTGCAATCATCTGCAAGAATTTATTTGAGGGATGTTGCTTGAGCGCTTCATCTATTTGTTTGGGATCGGTGATGCCTTGCAACGCCGTCTGACTTTCACGAGCGGCAATACTGTCCTGCAGTTTGGCCAGGTCGGCTACGAAATATGCCCCAACCGAAAAAACAACCATAAAAACGAATAACAACAAGAAGGCTATTCGGACGCGCGTGTTCGCTTTCGGATCTGAAGGCATTTCCATCGGCCTCCCATCGCGATACGCCCCTGAGGGGGACAGGACGGCGAGAATTATAGATTTGGTTCTGTCAAACGTCGACTGGGCTAGTCCAATCCACCCTACCGGTTATAGCGCTCGAATTGCTTCGCCGAGGCCGATTGCTCGGCTGGTTTGCCGAAAACGCTGCGACAACCCTCGCTTAGACTGGACCGTTGCTTGTGCATGCAGGCCGTAATACGCTCGACATTCGGAATTTCCGACGCACAGAGCCGAAAGACATCGCCGGTGCAAAGCCGGCGCTGATCGTCTTGTGTAAATGCGTGACTCGTTGCCGGCAGGATTGCCAGACAGAAAGCCAAACCCGACACGACCTTGATTCGAACCATAAGCAGATCAATTGGCATAGCCGCCCCCAGCTTGACCGACGTTGCGGTCGTCCGCCAGACGGTTGGCCGTCTTGGAATCAATTTGTTATCGTAGTGATGCGAATGCCGATGCATCAAGCTTTTTCACCACCATGCACCGAAAAATTCGCGTGTCGACCATCACAGGGCAATCAACAGTCAATGAAACCACACTTCGCCATTTTCCTTTCCCTGGCTCTGCTTCTTGGCGGCCGGGCCGCCGCCGAATCTTCGTCCGCCGCGATGATTTCCGATTTTCGTCTGAAGTACGGCGAAAGACGGGTCACCATGGACGCCACCCTGGTCCGGATCGCACTGCAACAGGCCAAGGCCATGGCCGCGAAAGATACGCTGGACCACGATGTGCTCGGCTCTTTCAGTTCGCGGATCGCGCCCGCGAAAGCCGGGCGGGCGGCGGAAAATATTGCGTACGGCTATGACGGTTTCGAAAAAACCCTCGATCAATGGATTGCCTCAACGGGACATCGAAAAAATCTCCTGCTCCCCAAGGCGTCTCGCGTCGGCGTCGCCAGCTCAAGAAGCGCCACCTCTCATCGCACCTATTGGGCCATGGAAATCGCCGGCGACTATGAGCCGCCGCCACCGGCGGCGGGCAAGAGATCGCCGCCCGCGACCAGAAGAAAAACGGCCGTTCAGTCTTGCCGGGCCAGAATCCTTGGTATCTGCTTCTGATCCGTCAGGGCAGAGGAAGTTCGACCGGGAACGAAAGGCATGAGCGAGCCATCAAGGTCCGACACGCCGCTGAAGGCGACATTCAAGGTCAAATTGAATGGCGAGACGGTTTCCATTGCGACCGTCGGCCAAGCCTATCGATTTATAACAAGGCTCAGCGCGGTTGAGTGGATGGAGTTCAGATCGCTGCACAACGACGCCGTAACGTCGCTTCGAAGTGCCGCTGAAAATGCCATGCTGACCGCGCAAGCAACCAACGCATTACGCGCGTTGTTTGCCCGCGCCAGCCTTCTATCGTGATTTTTCGGCCCTCATGAGCTTCATTCACCGCGATTGATGTACGGGCCGTACAGAAAATCCTGAAGCCATTCATAGGCTTTGACGATTGGTATCGTTATCAACAAAATCAAGATGAGCAGAAGTGCTGCTTCGAAGATCATGCGCCCCGACCTACTTTCTGTAGGACTATGAATTACGGACGCAACACCTACCGATCATCCCGTGCCGGGCTGACAGGCCCGGCGGGTCCATCATACTAGGCCATCAAGGCTGATTTACCTTCGCGTAGGAACCGAAAAAATTCTTTATCCCCGCAGAAAATTTAGTCCAACGGCACGACAGGGATGGATCGTCGCACCGCTGGGCTCTTGATCGAGCCAGCTGGCTGGCGGGTTTTGGGAGCGGAACATTACCGGGAGTGATCACCAGGGCCGCCCCGGGTGAGCTTACCGAGCCGGTTGAGGACCGATCGTTCAGAAGATCCGCCTCCTCCCTTTGCCTTTGCTTTTCTGCCAGGGCCGCAGTAACGGCATCTTGCCGTTGGGCATTCAGATACAGGACGTACTCTTCGTCAAAACTCTTCAGTTCCTTTGGCGTCGGATTCGGACCTGCGATATCGAAGCGACGGTCCTGCAGGAAATCGTAGTAGGTATATCCACCACCCGGCCTGCGCCGGCCGATGAACTGCTGGTCGCACCGGGCGATCAATGAGACGCGCTCATCATTTGATGATGCGGCCTTCCCCGCACGTTCAGAACATTCTTCGTAATCCTGCGGAGCGTGCGAAGGCCACCACTGCAAGCCAAGCCATGTCGAGACACCGACGGCGCAGCTGATCAATGCGATTGCGACGAACCTGGACCTGATCTTTGCTCTCACGTCACTCACTCATGCGAACGGTGCTTCGCTTGCGTATCTCAACCGATAGCCGGGCGATGTCATCCGTTTATTCAAATTCTCCCCCATTTTTAATGCAGGGAACCTGGTCTTTGCGCCAGCATCTGCCTCGCGCCACGCCGGCGCCGGCAGGATATCGTCAAGGCATCGCCGTTAACTACAATATCAGACGCGCCTCGGCAAAAGTCCGTTTGTTATTGTGCATAACATAAAATTAAGGTTGATAAATCCCATTGCACAACCGCCGCGAAGATGGGGTTTCTTCCCGGCTCACGACATTTTAAACGGGGGTTCGATTTTGATCCGAACAGTTTGGATCGCGGCGGTTTGCCTTGCAGGTCTTGGCGGAATGTTCGCAACAAGGGTGACCGCATCGATTTCCGAGGAAGCTGTCGCCGGTCCAACCACAGTCGACACCAGCCTCGTGCGGGATACGCTCTGCAAGGCTGATAAACTCAATGTCGGGTATCTTCATTATCCGGCAGAGAGCACTCCGGTAGAGAACGCTCCCGCTATTCCGACCGAACCGATCGCGGCAGAGATTGAACCGGCCAAGCCGCCGGCGGCCGCGAAAGCCGGGAGTTCAGGTGCGCCCGATCCCGGTGTGCGCCGGACCGTCGTGTTGCCTAAACCCCGGCCCAGGATCAGGCCCGCCAAGCATGCAAAAGACGTCGGCCTTGCCAGGGCGACGGTCGATCCGAACACTTGCCATCAGCAAGACGGCCTCGGCGGCATGCTGATTTCATTGAGCGGGTCACCTCGATGCGAGTTATGACGCTGGTTCGACCGATGATCGGAAGGCAGCTATTTCTTGTGCCTATCGAGCGATCTGTGACCGGCGGCAACCATTTTGTAATGTGCCCGACGATCAATCCGCACGGCATTGAGTTTCGCGCCGTGCTGCCGTCGGCCCGGCAAAGCGCATCGTGGGCGGCTTTCCGGTTTCGGCGCTTTTGAGAGATGCCGCTGCTGTTTCTCGAATAAGACCGGAAGTGATCGGCGTACAGTCAAACTGACGCGATTGGAGCCTTATGTGACATAGCTTACTTTTTTTCGGCATCACTTGGGGTATATCGCCGTCAACTTTAGTTATGTGCAGTGCGGAGATACCCCATGTCCCAGCCCTCGAAAATACTCGCGACGCTCTTGTTGGGAGCAGCGTCCGGGCTCGGCTTCTACTCAGTGAGCTCACCCGTCACGCGGCTCAGCACTTTTGCAACCCAATACTTTTTTCCGTCCTTTGCGGTGTCTGAGAAAGGCGGAAGTTCGGTCCATAAGACCGACCGTGGTGTCGCTTGGCGCGATGTAGCCGATGCGTTTGAGGACCGCTGGCCTCGACTTTCGCAGCTCTCACCAAGAGGCAGCAAGTCGGCCGACACGCGGCCGGTGCAAATGCAAATTACCAGCTCAAACGAAGACTGTCGCGGCTCGAAACCATACGGCGGTTGGCACGCGGCTGCGAGTTATAGCTAGCAAACCTAAACTGCCTTTGGCACGCCCAAAGCCGCCAAGTCGCTCGCATTGACTGAAATGCGGCGCGGCGGCTTTGGGCTCGTCTCGTGCGACTGGATTAGTGTGCTTTCCGTAGACGCCTCGCCTCGCTAGCAATGCAGGCGGGGCGCCGACGTACACGCGAGCTTCGTGCGGATCGCCCAGGTTCAAGCAGGCGGCAATGGATGTAATCCGAGCGGCTGTTGCAGTGGCGCAACATCACGTCCGGCCGAGCGCCAAAACTGGCGTTGTCCTTTTTCCTGCACATTTCTGCCGCTATCGGCGGACTAGATTGGGCATCGTTATGAGTGCCCGAGAATTTGTATCCGGTATTTCGGGGGACAGACATGAGATCGAACCGCGTTCGCCTGCCTGAAAACTTCCTGTTTCCGGACGGCGCGTTAAAACCGGACCTCGACGCGCTGAAGACAGCGAAGGCCAGACAGGACGTATCCCACCAAAAACTGGACAAGTGGATCGCGACGGCGATCGCTGAGCTCCGCGACGAAAAACGCGTCGCCTAGCGCGCGGCCCCATGACAGACTCCGGCGTAAAAAGCATTGATTCAATTCAACTGGTTTCTGTGATCGCGTTGCTTCAGGTGAGCGCCCGGCTCGGGTCGCCGGGTTTGGCGATAAACCTTACGACCTTGATTTCGCTGGCGCGGCGTCGGGCCTGCGCAATATCGTAGCTGTTCTGCATGCGCATCAGCGTATCCATGGAAACGCCGAACGCCTTCTCGATGCGAAGCGCCATTTCGGGCGACAATGCCGCACGCTCATTGAGCAGGGCCGACAGCGCGGGGCGGGTCACCCCCAAAGCCTTGGCGGCGTCCGTCACGGACAGATCCAGCGCCTCCACGATTTCGCTCCTCACGAACCCGCCGGGATGGGCCGGGTTCTTCATCCGAATGCCTGCTTTTGCGCTCATGCCAACCTCCTAATGGTAGTCCTCGTAGTCGAGATCGATAATTTCGACCTCGGTTTGATCGATGCGGAACGTCAGTCTCCAGTTTTTGGTGACGAACAGGCTCCACGTTCCTTTGCGGTCGCCGGTCAGCTGATGTGCTTTCCAGCTCGGGACGGTCCGGAGTTCATCCTGCTTCTCCATGTCCTGGAGGAAGGAGATCAAGCGGCGCAGCTTGTCCGCGACCGCGGCCTGAATCCGCTGGCGTCGTCATTTTCGATGAGGCGGCGCAATCCCTTATGGACGACGTTCCTGATCCTCATGGGCCAAGAATAGCCGACAGTCTGTTATGTGTAAAGCTACAGTTTACGAAAACGAGAGCGGGTGGCCGGTATGAGCGATATGCGGGGGATTTAAAGAACTTCCCGGATGTCGCTTCGCTGATCCGAGCCACGCTTCGTGTTACCGAGTATCACCCCCCGCATCCAGCGCGGCCAGCACCCGCGGCGGTGACATCGGCAAACTGTAAAAACGTTTTCCCAGCGCATTGTGGATAGCGTTGGCGACCGCGGCCATGACAGGCACGAGCGGCACTTCGCCGACCCCCTTCACGCCCTGCGGATGTTTCGGGTTCGGCACTTCGACCAGCACCGTGTCGATCATCGGCAGGTCCGAGCAGACCGGCATGCGATAGTCGAGGAAGCCGGGGTTATCGACCTTGCCATCCCTGTTGTAGATGTATTCCTCGTTCAGCGCCCAGCCGATCCCCTGCGCGACGCCGCCCTGCAACTGGCCCTCGACATAGCCCGGATGCACGGCGCGGCCGACGTCCTGCACCGCGGTGTAACGGATCACGCGCGCGATCCCGAGCTCAGGGTCGACCTCGACGTCGCAGATGTGCGTACCAAAACCGCCCTCGGCACCTTCGGTGTTGAGCTGCACGCCGGCGCCGATCGGCCCGCCCATCTGCGGGGCCTTGGCCGCCAGTTCGGCCAGCGTCAGCGGTTCGAACTGGCCGGCGTTGGGGCTGGCCGGGTGCGCCGCGCCGTTTTCCCATTTGACCGCCTCGGGATCGATCTCCCAGATCTTTGCGGCGCGCTCGCGCAAGGTGGCGATGACCTTGTCGGCCGATTGCGTTACCACCATCGCGGACGCGAACAGCACGCGGCTGCCGCCGGTCAGGTTCGAGAACCCGACGGTCGCGGTGTCGCCGATCAAGACCGACACCCGCCGGTAGTCGATGCCGAGCAGCTCGGCGCAGATGTTGGCTATCGCGGCGCGCGAGCCGCCGATATCCGGATGGCCGGTCGTGACGACGACGTTGCCGTCCTCGGTGACGTTGACCTGGGCGCTGGATTCACCGCCGGCGTTGAACCAGAAGCCGGAAGCCACGCCCCTGCCCTGTAGTTTTCCTTGTAGTTTGCCGAGCGGCGCGGTGTAGTGCGGATGCGCAATCGCGGCCTCCAGCGTCTCGACGTAGCCGATGCGCGGAAACACCGGGCCAAACGCGGCCTTGGTGCCCTGCCTGGCGGCATTCTTCAACCGCAGTTCCAGCGGATCCATCTTCAGCGCCTCGGCGAGCTCATCGAGCACGCACTCCACCGCATGGGCGCCGATCGGCGCGCCGGGCGCGCGATAGGCGGCGACCTTGGAGCGGTTGGAGAGGACGTCGTAGCCCACCGACAGAACGTGCGGGATATCGTAGGGCGAAAAGCTGCAGCCGACGGCGCCGCGGATCGGCGAGCCCGGCAGCGCGCCGGCCTGCAGATAGAACGTGCCCTGCGCGGCGACGATCGTACCGTCTTTTTTCGCGCCGATCTTGACCGTGCTCTTGGAGCCGGAGGTCGGCCCGGTCGCCCGCATCACCTCTTCGCGGGTCATCACCATCTTGACCGGCCGGCCGGATTTCTTGGCGAGCAGGGTCGCGAGCGGCTCG
>Ga0137412_10005063_pt1 | contig 10534 bp, 9 predicted proteins | sample CZODoug2_1_16fun_FD_122160 | JGI IMG/M metagenome (GOLD analysis project Ga0137412, IMG submission 122160) | Vadose zone soil fungal communities from Angelo Coast Range Reserve, California, USA - CZODoug2_1_16fungal (Hybrid Assembly) | ecosystem: Environmental > Terrestrial > Soil > Vadose zone... | reverse complement strand
GTGGTTGGCGCCGTTGTTGGCGCCGATGGTGCCGCCCTGACCGCCCAAGCCGCCTGTCCCACCAGTGCCGCCGGATCGCCGAGGACGTCAGCAACCTCCACGAGCGACCGCATTATTGTTGCCGTCGTCAATTGCGAAAATGCAGCGGATGGCTCACGCTCGAACGTCGATCTCGGCTAATGGTTAGAGCAGGCGCCAGTCGATCGGGTCGGCGCCCACCTTCTCCAGCAGCTCGTTGGCGCGGCTGAACCTGCCGCCGGTCAGTAACCCATATGCGGCGGCGCCGGGGCGTTCGTTGTGGTGGATGTGGTCGGTGTCGTCGTCATCGTCGAATTCCAGAATGACGGTCCTGCCTGGCTCGGTATGGCAACGACGATTGTCCCTGCGGCAAAAACGGTGACAAAGCCGGCGGCGAGTAGATAGCGCATGTGAATCGTGTCCCCTAACGGCGCGCAGTCACGCACCCACTGTGGTTACGGCCTACAACGGCGCTACGTTCACATTCCCCGCCACGATTCACCGAGAAACAGCTAGGATCCGCCACGAAGAATGGAAAACCGCGTCCGCCATTTTGAACAGAACCCTGGAAATTCGCTGGTAGCGAGATTGCTGTCCGCCGACCAGTTCCGGAACCTACAAGGAAGGAATGTAGGTTTTGCTGTCGCGAAGCGGAGATGGCGGATCCCACGCTGCGGTCAAGACCGGACACCAGGGGCGCACGGACACGGCCGTCACGGCGGAAAGAGGTCCTCGACATGAAGGCAGGCCCGGTCGTGGGAGTTTGAAAGCTGGGCACAGCCCAATCGCCGGGTCGTCGACCTCGATCGTCATCCCCTCACCGCGGATCAGGTGTCCATCGATGAGCGATTCCCCACGGCCATCAGACAAACCATTGGCGGGTTGTTGACGTGTATGTGATTGTGGCCGTTCAGATTCCGGCGCCCACGTTCATCTCGGGAGCTGCTCGCGTCGGCGGGTGAGGTACGCGCGTTCGGCGGGGTTGTCGGTGATGCTGATCGCGGCGGTGTACGCATCGCGGGCTTGGGCGGTGCGGCCGAGCCGACGCAGCAGGTCGGCGCGCGTGGCGTGCCAGGGGTGGTAACTCGACAAGCCCAGCCGATCGACCACGGCCAGCGCCACCGCGGGACCGTCGAGTTCAGCGACCGCCACGGCCCGGTTGAGTGCCACGACCGGCGACGTGTCGATCGCGGCGAGCTGACCGTATAGCGTCGCGATTTGCGACCAGTCGGTCTCTGACCAGGCCGAGGCGTCGGTGTGCACTGCGTTGATCGCGGCCAAAATCTGGAAGCGGCCGGGCCGGTTGCGCGCCAGGCAGTCCCGCACCAGTACATGGCCCTCGGCAATGCGCTCGCGGTCCCAGCCGTCGCGGTCCTGCTCGGGCAGCGGGACGAGCTCACCGCATACCAGCCGCGCAGCGCGGCGGGCATCGATCAGCAGCATCAACGCCAGCAGCCCGGTCACTTCGGGTTCGGCGGGCAGCAGGCCGTGCAGCACCCGGGCGAGCCGGATCGCCTCTTCGGTGAGCTCACCCCGGATCGGCTCTCCACCTCCGGTGGCGAGGTAGCCCTCATTGAACACGAGGTAGAGCACGGCGAGCACCGCGGCGAGGCGTTCGTTCAGGTCCGCCAACCCGGGCACCCGATAGGGGATGTGGGCGCCCTTGATCTTGGCTTTGGCGCGAGTAACCCGCTGCGCCATCGTGGTCTCGGGAACCAGGAACGCCGCCGCGATCTCGACGATGGTCAGGCCGCCGACCAGTCGTAGGGTTAGCGCCACCCGCGCTTCGGGCGCCAGAGCCGGGTGACAGCAGGTGAAGATGAGCCGCAGTCGGTCGTCCTCGACGATGCCGGTCGGCTCGTGCGGTGTGTCATCAGAGATCATCTGGGCCGCCTGGTGTTTGGCGTCGCGGTGCCGCTCGCGCCGGATCGTGTCGATGGCCTTGCGGCTGGCGGTGGTGGTCAGCCACCCGCCCGGGTTGGCCGGCGTGCCCTCGACCGGCCACCTGTCCAGGGCGACTAGGAGCGCCTCGCTGGCCGCGTCCTCGGCGACATCGATGTCACCGAAACGACCCACCAGCGAGGCGACGACCCGTCCGTACTCCGCACGAAAGATCCGTTCGATCGCCTCCGCAGTCGACGTCATACTCCCTGGAAGGGCCGGACTTCGACCCTTTCGGCGCACGCCTTGGAGCCTTCCTTGGCCCACGCGAGGGCGGCATCGAGGTCGGCGGCCTCGATGACCCAGAAGCCGCCCAGGTACTCCTTGGATTCGGCGAACGGGCCATCAGTGATCACCGGCGTATCACCGGTGTTGTCGACGGTGGTCGCCTGTTCGATGGGCATCAGCCCGCCAGCGAACACCCACACCCCCTCGGCTTGCAGTGTCGCGTTGAACCGGTCAACAGCCCCAAACACAGACGACATCTCCTCAGCCGAGGGCGCCTCGTCATGAGCGGTGCCGTCGTGGTGGACCGACAACAGGTACTGGGTCATCTCGATTTCTCCTCTTGTACGGGGGCGGCCCGTCTGGCTACCCCTCACCCTCTCTACGAACGCACCCTCATCGATACGACAGCGCCGTTGGAATCTTCTCCAGATTCTGACAGCGCCCGCGGCCAAACGTCGACGAGCAGCATCTGGCGTCGGTTCATCAGGCCACCACCGCTCGACGGCGAGCGTCTGGTGGCTATGTGTCTCGGGCGGGCTGGTAGGTGAGGAAGGCTAGGCCGTCACCGACGGTGCTGGTGTCGACGAGGCGCAGGTGTCTCTTGCGCATGGTCTCGCCGAAGAGGCGCTCGCCAGCACCGAGCACGAACGGGTAGATCATCAGCCGCAGCTCGTCGACGAGGTCGTGCTCCATCAACGTGTGCACGAGCTGGAAGCTGGCATAGACGACGATGTCCCCGTTAACCTTTCGGCTCAGCGTTGAGACCGCATCTACTACGTCGCCTGTGAGGACCGTCGAGTTGTTCCAGTCGGGATCTTGAAGGGTCGCGGACACGACGTACTTGGGCAGGCTGTTCAACCGGTCCGCCCACGGGCCACTGCGGGATGGCCACCGCGCGGCGAAGAACTCGTAGGTCCGCCGACCCAGCAGCAGGGCGTCCGCGCCCAGCGCCTCGTCGAGCTCGACCTTGGCCCACTCCTCGCGATCCTTGTTCTCGACTTGGCCGAACCAGCCGCCGATCTCGAAGCCTTCGTCACCGGTCGGGTCCTGGACGACTCCGTCGAGCGTGACGTTCTCGCTGATGATGATCTTTCCCATCCTTTGCCCTCCTTGGTTGGCGTTGTCGGCTACCACTAATGGAGACACCGCAAAGTCAAGAAAGTGGCGGCCCGCCAAGCGCCCCGTTTGCCGTTCGGCCGGTGTCTATTCGTATTGGAAGTGCCACGAGGCGCGGGAAGAAGGTGACGCGAGGGTGGTAGCCGGCGACCTGATATCCCGGGCGCAGGCCGGGGACGGCGAGGCGTTCCGAGAGCTGACCGAGCCGTACCGCCGGGAGCTGCAGGTGCATTGCTACCGGATGCTCGGATCCTTGCAGGACGCTGAAGACGCCTTGCAAGACACGCTGCTGTCTGCCTGGCAAGGCGTCGGAAGGTTCGAGGGGCGCGCCTCGCTGCGCACCTGGCTCTACCGGATCGCCACCAACCGGTGCCTCAACGTTCGTCGCTCGGCGAGCAGACGCCCGGCTCAGGAGTGGGACGTGCCCAATGTTGAACCGCCCGAACCGACGCGGCTCGGCGAAGTCGTCTGGCTCGAGCCATTTCCCGACGCCCTCCTCGACGGTGCCATCGACGCGCCGCTCGGCCCGGAAGCCCGCTACGAGCAGACCGAAGCCATCTCCCTGGCTTTCATTACCGCCCTTCAGGTGCTGCCACCTCGCCAGATCGCCGTGCTCATCCTGCGCGACGTTCTCGGATTCCACGCCAACGAGGTGGCCGACATGCTGGACTCGACCGTCGAATCAGTCAAAAGTGCGCTCAAACGGGCGCGCGCCAGCCTGCAGCGCCGCCGGCTCACGATCGACGACTGTCAACCGCCACCGGCCCGCGACTCACCCTCCGAGGATGCGATCGTGGCGAAGTTCGTCCGCGCGTGGGAGTCGGCCGATCTTGACGCGCTGGTGGCCCTTCTGACCGACGACGTCTTCATGTCGATGCCGCCGATGCCCTTCGAATACCAGGGCCGAGATGTCGTGGCCCGCTTCTGCGCGAGTCTGTTCCGTGCGGGTCGCAGGTTCGACCTCGTGCCGACGCGTGCCAACGGTCAGCCGGCGTTCGGCGCCTACCTGCGCACCCCCGTCGGCATCAGCCACGGGGTCGGCCTCTATGTTCTCGGCCTCACCGGCGACAGGATCTGCGCCATGACCCGCTTTGACAAGAGCGTGCTGCCATGGTTCGGGCTACCGAGATCGCGGCCAAGCGCATAGCTCGAGCACGACAACAAGAACACGCGAAAGTGCGACTGGCGCACACCGTGAGCGCGGAGTCGACCGGCAGTGCGGGCAGCACTTCACCGCTTGGGGGTCGCCGCCGATACCGCGCCGCTGACGGAAAACGCACCTCGGACCAGGCGTTCGACGGATTCCCAGCGGATGCACAGCCTCATCACCAGCGAACTCACAGCGAACTGTGCTTAAAGTCTTGCGCGGTCAATTGTATGTAGTATACCGTCAGCTGTGACACGGACCACTCTTCGTATCAGTCAGAGGAGCCGGTCACATCTGCTTTCCGAACCCCGACGTAGACGCGTCGGGGACCGCAAACCAGACGTCGAATGAGTAAGGGGAATGCCGTGGCAAAGGCGCTCGAAGGGGTGCGTGTCCTGGACATGACACATGTCCAATCAGGACCGTCGTGCACACAGATCCTGGCGTGGTTGGGCGCCGACGTGGTCAAGCTGGAGGCACCCGGCGGCGATATCACCCGCAAGCAACTGCGGGACATCCCCGGGGTCGATAGCCTCTACTTCACGATGCTCAACTGCAACAAGCGGAGCATCACGCTCAACATGAAGTCAGCGGAGGGCAAGCGGATCTTCACCGATCTGCTGCCCCGGTTCGACATCCTCGCCGAGAACTTCGCCCCTGGCGCGATCGAGCGCATGGGCTTCGGGTGGGACACGCTGCAGGAGATCAATCCGCGGCTCATCTTCGCCTCCATCAAGGGTTTCGGCGACGGCCCCTATACCCATTACAAGGCCTACGAGGTGGTCGCCCAGGCCATGGGCGGATCGATGAGCACCACCGGGTTCGAAGACGGTCCTCCGATGGCCACCGGCGCGCAGATCGGCGACTCGGGCACCGGCGTCCACGCCGTGGCAGGCATCCTCGCCGCGCTCTATCAGCGGGAGCACACCGGCCGCGGGCAGCGCGTGACCGTCGCCATGCAGCACGCGGTGCTGAACATGTGCCGGGTCAAGCTGCGCGATCAGCAGCGGCTGCAGAACGGGCCACTGGCCGAGTACCCCAACGACGAGTTCGGCGACACCGTGCCGCGCTCGGGCAACGCCTCCGGCGGAGGACAGCCGGGCTGGGCCGTGAAGTGCGCCCCCGGCGGACCCAACGACTACGTCTACATCGTCATCCAGCCCGTGTGCTGGGCGCCGATCGCGAACCTGATCGGCCGTCCCGAGCTGGCGACCGACCCCGAGTGGAGCACGCCAGAAGCGCGACTGGACAAGCTGGACAAGATGTTCCAGCTGATCGAGGAATGGACGATGGGCATCGGCAAGTGGAAGGTGCTCGCGACGCTCACCGAGCATCACATCCCGTGCGGCCCGATCCTGTCCACGAAGGAAATCATCGAGGACGAGTCGCTGGCGGCCAACGAGATGGTGGTCCGCGTCGACCACCCCGAGCGCGGCGAGTTCAGCACGGTCGGCTGCCCGATCAAGCTGTCCGACTCCCCGGTCGACGTGCACCGCCCCCCGCTACTTGGCGAGCACAACAACGATATCTACGGCCAGGAACTCGGTCTCGGCGACCAGTTGGCCACCCTGAAGGCGAAGGGCGTCCTGTAGATGCGCACATCGCCAATGAACTTCACCGAACGCACCTCGCACGTCGTCGAGGATGTTCGGTCAGGAGGAGACGCCCGGTCGCGGCGCTCGGTTCGGAAATCAATTGGGCCAGGACCGCGGGTATTGCGGTAGCAAAACCTGGCGAAATTCCTGCCCGGTCGGCGACGATGTCCCCAACCGGTTGCAGGGGAACCGGAAGGAGCCGTAGCACAATGATTTCAACAGCGTCGCCAAGCTATAGAGAAGTAGTGGACAAGAACGGCAGGGTGTACCGGATCGGCGAGACCGACCGCGACATCCTTGGACGTTCACGGGCATGGATGGTGTGGCTGCCGTGGATTGCCATGATGGCCATCAGCTCGTCCGAATACGCGTTCACCTCCGCCGAGGACACCCTCGTCGAAGCGCACGGCTGGGGCCACGGCCACATCTTCTGGTTGCTCGGCGTATGGGTGTTCTTCCAGGCCGCAGTGGCATTCCCGGCAGGCCGGCTGCGGGAGAGCGGCAAGTTGTCGGCCAAGGCGGCGATGATGCTCGGGTCCGGAGGGGCGCTGCTGGGCTACATATCGCTGGCGTTTGCTCCGAACGTCTTCTTCGCGTACCTGGGCTTCGGCTTCTTCGGTGGAACCGCTGCCGGTTTCGTCTACGCCACCTGCGTCAACATGGTGGGCAAGTGGTACCCGGAACGGAAGGGCGGCAAGACCGGTTTCGTCAACGGCGGGTTCGCCTACGGTTCGGTGCCCTTCATCTTCCTGTTCACCTCGTACCTGTCTGTCAGCAACTACGAGGGAATCCTGTTCGCGGTCGGCGTCTTCCTTGCGGCATTGGTGGCCATCAGCGGGTTCTTCTTCAAGGACCCGCCGAAGAACTGGTGGCCCGCGCACGTCGACCCACTGGTGGCCAGTGAAGACCCGCGAATCCGGCGGGCCCTGCTGAAGAATCCGCCCGCGGTGAAGCAGTACACGCCGATGGAGGCCATCAAGACCGGCATCCTTCCGCTGATGTGGTTCGTCCTGCTCTGCACCGCAGGCATCAACATCTTCGGCATCGCGATGCAGGTGCCCTTCGGCAAGGAGATGGGCTTCGCCGGTGGCATCGTGGCGCTGGCGATGAGCCTCAAGGCCATCATCAACGGCACCGGACGCGGCGTGATCGGCTGGATCTCCGACCTGTTCGGGCGGCGGAACACACTGATCATCGTCTGCGCGGTACTGGGAGTGTCCCAGTACGCGGTGTACCTGTCCGGCTCCATCGGCAGCATGCCGCTGTTCCTTCTGGCGTCGATGGTCTCGGGCTTCGGTGGCGGCGCGATCTTCCCGCTGTTCGCGGCGATGACCGCCGACTACTTCGGTGAGAACAACAACGCGACCAACTACGGCCTGGTCTACAGCTCGAAGGTGATCTCGGGCCTGGTCGGCGCCGGTATGGGTTCGGTCGTGGTGGACAACTGGGGTTACGGCACGGCGTTCGTGATCGCCGGTACGGTCGGCGTCGTCTGCGCCTTCATCACGATCCTCCTCAAGCAACCCAAGCTGCCCGCCGAGCAGCAACGGACGCCGACGAAGGACGACACGCAGGCCGCGCTGGTGCTCGACTAGCGTCCGCCTCGCAGTCAGCGCCCCGGGTGTGGGCCACGTCCTGCCAAGGACTTGCTCGCACCTGGGGCGTTCCCAGTTTTGGATGTCGCACCAATGGGAAATCGTGACATGGCAAGACAGTTCATTGCATACGAAAACCTGTACCCTAAGAACCGTCCTCTAGGCGAAGGAGCACGCCATGTCACTTCCCCTCCAGAGCCGGCGCCCGCCTGGCCAGGCGTCGGGTAACGGGCTTTCCGACGCGGCCGCTCGCCGGGTGCAGCGCCCGGCTCCGTTGCGTGAGGCCGTCTACGACGCCATCGTGGAACTGATCGTGAACGAGACCCTCAAGCAGGGTCAGCATCTCGTCGAGAACGAACTGGCCGAGTATCTGGGCGTCAGCCGTCAGCCGGTGCGTGAAGCGTTGCAGCGCTTGCAGACCGACGGTTGGGTGGACCTGCGTCCCGCACAGGGCGCCTTCGTGCACAGCCCCACCGAAGAGGAGGCCGACCAGCTTCTCGGCGTCCGCTCGGTCCTGGAGACCTACTCCGCCAGGCTCGCCGCCACCCACGCCACGCCAGAGGACGTCAACCGGCTGTGGGAACTGCAGCAGGACGGGCTGAACGCGTTGTCGGACAACGACGTCGAGGGTTTGGTGGCGGCCAACGCGGCCCTGCACGCGAGCATCAGAGCGCTCGGGGGCAACGCCGTACTCGCCGAGCACATCGGGCTCGTCGAACGCCGGTGGCGTTGGTACTACCACCTGATCGCGCAACCGCGCGGCCATGACGCCTGGGCGGAGCACGCCGACCTGATCAAGGCCATCGCGGCCGGGGACGCCGACCGGGCCAGCGAGGTCATGAACCTTCACACGGAGCGGACCCGGCAGCTCTACCACGACCAGCGGGCTGCCAAGTCCTGAGCGGCATTACACGAGTGCGGGACTGCTCGGCTCCGCCGAGGTGATCCGCTCGTCTCCGGAGTAGACGTTCATCGACGATCCGCGCAGGAAACCGATCAACGTCAACCCCATCTCCCTTGCCAGATCCACGGCGAGTGATGACGGCGCCGATACCGCGGCCAGCGCGGGGATCCCGGCCATCACGGCCTTCTGCACCAGCTCGAAGGATGCCCGGCCACTGACCATCAGCGTGGTGCCGCGCAACGGCAGACGGCCTGCGCCGAACGCCCAGCCGATGACCTTGTCCACCGCGTTGTGCCTGCCGATGTCCTCGCGCACGCACAGTGGGTCGCCGTTCGCGTCGAACAGTGCGGCCCCGTGCAGTCCGCCCGTCCTGTCGAAGACGCGCTGCGCCGTCCTGAGTTTCTCCGGCATGGTCGCGATCGTCTCGGGGGTCAGGCGCAAGGGATCCCGATCGACGTGCCACTTGCTGGTGGTGCGCACGGCCTCGAGGCTGGCCTTGCCGCACAAGCCGCACGACGACGTCGTGTAGAAGTTGCGCTCCACCGACGGATCGGGGAGGGGAACGCCGTCGGCGAGGAGCACGTCGAGCACGTTGTAGGTATTGCCGCCGTCGGCGGTCGCACCCGCGCAGTACCGGATTGCGGCGATGTCCGACTCGGCCGCCACCACGCCCTCGCTGACCAGAAAGCCCCGGGCCAGGTCGAAGTCGTCGCCAGGGGTCCGCATCGTCACCGACAGCGGTCGGCCGGCCACCCGGATCTCCAGGGGTTCCTCCGCGGCAAGGGTGTCCGGGCGGGCGGTCGTCACTCCGTCGGCCACGCGCAGAACCCGGTATCTGCTGGTCACGCGTCCCATGGGACTCCTAATTGGCTTTGGTGTACTTGGCTTTGGTGGGTTTCGGGGTCAACTGAGTTCACGAAGCTCACCCGTCGTCTCGTCGAAGAAGTATCCGCGAATGTCGTTGGTACGGTGCAGAACCGGGGCGTCACGCAGGCGTGCCACGCCCCGGCGTGCCTCTGCCGCCACGTCGCGGGTGGCATCGCGAACCCCGCACGCGGCGTGCGTGATGAGCATGACGTCGGTGCTCTCGAGCAGGCGTTGACTGATGGCGAGTGAGCGGATCACGTCGTCGGTCACGACGCCGCCCGCATTGCGAAGGACGTGCGCGTCGCATTCGTTGAGGCCGAGCAACGCGTGGACGTTGAACAGGGCGTCCATGCACGTCACCACGGCCACGCCGGGCTGGACCTGGGCCTCGTAGCGGCAGGCATTGGCCAGCAGCACGTTTGTTCTCGCGCAGAACGCGTCCCTGACATCTGGATGCATTTGCTGACGTCTCCTCTTGCCAGTCGGTCGGCGAAAGCTCTTCGCAAAAAACTCGTCGCGAACCCTCGACAAGACTTGTTACGTAGGCCACACTATGAAACAGACTATTGCCTACCTCATACCGTATGCAATGTTGTGACGGAGTTCTCCTCCACGGGTCCGTGGGGTCTCGCCGCCGAGTCGATCGCGTCGGAATGCGCAATCCCGCCAGAAGATCAAGGGAGTCGAGGCCATGGAACACGTCGCGGCAGGTGGACGACGGGCACGCCAAACGGCCGGCCGGGCACCGCCCGGTCTTCGGCAGCCGACGTAACCCAAAACTCCCACCAATGCTAGAAAGAAAGGCGACGATGTCTACACCAATGACAAGTCGTGAAGTAACCGACGCGAACGGTCGTGTGTACCGGGTCGGTGAGACCGACCGCGAACTCCTCGGCAGATCCAGGGCCTGGATGGTCTGGCTGCCATGGGCCGCCATGATGGCGATCAGTGTCTACGAGTACGGCTACGGCGCCGCCGCGAAGTCCCTGCGCGACGCGCACCACTGGACCATGTCCGAGACGTTCTGGCTGCTTTCCATCTGGGCCTTCTTCCAAGCGCTCATCGCGTTTCCCGCAGGAAAGCTCCGGGAGAAGGACGTCGTGTCGGCCAGGACCGCCATGTT
>Ga0137412_10005061_pt1 | contig 10537 bp, 8 predicted proteins | sample CZODoug2_1_16fun_FD_122160 | JGI IMG/M metagenome (GOLD analysis project Ga0137412, IMG submission 122160) | Vadose zone soil fungal communities from Angelo Coast Range Reserve, California, USA - CZODoug2_1_16fungal (Hybrid Assembly) | ecosystem: Environmental > Terrestrial > Soil > Vadose zone... | reverse complement strand
ATCCGTGAGGGTGGTCGTACCGTCGGCGCCGGCCGCGTGACGAAAATCAACAAGTAGGCTCCGCCTGCGAATGGGAGCGGCGCTCACCCCGAGGGGTGGGCGCCGCTTTCGTTTCCTGGTGCGTCGGGCGCTTGATGATCATTTGAAGCGTGATCATTTGAAGCATCATCACTTGAAGCCGACGATCATTGACTCTGGCCCGGCAAGGTGCTGGACATAGGTATCGCGAAAACCCGTATCCGACATCCAACCTCGGCAGTCTGCGCCGGTGTAGTCGAAGCCGCCAGGGCTCAAGACCAGCATGTTCAGGCTCATCAAGAGCCCATCGACGTTGACCCTGCGCTCATCGTCGATCAACATCTCGTAGACGATCACGGCGCCACCATCGGGCAGCGCGTCGTAAACCCGTTGCAGCAGAGCATGTTTGGCGTCAATGCTCCAGTCGTGCAGAACGTGCCCCATGACGTAGACCTCGGCTGGTGGAAGCGGGTCGGCAAAGAAGTCACCACTACAAAAGGACACTCGGGAGCCGAGTTCATTGGCAGCGACGAATTCTTCGAATATCGGCCGTACCTGAGGCAGATCGAAACCCACTCCGCGTAAGTGAGGATGCCGCAGGGCCAATTGCACCGGCACCATGCCTTGGGCGGTCCCGAGGTCGCAAAACCGCCCGTGCCTCTCCCATGGGAACGCATTGGCGAGCGCCACCGCCGGTGCAGCGCTGAATACGCTCATGGCAGACAGGAGAGCGGTCAGGACGCCAGGATCGGCGTAGGCCTCTTCGAAAACGTCCTCTTCATTGTCGTGGCCGGCGTGGCTTCGACCCGTGCGCAGCGATTCGGTGAGCGAAGCCCAGGCGCGGTACATGGACGTGTTGTGAAACTCCAGCATTCCGCCCACGTAGCTGGCCTTGCTCGAGTCCAGGTACAAGGCGGTCTCCGCGGTGTTCCGATAGGCACCGTCGTGGCGGTCGAGCAAGCCGAGCGCAACCAATGCGTCGAAGAAATCTCTTGATCCGCGTTCATGCAGACCAGTGCGCTCGCGTAACTCATTGCAAGACAATGGCCCGTTGGCAAGGGCCGTGAATGCGCCAACCTCGACTGCGCTCAGCAGCACCCTCGAGGTCCAATACGCGTTGGCCATTTCCATCAGGCGATCTGGAGATTGACCGGTGGTCGGCTGGGACATGTCGGAACTCCTCTTGCGTGCTTTCCGGGACGAGTCGACTATCCGATGTCGTCGGCGACAGACCATCAGCCACTACGCGTAGATTCGCGCGGTTGGAGGGTCGTACATCGGCCGCACGCTGGCTAGCATGAGCGAACTGATCCGCGCCCCGCGACCTTCCACACGACTCCCCCCGCTACGCACGACGAAGGGCGTTGTGGCGAACAATCTGCCTGCACAGCTGACGAGTTTCGTTGGCCGCGTCGCCGAGATGGGCGAGATACGGCGGATCCTGACCGACAACCGGCTGGTGACCCTGACCGGCGCAGGCGGCGCCGGCAAGACCCGTCTCGCGTTAGAGGTCGGCACTACGCTTCTCACCGAGTTCGGCGATGGCGTCTGGTACGTCGATCTCGGGCCGATCACCGCTCCTGACGTCGTGCCGGTGACGGCAGCTCGCACGCTCGGACTTCCGGACCAACAGGGCCGCACCACGACCGACACACTCACCCGATCCATCGCCGAGCGTCACATGGTGATCGTGCTGGACAACTGTGAGCACCTGCTCGATGCGACCGCCGCGCTGATCGTCACCCTCTTGGGTGCCTGTCCGTCGTTGGTCGTTCTGGCCACCAGCCGCGAGCCCATCGGAGTGACCGGTGAGGTGACCTGGCGGGTGCCATCGCTGTCGCTGGCCGACGAAGCGATCGAGCTATTCACGGACCGCGCCCGACGGGCACGACCCGACTTCACCATCACCGACGACAACTCCGCCGCGGCAATGGAGATCTGCCGCCGCCTCGACGGCATACCGCTGGCGATCGAGCTTGCCGCGGCGCGGGTGCGCGCCTTGTCCCTCACCGAGATCGTCGACAGCCTGCATGACCGGTTCCGCCTGCTGACCGGTGGCGCACGGACCGCGGTACGCCGCCAACAGACCCTGCGCGCCTCGGTCGATTGGTCGCATGCGTTGTTGACCGAGCCCGAACGCATCGTGCTGCGCCGACTGGCCGTGTTCGTGGGCGGCGCCGACCTCGCTGCCGCCCAAGTGGTGTGCGGCGATGGTGCGGTGCCGCCCTACCAGGTGCTGGATCAGCTCGTGCTGCTGGTGGACAAGTCGTTGGTCGTGGCCGAAACCACCGGTGGCCAAACGCGATTCCGGATGCTTGAGACGGTCCGCCAGTATGCGCAAGAAAGGCTCGGCGAGTCCGGCGAGGCCGGCGTCCTTCGCACTCGTCACCGCGATTACTACACGGCGATGGCCGCACTGCTCGATACCCCGGCGACGACGGGATATGAGCGGCTCATCGACCAGGCGGAAACCGAGATCGTCAATCTGCGCGCTGCGTTTGGGTGGAGTCACGAGTCTTCTGATCTCGACCTGGCGTCGGCGCTGGCGTCGTCGCTGCAGCCGCTGTGGATCGCGCGGGGCCGCATCCGGGAGGGGCTGGCGTGGTTCGACGCCGTTCTCGCCGTCGACAACACCGATCACCTCGAGATGGCACCAGTGGTGCGCGCGCGGGCGCTCGCCGACAAGGCCGTGCTCGCCGGTTCGGTGCTTGCCGTCGACTGCGTGGATCAGGCCGAACACGCCCTGGCGATCGCGCGTGAACTCGACGACCCCGCCCTCCTGGTGCGGGCGCTCACCGCCTGCGGCTGCATCTACGGCTTCAACGCGGCAATAGCCGGACCGTTCCTCGCCGAGGCGATCGGCCTCGTCCGGGCGCTTGGCGACGGGTGGAGGCTGAGCCAGATCCTCAGCTGGCAGGCGGTCGGGGCGGTCATGGCGGGTGATCCGGTCGCTGCGCGCGAGGCCGCCGAAGAAGGACGGGACGTCGCCGATGCGATCGGCAACCGGTCCGACTCGCGTCGAAGTCGTTGGTGCATTGGTGTGGCACGCACGTTTCAGGGAGATCTGGTCGGCGCCGTCGCACAGTTGCGCGAACTGAGTGCCGAGGCCGAGGCAGCTCATGACGTTCTCTCGCGAGGGGCGGGCCTACTCAATCAGGGCACGGCGCTGGCGTACCAGGGTGACACGGGCGCGGCCCGGGCCGCGGCCCGGGCCGCCATCGCCGATGCCGCGGAGCTTGGTGGGTTCATGGAGGGCTATGCCCATGCCGCCTTGGCCGTCGCGGAGCTGGCCGCGGGCGATGTCTCCGCCGCGGCGGCCGCGAGTGACACGGCCCGACAGCAGATGGGCGGCCTGCCCGGACTTGGGACGGCGAATGTCGGCACGATGGCCGAGATTGCACTGGCGCGTGGCGATCTTGCTGCGGCCCGCCGCTGTGCCGACGATGCCGTCCAGACGACGTCGGGCTGGTACTTGGCATCGGCGCTGGCGACGCGGGCTCGCGTTGCGATGGCAGAGGGTGCGCCGGAGCGGGCCGAGCGTGACGCCCACGAGGCGCTCGCCTGCGCAGCCGGCACGGGCTCGCACCAGCCCTTCCCGGACATCCTGGAGTGTCTCGCCGGTCTGGCCGGCGCCGCTGAGAGTGACCAAGAAGCCGCCCGGCTATACGGCGCAGCGGATGCGATCCGGCGAGGCAGTGGGGCGGTTCGCTTCAAGATCTACGACGCCGGTTTCGACGCCTCGGTGGCAGCGCTGCGTGACGCGATGGGTGGCGAGAATTTGGAGCGTGCGTGGGCCGAAGGTGCCGCCCTGTCGATCGACGACGCGATCGCCTACGCCCGACGGGGTCGCGGTGAGCGCAAACGTCCGTCGATCGGTTGGGCATCGCTGACCCCGACCGAGCGCGACGTCGTCCGACTGCTGAGCGAAGGACTCACGAACAAGGGAATTGCCACCCGGCTCTTCGTGTCGCCAAGGACGGTACAAACCCACCTCACCCACGTGTACACCAAACTCGGCCTCACCTCGCGTGTCCAACTCGTTCAAGAAGCGGCCCGCCACCAATAGACGGCCTCGATCCGGATCGAGGCCGTGTCGGTGCCCAGGTTTGTGGTGTAAGCGCGGCACATTGATGCTTGCATGGGGGCTCCGGCAAAAAGTGAGGACGACTGTAGATGACGCAGTTCACGGTTCGCGCGTTCACTGACGTCGGCCTCCTACGAAAGCGCAACGAGGATGCCGTCCTGGTGGCGGGCTGGCAGTGCCAGTCGCACGACGGATCGCTCGTCACAATGGATTTCGCGCCGGTACCGCCGTTCGTGTGCGCGGTCGCCGACGGCATGGGCGGGCACGTCGGGGGCGACCTGGCCAGCCGGGCCGCGCTGACGGTGATCGCGCAGCTGTCGCCGGGCTGGCGAAGTGCGGATGACGTGTCCGCGTCGTTGGAGATCGTCAACGAGCAGGTGCGGGCCGTAGGTGCGGGCAACGACCTCGGCGGGCTGGGAACGACGGTCGCCGGGCTGTGCTTTCTTTCCGACGAGCTGCTCGTGTTCAACGTCGGCGACAGCCGGATCTACTCGATCACCGAAGGACTCGTCAGGCAGATCTCGATCGACGACTCGGTCTTCGACTCCGCGGGCCGGCCGACGAACGTCATCACCCAATCACTTGGCCAGCCCGGTCCGGTTCGGCCGCACGTGCTGTCACTGCCCCTGCTCCCTGGCACTTACCTGCTGTGTTCGGACGGGGTCAGCGGGATGATGTCGTTCGACGAACTGACGGAAGCGGCCGCGCAGCCCGATCTCGACGGCTGCGCGGCGCGGATCATCGAAACCACCCGCGCCAATGGGGCCGAGGACAACTTTTCATTCCTGATCGTCGACGTTGCCCGCAGCGACGACTCCTGATTGGCCACTCTGACCAATGCCGCGCATGTCGGCAATCACGGATTTCTTTCGAATAGCGTTACACCGTCGAAATTGCGCCGAAAATCAGCTTTCTAGCAACGAAACGCCTGTTTGGGAGCGGTCCGTGTCGGGTGTGTTGCCAAGAGCCGTAAGCGATCTACGCGATCCAAAGCGAGACGCGTCAAGTTGCTGGAGGTGTTAATCTGTGGGCTCAAATGTAAACGTGTGACGCACGCCCGTGATTAGGCCTTTTAGGCCGAATCCAGCGGGATCGGGGGAGCTCCTCATGGTAATGGATCTGACTGAGCCAATTCCGGCTATCTCACTGTCAACGTCACCGTCCCCTGAACGGCTGCTGAAGCTGGCCATCATCGTCGGCACCGCCGGCGTCATGGCCCTCATCGTCGCGGTCATCGTGCTCGTCTGGACGGTTACCGGTGTGTCCGCGCCCGTCGTGTCGCAGCAGGCGGCGATGCCCGCGGACATCGCGGTGAAGCAGCCCATTCCCGCGGCACCCGCTGCGGCACTGGTGCCCGAACCGGCGCCTGCACCCGCGCCAGCGGAAACTCTCGCGCCCGCTCCCGCACCGGAGGCGGCACCGGCCGCTGCGCCTGCCGCCGGTTCCAACTCGGAGATTCTGGGCAACCCCGCGATGGCTGCGATCGCGCCGACCGCGCCTGCCCCTGCCTCCGATGTGGCTCCGACCGTCAACCTTCCCACGGTCACCTTGCCCAACGGCGATCTGAACGGCCTCGACTGGAACGACCTCAACTCGAATCTGCAGAACGCGGCGGCCTCTTACCTCTGGCAGAATTCCGGCGCGGACGCCACGACCGGTGCCATCGTCGGCGCCGTTACCGGGATCGGGTCCACCGCGTTGAGCATCGTCGGCAACAACGCGGGCAATCTGGTGACCACCCTGATCTTGGCCAACTTGGGTTACTACGGAAGCCCGAACGCTGCAGGCGGCCTAACGAATGCGGTCATGGCCGTACCGACTGCGCTTTCGCAGATCGGTGCGGGCGTGCCGTCGGTCGGTCTGCCCTCGCTCGGCGTGCCCTCGCTGCCCACGTCGATCGGCATTCCCGGAACCCCGATCGGGATACCTATCGGTCCGCCCCAGCTGCCGCAGATCGGTCCGCCCCAGCTGCCCAGTCTTCCCCGGATCGGCATTCCTGGGACCCCGATCGGGATCGGGTGATGAGCAGTCGCGTCCGACAAGGCGACGCGTCGCCGCCTGCGGGCCCTTTGACAGCAGCCCCACAGTTGCACAACTAGGCCAAATGTCGCGGGTTGGCGCTAATCTGACCTCCTAGACCGTCCGGCGGGCCCACGCCCGGCGAACCGAGGAGCGTGGCAGATGTTGGGTCGCTATCTGAAGTCCCAGATCATGGTGCTCTTGTGTGGCGGCCTGGTGGGGCCGATCTTCCTGGTGGTGTACTTCGCGCTTGGCGAGCTGACCATCCTGAAGTGGATGTTCTACGTCGGCCTGCTGATCACCGCCGCCGACGTGTTGATCGCGCTGGCGTTGGCGAACTTCGGGGCCAAGACCGACGCCAAGACCCAGATGCTGGAGGCCACCGGCGTGCTGGCGCTGGCACAGGTCACCGGTATCGCCGAGACCGGCACACGGATCAACGAGCAACCCCTGGTGAAGCTCAGCCTCCACGTCGAGGGGCCGGGTCTCACGCCGTTCGACACCCAGGACTCGGTTCTCGCCTCGGTGTCACGGCTGCCGATGATCACGGGACGCAAGCTCGTCCTGCTGGTCGACCCGGCCACCAACCAGTACCAGATCGATTGGAACCGAAGCGCTTTGGTGATCGGGATGGTGCCTGCGCAGTTCACCCTCGCCGAGGACAACCGGACCTACGACCTGTCCGGACAGGCCGCGCCGTTGATGGAGATCATGCAGATCCTCAAGGCCAACAACGTTGCGATGAACGGCACCATCGACATCCGGTCCAATCCCGTGGTGCGCCAGCAGGTGATGAACGTAGTGCGTCGCACCGCCGCCCAGCAGGCACCCTCGCCTGCGTACATGCCGCCGCCTGCCCAGACACCGTCGTCGTTCACCGCCACGGCGCCACCGGAGCCGTCGACGTCACAGCGATTGCAGGAGCTCGAGACGTTGCGGGCGACGGGCGCGATCTCCGACGCGGAGTACGCGAGCAAGCGGCAGCAGATCATCTCCGACCTCTGATCCGGGCACCCGAATGACCTGCCCGATCGCCCAGGGGCATTACTAGAACACGTTCCAGTTCGGCTGCTAGCCTTGGCGCGGGCGGACGAAAGGATGGGCGATGGCAGGAACTCTCGAAGGACGGGTGGCTTACATCACCGGTGCCGCGCGCGGTCAGGGTCGGGCACACGCGGTGCGGCTGGCTTCCGAGGGCGCCGACATCGTCGCCATCGACGTCTGCGGGCCCATCACGAACACCGTCACCTATCCGATGCCCACCTCGGAGGACCTCGCGGAAACGGTGCGACTCGTCGAGGCGACCGGCCGCAAGGTGCTCGCCCGCGAGGTCGACATCCGCGACCTCGCCGCCCAGCAGCAGGTGGTCTCCGACGCCATCGAGCAGTTCGGCAGGCTCGACATCGTGGTCGCCAACGCAGGCATCCTCAGTTGGGGCCGGCTGTTCGAGATGTCCGAGGAGCAGTGGGACAGCGTCATCGACGTCAACCTGAACGGCACGTGGCGCACCGTGCGGGCCGCCGTCCCCGCGATGATCGAAGCGGGCAACGGCGGATCGATCATCATCGTGAGTTCGTCGGCAGGCACGAAGGCCACCCCTGGAAACGGGCACTACTCGGCGTCCAAGCACGGCCTCGTCGCGATCACCAACGCGTTGGCAATCGAGGTGGGGGAGTTCGGGATTCGGGTCAACTCCATTCACCCCTACTCGATCGATACGCCGATGGTCGAGAAGGAAGCCATGATGGAGGTCTTCGGAAAGTGGCCGGCCTTCCTGCACAGCTTCGCCCCGATGCCGTACAAGCCGGTCAATCACGACGGTAAGAAGGGCCTGCAGGAATTCATGGCGCCAGAAGAGGTTTCGGACGTGGTGGCCTGGCTGGCCAGCGACGGGTCGGCGACGATCTCCGGTTCCCAGATCGCGGTCGACCGCGGGACGGCAAAGTACTGACCTACTCCCGCTCGTGAACTACTAAGCGCAGAGCGAACGGCGTATCGCCGAAGGGTCAACCGTGGGTACGGTCGCGCCATGGCCACGCTGACGACACTTCCCCTCGACTACGAACACGCCGGGCTCGACTTCGGCGGAGTGCTGGTATCCGGCGAGCGTCCGAACGCGCCGGCCGTGCTGGTGTTCCACGGCATGGAGGGGCGCAGCGACGCGCAGGTCGAGTTCTGCCGTCTGCTCGCCGAACTGGGCTACAGGGCGGTTGCGGTCGACCTCTTCGGCCGCGCGGTCACGGCGGCGGGGCCGGACGGATGCGCCGCCGCGATGGACGCGTTCCTGAAGGATCGAAGGGCGTTGCGGGACAGGATCATCGGCGTGGTCGACACCATTCGGGACCTACCGGGGATCGACCACGACGCGATGGCGGCCATCGGATTCTGTTTCGGCGGCCTGTGCGTGCTCGACGCAGCGAGGCATGGTGTGCAGCTGCGGGCCGTCGGCGCCTTCCATGGCCTTCTGACGCCGCTGTCCGAGCCGTCCGATGTGCCCATCCACCCCAAGATCGCCGTCTACCACGGGTGGGCGGATCCCTTGGCGCCGCCAGCGGACGTCGTCGCGCTCGCGGCCGAGCTGACCGCGCGGGGAGCCGATTGGCAGTTGCACGCCTACGGGCATGCGATGCACGCATTCATGGCGACGTTCGCCAACGCTCCCGAGCGCGGCATTCAGTACGACGAGAAGACCTACCGGCGCGCGTGGGCCAGCCTGGTCGACTTCCTCGACGAGACGTTCCCCGGTTAGTTAGTTGGGGAGCACCAGCACCGGCACCGGGCTGTGCCGAATGATCTTGGTGCCCTTGGAGCCCAAGAACACTCGCGCGATCGCACCCTGCGGCGAGGTCCCGATGGCCAGCACTTCGCCGTCGTCCCACGCGGCGGCGTCGAGCGCCTGATCCCAGCCGTGGCCGGTCACGACCTGAAGCTCGACGTCGTCACCGACGACACCGTTGGTCTTCAACGCCGCCAGCGCCCCCCGTGCCTGCGACGCCCAGGACGCCAGCAGGGTGTCCTCGGCGTTCAGCCCGACCTCCGGCGGATACATGGTGCGTCCGCGCACCGCGAACGTGATGACCCGCATCGGTACCTCGAGCTGCGCGGCCAACAGGGCGACGCGTTCCACGACGTGCAGCGACTCCTCGGTTCCTGGATACGCGGCCGTGATCCGGGTCAGCCCGTGGGTCTTCGATCCGCGGTAACCGCGCGGGCAGATCGCCAGCGGCACCGGCGACGAGTGCAGCAGCCGGTCGGCCGTCGATCCCACCACCACCTGTCCGAGGCTGCCGTCGGAGGCCGAACCCAGCACCAGCGCTTCGGCTTTCAGCTCATCGACGGCGTCGAGCAGGCCGCCAGGCGCCGAACGGTGGGCGTACTTGTGGAAGGTGACCTCGAGCGCGGGATCGAGCTTCGCGACGCACTCCTTGGCCTGACCCGCCGAGTCGGCGGCCAGCTTGTCCGCGTACTGCGCGTACTCGGCGTCGATGCGCGCCGGCGACACCGTCGTCCACGGCTTTGGCACGACCGTGACGACGGCGAGTGACGTCCTGAGCGTGCGGGCGGCTTCCACGCCGAGGTGCAGCGCGGAGATGCCTGCCTTGCCCGCGAGGTACCCGACGATGACCGTCACGGCGCGTCGTCCTTCGGCGTGACGATCTCGACGTCCTCGATCCCCGGTGCGGCGCTTGCGATCACGCCGTCACCGCCATCGTTGAGTGCACTGTGGTGCCTACCCCAGAGCATGTAGAACGCCCACACGACCAAAACCCATGCGCTGAAGGCGATCCAGGTGTACCAGTGCAGGCTGAGCAGAATGTAGAGGCAGGCCAGCACCGAGAGCACGGGCGTGACGGGGTAGAACGGCACCCTGAATCCGCGCGGCAGGTCGGGTTCGCGCACCCGCAGGATGACGACGCCGATCGACACCACGATGAACGCGGTCAGCGTGCCGATCGAGACCATGTCGATGAGCTTGTCCAACGGCACGAAGGCGGCCAGCAGGCTCACCACGACGGCGACGATGATGGTGTTGTTCACCGGCGTCATGCTCTTGGGGTTCACCTTGGCGAACATCGCAGGCAACAGGCCGTCGCGCCCCATCGCGAACAGGATGCGGGTCTGGCCGTACATCGTGACCAGGGTGACCGAGAAGATCGAGATGACCGCACCCGCGGCGAGCACCGTGCTCCAGCCGGTGGATCCGGTGACGTCGTCGAGGATCTGCGCAAGCCCCGCCGCCTGACCGTCGAACATCTCCCACTTCTGGGCGCCGATTGCCGCGATGGCCACGAGGACGTAGACGCCGGTGACGATCAGCAGGGCCGCAATGATGGCCCGTGGCATGGTTTTCTGCGGGTCCTTCACTTCGTCGCCCGCGGTGGATACCGCGTCCAAGCCTATGAAGGAGAAGAAGAT
>Ga0137412_10005058_pt1 | contig 10539 bp, 7 predicted proteins | sample CZODoug2_1_16fun_FD_122160 | JGI IMG/M metagenome (GOLD analysis project Ga0137412, IMG submission 122160) | Vadose zone soil fungal communities from Angelo Coast Range Reserve, California, USA - CZODoug2_1_16fungal (Hybrid Assembly) | ecosystem: Environmental > Terrestrial > Soil > Vadose zone... | reverse complement strand
TGTACCTCTGGATCATTGACAGTGCGGTTCTTCAATTGCCGCCATAGCGCATGCACCTGGAGCGTATCGGCGTCTTTGCCCAGCGACTTCGGCTTGAAACTGTCGTCGAGTTGCTTCAGCTCCGGCAACTCAGGGCCGTTTGGCGGCGGCGTGGGGCTGGCTTCCTCTTCCTCTTGTTCTGGAAAGAGGTCCACAGACGGCGGGGCGGCTTCCTGTCCGTGCATCACCAACGCTGCAATCAACAGCGCGCTCGAAAAGATTAGCCCGTATTTGTTCATCGCTATTTCAGTCAAATGTAGCCAAATTTCCCGACGCGGGAAGGTGCTAGCCTGTAATAAAGAGAACGCTAATGATGCCGGAACCGATGTTAGCGATTAGTCGCAAACGGCAAAGCAGACTCCGCCAGGATACGATCGAAGCGGGGATCATCCCGAAGGTCATCCCACATTGGATTCAATTTCAAATCGCCGTGGTTCAGACTAAACGGTAGCTTCACCAGTTTGCCTAATTTCTCGAAAGCGCCATCACGATCTCCGGTCATAGCCAGCACTTGCACGAGCCGCATCTCACACATTGGACCGGCCACTGCATCCGCGCTCGGCGGAAGGATCTCGGCTGCTCGACGCGCATGACGAAGTGCCTCTTCACTCTGACCGAGCGCAGCCTCGGCGACCGATAGTTCGCCAAGGAGTTTGGGGTCATCTGGCCGCGGCCCGAGCGCAAGTAGTGCCGAGCGCTTCGCCTCCGCATTGGCCTGACGAGCCTCGTTTATCTTGCCTTCCGCATTAGCAACTGCTGCCAGGGTGAGCCAGAAATCCGGCATTGTCTTTGTTTCGTCGGTCGCCTTCGCGGCGAAGGCTTCGGCTCCGCCGTAATCTCTTTCTATCAAGTAGAGCCAGAGTCGCGCGGCTTGGTAATCCATGTCGTCCTTGTCCTGGATTGAATCGAGCGCGATACGCGCTTCTTCTACATTCCCCATAGCGAGTGCCGCTTCGTTCTTCACGAGCAAAAGCCCTCTCGGTTGTGCTCCACGCAAGCGCGCAATGGCTGCGTTCGCAACGCGCTCCGAATCGCCGAATCGTCTCAACCCCGAATATGTCTGCACGAGACTGGTAGCGAGCGACGCATTCTGAGGATCAAGCTCAACCGCTTTTTCGCCGTTGCGAATTGATGCCTCAAATTGCCCCAAGCGGCGTTCGACCAAAGAAGCAAGGGTAAAGAACTCAACTTCATGAGGCGCGGAAGAGGGGATACTCGATAATTCCTGCTCCGTCCGGCGGTAGTCGCCTAAGCCATGATAATAGTATCGAGCAAGAGCAAGGCGTGCTTCTTCGCGATTTGGCTCGAGCCGCAGAGCTGTTTCCGCTGCATCTTTCGCGGCAGCGAGATGCTGCGGCGAATGACCCTCTCCAAAACGGTACTGTAAGACGTAAACCTCATTCAGCAGGCAATAGGCAAGAGTGAACTTTGGGTCGCGAGCGATCGCCCTGTTGAGAAGGCTAACCGCTACGTTCCAATTCTCGCGCGGCATGGTTGCACCTCCACCGCGGAAGGCGGCGCGGGCGCGGAGATAAAGATCGTAGGCTTGCAAATCCTGCGTGGGTTGCCTCCAAATCTCGGCCTTTTCGCCGGTGGAGAGGGTTGCTTTGAGTTGGGCTGCGATCGTCTGCGCGAGCTCGCTCTGGAGCGCGAAGATATCCTCCAATTTGCGGTCGTATTGCTCCGCCCAAATCTGGGTGTCCGTCTGGGTGTCGATGAGCTGGGCGTTAATCCGCACGCGGTCGCCCGAAATCTGCACGCTTCCCTCCAGCACGTTCGCAACGCTCAGGTCGCGCCCGATCTGCTTCATGTTTCTATTCTTGCCGCGGTAGGGTGCGACACCACTGCGGCTGATGACCTTCAGATCTCCCACTTTGCCGAGATCGGTCAGAATATTGTCCTGAACACCATCGGCAAAATATGACGGAGAGTTTTTATCACCCAGGTTTTCGAAGGGCAGAACTGCAATACTTTTCCGGATATCCGAGGATGGTGCGCTGACGCCCAGCGTCTCACGGGCATTTTGTTGAGACCGAGCCCAAAACGCGAACAGAACTCCGGCTAACACAATCACGACAACCGCGCTCGCCGCGAGACGTGATCCATTTCGCTTGACCAGACACTTTGCGCGATAACCAAGAGTAGGGTGACGCGCGACAACCGGCTTTCGCGCGAGATGGCGGCGGATGTCATCCGCGAGATCTGTTACTGTGGCATAACGCATCCCGGGTTCCTTGCGCATCGCGAACAGGACGATCGCGTCAAGATCGCCGCGCAACAGCCGTGCGGTTTGCGTATCAGAAACAACCGCACCGGGCGGCGGCGGAACTTGCTCACCTACCACTAAGGCCAGTTCCTCACGCGTGGGACGAGCATTGGAAAACCGGTGCGGCTTTTGGTCGCTCAACATTTCATAGAGCAACGCGCCTAACGAGTAAATGTCAGTCGCGACGGTTATCGGATCTCCTTTCGCCTGTTCGGGCGAAGCGCAGATAGGTGTCAGATGCTGCTGTGCCTCGGCAGTCAATTGTGCCGCGTCTTCGTCTTTCGCCAGAATCTTGGCGATCCCGAAATCGAGCAGCTTCGGTTCCCCTTCGGCGTTCGCCAGAATGTTGCTGGGCTTGATGTCGCGATGAACAACCAGATTCCGATGCGCAAACTCAACCGCGGCGCAGATCTTCAAAAACAACTCCAGTCGTTGACGCGTCGACAGTTTTTGCGCGACTGCAAATCGAGTCACCGGTGCGCCAACAATGTAGTCCATGATGAAGTAGGGCAGACCATCGTCGGTCGTGCCTGCATCGAGCAGCCGCGCGATATTTGGGTGATCGAGCCTGGCCAGGATCTGGCGTTCTGCTCGGAAGCGGCGCAGGATCTCAGCCGTGTCGGCGCCTCGATTCAGTATCTTGATCGCGACTTGTTTCTCAAACTGACCGTCAGCGCGCTCTGCCAGGAAAACTGTGCCCATTCCGCCGCGGCCAAGTTCACGTAAGATGACATACGCGCCCACGCGCTCTCCGCCGCGCGGCGGTCCCTCCTGCCAGAAGGTGGAGGCTGCGTTCCGCACGCAATCTTCGAAGCTGTCGGTACGCTCGTTGAGAAGCGCCTCTGCTTCGGCCAGGAGCGACTCGGCCTCTTCGAGCAAATCCGTATCTTCACCGCAGCGTTTCTCCACCAAGGCAATCCGGGCCGCTGAAGAGTTTTGTTCCAACGCTTCGCCCAGAATAGTTTTCAAGCGATCCCAATGTTGCGGATCGATGTTTCCTTGCCGGAATCGGGTAGTTCTTGTGGCCACGGAGAATTTGAATTTCTAATTCGCGGATAGTTCTCGCCGAAGCCAAATTTTCGCCAGGGTCCAGTCCCGCTTCACTGTGGCCACCGAGATTTCCAGTAACTCAGCTGTTTCCTCAACCGTCAGCCCGGCGAAAAACCGCAGTTCGACGATGCGCGCCTGCCGCTCGTCCAGCGCTTCCAGCGCCTGCAACGCCTGGTCGAGCGCAGTCACATCAATTTTGCAGCTATCGTAAAATTCGAGAGTAAGTCTGAGGGGATCCGAGCCGCCGCGTTTCAAACGGTGTCGCGCGACTGCGTAGTTGGTCAGCGTCTGTCGCATCACCCGCGCGAAGATTCCGATAAAGTGACTACGATTTTGCCAGACAAGATTCTTCTCGCCAATCAGGCGAAGGAAAGCCTCATGCACGAGCGCAGTCCGCTGAAGAGTATGAGCGGTCCGTTCGCCTCTTAGAAACGTCTCGGCCAGACGACGCAAGTCATCGTAGACCTCCGGCATCATCTCGCTAATCGCGGCGGCATCGTTGCGCTCGGCGTGATTCGCCTCAGGCCCAAGAGGCGGAATCAACGGCGGGGACGGCATGGGGCTCTCGGTGCGTACCCTTGCCATAACGGTAAAACCTAACGCATCTCGTGCTGAGGCGTCCAGCCAGAGCTCATCGTCCCTCGCGTCGATGCATTGTCGAACCTCTACAGCGCTTCGCACCATAACCGGATTGTTACTGGAATTTTTTCTTCGTGCGCTATGGGAATAGGACCGCCCATTCAAGATGGGCGGTCCTACATTTGTGCCAGCCGCAGTGCCGGCCTCAATCTTTCGTTGGCGATGATTCAGGAAGATTATGGGCGTAACAGCATTGGTCGGCCAGGAGTTACTGTCCCCTGGATTTGAGCAAACTTAACGCGCCACGATCTGCTTCCCGCACGAACCCGTGAACCACGTTGTCGGGGTCGAGGAAGAATCCGGTCAACGCTCCGTTCGGAGCAATGCTGTAAACGTTCGGACCCTGGCCAGGGCCTGTGCCCGCGCCCGGAACGTCGAACTCAACAAGCGCGCCGTGCCTATCGCGAACAAAGCCGTGATTCACATTTGCGTCGTCAGTGTACCATCCCGTGATCGCTCCGCTCGTATTGATTCCAAAAGGAAACGTACCTTGGAAGGAACCTGGGACGTTACCAGCGTCCGGCGCATCGAACGTGGTGAAGGCGCCAGTCCGATCCGTCAGGAAACCGTGACTCAGATTGTCCGCGTCAAAATAATTTCCCATGATGGTTCCACTCGCACTAAAGCCCCCGCCGAACGTACCCTGGCCAGGGCCCGTGCCCGCGGCCGGAACATCGTATGTGGTGATCACGCCCTTCTGATCCCGGAGGAAGCCGTGGTTCGCATTCGTCCCGTCAGTGTAAAATCCTGTAATCGCCCCGCCCAGGCTAATTGCGAATGGAAACGTACCCTGGCCGGCTCCTGTGCCCGCACCCGGCGCGTCGAACGCGGTGAAGCCGCCATTCCTATCCCTGAGGAAACCGTGACTCACAAAGGCGGAGTCAGTGGCCCATCCCGTGATCGCTCCGTTCGGGTTCATAATCAGAGGGCTGAAAGGAAAGGTGCCTTGAAATGGCCCTGTGCCTGCCCCTGGCGCATCGAAGACGGTAATCACACCTTGATCGGAGCGAACATAGCCGTGGAACACATTGACTGCGTCATTGAAGAATCCCGTAATGGTTCCACTCGGATTGATGGAGTAGGCCCGGGTTCCCTGGCCGGGGCCCGTGCCCGCACCCGGCGCGTCGAAGATGGTGAAACTGCCGTCCTGGGACCGGACGAAACCGTGCCGTATATCGTTCGCGTCACGGCTGAATCCTATGATTGTCCCAAGTGGATTGATGTTGGTGGCATAGGTCCCCTGAAGGGGGCCCGTGCCCGCACCCGTTGCGTCAAACGTGGTAATGGTTTGCGCAAACAGGGAGGTGGATATTGCCAGAGCGATCAGGATGATTGCCGCCGGCACGAACTGAAGTTTTCTTCTCTCAGAATAGAATTGTTTCATACCCGTTAATGCAATAACGGGCGGCGAAACGGCTCGTTCTTTCGCAAAAAATTTCACTCACGTGGGTAACGGTCGTAAGGTGCGTTTCGTTTGAGGTCTTTGAGATCAAGCAAAAAAGATCGCTTGTTTTGCATCAAAGAAGACAGAGTCACTCGATCGATCGCCTTGCGCTTCGATGCGAATACCGCCCCAGTAATTTGTCGGGCGGCGCAGGATACGATTTGTAGAGGAATCGCTGTCCCGATCCCTGTGTGGGTAACTTCGCTCTACATAAGGCGCGACGGCCGTTGGTCCAATGTCCTCTAACAGCAAACTCCGAATAGCAAATGAGCAGCCTTTATCGAATTGTATAGGTCTCAAGGAGCGCAGCTCGGTTGTGCTTTCGCAGCAGCGCCGCAAACCTGCTGTCCGTGCGCACTGGGTCCCACATGGGACAATACCTTATGAGTTGCCAAACTAGTCCAGTTGTTTGCACTTCAGAAGCTCGGCTTAATCCCCTTTCGAACCAGTCGAAAGCTGCGTTCTTGTCACCGCGTGCACTATATAGGACGGCAATGGAGAAAGGGTCAACCTTATCTCTGGCTGCGAGCTGCAAGACTTCTGGAATCATTGAATCCGCCTCGGATTTGCGTCCCGCCAAAACCAGCGCCGTCGCAATCGAAGCAAGAACATCGCCCTTTCTATCAGGGTTGAGCACGGCCAGCCTTTGGTAGTGTTCAATCGCTTGTTGATACCTCCCATTTAAAAGATATGCGTAGGCCAAGCTCTCTTGAGTCAGAGTTTCGTTCGGAGCCAATTCCACGCCCCTGTAGCAGTACTTAAGGCACCTGGGGAATTGTCGAACGAAACCGAGGATAAGGCCAAGAGACGTGTTATTAGTGGGCGAAAGGGGATCCAACTCTCGAGCACGCTTTATTTCTCGGACAGCTTCATCTAAGTGACCGGACGAGGATAGCGCCCATCCGTACCGCAGGTGAGCGACAGCCAAATTGGGGTTCAATTCCAGAGCGCGTCGAAGCGAAGCATTAGCGACTTCGTTGTCTTCCTGATAAGATTCAATCATTGCCGCCGCTACATGCGCCTCGGCAATAGAATTGTCGAGTAGCAGTGCGCGATCGACAGCTGCCTTAGCATCCTGAATCCACTGTGGTCCCGTGCGGTAACCGTAATTGGACTGCAAATAGTAACAATCCGCCAACAGTGCGTAGGCAAGGGCAAACTTTGGATCCTTCTCGACAGCTCGCCCAAAATGGTTGATCGCTTTTTCGAGACCGTCCCTGGATCGCGTATTCCAAAAATAAAGACCCATCAGATATTCATCGTAAGCTTCGGTATTTATTGTGTAACGTTTTGCCAATTGCTTCCGTTCGTCGGCGCTCAGATTAAGCGCAAGCGATTTGGCTACGCTGTCGGAGATCGAGTCCTGAACGCCAAAGATGTCAGTAAAGGTTTGGTCGAATTTCTCCGACCAGATAATGCGGCCGGTCGCGACGTGCGCTAATTGTACAGTAGCGCGAACCCGGTCACCAGATCGCTGGACCGTTCCACTCAGGATCGCATCGACGCCTAATGCGCGGCCAGCAGTCAACGCATCATTCGCAGGCCCCTTGTATTTCGACACGGCGCTGGTAGGCAAAACAGACAGCTGCTTCAAGTTACTCATGCGACCGATGATCGCATCGGCCATGCCTAGTCCTAACAATTCATCATGCGTATCATTGCCAAGAGGTTCGAATGGAAGCACCGCAATTGAACGCACAGCGTTCGTGGCAGTTCCAAGCGAGGCCTCGGGAGTCGGTTTTCCAATCCCGTGGTTCTGAAGCCAGCGAACGCTCGATCCACGTGAAAGCAGTGCGGCCGCAAGAACAATCACAACGAAAGCTGCAGCGATGATGTACACTTGGCGACGCGAACCGACTCGGCCTTTCAGGGAGTCGGAGGCCCTGTCATCATGAGACCGAGCTGTCGAGAAGGGGGCCAGCCCGCTAAGACATCGTTCTATGTCCTGGGACATGTCTGCCACGCGGGGGTATCTCTGTGTCGGATCGCGTTGCATCGCTCGCGCGACGATTCGATCGAGTTGACCGCGCAATTGATGTTCCGTTGCCGAGCTAGCGGTAACCTGGGACACGCGCCCCGCTGCAACGACTGGCGGCTTGTTTGTCAGTAGTTCGTGCAGAAGTGCGCCTAGCGAATATACATCGGTGGCTATTGTCTCAGGTTGTCCCGTCCTTTGCTCCGGAGCTGCGTATAGTGGTGTCAGCCTGCGCTCGGCTGCGACTGTCGTAATGCCTTCGTCAGAATCGACACTAAGTAGTTTTGCGATTCCAAAATCAAGAAGCTTTGGCTCGCGATCCGCGTTCACGAGTACGTTATGGGGCTTGATGTCTCGATGGATAACCTGATGTCGATGCGCGAGTTCGACCGCCGAACAGACTTTGACAAAGAGACTAAGTCGGCGTCGTAGGTCCACGTTTTCGCGCTGCACAAAACGCGTGATCGGTGTGCCTTCAACAAATTCCATCACAAAATACGGCAATCCGTCAGGCGTTGTGCCGGCGTCCAGAAGCCGTGTAATGTTGGGGTGCTCAAGTTCGGCCAGGATTTGCCGCTCGATTCGAAAACGACGCAATACCTCCTCGGTATCTGTGCCTCGTTTGAGAACTTTGATAGCAGCTCGCTTGTGAAATTGTCCATCGGCGCGTTTGGCGAGATAAACCGCGCCCATACCGCCACGTCCGAGTTCCTGTTCAATCACATAGGCACCGAGCCGCTCCCCAATGCGATCCCCCTCGTTTTCGGTGAGACGGGTAGCTGCGAATTCTGCGAATTCTTCGAAGATGGTGTCATCGTGCTCAAGTAACTGTTGAGCCTCGCGTAGCAGCGTCGCGTCATCAGTGCACGCGCGCCTGAGCACCGCCGTGCGTTCTTCAGGCGAGGATTGCTCCAACGCGTCGGCAAGGATTTCTTTAAGACGCCGCCACCGCTCCGGGTTCGACTTGATTTGCGTGGTAGATGATTCCGCCTTTGTATTCACGCTGTCAGCAAACTTCGCTCGTTAGCCGGATAATCGACTCCGTAGCCACAACTTGGCCGTGGCCCAATCGCGCTTCACCGTAGCACGCGATATGTTAAGCGCAGCGGCGATTTCGTCGACTGTAAGACCGCCGAAAAATCGTAATTCAACGATTTGCGCCTGCCGTGAATCTACCAGTTCGAGCTCCTCCAGTGCCTCATCCACTGCCGCGATGTTGACGTCGCGTTCGACAAAAAAATCGAGCGCTTCATCCAGCGGTAACCGCACGGTGGATGGACCACCTCTTTTGTAGCACGTTCGCGCGACGCCATAGCTGATCAAGATGCGTCGCATCGCCCGTGCCGCGAATGCAACAATATGTGCTTCGTCTTTCCAGGCATAATCTGGGTGCTTGAGGACACGCAAGAAAGCTTCATGCAGCAGAGCCGTTGGTTGCAGAGTATGTCCTGGGCGTTCCGTCCGGAGGCATTCCGCGGCCAGACGACGTAGTTTTTCGTACGTCGCAGCGGACAATTCAATGGTATCGCTTGCATAGGCGGTGTCTGCTTCTCCATTGGGAGTGCGTGCGTGCTCGACCGTCGCCAATCCGCGAACCATAACTGCCCACGGATTGTAGTCTGAGACCCCTGAGTAGTCCAATTCGCCAATTAAATGAGCAGGTGCTTTTTCACGTCGCGCATGAATTGTTTACGGGCAGCGATACGTTCACTCTCACTCGCGGCCTCAATTTGTCGTTGGCGATCATTCAAAAAACCTACGGATTACGTCGTAACATCAGGAATTACTGTCCGGCCGGTTCTCGCACGAACCCGTGAAACACGTTGTTCGAGTCCAAGTAATATCCAGCCACCGCGCCGTTCGGAGCAATGTTGTAGACGGTGGTACCTTGGAAGAGGCCGGTGCCGGCGCCCGGAACATCGAACTCAGTCAAGACGCCGTTGCTGTCCCGCACAAAGCCGTGACTCACATATGCGTTATCAACGTACCATCCCGTGATCGCTTGATTCGTATTGATTCCCCAAGGGAGCGTGCCTTGGTCGAAGCCTGTACCCGCGTCTGGAGCATCGAACGTTGTGACTGTGCCATCCTTATTCAGTAGGAACCCATGATTAACAGTGTTCGCGTCGACGAGGACTCCAAGGATGCTTCCGTTCGGAGCAAAGCCGCCGCCAAAAGTCCCCTGTTGTGGGCCGGTGCCCCCACCTGGAAGATCGAATGTGGTGATCAAGCCATTCGCATCCCGCAGGAACCCGTGAACCGCGGAGGTTGCGTCGAAGTAGAACCCCGTGACGTCTCCACCTGGAGTGATCGCGAAGCTTTGCGTCCCCTGGTTGGCTCCTGTGCCTGCGCCCGGCGCATCGAATGTAGTGATGATGCCATTCTTATCCCGCACGAAACCATGCAGCGCAAAAGCCGAATCAACGTAGTAGCCCGTGATGGCTCCTTCCGGATTGATCAGGTTGGGGCTGTTAAATGGAAAGGTGCCCTGGCTGGCCCCCGTGCCCGCGCCTGGCGCATCGAAAACGGTAATCACGCCTTCTTTGGAGCGAACGTAACCGTGGGCCACATTGCTCGAGTCAGTAAAATGTCCCGTAATGCTCCCACTCGAGTTTGTCGCGTAGGCTCGTGTCCCCTGGCCAGCTGCTGTACCCGCACCCGGCGCGTCGAAGATGGTGAAAGTCCCATCTTTGGACCGGCTGAAACCATGCCGCACATTGTTCGCGTCACGGAAGAATCCTATGGTTCTCCCTGACGGGTCGATGTCCAAGGCCGAGGTGCCCTGAAAGGGTCCCGTGCCAGCACCTGGCGCGTCAAACGTGGTAATGGTTTGGGCGAAGGTTGAAGTGGATATGGCCAGGGCGATCAGGATGATTGCCGCCGGCACAAGCTGCAGTTTTCGTTTTGAGAAATAGAATGGTTTCATACTTGTGAAGCCATAACGGGCCAGAAAACGGCTCAATTTTTTTGGCGAAATTTCGTACAACGCTTGGATTGCGCGAGTCGGCGAGGCGAACTAGCCACTGCGATCGGCGCGAGCGCGTGCCGTTGCCAGATTAAATCGGGGCGAGAGGATTTGAACCTCCGACCTCGTGGTCCCAAACCACGCGCTCTACCAAGCTAAGC
>Ga0137412_10005057_pt1 | contig 10540 bp, 7 predicted proteins | sample CZODoug2_1_16fun_FD_122160 | JGI IMG/M metagenome (GOLD analysis project Ga0137412, IMG submission 122160) | Vadose zone soil fungal communities from Angelo Coast Range Reserve, California, USA - CZODoug2_1_16fungal (Hybrid Assembly) | ecosystem: Environmental > Terrestrial > Soil > Vadose zone... | reverse complement strand
TGTGCGGGCTTGCACTGGTGATCGGGATCGGGACCGGCGTTGGCGCGGTCGTATTCCGCGCGCTGATCGCGGTGGTGCATAACCTCTGCTACAACGGCACGCTGAGCTTCTTCTATAACGCCAATGTGAGCGAGGGTCCGAGCCGTTTCGGTGACCTGGTGCTGTTCTCGCCCATCATCGGCGGCCTCATCGTGGTGTTCCTCGTGAAGCGCTACGCGCCGGAGGCCAAGGGTCACGGCGTGCCCGAGGTGATGGACGCGGTGTTCTACCAGCACGGCAAAATTCGCGGTGTGGTGGCCGTCATCAAGTCGGTGGCCTCTGCGATCTCGATCGGCACCGGCGCAGCCGTCGGGCGCGAAGGTCCGATCATCCAGATCGGCTCGGCGCTGGGATCCGCCTTCTCGCAAGTCATTCGGCTGTCGACCTTGCAGAGGATCACGTTGCTATCGGCGGGCGCGGGTGCAGGGATTGCCGCGACCTTCAATACGCCGATTGGCGGTGTGCTGTTCGCGCTCGAAATTCTCATGCCGGAAGTGTCCAATCGGACGTTTCTCCCCGTGGTCGTGGCGACGGGGGCTGCGACGACGACGAGCCGGATCCTGATCGGGGCGAATCCGGCCTTCGCGGTTCCGGATGTCCAGTTCTCGCTCTCCGGGTGGAATGCCCCGACCGATGTCCTGAGCTTTATCTTGCTGGGCCTGCTCTGTGGCGTCGCCGCGTGGGCCTTCATCCGACTGCTCGTGATCATGGAGGATGGCTTCCCGAAGCTGCCGGGCAACGAGTACACCCAGAACATCGTCGGCATGACCATCATCGGGCTGATGATGGTCGGCCTTACCCACGCGTTCGGACAGCCCTATATCGATGGCGTCGGCTATTCGGTGGTCCAGTCGATCCTTGATCAGAAGATGACGGCGGTCGGTCTGCTCGTCCTGCTGTTTGTGCTGAAGATGATTGCAACCACGGTCTGCCTCGGATCCGGGGCCTCGGGCGGCATCTTCTCGCCTGCGCTCTATCTCGGCGCGACGCTCGGCGCTGCCTTTGCCGCAACGATGGGCATGATCTTCCCGCATTCCGATCTGACCTTGCCGTCAGCGGCGATCATCGGCATGGCGGCGATGGTCGGCGCCAGTACCGGCGCCGTCATGACGGGGATCGTCATGGTGTTCGAGATGACGCGCGATTATTCGATCATCGTGCCGGTGATCGTTGTGGTCGCCTTGGCCGCCGGCGTCCGGCGCGCGTTGATCGACGAGACGATCTACACGATCAAGCTACGGTTCCGCGGCCACCGCATTCCCGAGGATCGGCACACCAACCTGTATCTGGTGAGGCAGGCGAAGGACATCATGGAGCTCAAGTTCATCGTCGCGAAGGCGGGCACGACGCTGCGGCAGGCGATGCTGCCGGACGACATCGACGATGTCCGTGCCATCCTGGTCGAGCGCGAGGGCCGCATCGTCGGGCTGATTCCGCCGGGTTCAGGCCTCTGGCTCGAGGCCCGCACCAATCCGGACCTGCTGGTCGAGCGCTATGTCGAGAGCCGGCTCGTCATCTGTCGCGATGAGGATCTCCTCAGCCTCGTGTTTACGCGGCTGAGGCGCCGACACGCCGGCGCGGCGATCGTGTTCCAGGGCACCGCGCCGCCGCGCATCCATGACGTGGTCGGCATCATCACCAAGCGCGCCATCGCCGACGCTGTCATCAACAGCTATGAGGACTGAACGCGGCTATTGCCGCGCGGCCTCCTGCGACCATGCGAGGTCGCGCCGGGACGGACGGCGGTGCAGGCGCTCCTCGATCAGCGCTGTCGCTTGCCGGCCCTGGCCGGCGCGCAGGCAGGCCACGATGAAGGTGTCCTCCCACAATTCGCGCTGGGCATGGCTGCCGCCGATCCGCACCAGCTCCGGCATCAGCGGTGCGAGGATGCGGACGGCGTCGCCGTGGTCGCCGGCGGCGAAGGCGGCGATCCCGCGGCAGAGGCCGATCGCGGAAGCGCCGGGCGCCAGCTTGCCGTCGGCGTGGCGCACTTCCATTTCGGCGAGCCGCGCCTGCAAGGCGTCGCCGTTCGTCGTGGCTGCGACCAGCGTGTGGTGGACGTCGGCGAAATGCGCGCCGGCCTTCGGGAAAAATCCGTCGCCATAGGCGGCGACGTCGTTCCAATGCGACTCCAGGCCGGTCTTTCCGGCGAGCGATAGCCGCCACAGCAGCGAGGCCGTATCGGTGTAGATGTTGAGTGGCGGATAGGGCCGGTTGGCCGGCTTGATATGACGCTCGTAGATGTCGAGCGCGCCGTCGGCGTTGCCTTCCTCCAGATCGATCAAGGCAATGTGCCAGGCGAGGTGCCCTTGCAGGAAGCTGGCGCGATCATTCGCCGGCAGCCAGGCCGACAGGAAGGCGCGGCCTTCCGTCCCATCGCCCTGCTCGAACAGCGCATGCGCCACCGCGTGCGCGGCGCCGGCGTTCTCCGGCTTCAGCGCATAGCCGCGCTCGGTGATGGCGCGACCGGAGACGACCTGGCCGGCCTCGGTCTGGGACCAGCCCAGATAGGTCAGGAACCACCAGTCATTGCCATAGTCGCCAACGTAGCGTTCGCAGACCGCGAGCCGCGCCGCGTCATGGTCGGCACGTCCGGAGAAGGCATAGAGGCCGAAGGCGCCGAGCAGCAGCGACAGCACCTGTGCATCGCGCGGATATTCGGTGAGGTGCTGCTCGGCCGCTGTCATCGCCTTCCTGGCCTGGCTTTCGATCACCGACGCCATGATCTCGACATGCTGGCGTTCGCGTGGGCTCGCAGCCGCGGCGAGTTGCCGGGCCTGGGCCGCCTTGGCGCGGGCGTTGGCGCCTTCCATGTTGAGCTGGTGCACGCGGGCGCGCCCGATATGGGCCATCGCGAAGTCGGGGTCTTCGGCGATTGCCGCATCGAACGCCGCGTCGGCACCATGCAGCGCCGCAAGCATGCGATCGACGCCATCGACATAACATGCGGCGGCGCGGTCCGAGCCGGTCGTCAACGGCAGGCCGTAGCGGTCGAGCTTCATCGGTTGTCCTCCCGAATTGGACACGAAGTGTAGCAGAGACACGCAGGCCGACAATATTGCGGGAGAGCCGCGTGAGGCGGTTGAGCCGGTGGCGATCCGCCGCTAGCTTGCGGCGATTGTCGGACCGGCGAGGAATCGGGGCTGAAGGACGTGACATCAGGCGAAGCGAGCGCGGAGGCGGCCAAGCCATTGCCTGAACCGGCCGCGCCCGACATGCCCCTGCTGCGCATCGAAGGCGTGGCCAAATCATTCGGCAATTTCCGCGCGGTCGACAGCCTCTCGCTCGATATCCGTGCTGGCGAGTTCTTCGCGCTGCTTGGCCCGAGCGGTTGCGGCAAGACCACGCTGTTGCGTATGCTGGCCGGCTTCGAGACGCCGGACGAAGGCCGCATCCTGCTCGGCGGCAACGACATCGCGCAGGTGCTGCCGCATCAGCGGCCCGTCAACATGATGTTCCAGAACTACGCGCTGTTCCCGCATCTCACGGTGCGCGACAACATCGCGTTCGGGCTGCGGCGCGCCGGCATGGCCCGCGCCGATATCGCCACCCGCGTCGCGGAGATGGTGGCGCTGGTCAAGCTCGACGGGCTCGAGAAACGCAAGCCCGACCAGCTCTCAGGCGGGCAGCGGCAGCGCGTGGCGCTGGCACGCTCGCTGGCGCGCCGCCCGCAGGTGCTGCTGCTCGACGAGCCGCTGGCCGCGCTCGACAAGAAGCTGCGCGAGAGCACGCAAGGCGAGCTGATGGAGCTGCAGCGCCGGCTCGGCATGACCTTCATCATCGTCACCCACGACCAGGAGGAGGCGATGACGATGGCCGGCCGGATCGGGGTGATGGATGCCGGCCGCCTCGTCCAGGTCGCAACCCCGCGCAACCTCTACGAGGCGCCGGCCTCGCGCTGGATTGCCGAGTTCGTCGGCGACATCAACCTGTTCAACGGCCAGGTCATCGCCAGCGAACGCAGCCGACTGACGATCTCGACCGCAGAGGCGGGTTCGCTCACGGTCTCTGAATTGTGGCCGCCGGTGACGAAGAATGTCGTCAGCGTCGCGATCCGCCCTGAGAAGGTAAAGCTGTCGCGCCGCGCGCCGGCCTCGGAGGAGGGCGGCTCGCAGACGATCAATCGGCTGGATGGTGTCGTCATCGAAGCCAATTTTCTCGGCGGCGTGACGACCTACAAGGTGAAGCTGGAATCGGGAGCCGTGTTGCGCTCATCGATGGCCAACACGGCGCGGCTCGACGTCGATGCCTATCTCGCCGGCCAGCGCGTGGTGGCATGGTTCACCGCCGACGATTGCCTGGTGCTGGAGCAATGAGCGCGCGCCGCATCTTCGCCCGGCCGGCGCGGCTTGCCGCGATCGCGCCCTATCTCTGGATGGTGCTGTTCTTCATGGTGCCGTTCGGCTTCGTGCTCAAGATCAGCCTGTCGCAGACCGCGATCGCACAGCCGCCCTATACGCCGGTCTTTGACCTGACCGAGGGGCGCGCTGCTTTGGCCGCGGCGTTTGCGCAATTGTCGTTCGACAATTTCAAGCTGCTGCTCCAGGACAATCTCTACATCCTGTCCTATCTGCGCAGCCTCATCGTCGCGGTGACCTCGACGCTGATCCTGCTGCTGATCGGCTATCCCGTCGCCTATGGCATGGCGCGATTGCCGCAGCGCTGGCAGGGCGTGGCGATGATGCTGGTGATCGTGCCGTTCTGGACCTCGTTCCTGATCCGCATCTATGCCTGGATCAACATCCTGCAGCATGACGGCCTGCTCAACAAGGTTCTGCTGGCGCTGCATATCGTTTCCGCGCCGCTGGTCTGGCTGTCGACCGACAGCGCGATGTATCTCGGCATCGTCTATTCCTATCTGCCGTTCATGATCCTGCCGCTCTATGCGACGCTGGCGAAAATGGATCCGGCTCTGCTCGAGGCCGCTGCCGATCTCGGCGCCTCGCCGCGGCAGGCATTTTGGCAGGTGACGGTTCCGCTGTCGCTGCCGGGCGTCGGAGCAGGGGCGCTGCTTTGCTTCATCCCGATCGTCGGCGAGTTCGTGATTCCCGATCTGTTGGCAGGATCGGATTCCCTGATGATCGGCCAGACCCTGTGGCTGGAATTTTTCACCAACAAGGACTGGCCGGTGGCATCCGCCGTTGCGATCGTGCTGCTGGTTCTCCTGGTCGCGCCGCTGTTGCTGTACGAGCGATTGCAGCACCGCCAGCTCGAGGGGGCAAGCTGATGGCCGGCAAGGTCAACCGGATCACGCCGTTCAACGTCACGGCGCTGGCGCTGGGGCTGGCGTTTCTTTATCTGCCGATCGTCATCCTTGTGATCTATTCCTTCAACGCCTCGCGGCTGGTGACGGTGTGGGGCGGCTGGTCGCTGCGGTGGTACCACGAATTCTTCAACGACGGCGCCATGCTGGACGCCGCCTGGATGAGCCTGCGCGTCGCGGCGATGTCGGCAACCGCAGCAACCATTCTCGGCACGCTGGCTGCCGTGGCGCTGACGCGCGGCGAGCGTTTTCGGGGCCGCACGCTGTTTTCCGGCATGCTGTATGCGCCGCTGGTGATGCCGGAAGTGATTTCCGGGCTGTCGCTGCTGCTGCTGTTCGTGGCGCTGGATGCCGGGCGCGGTTTTTGGACCGTGACCATCGCGCATACCACGCTGACCATGTGCTTCGTCGCCGTCGTGGTGCAATCCCGGCTCGGCGCGATCGACCGCAGCCTGGAAGAGGCCGCGATGGACCTCGGCTGCAATCCGGTGCGGGCGTTTCTGCTGGTGACGCTGCCGCTGATTATCCCCTCGATCGCCGCCGGCTGGATGCTGGCGTTCACGCTGTCGCTCGACGACGTCGTGATCGCCAGCTTTACCACCGGTCCCGGCTCGGCAACGCTGCCGATCCGGATCTATTCCGAGGTGCGGCTCGGCGTGAAACCGGAGATCAACGCGATCTGCACCATGGTGATCGGCTTGATCGCGGTGGTGATCACGCTGGCGTCATTTGCCTCGAAACTGCAAAGCGTGCCAGCCGAAAGCCCGGCGCCGCTGTAGCAGACAAGAAGACTGGAGCTGACATGGCTGAACCGTCCGAATATGTGCCGCCAAAGGTCTGGACCTGGAACAAGGAGAGCGGCGGCCGGTTCGCCGATATCAACCGTCCGATCGCGGGTCCGACGCATGACAAGGAACTGCCGGTCGGCAAGCATCCGCTTCAACTCTATTCGCTGGCCACGCCAAACGGCGTGAAGGCCACGGTGATGCTGGAAGAGCTGCTGGCGCTCGGCCACAAGGGTGCCGAGTACGATGCCTGGCTGATCAAGATCGACGGCAACCAGTTCGGCTCTGGTTTTGTCGCGGTCAATCCGAACTCAAAAATCCCGGCGCTGATGGACCGCAGCGGGCCAAAACCGATCCGGGTGTTCGAGTCCGGCGCGATCCTGGTACATCTCGCCGAAAAGTTCGGCGCGTTTCTTCCGACCGAAACCGCGGCGCGCGCCGAGTGCCTGTCGTGGCTGTTCTGGCAGATGGGCGCGGCGCCCTATCTCGGCGGCGGTTTTGGCCACTTCTATGCCTACGCACCGGCCAAGAACGAATACGCCATCGACCGGTTTGCGATGGAAGTGAAGCGGCAGCTCGACGTGCTCGACCGCCGTCTCGCCGACAACGCGTATCTCGCCGGCCGCGATTACACCATTGCGGACATCGCGGTGTGGCCCTGGTACGGCGGCCTGGCAAAGGGCGTGCTCTATGGCGCCGGTGAATTTCTGGCCGTGCACGAGTACAAGAACGTCAATCGCTGGGCCGACGCCATTGCCAAACGTCCGGCGGTGCAGCGCGGGCGGATGGTCAACCGCACTTGGGGCGATCCCGCGAGCCAGTTGCACGAGCGGCACGACGCGAGCGATTTCGACACCAAAACGCAGGACAAGGTGGGAGATCCTGCGGCGGCGTCATGAGCGATGAACCGGAGCGTTGATGCGATTTGCCTGGCAGGTCCTGATCCACACCCCGCTCTGGGTATTTCCGCTGTTTGCGTATCTGGTGTGGCAGGGCATCAAGGCGATGAGGCCGCGCACGACGTCGATCTGGCGGGCGCTGATTGTGCCCGTGGTGTTTATCGTCTGGGGTATGTCACGGCTATTGTCACGCCAGGACTATATGTGGCCGCTGCTGTCCTGGATTGCGGCGGCGCTGACGCTGTTGCCCGTCGGCCTGCTGACGACAAAGCCATTTGAGATTGATCACAAGACCGGACAGATCACCCGTCCGGGCAGTCCTGTACCGTTGATCCGCAACGTCAGCGTATTCGCCCTGCAATACACCGCCGCTGTGATCGCGGCGGTCGATCCCGATGGCCGCACGATGGCCACCGTCATCGGGCGCGCAATCTCGGGCGCCACCACGGGCTACTTCCTCGGCCGGACGATCGCGCTGCTGCGGCAATATCGGAAGCAACGCGTGGCGGCGTGAACGGCCGCTGACGAAGCCCGCAAAAAATCGACATTCTACCTATCGATACAGCTCCAACCTTGAACTGCACGCCAAGGCCGCATAGGCTCGGCTTTCAAGAACGCCTGCCGAGCAATTTTCACCCCCATCGATGCAGACCACCGAGCGGCGCCCATTCCCCCACCGCCGGGGCCTGATCATCGTCACGACATTGGCCATAGCCTATGTCGGCAGCCATTTCTTCCGCGCCTCCAACGTTACCATTGGCCTGGAGCTGATGCGCGACCTGGCGATCGGACCGGGAGCCCTGGGTGCGTTGACGGGCGCCTTTTTCTTCGGCTTCGCCGCCATGCAGATTCCTTGCGGCTTGCTGTTCGACCATTTCGGCCCGCGGCGCACCGTGGCCAGCATGCTCATCCTCGCCACGACAGGCGCCGCCATCTTCACCGTGGCGCCGACCTGGCCGCTGCTGCTCACCGGCCGTGTCCTGATGGGCGCCGGCTTCGGCGTCATGCTGATCGGCAGCATGGTGGTGATCGCCCGCTGGTTTCCGCCGGACCGTTTTTCCACCCTCACCGCCATGGTCCTGTCCATCGGACTGCTCGGTAATCTGGTCGCCACCACGCCTTTGGCCTGGGCCTCGCAGGCGATCGGCTGGCGCGCCGCGTTCGGTGCCGTCGTCGTCTTTATCGCGCTCGCCACCATCGCCGTCTGGCTGGTGGTGCGCGATGCGCCGCGCGGCCACCCGTTCCTGGCCCGCACGCCGGAGTCGCCACGCCATATGCTGCAGGGCCTCGTGGAGGTGCTGCGCAACCCCCGCCTGAAGCCCATCCTGGCGATGAACTTCTGCAATTATGCCTGTACGTTCACCGTGCAGGGCCTGTGGGGCGGCCCGTTCCTGCGTGAGGTGTATGGCCTCACGGCCATCGAGGCCGGCAACGTCCTGCTCGCCGCCGTCATCGCCTACCAGCTCGGGATCATTGCCTTCGGCCCGCTGGACCGCTTGCTGGATACGCGCAAATGGATCGCGATAGGCGGCACCCTGGTCACCATTTCCATGCTCGCCGCCCTCGCGCTGGCGTCCCACCCGCCGGTCTGGGTGCCGGTCGGCGCCATCCTCGGCATCGGCTTCTTCGGAGCCGCCAGCACCATGGTGATGACGCATGGCCGCGGTATCTTTCCCGACCGGCTGATCGGGCGCGGCGTGGCGACGATCAACACCTCTGTGATGCTGGGCGTCGCTTGCATGCAGACGCTCTCCGGCATCGTCGTCGGCGCGTTCGAACCGCTGGCTGACGGCGCCCGCAGCGAAACCGCCTACCGCGCCCTGTTCGCAGTGCTCACGGTGGTGCTGATCGTGGCCATCGCCATCTACAGCCGCTCGCAGGACATCAAACCCACCGACGAAATGCGCGCCGCTCGGCATGCTTGAGTCAGCCTTGCTGTGGCCACAGAAGCGCGCGTCCGAAGAGCGAAAGTGTCAGTTCGGCTTTGCCGCATCCGCGGCCGCTGCCGCCGGCGCATCCGGCCCCATCGGCCGTATTCCGCCGCCGGTAAACCGCTCGATCACCGATTTTACGGCGTCGCGGGTCTTGAGATCCTTGACCGCATCGAGCAGGGGCGCGGTGGCCGGCGAGCGGCGGAGCAGGCTTTCCGGATCGGGAAAAATCAGCGGATCGTCCCACGGGCCCTGCACCACGAAGGGCAGTTCAAAGCCAGCTGCGGCGTTCGGCGCCGCAATCAGGCTGGCGACGCCCTTGAGATCATATTCGCGCGCCGGCACCGACGCGGTGCCGGTCAGCGTCAGCCGCGTGGTCGGGCTCTCGACGCGCACATCCTCGGCGGTGGCGATGCCATCGGAAAATTTCACCGCGACCGTGAGATTGTCGTAGGGCGTCGTGCCCTGACGGAAATTGCCGCCGCCGGACAGCGGCCGGCGCTCCAGCCGCTTCAGGAGTTGCTCGACATTGAAGCCCGCGATCGCGCCGTCATGGCCGGTCAGAGTCGCAGTGCCGTCGAGTGAGGACGCAAGGCCAAACGGGCTCGCGCCGGAAGCCACCAGCGAGACGTTGAGATTGCCGCGGCCGGAAAGTTTTGTGATGCCGAACAATTCGCTCGCGCAGGCCTGCAGATCGACATCGGTGAACTGGAACTGCGCCTTGACGTCGGCCACCGCGTCGGAACGTGCGATCCCGAACGAGCCTTTTGCGATGCCGCCATACATCTGCGCCTCGCCGACGCTGAGCGCCAGCGCGCCGCCGCGCAAATTGGCGCCGAACGCGGTGCGGCCGAGTTTGGTCGCCCCGACCGTGACCTTGGCGGCCGACAGGCGCATGTCGAGGTCGGTGGCCGACAGCGCGTTGAGGTCGAACAATTGCCGGTTCCAGTCGCGCTGGCCGCTCGCCAGCAGGCGGAAGGTGGCGATATAGGGCGTGAAGTCGAGCGCGCCGGCGTCGAGCGTCGCCTGCATCATCTGGCGGCCGTTATTGGCAAACGTCATCACGCCCTCGGCGACGTTGCCGTCGAGTTCGACATTGACATTGGTCAGCGCCACCGAGCCGCCGACCATATTGGCGCGCGCCTTCAGCGCAAAGCGGCCAAATCCGCCGCTGCCCGGCGGCGGCTGGCCGGTGGTCCAGCGCAGGGCATTGCGCAGCGACAGGCTGTCGATCGTCACCGTGCCTTCCGTCATCATGCTGGTGCGGTTGGCAACCGTGCCGTCGAAGGCGAATTTCAGCGGCGCCGAGGTCAGCCGCGCCTTCAGCCCGGAGCGGTCGCCCGACAGCAATGCGATGAAATCGCTGGCGCTGATCGAGCCGTCGATGCGCTCGCCGCGCCAGTCGAATTGCCCGGTGGCGGCAAACGAGCGCGAGATCGACGGCCATGCCAGCGAGAGGTCGATATCGTCAAGCGTCTCGGTGACGTGGTTCATCGTATCCTGGTAGTTGAGCACGCCGTCCTGGATACGGATTTCCGAAAACGATACCTGGTTCTCGGCGCCGGGCTTCATGGTGCGCGCGATGGTGTCGACGAACGGCGTCCAGTTGCTCTCGCCATTGCC
>Ga0137412_10005056_pt1 | contig 10541 bp, 9 predicted proteins | sample CZODoug2_1_16fun_FD_122160 | JGI IMG/M metagenome (GOLD analysis project Ga0137412, IMG submission 122160) | Vadose zone soil fungal communities from Angelo Coast Range Reserve, California, USA - CZODoug2_1_16fungal (Hybrid Assembly) | ecosystem: Environmental > Terrestrial > Soil > Vadose zone... | reverse complement strand
GTCCGCACCGAGGTAGCCGTCACGGGCGGCCTCACCGCCGACGGCGAACTGCTGCCCGTCCACGGCTTCAGGGAGAAGGCCCACTGCGCCAAGCGCGGCTACGCCCGGCTCCTGGTCGCCCCCGGGGCGAACGAGCCCGATGTCCACCAGGTCTCCCAGCAGGACCGCCGGGACCTGCGGCTGGTTTTCGCCGCCACCCCGGCCGAGGCGCTGCAGGCCGCCCTGGACGAGCACCCGGCGGAAGGGCACTCGCGGGTCTCCTGAAGCGGCGTGGCGCGACGACGGGAACCGCGCACCCGTTCCGGACGATCGCTTTTGACCTGCACCGATCGCCTCCATCGGCACGGTCGGTGGCGGATCGAAGCGGATCTCGAAGCGCGGGCCGACGGCGACTTGCAGCGTGCAGGCCTCGCTCCCCGGCGCGAAGTGCAGGGGCGGCAACGTCCAGGCGAACGAGCGCGCGGCGGCGGACCTCGGCATAGTTGGTGGTGTGGATCGGGCCCTCGACCGGGGCGGTAAGGATAACGTGACCGTCGTGCTCGCCAAAGAGCCGGCCGCCTTGCCGACGACGGACAGGTACGCGGCGATGGGCAGCGGCGCGCCGGTGTAGGTGTCGGGCACCCAGAAGTGGAAGGGCGCGGCGGCCAGTTTGAAGGCGAAGCCGACCAGGGTGAGGGCGGCGCCGGTCTTGGCGAGGGTGTCCAGCTGGCCCGTGTGGGTCAGCCCTTCGGCGACCGCGGACAGGTTCAGCGTGCCGGTGGCGGCGTACACGAAGCTGATGCCGAGCAGCGAGACGGCGGTCGCGGTGACCGAGGACAGGAAGAACTTCAGCGCGGCCTCGCTCGCCAGCCGGTCGCCGCGGCGCATGGCCACCAGGGCGAAGGCGGGCAGCGTGGTGACCTCCAGCGCGACCAGCAGGGTGGCGAGGTCGCGGGCCGCGGGCAGCAGGGCGGCGCCGGCGGCGGAGGAGAGCAGCAGGAACCAGTACTCGCCGGGTTGGGGGGTGTCACCGGCCGCGGACCTCCCGTCGGTCCCGGGCGTGTCGGTGGACTCGGTGGAGAGCGACAGCAGCGCGGTGAGCAGGGCGCCGCCGAGGACCAGCACCTGGATGACGAGGGTGAAGTGGTCGGCGACGTACGAGCACTGCGTGGCGCCGGACTGTGCGCCTGCGGTCTGTGCGCCTGCGGTCTGTGTGCCTGCGGTCTGTGCGCCAACGGTCTGGCAGAAGGTGCTGCGGTGGCCGTCGCGCAGCGGGATCAGGGTCAGGCCGGCGGCCAGGAACCCGGCTGCGGTGAGCCAGCCGAGCAGCGACCGGCGCTCGCGCGGCAGGAACAGGTCGGCGACGAGTACGACCACCGCCAGGGCGGCCGGGATCACCACCGGGGTCAGGGCCGTCCAGTCGACGGACTGCACGAGGGACGGCATCAGTTGCCTCCGAGCAGGGTGCGTACGGCCGGATCGGTGAGGTCAAGCAGGACGGCGGGCCACAGCCCGGCCAGCACGGTGAGGGCGGCAAGCGGCGCCCAGGCGGCGAACTCGTAACCGCGTACGTCGGCGAGCGCGGGCAGCGAGGTCGCGGTGTCGCGGTCGCCCATGCAGATCCGGCGGACCACGGTCAGCAGGTAGCCCGCGGTCAGCAGGGTGCCGAAGGCGGCGATCGCGGTGAAGGTCAGGAAGACCGGGCGGCTGAGGCCGGCACCGGGTTCGAACGCGCCGAACATCGCCAGCATCTCGCCCCAGAACCCGGCCAGCCCGGGCAGCCCGAGGGAGGCGACGGCGCCGAAGGCGAGCAGCCCGCCCAGGCGGGGGGCCCGGCCGTAGAGCGCGGCGCCGGCCCGGCCGGCCAGCTGGTCCAGGTCGCTGGAGCCGTAGCGGTCCTTGACCGCGCCGACCAGGAAGAAGAGCAGGCCGGTGATCAGGCCGTGGGCGATGTTGGCGAACAGGGCGCCGTTGACGCCGGCCGGGCTCATGGAGGCGATGCCGAGCAGGACGAAGCCCATGTGGCCGACCGAGGAGTACGCGATCAGCCGCTTGAGATCGCCGCCGTTGCCCTGCCGGGCGAGCGCGAGGCAGGCGAGCGAGCCGTAGACGATGCCGATGACCGCGAAGGCGGCCAGGTACGGGGCGAAGGTGTGCATGCCCTCGGGCGCCATCGGCAGCACGATCCGGACCAGGCCGTAGGTGCCCATCTTCAGCAGGACGCCGGCCAGCAGCACCGAGCCGGCGGTGGGGGCGGCGGTGTGGGCGTCCGGCAGCCAGCTGTGCAGCGGCCACATCGGGGTCTTCACGGCGAGGCCGAGGCCGATGGCGAGGACGGCGATCAGCTGCGTGGAGTGACTGAGCGATGACCCGTTGTCAGTGGCGAGTGCCACCATGTCGAATGTGCCCGCTTTCACGCCGATGAGGAGCAGGCCCAGCAGCATGATCACGGAACCGAGGAGGGTGTAGACGATGAAGCGCAGTGCCGAGCGCTCTCGGTCCCCGCTGCCCCAGCGGGCGATGAGGAAGTACATCGGGATGAGGACCATCTCGAAGGCGAGGAAGAACAGGATCAGGTCGAGCACCGCGAAGCTGGCGAGCGTGCCGGCCTCCAGCAGCAGGATCAGGGCGACGTATGCCTTGGGGCTCGGGCCCGCAGGCATATGGAAGTACGAGTAGAGCGCGCAGAGGAAGGTCAGCAGGGCGGTCAGCACGAGGAGGGGGAGCGAGATGCCGTCGATGCCGAGGTGGAGGTGGATGTCCAGCGCGGGGATCCAGCTGAGATCCGTGGTGGCCTGCATCTTCGCCGGATGGTCGTGGTCGAAGCCGGCGGCCAGCACGATCGCGAGGACGAGTACGGCGCCGCTGACGGTCACACCGTGCCGCAGCACCGCCTGGTCGGGGCCGCGGCCGCGCAGCCCGGGCGGGGCCGGCAGCAGGGCGACGGCCGCGCCGAGCAGCGGCAGCACGAGGATCGCCGCGAGGACGTACTGGAGGGCGGTGTCGTTCAACGGGATCTCACGCTCCGACGGCGACGAGGACGGCGAGCACGACCGCACCGGCCAGCAGCGCGCTGAGGTAGGTCTGGACGTTTCCGTTCTGGGCCCTGCGGACGGCCGCGCCGAGCAGCCGCGGGGTGCCGCCCGCGCCACGGACATAGGTCTCGACGACCTCGCGGTCCAGGAAGCGGACCAGGTTCGCGGCGGCCAGCACCGGGCGGACGAACAGCACGCTGTAGACGGCATCCAGGTGGAAGCCGTGGGCGGCGTGCCGGTGCAGCGGGCCGAGCAGCAGCCGGCCGGGGTCGGCGGGGTCGGCGGCGCTCGCGATGTCGCCGTAGACCTCTTCGTGGGTGGCGATGGCCTCGGCCTCCACCAGGGCGGGTTCGACCCCGGGCGGCTCGGCGACGACGGCTCCGAAGGGGGTGGCCCGGCGGGTGGCGTCGGTCGCCTTCCAGGCGGCGTAGGTGATCAATACGCCCACAAGGGCGAATCCGGTGCCGAGGACGGCGGTGATGAGGGTCGGGGCGAGCGAGCCGCCGCCGAACCAGTCGGGCAGCTCGCGGTAGGCGAGCCCACCGAAGGCGAGGGTGGGGATGGCCAGCAGCCACAGCACGGTGAGCATCGGCAGCGGGACCTTGCGGTCGGCTCTGACGGTTTCCGGGGCGGGTTCGGCTGCCGCGGCGGGGGCTTCGGCGGGGGCTTCGGCTGCGGCGGGTGGCGCGGCTTCGGCGGGCCGCTCCGCGCGGCTCCCGCCCGCCAGCAGGAACATGCGGGTGGCGTACGCGCCCGTGAGCAGGGCGGTGACCAGACCCGCGACCAGTACCGTCCAGCCGACGGCCGACGGTACGTGGGCGGCGTCGCCCTGGGAGGCGTGCTCGGCGGCGCGCAGCACCGACTCCTTCGAGAAGAACCCCGAGAACGGCGGCATGGCCGCCAGGGCCGCCAGGCCGAGGCCCATGGTCCACCGCACGTCGGGGGCCCGCTTGCCCAGGCCCGGCATCCTGGACATCGCCGAGAGCGAGTTGGTGCCGGCCACCTGGATCAGCGCGCCCGCCGCCAGGAACAGCAGCGCTTTGAACACGCCGTGCGACAGGAGGTGGAAGACGGCGGCGGCGCGGTCGCCGACCGCGAGCGCACCGGCCATGTAGCCGAGCTGGCCGATGGTGGAGTACGCCAGCACCCGCTTGATGTCGTCCTGAGCGAGGGCGGCCAGCCCGGAGCCGACCATGGTGACGGCGGCCATCACGGCGAGGACGGCGAGGGCGGCGGCGGACGCGGTGAACACCGGCAGCAGCCGGGCCACCAGGTAGATGCCGGCGGCGACCATGGTCGCGGCGTGGATCAGCGCGGACACCGGGGTGGGGCCGGCCATCGCGTCGGGCAGCCAGGTGTGCAGCGGGAACTGCGCGGACTTGCCGGCGACACCGGCGAGCAGCAGCAGCGCCACCAAGGTGGGGTGCTGGAGCTGCCCGTGGGCGGCGGCGGTGAGGATGCGGCTGATCCGGAAGCTGCCGGCGTCGGTGGCGAGCGCGAACACACCGATCAGGAACGGTACGTCGCCGAGCTTGGTGACCAGGAACGCCTTGATGGAGGCCGCGCGGGCGGTCTCGTTCTCCCAGTAGTGCCCGACCAGGAAGTAGGAGCAGATGCCCATCACCTCCCAGCCGACGAGCAGCAGCATCAGGTCGCCGGAGTAGACGACCAGGAACATCGCGGCGGTGAAGAGGGAGACGAGCGCGGTGTACGAGGCGTAGCGCTCGTCGTCGCGCAGATAGGAGACCGAGTAGAGCTGGACGCAGGTGGCGACGAAGCCGACCAGGACCGCGACCAGGACCGCGAAGCCGTCCAGGTGCAGGGCGAGGTCGATGGGCACCGAGCCGGTGGCGGTCAGCCGGTGGGCGGCGTCGGTGGGTGCGCCGGTGCCCTGCCGGGCGGCGACGACCGCGGCGAGCACGAAGGCGGTGGCGGTGGGCAGCACGGCCAGCGGCCGGACGAAGCCGGGCGCGCGCCGCCCGAGCAGCAGGGCGGCGGCCGCGCCCAGGAACGGCAGGAGGGGAACGAGCGCGGCAAGGGCGGTCAGGGTCACGCGGTGGCCTCTGCCTTCTCGTCATCGGCCGCCGGCCCGGGTAGGTCGGGCCCGTCGGGTGCGGGCTGCCCGTGGTCGGCGAGGGCGGTGAGGCGGTCGATGTCGGAGCTGCCGCGGTTGCGGTACACGAGCAGCACGATGGCCAGGCCGAGTCCGATCTCGGCGGCGGCGATGGTGATGATGAACAAGGTGAGCGCCTGGCCGGCGTGCAGGGTGTCGCGCAGCCAGACGTCGAAGGCGACCAGGTTGAGGTTGACGGCGTTGAGCATCAGCTCGACGGACATCAGGACGAGGATCGCGTTGCGCCGGGCGAGCACGCCGTAGACGCCGACGCAGAACAGGAGGGCGGCGAGGACGGCGGGATAGGCGAGGTGCATCAGTTCTCCTTGCCGCCGGTACGGGCGTTCGCGGCGGCGCCGGCACCAGCATCGGCACTGGCCCCGGCCCCTGTATCGGCACCGGCGTAGGCGTCGGCTCCGTCGCGGCGCGAGAGGACGATGGCGCCGACCAGCGCGGCCAGCAGCAGCACCGACAGGGCCTCGAACGGCAGCACCCAGTGCCGGAACAGGCTCTCGCCGGTGACGCGGGAGGAGCCCTGGGCCACGCCGTGCAGGTTGATCCAGGTGGACCGGAAGGCGTCGGCGACCACCCAGACCAGGGTGACGGCGGCGGCGAGCGCCACGGCGAGGGCGACCGGGCGGTTCTCCGAGTCGGCGTCCGGGGAGCGGCCGATGGGCGCCCTGGTCAGCATCAGGCCGAACAGCAGCAGGACGACGACGGAGCCGACGTAGATCAGCACCTGCACCCAGGCGATGAACTCGGCGGTGAGCAGCAGGTACTCCACCGCCAGGCCGCCGAGGGCGACGACCAGCCACAGGGCGGCGTGCACCAGTTGCCGGGTGGTGACGGTCAGCACGGCCGCGCCGAGAGTGGCGAGGCCGACCAGGAGGAAGGTGATCTCGACGCCGGTCGGGGAGAGGAAGCCGGGGTGGTGGGCGGCGGCGCTGACGTTGGCGGCGAGGTTCACGTCGAGCTTGGTGCTGAGGCTCATGTCGCGCCCTCCCCCGGCTGATCGGTACCGGGTCCGGTGGCGGGATCGGTACCGGGGCCGGGGCCGGTGGCGGAGCCGGTATCGGGTCCGGTGGTGGGATCGGTACCGGGTCCAGCGGCAGGGTCGGCGGATCCGTCGGCCCCGCCGCCGCCCTGCGAGGCGTCCGGGCGTTCGGCGGCGCGGGCGGCCAGTGTCTTGTCGGCGGACTTGCGGGCCGCGGTGAACTCCTTGGGTTCTTCCGCCGCCGGGTCGAGCGCGGGCGGGGCCGGGACCGTCCACATCCAGTCGCGCAGCTTGTCGCGTTCGTGGGTCAGCTCAAGGATGTCGGTCTCGGCGTACTCGAACTCCGGTGACCAGAACAGCGCGTCGAAGGGGCACACCTCGATGCAGATACCGCAGTACATGCACAGCGAGAAGTCGATCGCGAACCGGTCCAGCACGTTGCGGCTGCGCTCGCGCCCGCCCGGCGCGGCGGCCGGCACCGTCTCCTTGTGGGAGTCGATGTAGATGCACCAGTCGGGGCACTCGCGGGCGCACAGCATGCAGACCGTGCAGTTCTCCTCGAACAGCGCGATCACCCCGCGGGTGCGGGGGGCGAGTTCGGGCTGCGTGTCCGGGTACTGGGCGGTGACGGACCGCTTGGTCATGGTCCGCAGCGTGACGGCCAGGCCCTTGGCCAGACCGGATCCGGGGATACCCATGGCTTAGGAGATCACCACCTTGACGACGCCGGTCAGGGCGATCTGGGCGAGGGAGATCGGAATGAGCACGGTCCAGGCGAGCTTCTGCAACTGGTCCTCGCGCAGCCGCGGATAGCTGACCCGCAGCCAGATCACCACGAAGGCGAGCGCGGCGGCCTTGAGCAGCGTCCACAGCCAGCCGACGCTGCCGGCCCACGGGCCGTGCCAGCCGCCGAGGAACAGCACGGTGGTCAGGCCGCACAGCACGACGATGCCGGCGTACTCGGCGAGCAGGAACAGGGCGAAGCGCAGGCCGGTGTACTCGGTGTAGGCGCCGAAGATGATCTCGGAGTCGGCGACCGGCATGTCGAACGGCGGCCGTTGCAGCTCGGCGAGGCCCGCGGTGAAGAACACCACGCCGCCGAGCAGCTGCCACGGCGTCCACCACCAGTGGTACGACTCCACGATCCCGGGCAGCGACAGGGTGCCGGCCGCCATCGCGACGGAGGCGGCGGTGAGCAGCATCGGCAGCTCGTACGCCATCAGCTGGGCGGCCGTGCGCAGCCCGCCCAGCAGCGAGAACTTGTTGGCCGAGGCCCAGCCGGCCATCAGTGAGCCGAGGACGCCGACGCCCATCACGGCGAGCACGAAGATCAGGCCCGCGTCCACGGTCTCGCCGACGAAGCCGTTCGGGCCGACCGGGATGACGATCAGCACGAGGAGGTACGGCAGCAGGGCGACGGCGGGCGCGAGCTGGAAGACCCGGCGGTCGGCGTCGGCCGGGACCAGGTCCTCCTTCTGCGCGAACTTCACGCCGTCCGCGACGAGTTGGGCCCAGCCGTGGAACCCGCCGGCGTACATCGGCCCGAGCCGGCCCTGCATGTGGGCCATCACCTTGTGCTCGGCCTGCCCCACCAGCAGCGGGAAGACCAGGAACACGACGAGTACGGCGACCAGCCGCAGGAGCACGTCCAGCGTGTCGTTCACCGCGGCTCGCCTCCTTCGGCGGGGGGTTCTTCGGCAGGGGGTTCTTCGGCAGGGGGTGGGGGCTGTTCCCACGGGGCGTCCGCGACGCGCTTGCGGGGCGGGGCCGGGGCGGCGGGCTCTTCGCCGCTCGGGGCGCCGGTGCCCTCGCCGGTCACGTCGCCGGGCCGGCTCGGCGGGCCCTCGGCGGCGGGGCGGGTGCGGCGGGGCGGCCGCTCACCGCCTGCCGCGCGGGGGCCGCGGGCCGGGCGGGCGGGGGCCGCGGGGAGCTGTCCCTTCAGCGGGCCCCATTCGTTGGGGTCGGGCACGCCCGGCGGCATCATCTGGCGGCGCTTGGGCCCGCCGCCGTGCGACTCGCCGGGCTCCACCGCGCCCGGCCAGGCCTTGGCGACGCGGGAGGCCAGCACGAAGTCCTTGCGCAGCGGGTGTCCCTCGAACTCCTCGGGCAGCAGCAGCGGCGCCAGGTACGGGTGGCCGGTGAAGCCGACGCCGAACATCTCGTGCGTCTCGCGCTCGTGCCAGCCCGCGCCCGCATAGACACCGGTCGCGGTGGGCAGCTCGGCGGCCTCGTACCCGACGGTGGTGCGTACCAGCAGCTTGCGGACCGGACCCGGGCCGCCCGTGCCTCCCATGCCGCCCGGACCCGCGGGCCCGCCCAGGGAGACGAGGTGCGCGCAGACCAGGAAGCCGGTGCCCGGCTCGTCGACCGCGCTCAGCCAGTCGAAGAAGGTGCAGCCGAGGGTGTCGCGGGCGGTGGTGAGCGCGGCGATCCAGGCGTCCGAGGGGACGTCGACGGTGAGCAGCCCGTACGCCTCCACCGCCGTGGCGCCCTCGCCGAACAGCTCGGCCACGGACTCCGGCAGCCGGTCGAACCCGCTCACCGCTCCCCCGTCTCCGGGGCCGCGCCCGGGCCCGCGCCCGGCGTCGGCGGCTGGACCAGCCCACTGGTCAGCGCGGCTACCGACGCACCCGCCCCGGGCCGTACCGCGTAGCGCTCGCCCAGCGACTCCCGGGCGATCTTCTCCTGGAGCTTGAGGATGCCCTGCAGCAGCGCCTCGGGCCGCGGCGGGCAGCCGGGCACGTACACGTCGACCGGGATGATCTGGTCGACGCCCTTGGTCACGGAGTACGAGTCCCAGTAGGGCCCGCCGCAGTTGGAGCAGGCGCCGAACGAGATCACGTACTTCGGCTCGGGCATCTGCTCGTACAGCCGCTTGACGGCCGGCGCCATCTTGTCGGTGACCGTGCCGGAGACCACCATCAGGTCCGCCTGCCGGGGCCCGGGGGCGAACGGGATCACACCGAGGCGGATGAAGTCGTGCCGGGCCATGGACGCGGCGATGAACTCGATCGCGCAGCAGGCCAGCCCGAAGTTGAAGACCCACAGGCTGTAGCGGCGCCCCCAGTTGAGGACCACCTTCATCGGCTCGGGTGCCAGCCGGGCCAACGGGCCCAGGCGGCGCGGCGCGGGGGTCAGATCCATTCCAGTACGCCCTTCTTCCAGGCGTACAGCAGCCCGACGGCCAGGAAGCCGATGAACACGAACATCTCGACCAGGGTGGCGCCGCCGAAGCCGGGCGCGGCGAAGACGGTGGCCCAGGGGAACAGGAAGATCGCGTCCACCGCGAAGATCACATAGAGGTACGCGTACACGTAGTAGCGGATCTGGGTGTGCGCCCAGTCCTCGCCGACCGGGTCGACCCCGCACTCGTAGGTGAGCATCTTCTCCCGCGTCGGCACGACCGGCCGCAGCAGCCGGCCGCCCGCGAACGCGACCGCCACGAAGAGCACACCGACGACCGCGACCAGGCCGACGACCGAGTAGCCGTGGAAGTAGTCGTGGAAATCCACCTACGTCCGCCCCTCGTTCCCTCGTTGACCAGTGGTGTCCAGTGGTGTCCAGCGATCCGGGTGGATCTTTAGACGATTTATACGGGAGGGAGTCTAGGCCCTGGCCTACGCCCCGTGTCCGGCCGTACCCGCGCGACCTGGCCCGGCCCGCCGCGCAGGCCCTGACCGGGGGCGATCACGGCGCGACCGGGGGGAGGCCGGGGGGATAACCCCACCCCCGGCGGGACCGCGCACCCCATGGCGCAGCCGCCCTCGCGCCCGGCAGGCTGGGAGCATGAACACCTTGTCCGAGTCGCGCCCCGCCGCCACCCCGTCCGCCGAGCCGCTGCCGCCCGCGCGCTTCGGCATGTTCGAGGGCACGACGTGGAGGGAGATCGCGTTCCTGCTGAGCGATTTCCCGGTGGCGATCGTCGGCTTCGTCTACGTCGTCACCGTCGTGTCGGTCGGCGCCGCGCTGTCGGTCACCGTGATCGGCCTGCCACTGCTGGCGCTGGGGCTGCTGGGCTGCCGGCTGCTCGGCGGCTTCGAGCGGGGCCGGGCCCGGCTGCTGCTCGGGGTCTACGTCGAGGAGCCCCGGTCGCTGCGGCCGGGCACCATCGGGTTTCTGCCCTGGCTCCGGACGGCCCTGACGGACCCGGTGGCCTGGCGGCACGCGCTCTACTTCGCGATCCGGCTGCCCTGGGGCATCCTCGCCTTCTCGCTGACGCTGACCTCGCTGTTCGGGGCGTGGCCGGTGCTGCCGTTCCTGTCCCGGGCGCTGACGACGGTGGACCGGGCCCTCGTACGGGGGCTGCTCCAGCCCTCGGACGAACTGGCGCGGCGGATCGCCGAGCTGGAGTCGGACCGCGGCGTCGTCGTCGACACCGCCGCGGCCGACCTGCGGCGCATCGAACGCGACCTGCACGACG
>Ga0137412_10005055_pt1 | contig 10541 bp, 7 predicted proteins | sample CZODoug2_1_16fun_FD_122160 | JGI IMG/M metagenome (GOLD analysis project Ga0137412, IMG submission 122160) | Vadose zone soil fungal communities from Angelo Coast Range Reserve, California, USA - CZODoug2_1_16fungal (Hybrid Assembly) | ecosystem: Environmental > Terrestrial > Soil > Vadose zone... | reverse complement strand
ACGTAATCGAAGGTGGTGGTGCCTTGTCCAGCAGGTGTTTCCGACATGACAAACTCCTTGAAAGTGGTTTGACGAGAAGTGAACTGGCGTCAGTACACGCTGTCGACCTGAACGGCGGCGGGGGTCCCGTCAGGTCGCAATGCCGGTCCGTCGGACCCATCGGACTTGGTGAACGCGGTCGGGCAGGAGCGCCGGCGCGATGCGGGTCATTACTCCGCTGACGCCTGATGCGCGGCCAGCGTGCCGAGGTGATGACGGCCCTTCACGCCGTACCAGATCAGACCGAATCCGAGGATCACGCCGATGTAGATGAATGCGCCCCAGGCGTTGTACCAGCCCTCGCCATAGACGGCTTCCCGCGGCCAGGCGAGGTTCAGCGCCATGCCGACACCCCAGGCCACCGCGACGATGTTGACCAGCATCCCCCACCTGCCCATCGTGAAGTAGCCGCCCTCCTTGAGATCCTTTGGCGGCCATTCACCTTGGAAGCGCTTCTTCAGCATCGGGCCGGTGACCATCAGGTAGGCCAGGTAGATCATGATGATCGCGATCGAGGTCAGCACCGTGAAGATCTTCGGCTGCCCCACGTTGATCACCAGGATCAGGACTGCTATTCCGCCGATGACGATCGCCGGGATGATCGGCGTCTGCGTCTTGGGATTCACCCTGGCGAGCTTCTCGCCGAACGGCAGCGCGTTGTCCCGTGCCATGGCGAACATCAGCCGGATCGCCGCGGTGTGCACCGCGAGCGAGCACACCGTGACCGCGATGACGATGCAGACGATGAACACCTTGCCCAGCGGGCCCCACATCACCTGCTCGACGATGTACTGCAGGCCGCCGCTGCTCTCGCCGATCGCGGGGTCTTGCAGGTTGGGTGCCGACAGCACGGCGAAGACCAGGATGGCGCCACCGATGACGAAGGAGGCCAGAATCGCCCGCAGGATGGCCTTCGGTGCGGTGCGTCTCGGCTCGACGGTCTCCTCGCCGAGCGAGCTGGCGGTGTCGAAGCCGTACATCACGTAGCCCGACGCCAATGACGCGATCAGGAACGCGCCGAGGTACCCGCCGCTCTCCCCCGCGCCATAACCGTTGGTGGAGAAGAACACCGAGGGGCCGCGAGTCGTGCTGGCGGCCAGGATGATCGCGATCAGGACGGCCGCGATGAGCTCGATGAACACGCCGGCACTGTTGATCATTGCCATCAGGCGCACGCCCAGCGCGTTGACCACGGTGGTGAACACGATGAGGACCGTCCCGAGGACGACGGCGTTGAGCGCGAAGCTCTGCGGGGTGCTGCCGTCGCCGACGATCTGGAAGCCGCTCCACAGGCGGGGCAAGTTGAGCTGAAGGGCCAGCACCACCGCGGAGAGGGTCACGATCGACGCGGTGAGCATCAGCCAGCCCGACGACCACCCGACGATCCTGCTGCCCAGCTTCTTCGACCAGTTGTAGACCGCCCCGGCGACGGGGTACTTCGCGGCGAGTTCCATGAAGCACAGCGCGACGGCCATCTGACCGACGAACACGAGGGGCCACGACCAGAGGTAGGCGGGGCCTGCGGTACCGAACCCGAAGTAGAACAGCTGAAAGGTTCCGGTCAGGATCGAGATGTAGCTGACGCCTGCCGCGAAGCTGGCGAACTTGCCGATGCTGCGGTCGAGCGATTCCTTGTAACCGAAGTCGTCCATGCCGCTGTCGGCACTCTGTTTCCCTGCTTCTTCAACCACCATGACGTCGTCCTATCTTCAAAGTTCAGTGCCGCGGCGGGCTGTCCGTCGGCAAATCAACCCTTGAATTCACCCTTGAACCAGCCAGCGGGTTTCGGTGCGGTGTTGTGCCAGATGTGCTTCAACTCTTGGTATTCCGCGAGCCCCGTGGGGCCGAGCTCCCGGCCGTTGCCAGACTTCCCGAATCCGCCCCACTCCGCCGCAGCGGTGTAGTAGCCGAAGTCGTTCAGCCACACCGTGCCGTGCCGCAACGCGCGCACCACACGTTCGCCCCGCGCCGAATCGGACGTACGAACGCCCGCCGCGAGACCGTACTCGGTGTCGTTGCCGAGGCTGATCGCCTCGGCCTCGTCTGTGAATCGCTCGACCGTGAGGATCGGGCCGAAGGTTTCCTCCCTGACGATCCGCATCGAGCGGTCGCAGCCGTCGAAGATCGTCGGTAGGTAGAAGCTGCCCTTTTCCAGTGCCGGATCCTTGGGCCGCGCGCCGCCGGTCAGCAGTTTCGCGCCTTCTGAAATGGCGTCTGCGACATGCGCTTCCACCTTGGCGCGGTGCTGCTCGGAGACCAGCGGCCCGGTCTCACTGGTGGGGTCCATGCCGTCGCCGACGCGGATCAGTTCTGCGCGGGTGACCAGATCGGCGACGAAGTCGTCGGCGATCGACTCCTCGACGATCAGCCGCGTGCCTGCCGAGCACACCTGGCCGGAGTGCAGGAACACCCCGGTGAGCACTTGGTCGACCGAGGCGTCCCAGGCATCTCCAGTGCCGATGTCCGCGAACACGATGTGCGGGTTCTTCCCGCCGAGTTCCACCGCGACCTTCGTCACGTGCTCGGCGGCGACCTTCGCGATGGTCCGCCCGGTCGCCAGCCCTCCGGTGAACGAGATGAAGTCCACTTCGGGATTGTCGGTCAAGGCGGCACCGAGGACCGCGCCGCTGCCCTGAACGAGGTTCACCACCCCGCCGGGTACGCCCGCCTCCTCGAGTAGGTGGACGAAGGCGATCGTGGAAAGCGGCGTCACCTCACTGGGTTTCGCGACCATCGTGCAGCCGGCGCCGAGGGCGGGTGCGATCTTCCACGACATCTGCAGCAGCGGGTAGTTCCACGGCGCGATCAACACACAGACGCCGATCGGCTCGCGCACCACCCGGCTGATCACCGCCGGATCGCCGACGTCGACCAGTCGATCGGAATCGATGCCCACCAGCCGCGCGTAGTAGCGGAACACCGACGTCACGTCGTCGATGTCGATCCTGCTCTCCACCAGGGTCTTTCCAGTGTCTCGCGTTTCCAGCGACGCCAGAGCCTCTTTGTCTCGCTGCAGCAGGTCCGCGATCCGATCGAGTAACTCGGCGCGCTCGGCCGCAGAGGTTGCGCGCCAGGCACCGTCATCGAACGCGACCCGTGCGGCGCTTACCGCGGCACAGGCATCGTCTGGGGTCGCCTCGTCGACGACGGCCGCGATGCTGCCGTCCGCGGGGTTGACGATGTCTCTGGTCCCGCCATCGGAGGCATGACGCCATCCGCCTCCGATGTAGAGGTCTGGATCACCGTTCATTCGATGTCACCTCGGTTTCGCCGATACGGGACAGTACCCACTCGTGGAACTCCGCGATGTGGTGTTCGACGGGAACGAGCACTCCGCCCTTGCGATAGGCGCGCGATGACATCGCCGGCTGGGTGCGCTCGCAGGCGTCGAAGTCCTGCAGGTTGACCCGATGGAACAACTCCACTGAATGCTCGACGTCGCGGCCTTCGGCCACCACGTCAGGGGCGTAGAGCCAGTCGCATTCGACGATCGTGCGGTCCGCCGCCATCGGGTACATCCTGTGGAAGATGATGTGGTCGGGCACCAGGTTGATGAACACCGTCGGTCGCACGGTCATGGCGTAGTACTTCTGGTCCTGCTCGGGGGTCAGCCCGGGCAGGGTGTCGAACCCCGCGGAGCCGTCGACGGTGAATCCTTCGATCTCCTTGCCGAAGGCCGCGCCGTGGCCGACGTAGTACTGCACCGCCATTCCCTTCGCGAACTCCGGAAGCACCTCGGTGAGCTCGGGGTGGATGGTCGCGCAGTGGTAGCACTCCATGAAGTTCTCGACGATCAGCTTCCAGTTCGCCGCCACGTCGTAGACGACGCGACGCCCGACCTTGAGCTCGTCGATCTGGTAGCGGTCGATGGCCGTCGGATCACCGAGACGTTCCGTCACCGCGCCGATGACGTCCTCCTCGAACGACGGCGGGGTGTCGGCCAGACACACCCATGCGTAGCCGAGCCATTCGCGCACCGCCACCGGTATCAGCCCGTACGCGACGCGGTCGATGCTCTGTCCGTCATCGTCCTTCAGAGTGGCGAGGTTCGGTGCGGCGACGAGCTTGCCGTCGAACCCGTAAGTCCAGGCGTGGTAGGGGCACTTCAGGGTCCGGCGCACCTCCCCCTCCGGCTCGGTGCACAGCTGCGCGCCGCGGTGCCTGCAGACGTTGAGGAACGCACGCAACGCGCCGTCGCGGCCGCGGAGCACCAGCACGCTCTCGCGCCCGACCTGCACCTTCTTGAACGACCCGGGGTTGGGCAGGTCGGGGCTGCGCACCGCGCAGAACCACATCTTCTCCAGAATGTGTTCCTGCTCGAGACCGAAAATGCGTTCGTTGTAATAGTATTCGCCGCCCAGTGTGGGGATCAGCGAACCGGCGGAAGCTTCAGCGGCCCCCGTGGCCGCAGAGGCTTCCACGGCCTCGGGGTCGAAGCCGGTCGACGTAGGAAAGTCGGTCGCGGTCATGTAGTCACCAGCCTCTGCGGGTCGAATAGGGCGATCGGATGTGCGGTGGTACCGGTGGTCGCGAGATCGGCGACGATCTCGCCGACCACGGGGACGAACTTGAAGCCATGCCCCGAAAATCCGCATGCGACGGTGACGTTCGCATAGTCGGGGTGGCGCGTGATGACGAAGTGCTCGTCGCTGGTGTTCGAGTACATGCACGTGGCCGAGTGCACGCAGTCACCCGTCAGCGCGGGCAGCAGCTCGGTCACCCGGTCACGCATGGCGGATATCTCCTCGGGGTGCACCACCCGGTCGATGGTTTCCGGCGTGCACTCCTGCCCCTTCCTGAAGAAGGCGACCTTGACGCCGCCGTCGGGGCCGTCGATCGCAGGGAATCCGTAAATCTGCATGCCGTTGGCGTTTTCGTTGATGAAGATGGGCTGGTCTTCGAAGGGCGCAGTCCCGCCAACGGGGTCCAGCCAGTACAGCACCTGGCGCTCCACGGTGATCGGGATGCCCAACTCGGCAAGCAGCTGGGGCGCCCACGCACCGGGGCAGATCACCAGCTGGCCCGCCGTGTACGTGCCTGCGGCGGTCGTGACCGTCACGCCGGTCGCCGTCTCCGACCATCCCTGAACCTCTTCACCGAAGCGCAGCGTCGCACCAACACGCGCGGCGAGGTCGAGATGCGCGGCGACCGTCATCTCCGGACGTGCGAAGCCTGCCTTGGCCTCGTACAGCCCGACGTCGCCGGGTTCTGGTGTGAAATTTGGGAATCGGCTGCGGATCTGGCCGGCATCGAGCACCTCGTGCGGCAGTGACCACTCCCGGCTGGCCCGCAGGCTTCCCGCGACGGTCAGGCAGTCCGGCGGGCCGAGGAACAGCCCGCCGGTGAGGCGGTAGACCTCCTGCCCGGAGTCCTGCGCAAGGCCTTCCCAAAGCTCGTAGGCGCGCAACAACAGTGGCACGTACGCGGGATCCTCGAAGTAGGACTGCCGGATGATCCGCGACCCGCCGTGGCTGGATCCCTTGTCGTGCGCAGGCGTGAACTTCTCCAGCCCGAGCACCCGTTGACCCCGCCGGGCCAGATGGTAGGCCGCGGCACTGCCCATGCCGCCGAGGCCGATGATGATGACGTCGTAGCTCTCCGCCATCCCGCCGCTACCTCCGGATCCGTGACATCTCGGGGTCCACGACCGGTTCGGCGTGCACCTTGGCGGTGAATGTCGTTGTCATGTAGTCGACCTCGACCTCGGCGCCGGGGCCAAGATCGGCGGGCAGCCAGGCGTAGGCGATGCTGCGGCCGATGGTGGCCGAGTACCCCGCGCTGGTGACGTAACCGACCGTCGTGCCACCAACCGACACCGGCTCCTTGCCAAGCACGACGGCCTCGGGGGCGTCGAACACGATGCTGCGCAACATGGTTGTCGGCGGCGGCGCCTCTTCCAGCGCGCGTTTGCCGACGAAGTCCTCCTTCGCCATCCGGACCGCGAAGTCGATTCCAGCCGCGGTCGGGGTGTGCTCGGCGGTCATGTCACTGCCCCACGCGCGGTAGCCCTTCTCCATCCGCAGGCTGTTGAAGGCGATCTGTCCCGCGGCGATCGCCTGGTGGGGTCGTCCCGCCTCCCACAGCAGATCCCACAGCGCGGCACCGCATTCCGCGGTGGTGTAGATCTCCCAGCCGAGCTCACCGACGTAGGACACCCGCATCATCGTGACCGGGACGGAACCGATCTGGGTCTGCAGCGCGCGGAAGTACTTGAACGACTCGTTGGACAGGTCGTCGGGGCACAGCGGCTGCACCAGGTCCCGTGCCTTCGGGCCCCAGACACCGACGCAGCATGTCCCACCGGTGACGTCGCGTACTGAAACGCTGCCGTCGTCGGGCAGTTGCCTGCTGAACCAGTCGAAGTCCAGCGGGCCGTTGGCGCCGACTTGGAAGAGGTCGGGTGCCAACCGGGCGACCGTGAGATCGCTTCTGACGCCGCCATTCTCGTCCAGCAGCAGCGTGTAGGTGACCGACCCGACGCTCTTGGCGACGTTGTTGGAGGTCAGACGTTGGAGGAAGTCGACTGCGCCAGGCCCTGCGACCTCGTAGCGCGTCAGCGGAGTCATGTCGTAGAACGCGACGTGTTCACGGGTCCACCGCGCCTCGGCGATCGAGATCGGCGAGTAGAACCGGGCCGACCAGTCATCGCGGTCTGGCACGTCGAGCCCCTGCTCCCGCAGCGTTGCCAACAGCGGGGCGTTGGCCTCGTACCAGGCGGGGCGTTCCCAACAGCGGACCTCGAAGAAGAACGCGCCGAGGTCACGCTCGCGCTGATTGAACGGGCTGACCCGCAGATTGCGCGGTTCATCGCGGTACTGGTGCGGGTGCACGATGTCGTACACCTCGACGAACGCCTGCGCACTGGTGCGGCTGACGAAAGCGGGGCTGAGCGCGGCCTTTTCGAACCGGTACAGATCGCATTCGTGCACATCGGTGCCCGGTGCGCCGTCGACGATCCACTCGGCCATCGCCTTCGCGACACCCGCGGAGTGGGTGACCCATACCGCCTCGGCGACCCAGAACCCACTCAGCTCGCGATGCTCGCCCATGATCGAGAAGCCGTCGGGCGTGAACGAGAAGATGCCGTTGAACCCCTCCTCGACCTTGGCGTCCCCGAGCACCGGCAGCAGGGCGGTACTCGCGGCCCACGCGGGTGCGAAGTCGTCGTCGGTGAACGGCAGCATCGACGGCATGGCCTCGTCGGCGGTGTCCTGCAGCAGCGTGTCCATCTCGATGGGCATCGGGCGGTGCCCGTAGTAGCCGATGCCGATGCGGTCGCCGTGCTCGCGGTAATAGAGGTCCTCGTCCTGGTGACGCAGGATGGGCAGCCGTGCGCCGTCCCCGGTGTCGTCGGGCACCAGCCCCGGTACCTGGCCGGTCTTCGCGTATTGATGGGCCATCGGCACCAGCGGCACCGTCAGACCAACGCTGGCGCCCAACTGGGCGCCCCAGAACCCGACCGCGGACACCACCACGTCGGCGTCGAACACGTCACCTGCGACGGTGCGCACCCCGGTGACGCGACCATTCTGATTGATGACTTCGGCGACTTCCTGGCCGCCGAGGAAGCGCGCCCCGCGGGCCGTCGCGCGGGCGGCCTGCGCCTCGACCGCACGCACGGCCATCGCCAAACCGTCTGCGGGAGTGTGGAATCCGCCGAGCACCCGGTCTCGGTCCAGCAGCGGGTAGAGGCCAAGGCATTCGTCGGTGTCGAGCAGCCGGCCTTCGATGCCCCACGACCGCGCCCAGCCCGACTTGCGATGCAGATCGGTCCAACGCTCGGGGGTCGTCGCGACCTCGAGCCCCCCGACGGCGTTGAAGGCGCCCAGCGACGAGAACTTCTCGACGGTGTAGGCGGCGAACTCGGTCATGGTCTTCGACGCATTGGTCTGGAACACCAGTCCCGGTGCGTGCGACGTGGAGCCGCCCGTCGAGAAGAGGGGTCCGCGGTCGAGGACCGTCACGTCGGTCCATCCGCGCTCGGTGATCTCGTCGGCCAGCGACGCTCCCACGACGCCGGCCCCGATGATGACGACCTTCGGCTGACGCACGCGGCCTCCCTTTGGTGCGCATAGCGCAACGTGTACCGTAATAAGCAACTCAATGGTCTACCGCACGCCGACGACTGTCAATACCGGCGGCGGGGTCATTTCCTGTGAGTTTTGGGTTGGTCCGGTGCGGAACGCCTGGGCATCATCGTGCTCATGGGACTCGTCGGGTTGGGCGTCTGATGACCGTGTCCCTGTGGTGGGATCGGGTGTGGCCGGTGATCTGGTGCCTGATCGTCGCCGTGACCGTGATTGACGGGGTGACCGCGACCGATCCGGGCTCGTGGGCCGGAACTCTGCTCACTCTCGTGTTCTTCACGATCATGTCGTGGCGGTTCTTCATCCCGTCGCCGTCAATCGCGCCGACACCGTTGGCCGCATTGACCGCGATCGGCACCGCCGCCGTGGCGGTGCGCGGTGTGTGGCTGCACGGATCCCCCATCAGTGGGTTCATCAGTTCGCACGCCTTGATCGGCATGTTGCTCGCGGCACTGGCCGCGGCAGCAGCCATCGCGGCGCCGTTCACCGGAGTAGCCACCCCGATGACCGGCGAACTGATCTTCCCCATGCGCGACGGCCGCTGGCGGGTGGCGGTGGGCCAGGGACGCATCCTCAACCACCACTGGCCCGCCCCGGAGCAGCGCGAGGCTCTGGACCTGGTGCGCATCTCCCGGACCGGGCGATCGCAGCGCGGCGTCCTGAGCCGCGCCAACGAGGACTTCTACGCGTTCGGCACTGCGCTCATCGCACCGTGCACGGGGACGGTGATCCACGCCTGCGATGGGCTGCCCGACGGCGTCGCCGACGTTTCGGAAGCGGTGGGCAATCACGTGGTCATCGACAACGGGCACGAACACGTCCTGCTGGCTCATATGCGGTTGGGGACGGTGGCGGTGTCCACCGGCGATCAGGTGAGCGCGGGGGACCATATCGGTGAGGTCGGCCACTCGGGTAACTCGAGCGAACCCCACCTACACATTCACGTCGAGCGTGACGGGCAGCCGTTGCGGCTCCGATTCAGCGACGTCGGCGGCCGACTCGCCAGAGGACGCGTCATCTCGGTAGCCAACTCGACACGGACCGCATCATCCCGACATTAATGACGAAATGCTCCCGCCCCCACAGGTCATTGCCTGCAGGATCAGCAGTCACGGTAGTCCGAAGGGCTCACCTAATCTCAGCAGCAGACATATCTGAGGGTGGAATCCGTGTCAGGCGTCCGCCCTCAGATGTGCGGGCTGACCAACAGTGCTGACCGCCGTGTCAGCCAAGCGGTCGTGCGACGGCCAGGCTCCAACCCGTCCACGCGTCCAAGGCCACGACCGCCGCGTAGTTCCCGCCATCGTGACCCGGGTGCGTGTGCAACCGTTCGCCGGGCATCCAGCGAGGCGAGTTCGTGGCCACCACGGACCGGTCGTCGTTGACCAATAGCACCTCTGCGTCGACTGACCGCAGACGCCGGGTGATGTGGGCCTCGAGCTGCTCGGCGAGCAGGTCGGTGCCGACCACACCGACGAAGCGGTTCTCGACGAAAACCGGTGCCGCAACGGTGATCACGAGCCGGCCCGCACCCGCGTAATCCAAGTATGGCCCGGTCAGAGCGGCGCCGCGCTGCCGCGCTGGCTTGGTGTACCAGTCCATGTGGACGTAGTCGTAGGCGTCCAGGTCGGAGGTGTCGAAGTTCAAGCGCAGCCGCTTGATCAGCTTCCCGTCGCGTTGCAACCACAGCATGTACCGTTCCTGGCCGTCGACCACCTCGGGAGCCGCGATGAACCATGACCGATCGCCAGTTCGGAATCACGCAAGTGAGCATCCACCACATCCACGAGCCCCTCGACGCTGCGCGTCGCCAGACCTGGATGCCCGGAGGCCTCCGTAGGTCTGGTCCACGAACGGTTCGGCTAGATCGAGGAGTTCGCGTCGCAGGGTCTGATGCCAGCGCTCGATCTTGCCGGTCGTGGTGGGCGAGTGCGGCTTGGTGAGTCGGGCGGTGATCCCGTTCTCACGGCAGACCCGCTCGAACAACACCTCCGCCGGCCTCGGCTTGGTGAACCTGCCGGTGAACTGTTTACCGTTGTCGGTCACCACTTCTGAGGGCACACCGTAGATCCGCATCGCCTTGAGGAACGCATCGGCAACCGCCCTCCCAGAGGGCACCGCGAGCACGGTAGCGATCACGACGAACCGGGAGTGGTCGTCGATACCGGTGAGCATCTTGCATTCGCGCCCATCGGCCAAGAACACGCCGCCGACAAGATCCAGCTGCCACAGGTGCATCGGCGCCTCGCGCTGCCAGCGACGGTACTTGCGGCGGTGCTGTTGGGGCTGGGCACGCACCAGCCCGTTGCGCACCAGGATCCGGTGCACCGTGGCCCGCGAGGGCGGCGACGCCACACCCGACTGTCCGAGTTCGAAGGTGATCCGCCGCGCACCCCAGCGTGGATGGGTCCGGCG
>Ga0137412_10005054_pt1 | contig 10541 bp, 10 predicted proteins | sample CZODoug2_1_16fun_FD_122160 | JGI IMG/M metagenome (GOLD analysis project Ga0137412, IMG submission 122160) | Vadose zone soil fungal communities from Angelo Coast Range Reserve, California, USA - CZODoug2_1_16fungal (Hybrid Assembly) | ecosystem: Environmental > Terrestrial > Soil > Vadose zone... | reverse complement strand
AGAAGCCATCATGCTGGTCGCTATGCGCCACGGGGCACCGGTTGCGAACTGCTTCGAACAATTCCAGCGATTCCGCCGGGGATGTCGTATAGCAGCTCCAATTGCGCGTATCGTCGCTCATCGTGTTCTCCTCGCTGTCTTCCGTGCTAGTAATTGACCGTGAAGCGCAAGCCGTAGGTTCGAGGTTCGTCAAGATAGGAAGTCGCAGGGCCCGGGATGCCTGCCGCGGCGGTCGCCGCGATCACCACCTTGTTTTGAATATTTTTGATCCAGGCGCCCACGGACCACTCGCGCGCATCATAGGTGAGGGAGGCATCGCCTTTGTTCGACGCATCTTGCCGCGTGCCCCTGTTGTGCACGTAGTCGCCGTACCACGAGCTCTCGTAACGCCAGTCCAGATGCGCCCTCAACACCGCCACACCCAACGGAATGTTGTGGGTGTAGCCGGCAAGCGCCGTGAGATCCGGCGCGTACGCCAGCTGATAACCATTGAAGTTTTGCCCATTTGGCGTGATGAAATCCACGTTGCGCGCATGCGAGTAGCCTACATTGAGATTGATCTGATCGTCGACGAACACCTTGGCCAGGACATCCAGCTGATTGCCCTTGATGGCCACCTTCCGCGCATTGAAAATGGCATTGAACTTGGCGGAGATGTCATAGCTTTGAATCAGCAGGTCGCGGTAGTCGTAGAAGTAGACTTCATCGTTGATCTGCAGCCGGTCGTTCAACCAACGCGATTTCACGCCGCCGGTATACGACAGCAGCCGCGACGGCTTCACTTCATTGCTAAACGTCGGCGTATTCGGCAATTCGTTGAACGTTCCAGGCTGATATCCCGTTTGGATGGCCCCGTACAGCATGAGCTTCGGCAACAGGTCCTTTTCGACACCGAGCTTCCAGTCGACGTGGTTGTAGGTCTTGTCGAATGTGTAGGGCAGGCCGCCGACGGCCAGGGGCGAATTGCCGTACGCGGCTCGATTGGTGCTGCTCGCACGCGCGCCGATGATGGCGCGGAAGGTGTCGGTGAACCCATAAGTCGCTTGACCGAATGCCGCGTACCCCTTCAGGCGGTTTGACTCGACATCATCTTGCAGAAACGCGAACGGCAGGTTCGCGAACAGAGTGAAAGTGCCGTGGTTGCGCACGTTGTAGAAATAAACACCGCCCAACCACTTGAGCGGCCCGTCGCCGGTACTGGTCAAGCGCAACTCTTGAGTGATCTGATTGTAATGCGCGGTGTTTTCCGCCTCAATCGCACCGAGCCAGTAGAACGGCTTGGAATCCAGATACAGATACGAGGGCAGATAGGTCAGGGTCGCGCCCTCGAAGCGATAATCGATCTCGCCGCCCACGATCTTCAGGTCATACTTCATGACGCCCTACTCCACTTTGATGCCGGTGTATTCGATCATCTGCCGCCAATAGGCGAGATCCGCCTTCTGGCGCTCGGCGAAGGCCTCGGGCGTGCTGCCGATGGGATCGAAACCCAGGTCCTTCCAGCGTTCCATCGAATCGGGGGCCTTGAGCGCCTTGTTGATGTCGGCCGACAGCTTGTCGACGATCGGCCGCGGCGTCTTGGCCGGCGCGAAGATGCCGTACCAGCCCTCGATCGCGAAGTCGGGGAAACCTGACTCCTCCATGGTCGGCAGGTCGGGCGCCGAGGGCGAGCGCGTGGCGCAGGTCTGGGCCAGCGCCTTGACCTTGCCGGCACGCGCCTGCGGCAGCGCTGACGGCAGGTTGTCGAACATGAAGGTGACGCGGCCGCTCATCAGGTCAGGCATGGCCGCCGAACTGCCGCGATATGGCACGTGCGTGGCCTTGATGCCGGCACGCTTGACCAAAAGCTCGGCGGCGACATGCTGGGAGCTACCCGGTGCCGCCGAGGCATAGTTCACGCCGCCATCCTGCTTGCGGATCCACTCGACCAGTTCCTTCGGCGTGTTCGCCGGCACGCTGGGCGCCGTCACCAGCGCCATGCAGGCCGTGCCGATCAAGGCAAGCGGCTGGAAGTCCTTGATCGGATCGTAGGGCAGGTTGGGAAAGAAGATCAGGTTAGAGCCGTGCGTGCTCTGCGTGCCCAGGATCAGCGTGTAGCCGTCGGGCGCCGACTTGGCGGCGAAGTCGCTGCCGATCGCGCCCGATGCGCCGCCCTTGTTCTCGACTACGACGCTTTGGCCCCACTGCTCGCCCAGCTTGGCGGCGAAGATGCGCGACAGCGTGTCGGTCGGTCCGCCTGCCGGAAATGGCACGATCCAGCGCACGGGGCGGTTGGGGTAGGCGTCCTGCGCGGCCACGGGGGCTGCGACCACGACAAGGCTCGCGATCCATAACCAAATCCCGCGACGCGCCATGAACCACCTCTTTCCTGCGGCCCGTCGACCCTAGAGGAAGAAACATCGGAAACAAACATGCGGAAATGAAGCTATCTTCCTGAGTCTGCGCAGGGGTAGGGTCGAGCTCGACTAATACAGCCGCGCCGTGCAGCCGCCGGCAGGCGGCGCGAACAATGAACATCCTTCCCCTCGACAAGGCGCTTTGCGGGAGTAGCGTTCATGAAGCTCGCTCTGTTGATCGGTTCCACCACCGTTGCCGCCACGCTGCTGGCGACCTACGGCCCCGGCGAGCGCGTTCTTGCCGCGCTCGGCCTGGGTCCCGCACCGCAGCACTATCTCGGCTATGTCGAGGGCGAGTCCACGCTCGTGGCGCCGCCGATCGCCGGACGCCTGGTGGCGCGCCTGGTGGAGCGCGGCGGCAAGGTCGACAAGGGCGACCGGCTCTACATCATCGACACGACGCAGGCCGAGGCCGAGGTGGCGCGCGCCACGGCGATGCTGGCCGAGTTCCAGGCACGGCACGACAACATGATGACCGGCAAGCGGACAGACGAGATGGACGTGATCCGCGCGCAGCACAGCGAGGTCGACGCGAGCCTGGCCTTGGCCGAGGCCGATCTCAAGCGCGAGGCCGACCTCGTCAAGCGCGGCGTGACCTCGCGCCAGGCCTACGACCAGGCCGTTGCCCAGGTCGTCGAGCGGCGCGCCCGCGCGGCCTCGCTTGCCGCCCGCGAGCGGGTCGGCGGCCTCGCCGCCCGCGACGGCGAGATCGCCGCGGCGGCGGCGATGATCGAACAGAGCCAGGCCAACCTGGCGCGGGCGAGGAACCGCCTGTTCGACCTGATGCCGGTGGCGCTCGAGGAGGCGCTGGTCGAGAACACGTTCTTCAATGTCGGCGAGTGGGTGTCGGCGGGTTCTCCGGTGGTATCGCTGCTGCCCGAACATAACGTGAAGCTGCGCTTCTTCGTGCACGAGGAGGACGTCGCCAGGGCGCGGCCCGGCCGGCAGGTCCGCTTCTCCTGCGACGGCTGCCCGGCCGGCCTCACCGCCGCCATCAGCTATGTCGCGCCGCGCGCGGAATACACGCCGCCGATCATCTACTCGCAAAACGCGCGCGCCAAGCTCGTGTTCATGGTCGAGGCGCGGCCCGACCCGACGCAATCGCGTCTGCCGGCCGGCCTGCCGGTCAGCGTGGAGCCGCTGACGGACAGCCAGCCATGAGTCCAGCAACGAGCCTGGCGATCGACGTGCACGATCTCGTCAAGCGCTTCGGATCGCGCACCGTGGTCGACCGCTTCAGCCTCGCCTTGGGCGAGGGCCGCATCTGCGGCTTCCTCGGTCCCAACGGCTCGGGCAAGACCACGACCTTGCGCATGATTTGCGGCCTGCTGACGCCGGACGGCGGCGGCGGCACCTGCTTCGGCTACGACCTGGTGCGCGAGCGCGAGGCGATCAAGCGCCAGACCGGCTACATGACCCAGCATTTCGGCCTCTATGCCGAGCTCACCATCCGCGAGAACCTCGACTTCGTGGCGCGCGTCCACGGGCTCGACCGGCGGCGCGAGCGGGTCGACCGTGCGCTCGAGCAGCTCGGCCTCGCAGCGCGGCAAAAGCAATTGGCCGGTTCGTTGTCGGGCGGCTGGAAACAGCAACTGTCGCTGGCCGCCGCGGTGCTGCACGAACCCCGGCTGCTGCTGCTCGACGAGCCCACCGCCGGCGTCGATCCCAAGGCGCGTCGCGCCTTCTGGGACGAGATCCATGGCCATGCCGCGCAGGGCATGACCGTACTGGTGTCGACCCATTACATGGACGAGGCCGAGCGCTGTCACGAGATCGCCTATATCGCCTACGGCGAATTGATGGCGCGCGGCACCACGGGCGACGTCGTCCGCGGCTCGGGCCTGCATGCCTTCGTCGCGTCGGGAGACGGCGCCGACCGCCTGGCGTCGCGCCTGCGCGAGGCGCCGGGCGTCAGCGCGGCCGCCGCCTTCGGCACGGCGCTGCATGTCTGCGGGCCCGAGCGCGACCGGCTGCTCGCGGCCATTGCGCCGTTCCGCGTCGACGGCGCCATCGTCTGGCAGGAGGCCGAGCCGACGCTCGAGGACATCTTCATCCATTTGATGGGCAAAGCACGAGACAACGCGCGGGATGCTTGAGGTCTTCCATGTGGTTGGGCGGTTTCCTTGAGCGGCTCGCCGCCATCATCCTCAAGGAGGTCCTGCCGCTCAGCCGCGACAAGCTCTCCTTCGCCATGCTGTTCGGGATGCCGATCCTCGAGCTCCTGATCTTCGGCTACGCCATCAATACCGACCCGCACAACCTGCCGACCGCCGTGGTCGTCGCCGACCAGAGCCGCATCACGCGCACGGTCCTGTCGGCGCTCTCCAACACCGGCTACATGGCCTACACGCACCGGCCCGCCACCGAGGCCGAGGCCGACAGGCTGCTGCGCAGCGGCGAGGTGCAGTTCATCGTCAAGGTGCCGCCCGACTTCACGCGCCGGCTGGTCCGCGGCGAGCGCACCCAGATCCTGATCGACGCCGACGCCACCGATCCCACGAGTGCCGCCAACCCGCTGGCTGCGGCGAAGCCGGCGATCGACCAGGCGCTCGCCCACGATCTGGTGGGCCCGCTCGAATCGCTGGGCGGGCGCGCCGACGCGGTCGAACTGGTGGTGCACCGCCGCTACAACCCCGAGGGCCAGGCGCGGCGCAACATCGTGCCCGGCCTTCTGGCCATCATCCTGTCGATGACCATGGTGCTGATGACGTCGCTCTCCGTCACCCGCGAGCGCGAGCTCGGCACGATGGAACATCTGCTCGCCATGCCGGTGAGGCCGATCGAGATCATGATCGGCAAGATAGCGCCCTACTTCGTCATCGGCTGCCTGCAGATGGCCGTGATCCTGGTGCTGTCGCGCGTGCTGTTCGACATCGCCGTCGAGGGCAGCCTGCTGCTGCTCTGCCTCGGCACGGCCCTGTTCATCCTGGTCAACCTCGCCATCGGTTTCACCATCTCGACGCTCGCCAGCAACCAGCTCCAGGCCATGCAGGCCTCGTTTTTCATCCTGCTGCCGTCGATCCTGCTCTCGGGATTCATGTTCCCGTTCCGCGGCATGCCGCCGTGGGCACAGGCGCTGGGCGAGATGCTGCCGACCACCCATTTCATGCGGATCGTGCGCGGCCTGATGCTGAAGGGGGCGGACTTCAGCGACATCCGGCCCGAGCTCGGCGCGCTGATGGCGATACTGATCGCGGTAAGCGCGCTCGCCATCAGCCGCTACCGCGTCACCCTGGACGGGCCAGCGAAACCGGCGCCTTGACCGCCGCCGCGCGCGCGGGCAAGTCCGCTATATTGCCCGGCGAGGGCGATCGTGCGGGAAGCACGGCGGGAGGAAGACGCAGATGACGGATCGTCTGGCCGGCAAGGTGGCCCTGATCACCGGCGGCGCCTCGGGCCTCGGCGCCAACGCCGCGTCGCTGATGGTGCAGGAGGGCGCCAAGGTCGTGGTGGGCGACATCGCCGCCGATCGCGGCAAGGCAGTCGCCGACAGGTTGGGTTCGGCCGGCCACTTCGCGAAGCTCGACGTCACGTCGGAGGACAACTGGCAGGCCGTCATCGCCGAGACCGTCGACAAGTTCGGCGCGCTGCATGTGCTGCTGAACTCCGCCGGCATCGGGCTCAGCAAGACGGTCGAGGACATCACGCTCGAGGAATGGCGCCGGGTGCATGCGATCGATCTCGACGGCGTGTTCCTGGGCTGCAAGCACGGCGTCGCCGAGATCAAGAAGCACACCCGGAAGCTCGGCGGCTCGGTGATCAACATTTCATCGATCTCCGGCATCATCGCCGGCGCCAATATGGCGGCCTACAATTCGGCCAAGGCGGGCGTGCGGCTCTTGAGCAAGTCGGTGGCGCTGCATTGCGCCAAGTCGGGCTACAATATCCGTTGCAATTCGGTGCATCCCACCTTCATCGACACGCCGATCCTCGACAAGTATCGCGACCGCTTCGGCAACGATGTCATGCAGCAGAAGCTGGGTCGTCAGGTGCCGATCGGGCGGTTGGGGCGGCCGGAGGAAGTGGGTTGGGCGCTGGTGTTCCTGGCGTCCGACGAGTCGAGCTTCATGACGGGCTCGGAAGTCGTCATCGACGGTGGTATTTCGGCCATGTGAGTTAATCGTCGTCCTGAGCGCAGCGAAGGACCTCATCGCCGCTTGCCACTGGCATGAGATCCTTCGCTTCGCTCAGGATGACAGAGGAGGAGGAAACCGTAACATGCTGCTCTCTCTCAACAGCCAAAAGATCTACTTCGACCTCGCCGGCCCTCAGGGCGCGCCGACAGTGTGCTTCACCCATTCGCTGAACTCCGACGGCGGCATGTGGGTCGAGCAGCTCGTGCCGCTGCTGGCCGCGGGCTATCGCGTGCTACGGCTCGACATGCGCGGCCATGGCGGCAGCTCACCGGTCGACGGCGACTACACGATGGACGTGCTGGCGGCCGACGTGAAAGGCGCGCTCGACGTGCTGGACATCAAGAAGGTGCATTACATCGGTCTCTCGATCGGCGGCATGATCGGCCAGGGCTTTGCGCTGGCTTACCCGGATCGCCTGCTGTCTCTGACGCTCTGCGACACCCAGCCGTCGACGCCGCCGGGCTCGGCCGCTTCGTGGGACGAGCGCAAGGAGGTCGTGCGCAAGTCGGGAGGCCTGAAGGCGCTGGCCGACGGCACCATGGAGCGCTGGTTCACCGACGAGTTCAAGAAAGTCAATCCGGTGCGCTGGCGCGAGATCCGCGACACGATCAGCGGCACCACGCCGGCCGGCTTCCTGGGTTGCGCCTCGGCGATCCAGAACTTCGACTATGAAAGCAGGCTGTCGACGATCAAGACGCCGACCCTGGTGATCTGCGGCGACGAGGATCCCGGCACGCCGCCCGACCGCAACCAGCTGATCGCCTCCAAGGTTCCCGGCGGCCGATACGAGGGAATCGCAAAGGCGCGCCACCTGCCCAATGTCGAGCGGCCGGATCAGTTCAACCGCGTCATGATGTCGTGGCTGGCGGCCAACCGGTAGGACACACCATGGATTTCGCCTTCTCCGAGGACCAGCTCGCCATCAAGGAGAGCGTGGCCAAGCTCTGCGCCCAGTTCGACGGCAAGTACTGGCTGAAGAAGGACAAGGAAGGCGGCTTCCCCGAGGACTTCTACAAGGCGATGGCCGATGCCGGCTGGCTGGGCATCGCCATGCCCGAAGAATATGGCGGCTCGGGGCTGGGCATCACCGAGGCGGCGATCCTGATGCAGGCCGTGGCCGAATCGGGCGCGGCGCTGCAGGGCGCGTCGGCGGTTCATCTCAACATCTTCGGGCCCAACCCCATCGTCGTGTTCGGCACCGAGGAGCAGAAGAAGCGCATCCTGCCCGACATCATCAAGGGCAAGGTGAAAGGCTGCTTCGCCGTCACCGAGCCCGACGCCGGGCTCAACACCACCGCGTTGGAAACCAAGGCCGAGCGCGACGGCAACGGCTACGTGGTGCACGGCAAGAAGACCTGGACCACGACCGCCCAGGTCGCCGACAAGATGCTGCTGATCGCCCGCACCACCCCCAAGGACAAGTGCAAGCGCTCGACCGACGGCCTGTCGCTCTTCTACACCGACTTCGACCGCTCCAAGATCGAGGTGCGCGAGATCGAGAAGATGGGCCGCAAGGCGATCGACACCAACCAGGTGTTCATCGACGGCCTGAAGGTGCCGCTCGAGGATAGGATCGGCGAGGAGGGCAAGGGCTTCCATTACCTGCTGCACGGGCTCAACCCCGAGCGCGTGCTGATCGCGGCCGAGGCGATCGGCATCGGCAAGGCCGCCCTCGCCCGCGCCACGCAATATGCCAAGGAGCGCATCGTGTTCGGCCGGCCGATCGGCAAGAACCAGGCGATCCAGCATCCGCTGGCCGAGAGCTGGATGCAGCTCGAGGCCGCCAATCTTCTGACCTTCAAGGCGGCCTGGCTCTACGACAACGGCAAGGAATGCGGCGCGGAAGCCAACTCGGCCAAGTATCTCGGCGCGCGGATGGCCTACGAGGCCTGCGAGCGCGCCATCCTCACGCATGGCGGCTACGGCTACGCCAAGGAATTCCATGTCGAGCGTTTCCTGCGCGAGGTCATGATCGCCCGCATCGCGCCGGTCAGCGAGCAGCTCATTCTGTGCTACGTCGCCGAGCGCGTTTTGGGCCTGCCCAAGAGCTATTAGGCCCCAGTGAGAATCAATCCGCCTCGGGAGCCAACGCCGTCACCTCGACGTCGTGGCCGAGGTCGCGGAAGTTCCGCCGCATCTCCTCGAGCGCAAAAGCCAGCGTGAAGAAACGGCCAACGGCTTCATCCGTCAGTTCTCGCGTCAAACCCTCGCGGCGCAGCGCCGTGACCTCGGTCAAAGCCGCGACGAACGCCTGCTCGAGCTGGGCCGCGGACGACGGCGGATGGCGCACCGCCAAGGCCATGCCGCAGGCCCTCAAATAGCCACTGCCGGCGCGGCCGATGGCGGCGAGCCTGGGCGCCAGCCGTCCCTGCACGGGTTCGGGCATCGGCTCGCCGCGGGCGACGCGGCCCACCGTCACCACGTCGTGGCGGAGCCGCAGCAGCGTGCGGCGAAGCGGCTGCGTGTCCGGCTCGACCGAGAGCCGCGCCGAGCGCTCGCGTTCGCCTTCGGTGGCGCTGGTGGTGAATTCCGTCAGCGATTGGCCGATCCTTTCATAGATCTGTCCCAGGGCTTCGATGTCGGCGGCAGCGAGCGAGCCGGCCAGCACGCGGCCGAGCGCCTGCGCCAGGAGGTCGAGCGTGCGCGCCGCCTCTTGCCGCGCCAGGCGATGGCCGCCGGCGGGCAGCACCAGGAAGGCCACGACCAGACCCACGACCACGCCCAACCCGACCTCGAGCACGCGGTAGATCGCCGAATCGAGCGGCCCGGCATGGGCGAGCGCCGGCATCAGCACGACGATGATCGACGATACGGGAACGGCATTGAGATTGCGCTTCAGCGCCGCCACCAGAGCGACCGGCGCCACGGCGAGGACCAGCACCACAAGCAGCGCCCATTCGGTATGGTGGGGGATCAGCAGCGCCAGCGCCGCGCCATAGATCGTGCCACCCACCGTGCCTACGAAATAGTCGATCGACGTCTTGAGGGAGCGGCCGATGCTCATCTGGGTGACGATCAGCGCGGTGAGCACGGTCCATAACGGCAGCGGCAAAGCGAGTGCTTGCGCGATCCCAAGGCCCACCACGGCCGCCACCGTCATGCGCAGTGTCAGCGCAAGCTGCACCCGATTTTTACGCATCCAGGCGCGCAGCCAGCGGCGGAAAACTTCTATATGATTCACGGGCCCTGAGAAAAGATCCTTGCGGCAGCAGGGAACCACGCCGGGTTCCGACAGGAAAGAGCGTCCCAACAGGTCAAATCAGAGGCAACCAAGGCCTGCGGCGCGGCGTTCCATTTGCACGGAATTCGAGAAACCCGGAGGTCTTCCCATGACCCATAGCCAGACGCACGCCGGAATCGCGATTGGCGCCACGGTCCTCGTCGGTGTCGTCATCGCTTTCCTGCCGCCCGTTCCTCCCGCGTCGGCGCAAAACCAGGCGCAGCGCATCTGCCGCGAGGAGGGCGTGAAGCCGCCGACGGAGACCTACGAATACTGCCTTTCCCAGGCGACGCGCGCCTTGGAATGGGGGGAGCCGACCTTGGCCCGTGGTTTTGCCCGCGTCGCCGTGGAGGCGCGCGACGCGTGCCTGGGCTACGGACTGCAGCCGCAAACCGACGGCTTCAAGGCCTGCATCGAGAAGGAGACTGCGGCGCGTGGCCTGTTGGTCCTCGCCGACGAGCAGCCGAATTACGGGCCGCAGATAGCAGATCACCCGTAATCCACGGCGCCGGCTCGCACCGGCGATCGTCGCAATCAAACGAGCAACCCCGCCGCGCAAAGTAGCGTTCTTTCTTCATATGGGCTTCACCGAAAGACAGAAAGCCATGACCCTGCTCCGACAGAAATCGCTCGTCATCGCAGCAGCCGGCCTGCTTGGCGGTCTGGCGATCGCCACCTCGACGCCTTACCGGTCGGCCAACGCGCTGTCGGGCCAATCGTTGGTCTTTGCCGAGCAAGCATGTCTCGACTATGGCGTGACGCCCCACACCACCGCCTTCGAAGGCTGCG
>Ga0137412_10005052_pt1 | contig 10543 bp, 6 predicted proteins | sample CZODoug2_1_16fun_FD_122160 | JGI IMG/M metagenome (GOLD analysis project Ga0137412, IMG submission 122160) | Vadose zone soil fungal communities from Angelo Coast Range Reserve, California, USA - CZODoug2_1_16fungal (Hybrid Assembly) | ecosystem: Environmental > Terrestrial > Soil > Vadose zone... | reverse complement strand
GGTCCCATCGCCGAACGCTTCCGCGCACGCACGGTAGAACCCCGGGTCCGCGGTGTAGGCCGAACCCATTGAAACGAGCACGAGTGGCCGGTCCGGCTCCGGCCATCCCGCTTGGTGCGGCCGTGCGTCCAGGCAGGGGCCGACGAACGTGTAGACGTCGGGGTCGACCCGGGCGGCGTGCGGCTGGAGCGCCCTCGGGATCAGCACGACCGAGCGCGGCGGCCGACCGGTGAACGTCTCCGGGTCGAGGTCCACCCCCTGCGCGGCAAGCCAGTCCGCGAACCGCCGCAGGTAGGCCACACCACGTGGATCGTCGTGCAGCATCGCGACGACCTCGGGGTTGTCGGCCTCGTATCCCTCCCAGGCCACCATCGCGGGGGAGAGCTGAACCAGCGGCACGCCCCACCGCAACGCGAGCACGCGCGCCGGGTAGCCACCGATGTCGGCGAGGAAGATGTCCGGGCGGTCGTCGTCCAGGGCCGCGACGAGCTGCGGGGTGACGTGCATCGCCTCGTCGAGGAAGAACGCCATCCCCTCGATCGGGTCCACGGGCCAGCGCTCGGGCCCTCCGCGCGTGCCGGGCAGCACGGAGTCGGTGACCAGCGGGGTAGCGCCGGTCGAGGCAGCGGCCTCGACGAAAGGCTCCGGAACGGCGTACTGCACGCGGTGGCCGCGGGCGACCAGCTCAGTGATGACCGGCAGGTTGGGATTGACGTGGCCGTGGGCGCCTGCGGCGACCATGACGATATGCACGGGTGACTCCCGGGTAGCAGCAGGGTAAGGGCAGCACGGACCCGACGTCGGTTGACGGCGGCGGGTCGGGATTGCTCAGCCGTAGAGCTGCTTCTGGATCACACGGTGCACGCTAGTCGTCGGACCGACTGGCCGCGCCCGGTTATTCAGGCAAGCCCGACGGCCGGGGCCACTGGTCGCCCGGTGGACCATTCAGGGATCATGTACACGAGCCTGAGAGGGCGGTGGCCGCGTGAGGATTTGGCGATTCGGTTGGCCGCGCCCGCTGGGAGGCCTCGTCGCGGGGGCGGCGGGGGTCGCGGCGGTGACCGGACTGGTCTGGGCGCTGCAGTCGGTGGTTCCGGTGTCGGCGCTGGCGGGTCTCTACGTGCTGGCGGTACTGCCGGTCGCAGTGTTCTGGGGGGTGTGGCCGTCGCTGGTCGTCGCGGTCGTGTCGGCGTTGGCGGACGACTACTTCTTCTTCCCTCCCGTGTTCGCTCTGACGCCGACCGACCCGGACATACTGGCGATCCTGGTGATCTCCGCGGTGACGGCGGTGGTGGTCAGTGTGCTGGCCGGACGGATGCGGCGGCGTGCGGGCGAGGCGGAGTCGTTGGCTGGGGAGGTTCGCCGGTTCGCCGAGGGGCAGGCGGCGCTGCGGCGGGTGGCGACGCTGGTGGCCCGGGCGGCATCGCCGGAGGAGGTGTTCGCGGCGGTCGCTGCCGAGGTTCGGCGGGTGCTCGCCGTCGACCTGACGGTCATGTGCCGCTACGACCCGGACGGCGTGTTGACCTACGTCAGTTGGAGCCAGAGCGGCCACGAGGGGCCGGTCGGCGTCCGGGTGCCCCTCGGTGGGCGCAACGTGGCCCGGCTGGTGTTCGACACCGGCCGGCCGGCGCGGATCGATGACTACGGCGAGGCTTCCGGCCCGGCCGCCGACGTCGTCCGCCCGCTCGGGCTCCGCGCCGCCGTCGGGGTGCCGGTCAACGTCGCGGGCCGGCTGTGGGGCGTGATGACTGTCGGGTCGATGGGCGAGCAGCCGCCGCCGGCGGGCACCGAGGAGCGGTTGGCCGGGTTCACCGAGCTGGTCGCGACCGCGATCGCCAACGCGCAGGCCCGGGTGGAGCTGCGTGGCTTCGCCGAGGAGCAGGCCGCGCTGCGCCGGGTGGCGACCCTGGTCGCCCGGGCGGCGACGCCGGAGGAGGTGTTCGCCGCGGTCACCGCCGAGGCGGGGCGGGTGCTCCATGTCGATTACAGCAGCATGATCCGGCTCGACCCGGACGGTGCGATGACGTGGGTCGGCTCGTGGAGCGACACCGACGCCGCGTTCCCCATTCCCCTCGGCACCCGAGCCGAAGTCGGGGGGCGGAACATGCCCACGCTGGTGTTCGAGACCGGTCGACCGGCGCGGATTGATTACGCCGACGCCTCGGGCGCGGTCGCTGATATTGCCGTCGCGGTGGGTATCCGCTCGGCGGTCGGCGTGCCGATCAGTGTCGCTGGCCGGCTGTGGGGTCTGCTGGGCGCGGTATCCACGCGGTTGGAGCCGCTTGCGGCGGATATCGAGGCGCGGCTGGGCGGGTTCGCCGAGCTGGTCGCGACCGCGATCGCCAACGCGCAGGCCGGGGTGGAGCTGCGGGGTTACGCCGGGGAGCAGGCCGCGCTGCGCCGGGTGGCGACCCTGGTCGCCCGGGCGGCCGCGCCGGGAGAGGTGTTCGAAGCGGTGACCGCGGAGGTCGGGCGGCTGCTGGAGGTCGACTTCACCGTCCTGAGCCGGTACGAGCCGGACGGCGCGGTGACCGTCGTCGGCGCCTGGGGCAGAGTCGATCCCGGCCGGCCTCGGCCCATCGGTCTGCGCTTGGAACTCGGCGGCCACAACCTGCACACCCTGGTGTCCCAGACCCGCCGGACGGCCAGGATCGAGTACGCACAGGCCGGCGGACCCCCAGCCGACGTTGCCCGGGAGTGGGGGTTCCGCTCGGCCGTGGGCGTGCCGATCAATGTCGAGGACCGGCTGTGGGGCGTCGTCAGCGTAGGTTCCGGCAGCGAGGAGCCGCTGCCGGCGGATACCGAGCCGCGGCTGGCGGGGTTCACCGAGTTGGTCAGCACCGCACTGGCCAACGCCGAGGCCCAGGCCGCGCTCACCGCGTCGCGGGCCCGGATCGTGGCCGCCGCCGACACCGCCCGCCGGCGCATCGAGCGCGATCTGCACGACGGAGCCCAGCAACGGCTGGTGTCCCTGGTGTTGCACCTGCGCGGCACGGTGCAGGCGGCCGTGCCACCCGAGGCCGACGAGCTCAGGGCACACCTGGACGAGGTGGCCGCCGAAGTGGTCAGCACCCTCGACGAGCTGCGCGAGCTCGCCCGCGGCATCCACCCGTCGGTCCTCGCCAAGGGTGGGCTACATCCGGCGCTCAACACGCTCGCCCGCCGTTCCTCGGTCCCGGTCGATCTACAGATGCGAATCGACAGGCGACTACCCGAACAGATCGAGATCGCCACCTACTACGTGGTCTCCGAAGCACTCACCAACGCGGCCAAGCACGCCCACGCCTCGAACATCCACGTCGAGGTCGACACCGGCGAGGCCGACGCCGTGCTGCGAGTCCAAGTCCGCGACGACGGACGCGGCGGTGCCGACCTGTCCGGCGGAACCGGCCTCGTCGGACTCAAAGACCGGATCGAGGCACTCAGCGGCAGGCTCTCCGTTCAGACCGCCCCTGGCGCAGGCACCACCGTGCACGTTGAGCTGCCGCTGCACTCGGGCCACGTACTCCCCGGATGAACTAGTGAAGGTACTGGCCCACGCATGGCGGGAAGCAGTCGTAGCCGGCCGGATGAAGCCGGCGAAAGCGAAACGGCCCCCGACAAGCGAAAAGAAACGCTCTCTGACCGCATGAAGGCGTTTTTCGGCGACCTAAGCGCGCGAGCGGCGACATTTGCAGCTAACGGGTAGTCGGGCACTCCGGCCACCGCGCCTTGGAAACGGGTGGTGGCCGCAATGCTTCGGAGGCCAATCATGGCGAAGCTGAAATCGCAAGGCTAACGCCCGCCGCGCAGAAGGAGGAAATCATGATTGCCTCGGTCCAGCTTAGTACCGTGACCGGCGAGCACCTTCTTGCAGTACAGGCGAACGATCTAGATCCCTACATCACTCTCACGGTCCGCCAGCACAGCCTCCACCTCACACGCGATCAAGCCCGTCAAGCCGCTGACGCACTTCGCGCCTGCGCTATGACAGCCATCGACGACGAGTTTGGCAACATGGAAGAAATCCTTTGAATATGACAAACACCAACGACCCCAGCATCCGCCAATCTCGCCACCCCGGGCTCGACCACCACGAACGCATGCGACTCCGAGCCGCCGCGTTCCGCGCAACCAGCGTCTACCCCGGGCCCGTCGGCGAGCTTCTCTCGCGGGAACTGCTGCTCTGGGAGGAATTCGGCTATCGGCTCGGCACCGCCGGACTGATCAACGGCGTAGTCGACGCCATCATGACCTCCCTCCCAGCCTGACCCGAGGGACACCGACGTAAATTCCGCCCGAGCGGTGATTGACCGGGTTCGGTATCGCCGGCCCTGGCCCCGCAACGCACTCCGATCCAGCCGGGTGGTCCCGTAATGCGGCTCGCCTCGGTCGCGGCCGACGTCCTCGCCGCGAGCCGGCCACGGCACTCGGCAACCACACGTTCGCACTGCCCGCGCGCCTGTCGTTGTTGCAGCTAGCAGGTACCGGGAGTACCGGTCAGCTGGGAACGAGAAGGGGCGCTGGCCGCGGCGACGCCGCGCGCCATCGACGCGAAGCTGGCGGGGAGGAGCGTCGGGTCACACTGGCGAGCCCCGCTACGACAGCGATGCAGGCGGTTGGATCAGTAAAACACGAGGCACGGATCGTGCGGCGTTGGCTGTGGCGGCTGACAACCAGTTTGCCGACGGGACCGGGCATCAGCGTTACCGCACCCACCTGACGGGAAGAGCGAGCCCAACGTGCGTACCGTCCCCCGCGAGCCCGCCGCGACCCGACTACGGCCACCTACCCGAGCCGCGGGTCTGTCCCCGCCGCACCGGTTGGCCGGGGCGCTGACCGGGCTGGTCGTTCTCCCCCTGCTGACAGCGGGTTTGGCCCGGCTTCGTGACGTCCTGGGCGTGCCCAGCCAGATGCTGCTCTACCTGATCGCCGTCGCGGTAGTGGCGCTGGTCGGTGGGCTGGTCCCGGCGTTGGTTGCCACGGTCGCGGCCGCCGCGCTGCTGGATCACTACTCCATCCCGCCGCGGGGCGACTTCGCCGTCGCCGATCCCGACAATGTGGTGGCCCTGGTCGCGTTCGTCCTCGTCGCCGGGGCGGCCAGCGCGGTAGTCGGCCTGGCCGCGCGCCGCCGTGAGGCCGGGACTCTCGCGACCGCGAACCCCGAGAGCCGCGAGGAACTCCGCCGGCTCGCCGACGAGCAGGCCGCCCTGCGCCGGGTCGCCACGCTGGTTGCCCGCGGCGTACCGGCGGCCGAGGTCCTCGCGGCCGTCGCGCGGGAGGTCGGCCAGATCCTCGGTGCCGACACCACGCTCATCACCCGCCTCGATCCCGATGACGCGACGACTCTCGTCGCCGGCGTCGGCGAACCCGACGAGTTCCCGATAGGAAGCCGCTGGAACCCTGAGCCGCCCGTGGCCATGGCGGCGGTCCTGCGCACCGGCCGCCCGGCCCGCAACGACGACTACAGCCAAGCCTCCAGCGCGTCCGGTGACGCCATCCGCCGGCTGGGACTCCGGTCGGGGGTCGCGGCGCCGATCGTGGTGGAGGGGCGGCTGTGGGGCGCGATCGGCGTCGGGACGCGGCGCGAACGTTTCCCGGCCGACGCCGAGGAGCACCTGGTCGGCTTCACCGAGCTCGTCGGCACCGCGATCGCGAACGCCGAGGGTCGCGCCCAGCTCGAGAAAGGCCGCGACGAGCTTCGCCGGCTCGCCGACGAGCAGGCCGCGTTGCGCCGGGTCGCCACACTGATCGCCCACGGGCTGCCACCGGCCGAGGTGTTCCCGGCCGTCGCGCGCGAGGTCGGCAGCGTCCTCGGTGCCGACGTCACGAACATCGTCCGCCTCGATCCCGACGGCGCGGCCACCATCCTCGCCCGGGTCGGCGCACCCGCCGCCGAGTTCCCGGTGGGGAGCCGCTGGAGGCCTGAGCCGCCGCTGGCCGTGGCGGTCGTCTTGCGCACGGGCCGCCCGGCTCGCCTCGACGACCTCAGCCAAGTTTCCGACGCGTACGGTGAGCGCCTGCGTCGGCTGGGACTCCGGTCGGGGGTCGCGGCGCCGATCGTGGTCGAGGGGCGGCTGTGGGGCACGATCGCCGTCGGGACCCGGCGCGCGCGTTTCCCGGACGACGCCGAACAGCGCCTGGTCGGCTTTACCGAGCTCGTCGGCACCGCGATTGCGAACGCCGAGGGCAGCGCGCAGCTCCAGGAAAGCCGCGACGAACTTTGCCGGCTTGCCGAGGAACAGGCCGCCTTGCGGCGGGTCGCCACGCTGGTTGCCCGCGGGGTGTCACCGCCCGAGGTGTTCGCGGCCGTCGCCCACGAGGTCGGCCACGTCCTCGGTGCTGACGCCACGACCATCGCCCGCCTCGATCCCGACGGCGCGATGACCGTCCTCGCCGCTGTCGGCGATCACTCCGCCGAGGTGGCGGTCGGGAGCCGCTGGCAGCCTGAGCCGCCGCTGGCGTTGGCGGTTGCCTTGCGCACCGGCCGCGCGGCTCGCTGTGAGGACTTCAGCCAGGCCTCGGGCGCGTTCGTTGACAACACCGTCCGCCGATTGGGTATTCGGTCGGGGGTCGCGGTGCCGATCGTGGTTGAGGGGCGTCTGTGGGGCGGGATCGGCGTCGGGACGCGGTGCGAGCACCTGCCGGCCGACGCCGAACAGCGCATGGCCGGGTTCACCGAACTCATCGGTACCGCGATCGCGAACGCGGAGGGCCGCGCCCAGCGCGAGGAAAGCCGCGACGGCCTTCGCCGACTCGCCGACGAGCAGGCGGCGCTGCGCCGGGTCGCCACGCTGGTTGCCCGCGGGCTGCCGCCGGCCGAGGTGTTCGCGGCCGTTGCGGACGAGGTCGGCAGCGTCCTGGGTGCCGACGGCGCGGTCATCGTCCGCCTCGATCCCGACGGCGCGACGACTCTCGTTGCCAGCGTCGGCGCACACTCCTTCGAGCTTCCGGTGGGGAGCCGCTGGACGCCTGAGCCGCCCGTGGCCGTGGCGGTCGCCTTGCGCACGTGCCGCCCGGCTCGCTGCGACGACTACAGCGAAGCCCCTGGCGAATACGCCGACGCCGTCCGCCGGATGGGGATCCGGTCGTCGGTCGCGGTTCCGATCGTCGTCGAGGGGCGGCTGTGGGGCGGGATCGGCGCCGGTAAGCGGCTTGGGCGTTTCCCGGCCGACACCGACCAGCGCATGGCCTGGTTCACCGAACTCGTCGGCACCGCGATCGCAAACGCCGACAGCCGCACCCAGCTCACCGCCTCCCGAGCCCGGATCGTCGCGGCCGCCGACGATGCCCGGCGCCGCATCGAACGTGACCTGCACGACGGCACTCAACAGCGCCTCGTCGCGCTCAGCCTCGCGCTGAGCCTGGCCCAGTCCACCGTGCCCGGGCAGCTGTCCGAGCTGCGAACCCAGCTAGGCCGGATCGCCGACGAGCTCTCCGCGGCGAACGAGGAACTGTGCGAACTCGCCCGCGGCATCCACCCGGCGATCCTGTCCGAGCGCGGGCTGGCGCCGGCCCTACGCACCCTGGCCCGCCGCGCCGCGATCCCGGTGCAACTCGACATCCGGACCGAAACCCGCCCCGCGGACCGGATCGAGGTGGCCGCCTACTACGTCGTGTCCGAGGCCCTGACCAACACCACCAAGCACGCCCACGCCTCCTACGCGCACGTCACCGTGGAGCAGCGCGATGCGCTGCTGCACCTGTCGATCCGCGACGACGGCGTCGGCGGCGCCGACCCGGCCGCGGGTTCCGGCCTGATCGGCCTGCGTGACCGGGTGCAGGTGCTGGGCGGGTCGATCGAGGTCAACAGTCGCCCCGGGGAGGGGACGGCGATCGTCGTCGAGCTTCCGCAGCAGCCTGACTGACCGGTCGGCTCATCCTTGGGCTGGATCGAGACGCTTGTCGCGCCCCTCCATGTGCGGATCCTGCTCACCTTGACGGCCAGCCGCGAACACCCGTGCTGGCCATCACAGACCTTCCCGAGTAGATACTCTTGCGTAAGTACGGTACCGTAGCTATCTTGATGGAGCAGATATAGCACGGCATTGAGCCGCTGTCACTAGCCGCCCACGGGGGTCGTCGCCATGTCGAATCAACCAGAGGACCGCGACCTGTGTGTGGTCGTCGGCGCCGGTCCGGTCGGGCTGGTGGCCGCGCTGGCACTGGCCCGCGAGGGGTTGCGGGTTGTTGTTCTCGAGGCCGAGCCGCGGGAACGGGTGCGGCCGGGCAGTCGCGCGATCGCGTTGATGTTCCCGACACTGCGTCGGCTCGACCAGGTGTTGCCGGGGCTCGGTCAGCAGATCGTTGACGCGGGCGTGCTGGTGCCCGGGTACGACGCGTTCTACGGCGGGCGGCGGGTGTTCAGCCAGCACCTCGACCCGTCCAACAAGCGGCTGAGCAGGCTCGCAAGCAGCCTGCCGCAGGCAACGACGGAGCGGATCGTCTTCGCCGAGTGCGTGGCGCACGGCGTCGAATTCCGCTGGGACTGCCCGGTGACCAGCTTGGTCAGCGGCCCGGACGGCGTCGCGATCAGCTTGGGTTCCGGGGAGCAGCTCGCGGCGTCCTACGTGATCGGCGCGGACGGTGCGCGATCAGTGGTGCGGAAAGCGATCGGCGTCCGGATGGAGGGCGTCACCGACGAGACACCGTTCATCATCGTCGATGTCGACGAGCACCCGGACGGTTCGACACCGCACATGCCGGGCTATTTCCACTACCAGAGTCCTGAGATTGATGGCCGCAACGTCATGCACATGCCGTTCGCGACCGGCATGCGCATCGACCTGCAGTGCCTGGCCACCGACGATGCTGATTACCTGGCCAGCCCCGAGGGTGTGCGGGAGTGGGTGTCGAAGGTCGTCGACCCCTGGTACGGCGAACACGTTCGCTGGGTGTCGACCTACCGCTTCCATCAGGTCGTCGCCGACTCGTACACCGATGCCCACCGTCGCGTCCTGCTGGCCGGTGAAGCGGCGCACCTGTTCGCGCCCTGGGGTGGCCGGGGCCTGAACTCGGGGGTCTTCGACGCTACCGACGCTGCCCGCGCGATCGCCCGCGCATCGGCCACCCGTGACGAGGCCCAGCGCCGCGGGTTGATCGAGCGCTGCGCCGATGACGGCCGCGGGTGGGGCCTGCACAACCGCGACATCTCCTCCAAGGCGCTGCGCCAGATGCGCGGTACTGACCCGGTCAATCGGGTGAAGCGGCAGGTCGCCTCCCGGCTGGCGCCCGTCGTGTGGCCGGCCGGTGCCTGGCTCGCCAACGGCCCGCTCCAGGTCCCGGTACCCCGCCCGGGATCGCGAAAGTTCTACTGACCATGACGAGCCACAGGACCACGGACACCCCGGACGCAAAGCGCCCGCGCCAACCCCGCATGCACATCGACGTGCGACGCGAACAAGTTCTCGACGCCACTCTGCGATTGCTGAACCGGAACGGGTTCGCCGCTCTCACCATGGAGGCGGTGTCGCGAGAGGTCGACCTTGCCAAACCCCGCGTCTACGCCGCGTACCCGGGCATCGAACCGATGCTGATTGCCTTGTTCGACCGAGAAGAACAGCGCTCTCTCGCTGCGCTTGCCGAGGCCATGCCCGCCTTCGAGGACAGTGCCACCTTCGACGACATTCTGGTCGAAGCGATGACGAACCTGCTGCGTGCGGTCGAAGCGGCTCCCGACTCGTGGCGACTACTACTCCTGCCCTCGAGTGATGCACCCGCTCAGGTCCGGCACCGTTTCGAGGCCGGCCGCGAGTTCGCGCTCTCGCGGCTCCGCGACCTACTTCGCTGGGGCCACGACCGCCGCCCTGGCCTCGCCGATCTCGATCCAGATTTGATGGCCCTCTCGCTGCTCGCGATAGGGGAACAGGCGGTGCGAATGGTCCTGTCGGATCCTGGCCAGTACACATCCGAGCGCTACGGACGCTTCGCGCGCGCCCTGCTCGCCGTCACCTCGGCGCGGCCGAGGTGAAAGTGTATTGATTGAGTGCTGGTTATCCAGGTCCTGTGGCCAGTTGTCCAGCCGCGATCAGAATCTCGTTCTGCCATGGAGTGAGCGAGTGTTGCGGCGAGTTCTCCCAGATGTGCGCGAACGGATCACCAACGCCGGTGGTGCGTCCGGACAGTGCCTCGAGCACCGCGAGGCCGCAGAACGGGACGTACACCGGCGAGTAGCCGCCTTCGTGGGACATCACCAGCCGGCCTTGACACAACTCCTCGGCCGCGGCGACGAGCAGGACGTTGGCGAGCGCGTCGGAGACTTGGAGGGCCGCGGAGTTCGCCCCCGCGTCGGCCTGCGGGGACAGGCGCAGCAGCAGGACGCCGAGCGGGAGATGCGCCGGCTGGCCGACGAGTCGATCCGCCGAGCCCGGTCCCTGGTCGATCGCGACCTCGACGCGGAGTTCGTGATCCGCGACGGGTCGATACAGCGAGATGTCGCGGCGGCCGCCCGAGAGCTCGGGTGCGACGTGATCATTGAGCCGCGTCGCCGCCACGGGACGCGTCACCGGCACCTCACGGCCTAAGCCGCGCCACCCATCGCCACTCCCGGACGTGCCGGGGTCTC
>Ga0137412_10005051_pt1 | contig 10544 bp, 11 predicted proteins | sample CZODoug2_1_16fun_FD_122160 | JGI IMG/M metagenome (GOLD analysis project Ga0137412, IMG submission 122160) | Vadose zone soil fungal communities from Angelo Coast Range Reserve, California, USA - CZODoug2_1_16fungal (Hybrid Assembly) | ecosystem: Environmental > Terrestrial > Soil > Vadose zone... | reverse complement strand
CCGCAGGCCTTCGCGCCGCCGGTGGTCGCGGTGTTGTCCGGGGGCAACGTGGACCCGCTGCTCATGCTGCGGGTGCTGCGCCACGGGTTGTCCGCGGCCGGCCGCTACGTGGCGTTCCGGCTGCGGGTGCCCGACCGGCCCGGCGCGCTGGCCGCGATGCTCGGCGAATTGGCCGCGGCCGACGCCAACGTGCTCGAGGTGGAGCACCTGCGCACCAACCCGCGGTTGCGCGTGGACGAGGCCGAGGTCAACGTGCAGGTCGAGACCCGCGGCGGCGCCCACACCGACGCCGTGCTGGCCCGGATGCGCGCGGCCGGCTACACGCTGACCTTCGGCTGAGCATCCGCTGAGCCTCCGCCGGCGCAGAAGCGGTGCGGGCGTGGCGCTGGGCAGGGATCATGCACAGCGTGGGCGACGCGATCGTGGTCGAGGGACTGGTGAAGCGCTACGGCGAGGCCATGGCGTTGGACGGCCTCGATCTGCGCGTGCCCGAGGGCAGCGTGTTCGGTCTGCTCGGGCCCAACGGGGCGGGCAAGACCACCACGGTGCGCATCCTCACCACGCTGCTCCGCCCGGACGCCGGGACGGCAGCGGTGGCCGGTCTGGACGTGACCAGCAACCCGGCCGACGTGCGCCGGCGCATCGGCATGGCCGGGCAGTTCACGGCGCTGGATTACACGCTGTCCGGCCGGGAGAACCTGGTGATGTTCGGTCGGCTGCAGCGCCTGGGCCGCCGGCAGGCCAACCGTTCCGCCGACCGGCTGCTGGGCGAGTTCGGCCTCACCGAGGTGGCCGGCAAGGCGGTGAGCACCTACTCGGGCGGGATGGCCCGGCGCCTCGACCTGGCCGCCGCGCTGGTGGCCACCCCCACGGTGCTGTTCCTGGACGAGCCGAGCACCGGGCTGGACCCGCCGTCCCGGCTGGAACTGTGGGACCTGCTGGAGGGGTTGGTCGCCTCCGGCATGACCTTGCTGCTCACCACCCAGTACTTGGAGGAGGCCGACCGATTGGCCGACCACGTCGCGGTGGTCGACCACGGCCGGGTGATCACCTCGGGCACACCGGACGAGCTCAAGCGCCGGATGGGCGGCGAACGGGTCGACGTGCACCTGGCCGACCCGGCCGACCTGGATCGCGCGGTCACCGCGCTGCGCCCGATCGCGGCGGGCGAACCGGTCGTGGACGCCGCGGCCGCGGTGGTGGGTGTGCCGGCCCCGGCCGGCGCGTCCGCGGTGATCGCCGAAGTGGTCCGGGCGCTGGACCGCCACCACGTCGCAATGTCCGACATCAGCACGCACCGCCCCACGCTGGACGACGTGTTCCTCGCAGTCACCGGACACACCCCATGACCACGACTGCGGAGGGCCGCGGGCGCCGGCACGGCGCCGGAACCGCGACGCGGCGGCGCGCCCCCGATGCGGGTTCACGCTGGTCGGAGCTGGCCTGGGCGCTGTCCGACGCCGCGGTGATGACCCGGCGCAACCTGATCCACACCGTGCGGGTGCGCGCCCTGTGGCCGTTCATCATCGTGCAGCCCGTCACGTTCGTGCTGTTGTTCGCGCTGGTCTTCGGCGGCGCCATCGACTTGCCCGGCGGCGGCAGTTACCGGGAATACCTGATGGCCGGGGTGTTTGCCCAGGCGGTGGCCTTCACCACCTATCCCACCGCGGTCGGCGTCGCTTTCGACATGCAACTGGGTCTGATAGACCGCTTCCGGACCATGCCGATCCACCCCTCGGCGATGTTCATCGGCCGCACCCTGGGTGACCTGGGCCGGATGGCCATCTCGATCACCGTGATGGCGTTGTGTGGGCTGTCCGTGGGCTGGCGGATCAACGACGGGTTCGCCCGCGCGGCGGGCGGCTTCGCGCTGCTCGCACTCTTCGGTTACGCGATGAGTTGGATCGGTGCGTATCTGGGGTTGACCGCGCGTAGCACGCAGGCCGCGCAGAGCCTGCCGATGCTGTGGCTGTTCCCGTTGACCTTTGTGTCCAACGCGTTCGTGCCCACCCAGCACATGCCCGGGGTGCTGGAGGACGTGGCGAACTGGAACCCGGTGTCCTCGGTGGCCGCCGCCACCCGGACGTTGTTCGGCAACCCGCACCCGTTCGCCGACCCGGACTCGTTCCCCGCGCAGCATTCGGTACTGCTCACGGTGCTCTGGTCGGTGGCGTTGACGGTGATCGCCGCGGTGCTCTGCACCCGACGTATGCGCGCCGTCGCGCGTTGATCGCTTTTAGTTAACCGAAATCCATGACATATGTAACCAGAATTGGCCCTGTCGGAATTTCTTTAGGGCTTGCGGATATTCACGGAATGTCGGATATGCCGATGATGGGGGAGCGTGCGGCCGAGCGGGCCGGCACTTCATGGAGGTTCACAGTGCACAAGATCATCAAAGCCACGGGGACGTTCTTCGCCGCGGCCACCCTCGCCCTCGTGGTCGCTCCCGCGGCCGGGGCGGCAACGATCCACAGCGCGCAGGCTGCGCCGGTGGCCGTGTCGTCGGCTCCGGTCGGCACCTCGATCACCACCGCCGCATCCCACGGGTGCTGGCGGCATGGCTGGCGCCACCACCACTGCCGGGACAGCTGGGACGACGACGGCTGGGACAACGACGGCTGGGACGGCGGCGGCTGGGACGACGGCGGCTGGGACGGCGGCGGCTGGGACCACGGTGGCGGTGGGTGGGACCACGGTGGCGGTGGCTGGGACCACGGTGGCGGTCACTGGCGCCGTTAGTTTCACACCGCACCACAGCACCTCTACGAACGGCGGCGGCCCCCGGGGCCCCCGCCGTTCGTTCGTCACGGAGTGTCGACACGGGCGCTGACCTGCGAAGTCGGAATAATTTTCCCAGATTCGCCCGGAATGAGCCAAGATGTGCTTGGCCTTACCAACCGGCCGGTCACCCCCTGGAGGTCAATCGTGCGCCATCTGAGCAGGGCGGTAGGAACCACGTTCGCTGCCGCCACCATCGCCCTTGGTCTGGCGCCCGCCGCCGGGGCCGTCACCACCGATGCGACCACCGGTGCGGCGGCGGCACCTGCAGCCGTCGCCACTGCGCCGAGCAGCGCCGATGCGGCGAGCTGGTACTGGAAGTGCCGCTGGCCGAGCTACCGGCACGCCCACCCGTGGCGCTGTCACCGGCACTACCGTCGCCATTGGGACGGCGGAGACTTCAACAACAACAATGGCAACAACTGGCACCACAACAACGGTGGTAACAATTTCCCCCACCGCGACGGTGGTGACAATTTCCCGCGCCACGACGGTGGTGACAATTTCCCGCGCCACGACGGCGGTAACGATTTCCCGCGCCACGACGGCGGTAACGATTTCCCGCACCACGACGGTGACGGGAATGGGCCGCGCACCAACAGCAATGGCGGCTGGCGCGACCACACGAACAACAACAACAACAACGACAACAACAACCCCGGCGTGCAGAACAACAACCCGGGCATGGGACAGGGTCAAGGTCAGCCGGGCGGCGGCGGCCGACCCTGGCGGCAGCGCTGAGCAGTAGGCCTGTTTGACACCAACGCCGCCGGCGGGATCCCTCGGGACCCGCCGGCGTCGTGCGTCTCAGTGTTGGTGGCGGCGGCGCAACCCGGCCCGGTCGGTGATCACGATGCTGCGCGACTCGGTGCGCAGGTAGCCCCGCCGGCTGAACGAGGCCAGCGCCTGGTTCACGCTGGGCCGCGAACCGCCGACCATCCCCGCCAGGTCCGACTGGGTGAGCGCGAGGTCGAGCCGGATGCCCTCGGGCTCGACGATGCCCCGTTCCTCGGCCAGCCGGTCCAGACACTTGGCCAGTCGGCCCTCGAGGTCCAGGAACACCAGATCCGCGGTCTGCTCGGACAGCCGACGCACCATGTCGCACAGGTAGACCAACAGGGCCCGGGCGATCGCCGGATGGGTATCCAGCACCGCGTCCACCGCGGCCCTGGTCAGCACGATGACCTGCACCGGGCCCACGGTCTCGATGGCCGCCGAGCGGGCCCGACCGTCCAGGAAGGACAGTTCGCCGAAGCAGTCCTCGGGTTCCAGCGTGCAGAACAGCACCTGCCCGCCGTCGGGGGAGTTGACCAGCACCTTCACCGAACCGGACAGCATCGCGAACATCGCGTCGCCGGGGTCGCCCTGCTGGAAGATGAACTGGCCGCGCTTGTACTGGCGGACCACGGCCAGCCCGGCCAATACCTCCAGCGAGGCGGTGTCCAGCCCTGCGAACAGGGTGGTACCGGCCAGCACCTTGGCGATCCGCTCGGGGTTCACGGGCGCGACGGTACTCCGGCGCCCGGGTGCGGACTGTTCGCCCGCCGACAGCGGGGGTGTTCAGCGACAGACGCTCAGCCGGTGAACGGGTGCGCCTCGACCACCGTGACGCTGAGCTTCTTGCCGCTGGGCAGCTCGTAGGCGGCATTCTGGCCGGGCTTCTTGCCCAGGATGGCGGAGCCAAGCGGAGACTTTTCCGAGTAGACCTCGAGGTCGCCCAGGTCGACCTCGCGCGAGCCGAGCAGGAACTTCTGCTCATCGCCGTCGGCAAAACGGACCTTGACGATCATGCCCGGGCGCACGATGCCGTCGTCGGCGGGCGCCTCGCCGACCTTGGCCTTCTGCAGCAGGTCGGTGAGCTGGCGGATGCGGGCCTCCTGCTTGCCCTGCTCCTCTTTGGCTGCGTGGTAGCCGCCGTTCTCCTTGAGGTCGCCCTCCTCGCGGGCGGCCTCGATCTTCTTGGCCAGCTCGCTCCGACCGGGCCCGGAGAGTTGCTCCAGCTCGCCGCGCAACCGGTCGTAGGCGTCCTGGGTCAGCCAGGTGACGCTTTCCGTCGATGTCTGGGTCACGGGAACTCCTCGATTGCTCGTCGAACGCCCTAGCTTACGGGGCAGAGGGCCCGGCGTCGTGGTTCGCGGGGCTGTGGCGGAGCTCGCGGCGGCCCCAGGAACACCGGGCGCGGCGGCGGGGTTGGACACTGTGGCGCAGACCCGCGCGACCAGACAGTGTGACGAGGAAGGACGGCCCTGGTGCCCACCGGTGACCGGCTGCGGTTGATGGCTGTGCACGCCCACCCGGACGACGAGTCCAGCAAGGGTGCGGCGACCATGGCGATGTACGTGGCCCAGGGCGTTGAGGTGCTGGTGGTCACGTGCACCGGCGGCGAACGCGGCTCGGTGCTCAACCCGCGGCTCAAGGACGACCCGGAGGTGGCGCTGCACATCCACCGCATCCGGGCCGATGAGATGGAGGCCGCGCGCCGCATCCTGGGCGTGCAGCAGGCCTGGCTGGGCTTCATGGACTCGGGCCTGCCGGAGGGTGATCCGCCCCCGCCGCTGCCGGAGGACTGCTTCGGTGTGCAGCCACTGGAGGTGGCCGCGGCCCCCCTGGTGCGGCTCATCCGCGAGTTCCGCCCGCAGGTGATGACCACCTACGACGAGAACGGCGGGTACCCGCACCCGGACCACATCCAGACGCACAACGTCTCGGTGGAGGCCTTCGAGGCGGCGGGCGATCCGGACCGTTACCCGGACGCGGGCCCGGTGTGGCAGCCGCTGAAGCTCTACTACGACGTGACGTTCTCCCGGGCCCGGCTGGAGGCGTTGCACCGGGGCATGCTCGACCGCGGGCTGGACTCGCCCTACCAGGAGTGGTTGGAGCGCTGGAAGGATCGGCCGCCGCGTAAGGTCACCACCAGGGTGCGCAGCGGCGACTACTTCCCGGTGCGCGACCAGGCCCTGTTGGCGCACGCCACCCAGGTGGACCCGGACGGCTTCTTCTTCAAGGTCCCGATGGACCTGCAGCAGGAGGTCTGGCCGTGGGAGGAGTTCGAATTGGCCCGCTCCGTGGTGGACACCGAACAGCCGGAGGACGACTTGTTCGCGGGCATCCGGGAGCGTAGCGAGGTGGTTGCGTGACGCTGCTCTGGCTGGCCGCGCCCTCGCCGGGCCCGGTGGACCCGGACAAGGTGCAGCCCGGCTTTCTCGGGCTGAGCTTCATGCTGCTGTTGGCCGGGGCGGTGGTGGCGCTGTACTTCTCCATGCGACGCCACCTCGGCCGCATCGACGTCGGGCGCCACCAGCGAGAGCAGGGGGCGAGCGAACCGCCGCAGCCGGGCGAACCGATCTGACGGTCAGTCAGTGATAGCTGTAGGCGGTGATGGACACCGCTACGTAATGCACGATGTAGCCGATGATCGTGCAGGAGTGGAACACCTCGTGGAACCCGAACCAGCGCGGTGACGGGTTGGGCCGCTTGATGCCGTAGACCAGCCCGCCGAGGGAATAGAACACCCCGCCGACCACGACCAGCACGAACGTGCCGACCGCGCCGGTGCGCAACAGATCGGGTACGAAGAACACCGCGGTCCAGCCCAGCGCGAGGTACACCGGGGCGGACAGCCATCGCGCGCTGTGGATGAACACCGTGCGCAGCGCCACCCCCAGCAGCGCGCCGGTCCACACGATCCACATCATCAACCGGCCGCGGTCCCCGCCGACCAGCAGCAGGGCGAACGGGGTGTAGGACCCGGCGATGATCAAGAAGATGTTCGCGTGATCCATCCGTTTGAGGATCTCGCGGGTGCGGGGCGACCAGTTGCCGCGGTGATAGAGCGCGCTGACCCCGAACAACAGTGACGCGCTGCACGCGAACACCGCGGAGGCCACGCGTGCCTTGGGGTCGTGTGCGACCGCGACCAGCACGATGCCCGCGATCACCGAGGCCGGGAAGATGCCCAGGTGCAGCCAACCGCGCAAACGCGGTTTGACCACCGCCTCCACACGATCCAGCACCATCGTCACACCCCCAGGTTACGCTACCGTAGGTTAGCCGGACGCGAACCCCGGAAGTCTCCGCGGCGATGTTCCGAGGCCGTATGGTGAGCGCGTGTCGCGGTCCGCTTTGGGAGCAGCTCGGGTGCCGGCCCGTCGGGCGCGCGCGCAGCTGAAGGAATTGGCTTACCGCGCCTACGAACGCCGGTTGGCCCGCCGGTTGCCCGTCGATCGTGCGCCGCGCCACGTCGGGGTGATCTTGGATGGCAACCGACGCTGGGCGAAGGCCGCGGGCGGGAGCCCGGAGCACGGCCACCAGGCGGGTGCGGACAAGATCCACGAACTGCTGCACTGGTGTGCCGAAGCCAACGTCGAGGTGGTCACGCTGTGGCTGCTGTCCACCGACAACCTGACCCGCCCGGCGGCCGAACTGCAGCCCCTGTTGCGGATCATCGAACAAACGGTCAGCGACCTGGCCGCGGCCGGGTGGCGGGTGAACCCGGTGGGCGCGGTTGACCTGTTGCCCACCGAAACGGCCCGGGTGCTCAAGCAGGCGGCGGACGCAACGGTGGAGAAGCCGGGCCTGGTGGTCAACGTGGCGGTTGGCTACGGGGGCCGCCGGGAGATCGCCGACGCGGTGCGCTCGATGCTGCACGAGCAGGCGAAGCGGGGCACCTCGATCGAGGAACTGGCGGAGGTGCTCGACGTCGAGCACATCGCCGAACACCTCTATACGCGCGGCCAACCCGATCCGGATCTGGTCATCCGAACCTCCGGTGAACAGCGGCTGTCCGGCTTCCTGCTCTGGCAGAGCGCGCACTCGGAGTTCCACTTCTGCGAGGCCTACTGGCCGGATTTTCGTCGCGTGGATTTCCTGCGTGCGTTGCGCGAATATGCCCGCCGCGACCGACGTTTCGGCGGCTGACCGGTCGGTGCCGTCGGCAAGTCCGGACATGTCGGTAGATGTCCGTCGGGACCGCATCCACCGTTCGGTGGGGGATGGCGTGTCAGAGAGATTTATCCAAGTGCGGGGCGTACCGTCAAAGTCATCGGGCGACAATCCTGTTGTCCGATCCGGGAGGCCCTCGTTGCCCACGAAGCAGCGGTTCTTCTCCGCCGATAACCGGCGGAGAGAGGGGCCGGCACCGGGCCCCTGTGGCCACGACCGGTCCAGCGCTGAGACCCTGCGCGGCGTCGGTGTCGCGTCCGTGCCCGGAGCGCATTGTGGCCAATGCAAGCCGTCGCCGTCCGCCCAGGAACTCCCGCCGCACCTACGTCCTGGACACCAGCGTTCTGCTTTCCGACCCTCGGGCGATGACCCGGTTCGCTGAGCACGAGGTCGTTATCCCGATCGTCGTCATCACCGAACTCGAGGCCAAACGCCACCACCCCGAGTTGGGCTTCTTTGCCCGCTCCGCACTGCGCATGCTCGACGAACTGCGCGTGGAGCACGGCCGGCTCGATGCGCCGCTGCAGATCAACGACGAGGGCGGCACGCTCATCGTCGAGCTCAACCATTCCGAGGTCGACGCGCTCCCGCTGGGCTTCCGGCTCGGGGACAACGACACTCGCATCCTGGCCGTCGCCCGCAACTTCGCCGCCGAGGGCCGCGAGGTCACCCTGGTCTCCAAGGACCTGCCGATGCGGGTTAAGGCCTCCGCCGTCGGCCTGTTCGCCGAGGAGTACCACGCGGACCTGCCGGTGGAGGCCGGCTGGACGGGCATCACCGAGCTGACCGTCGGCTCCGATGTGATCGATTCGCTCTACGAGGGCGAGCCGATCATAATTGACGCGGCGTCAGAAATGCCGTGTCACACGGGTTTGGTGCTGCTCTCGGACCGCGGCAGCGCACTGGGCCGGATCATGCCGGACAAGAAGATCCGCCTGGTCAAGGGTGACCGGGACGCCTTCGGCCTGCGTGGGCGCAGCGCAGAGCAGCGCATCGCGCTGGATCTGCTGCTCGACCCGGAGATCGGCATCGTGTCCATCGGTGGCCGGGCCGGCACCGGTAAGTCGGCGCTGGCCATGTGCGCGGGCCTGGAGGCGGTGATGGAACGCCGCCAGCACCGCAAGGTCGTGGTGTTCCGTCCGCTCTTTGCCGTCGGTGGTCAGGAACTGGGCTACCTTCCCGGCTCCGAAGCGGAGAAGATGGCGCCCTGGGCTCAGGCGGTCTTCGACACCCTCGGTGCGGTCGTCGCGCCCGAGGTCGTCGAGGAGATCATGGCGCGCGGCATGCTCGAGGTGCTGCCGTTGACCCACATCCGCGGCCGCTCCTTGCACGACTCATTCGTGATCGTGGACGAGGCGCAGTCGTTGGAGCGCAACGTATTGCTCACCGTGCTCTCCCGGATCGGCGCGGGCTCCCGCGTCGTGCTCACCCACGACGTCGCGCAGCGCGACAACCTGCGGGTGGGCCGACACGACGGTGTGGTCGCGGTGGTGGAGACGCTCAAGGGCCACCCGTTGTTCGCCCACGTCACGCTGACCCGCTCGGAGCGCTCGCCGATCGCCGCGCTGGTCACCGAAATGCTCGAGGCCCCGCTCGAGACCTGACGTTCTATCCCGGGCGTCCGTTCAACCGTGACCTATAGCTCACGGTTGAACGGACGCCTGCGGGTTAAGGGTGCGTCATGCCGCGGACGTCGAGGGCGGCGTCGAGATCCTCGGCGGTGATCCGGCCGGCCTCGACATGGCCGCGAGCGATGACCACTTCGCGGATGGTGCGCCGCTCTTTGAGCGATTGCTTCACCACAGCGGCCACCTCCTCGTAGCCCAGCGCGCGGTTCAACGGCGTGGCGATGGACGGGGAGGACTCGGCCAGTTCCCGGCAGTGTTCGACGTTCGCGGTGATGTCCGCGACGCATCGGGCGGCCAACAGTCGACACGCGTTGGCCAGCAGTCGGATCGAACCGAGGGTGTTGCGGGCCAGCACCGGCAGCATCACGTTGAGCTCGAAATTGCCTGCCGCACCGGCAAAAGCGACCGTCGCGTCGTTGCCTATCACCTGCGCGCAGACCATGGACACGGCCTCCGGCACGACGGGGTTCACCTTGCCCGGCATGATCGACGAGCCCGGCTGCAGATCCGGCAAGTTGATCTCGCCCAGGCCGGTGCGCGGCCCGGAGCCCATCCAGCGCAGGTCGGTGCAGATCTTGTACAGCCCGACCGCGATCGTGCGTAGCTGCCCGGACAGCTCCACCAACCCGTCGCGCGCGCCCTGCGCCTCGAAGTGGTCCCGCGCCTCGGTCAGCGGCAGGCCGGTGTGCTGTGCCAGGTCGGCGATGACCGCCGCGGCGAAGTCGGGCGGGGTGTGGATCCCGGTGCCCACCGCGGTCCCGCCCAGCGGCAACTCGGCCAGCCGGGGTAGCGCGGCGTGCAATCGCTCGATGCCGTACCGCATCGCAGCGGCGTACCCACCGAATTCCTGACCCAGCGTCACAGGGGTGGCGTCCATCAGGTGGGTGCGTCCCGACTTGACCACGTCGACAAACTCCGCCGCCTTCGCGCCCAACGCCGCGGTGAGCACCTCCAGCGCCGGCACCAGGTCGTGCACCACGGCGTCGGTGGCGGCGAGGTGGATGGAGGAGGGGAACACGTCGTTGGACGACTGCGAGGCGTTCACGTGATCGTTGGGGTGCACTGGGGTGCCCAGCCGCTCGGTGGCCAGCGTGGCGATCACCTCGTTGGCGTTCATGTTCGACGAGGTGCCCGAGCCGGTCTGGAACACGTCGACCGGGAATTCCGCGTCCCACTGATTGCCGGCCACCTCGT
>Ga0137412_10005050_pt1 | contig 10545 bp, 8 predicted proteins | sample CZODoug2_1_16fun_FD_122160 | JGI IMG/M metagenome (GOLD analysis project Ga0137412, IMG submission 122160) | Vadose zone soil fungal communities from Angelo Coast Range Reserve, California, USA - CZODoug2_1_16fungal (Hybrid Assembly) | ecosystem: Environmental > Terrestrial > Soil > Vadose zone... | reverse complement strand
TGGGTGTCGAACGCCGGCATCGTCTCCCCGCGCGCGACCCGGCGCATGACATCCAGGGTGGAATCGAGCCGCTCGCCCGTCATGAGGTCGCGGATATTCAACTTCAGAGCTTCCGCCTGCGTGTATCCGTAGAGTCGTTGCGCTCCACGGTTCCACGCGACGATGCGTCCGCCGAAGTCCGTCACCACGATGGCATCCGCCGCGTCGCGCAACATCGCAGCGAAGCGCCGCAACTGAGCGCGCCAATCCGTGCGTGCCAACCGGGAGACGGACCCATTCCGCAGCCTCCTTGGTGACAAGCCAGGCAAACCCGGTCTCTGGCACTTCTCCATGACACTCAGGGCAGTCGCCTGGCTTACCAGGGCCTCTTTGCTCTATGGAAAGATACCGATCCGGAGTTGAACCTACCTCGCCAGGCTGTCGTCGAGTATCATGCTCTGTTCTGAGCTGTCGGCCCTCTTCTCATGTAAAAATGCAGCCACAATGTCTGACTTTGATGGAACCAGAACAGAGTAAAATCTGTGCTTGCTTGCCAATTCATGCAGGTTCGGGATCATGTCATCGTGGAACCATCGTCTACCGATGTAACAGCTCTTCTGACGCAACTATCCAGGGGCGATAAGAGCGTCATCGAACGGCTGATACCTCTCGTATACGACGAGCTTCACCGGCGCGCATCAGGATATATGCGACAGGAACGTGCCAACCATACCCTGCAACCCACTGCTCTGGTGCATGAGGTCTATCTGAAGCTGGTCAGGCAGCGCGAGCCCAACTGGAAGAACCGCGCGCACTTTCTGGCTGTAGCGGCACAACTCATGCGACGCATCTTGATCGATCACGCCCGCGCTCGGCTCCAATCGAAGCGGGGAGGGGAAGTTGAGATCGTTCCTCTTGAGGAGGCATTTCAGCTCCGCACCGACACACCCGGCGGCTTGCTCTCTGTCAACGACGCATTGACGAAGCTCGAAGATCTGGACCCACGGCAGGGCAACATTGTGGAGATGCGTTTTTTTGGCGGACTGACGGTTGACGAGACCGCCGAGGTTCTCAGCATCTCTCCCCGCACCGTAGAACGTGAATGGACACTTGCCCGGGCGTGGCTCTATGCGGAACTGAAGGACGAGGTGTCCGGTCTACCATCTGGAGAGAAGTAGCTACCACTAAGGGGCCCAAAATACAGCTCTGGTGCAAATATTGAGGCAGAGCCGTATTTTAGGGAGCGGCGTTTGTGTGCCCACGAACCGCATTCCTAGCGTTTCTGGCACGTTTGACATAACCTAATTTCAGTAACTTACGGGTGGGTGGGATGCCTATAAGAGCAAGTCCCCTCCGGGCACCAAAATTTCCCTTTTATTTTCAATAACTTATGGGTGTGATTTTTACTGTGCCCAAAATGTGCCCAGCCGCGAGCACCAGGTTCAATACAGTTTGAACCGGCGTGATGTCAAGCGATAACTGTCTCCGGTTGGGCGATGGCAAGCGCGCTTCCACCCCTTCCAGAATAGTCGCAACATCATCCAAAAAGACTCTGTCCAGAGCAGTGAGCCTTGGCCGAGGATGCTGTGCTTTCAGGATTGTGAACTGTTGGCGCAAAGCCAGAATTTCCATCAGTAGACCCAGACGGGAACGCAAACTGTAAGCGATTAGGCTAATGAAAAGTTTCAGCATCCGGAGCATCCATGGGTCCTATCAGAGAACATGCCACGTAAATTGAGCCCGGATTCAATTTTGACAAACCACAACTGGTTGAGATTGAGGTCGACGATGCCTAATGTCGTGGTGCCGGCAGAGTAGTAAATCGGATAACAGCGGCAAGGGCAGAGAGGACAGGTACTGGGTGAACTCTACCGTAGGAAGGGCTCGACCGCGGCGAGAAAATCAGCGGGCTTTTCTAGGGAAGGTGCGTGGCCACATTGCGGGACGATGACCAGTTTGGCATTGGGGATCTTCGCGGCGTAGTCGCGGCCATCAGCGAGTGGGACGATCTGGTCGTCTCCGCCCCAGATGACGAGGGTGGGTATGGTGATGCGTTTGAGCTTGTCGCCTACGGTTTGGTGGGCGAGAGTCGGGTTATTCCAGAGCAGGCGTTCGGTGGTGCCGTCGTTCGCTTTGAGCTTGAGGGCAAAGTTCTGACGGATGAAGTCTTCGGTGACGCGTGACTTGTCGTAGAAGACAATGGCGACGCCGCGGGACTCCTGTAGAGAACCGGCGATTGGGATGGGACTGAGGGAGTTGAGAGCAGTGTGGCCAGCGGCGTCTTCTAGGATAAGGCGGTCGGGCCGTGGCAAGGCGTACTTGCCGGTGTTCTCCGGGGCTAGAGCTTGAATGGTGTAGGAAGCGGAGATCCAGCCGCCGAGAGATTCACCGGCCAGTGCGAAGTGATCGACCTTCAGAGTACGCAAGAATTCGCCGAGGAAGTCGACGAAGGTCTGGATACTGTAGTCGACCTGAGGTTTGTCGGACGCGCCAAAGCCGATTTGGTCTAGTGCGATGACGTGGTGGTGTTGTGCGAGGGGCATGATGACGTTGCCCCAATCGAATATGGCCTGACTGGCGAAGCCGTGGACGAGGACGACGGTAGGGCCTGCTCCTGCTTCGAAGTAGGCGATCTTCTGGCCAAAGACGGAGACGCTCTTTGCCGGCGGCAAAACACCGGGCGCAACCAGAAGCGGCGCAGGAGACTGAGCGTGCAGGTGGATGATGCCGGATGCGAGTAGAAATGTAGCACAGATAAGTCGTCTCATTCGATTTCCTCGTAGCAGGAGCCGCAACCGTATAAAACACCAGAACCCCGGCAAGTATGTCATCTGCGGGGCTCTGGTGTTGGCTTGTTTATTTTCTTCGCAGAGAAGGTTAGAAGGTGTAGCGTACCGAGGCCTGGCCACGGCGAGCGTTAGTTCCGTCGGGAAATCCGGCAGAGGCTGTGCCGACGCCGGGGGTAGCGGCAGTAGCTTGCGAGGCGGCCAGACTATTATTGCCACCGTTATTGTAAGGGGTGATAGTCCCGTTGGAATTGACGAAGTAGGCCGCAGTTTGGGCGGAGGTGATGGTGCTGTAGTTGAAGGCGTTGAAGACCTCGAAGTTGAGTGTCAGGCTCTGCTCCCTGGGCAGCTGGAAGATTTTGGTGAGCCGGGCATCGGTACGAATCGTTGTGCCGAGCTTGACGCTGCTGCGAGGAAGAAAGGGAACCCTCTGGGTAGCGGCGAAGCCAATACCGATACCATCGAGGGTGGAGGTGGAGTAGGGATTGGCGAAGGGCAATCCGTTGATGATGGCCTGGGGATCCACACCCTGCGGCGTCGCGTAGGTTTCGATTCCGGAGAACTGCCAGCCGTTGAGGGCGGCGTCGAGTAGTTTCGAGCCGTAGTGTTGCGTGGGAGCCGAAACCAGGCCGTTGGCTACGAGCCGGTGACGCTGGTCGAGCGGGGAGTTGCCCTTCTCGAAGTGCTGATTTCCGTTGAAGACGGTGATAGGAGGATCGGTGTAGTAGATGTTGTCAGCACCCGCGCCTTGCCCGAGATCAATGGCATGTGCCCAGGTATAGGCGAGCGAGACCTGGGTGTTCTTCGACTGCTGACGGCTAACGGAGATCGCGAGACCATCGTAGTACAGACGTCCTCCGTTGTAGATGTGATTCAACACGCCGTAGCGAGGATCGTTAACGTTGTTTGTGTAGATGGGGGTAGTGTAGGTGAAGGCTTGGTTCCCGTTCTTATCGAGGACCTGGTAACTGTAGGAGCTGGTGGGGGCCTTGACGTTGTCATCCTTGCGGGTGAGGAAGCCGACACCATCGTTCCAGAGATAGGAGGCAGAGAATACGGTCTTGCTGTCAAGCCTCTGTTCAATGGTGAAGTCAGCTTGCTCGGTGTACGGTGTCTTGAGATGTGGGTCGGCATACGTTACGTTGCTGCCGGTGCCAGCGATGCTAGTTGCAAGCAGGTAGCCGGGGAAGGTGGGTGCACCGGCAGTGGATGAAACGAAGAAGATGGTCTTCTGGATGACACCGTTACGCTGCTGGAGGCGGATGACGCTGGCGGACGGCAGGCGCGCATAGGAGAGACCGTATCCGCCGCGAATGACCGTCGAGCCACCGTTGAGGGAGTAAGCGAAGCCGAGGCGCGGAGCGAAGTTGTTCTTAGGCTCGTTGAGCTTGCCTGTAGCGGGGTAGTCGGAGTTGAGCGGCGGCTGAGTGAAACGGTTGAACTCGTACCGGAGGCCGAGGTTGAGAGTAAGTTTGCGGCTTAGCTGCCACTGGTCCTGAGCGTAGAAGTTGTAGTCGCGAACGATAGCGCGGGTGAGTAAAGGACCAAAGGCCTGAAGAAAGCCGGAGTAGCGCTTGCCGGCCAGCAGGTCGCCCGCAGCGGGGGTGAGGTCCTTGGCCCAGTCGGTGATGGTTCCGTAGAAGTACTCGCCCTTGGCGTAGAAGAGAGCGTTCTCTACGTCTTCCATATAGTTGGTCTCGGCACCGAACTTCAACTGATGATTCTTGACGGAGAGGGAGTAGCTGTCAGTGAAGAGGAAGCGGTATTCGGAGGGTTGCGAGTTGGGGATGTTAACCGACATGCCGAGGTTGGGTAGATCAGCCACGGAGAGTCCGGATACTAGGCCGTCGGCAGGAGCAATGGCTGGGTTGGTGGACTGCTTGCGAGTGTCCTTGAACCAACCGAAACGGAACTCATTGACGGCGGTCGCGGAGACGACGTGAGTATAGGACGCCCGGGCCCAGCGAGTGAGGTCGATCTGGTTGCCGTTGGGGTAGAAGCCGCTGCCGTCGCTGAGCGCAGAGGCGCTGACCGTGCCGTTGGGCGAGGCGAACTGCATCAAATTGAAGTTTGCGCTGATGCTGTCTTTCTCGGTAGGACGATAGTCGAGCTTGAGGAAACCGATGTTCTCGTCCAACTTGCGCGGGAGTACAGCGAAGGTCCGCTGGATATAGATCTGTGCCGCGGCGCACTGGGCTGCCGTGGCGTTGCAAACGTTGGGCAGAAAGCTGCCGTTTGCGTTCAGTTCAGAACCAGTAGTGGAGGAGACGAGCGGACGGCTTTCCCGAGTCTCTTCGGTGTTTGCGAAGAAGAAGAGCTTGTCTTTGATGACGGGACCGCCGACACTGCCACCGAACTGGTGTCGCCAATTTGGCGGATTGAACAGTACGCCATTGTTGAAGGAGTATGGGTCGGTGGCGTTGAGTGTACGGTTCTTGAAGAACTCGAAGGCAGAGCCGTGAAAGTTGTTGGAGCCACTCTTGGTAAGCGTGTTGACGATGCCGCCGGCAGCGTGACCGAACTCTGCGGTGTAGCCGGAGGTAAGCACCTGAAACTCCTGCACCGCATCCTGGCTGAGTGGAGAGAAGGCGCTGGTACTGCCAGCGTTATCCTGCCCCCACTGCTGGGTGACGTCCATACCATCCTGAAGGAAGAGATTATTGCCGGGAACTCCACGGAAAGTAACTTCACCGCCAGAGCCGTCGGTAGTGACGCCCGGAGTGAGAAGCACGAACTGGTCAGCACGACGTCCATTGATGGGAAGGTCGTTGATCTCCTTCTGGGAAACGAGCGAAGATACGCCTGGATTGGCGGTGTCCATCGTGATATCGGTGGCCTCGACGGAGACGGTCTGGGCGACGCCGGATAAGGAGAGCGTGACGGACACACTGGCGATCTCGCCGACATGCACGACGATGCCTGTAGTTTCATTTGTCGAAAAGCCAGCTAGGCTGGCGGTCACTTTGTAACCGTTTGCTGGAGGCAGCGACGAGGCTTCGAAGTCGCCATTGGAGGTAGAGATGGTTTTGCGGGTGATGCCAATGGAGGGGTTCGAGATGATGACCTCAGCCTTGCCTACAGAGGCGCCAGAGGGATCATGCACTGATCCAGCGATTGCGCCAAGTCCGGCCATGGACTGGGCGAGCGACTTTGCCGGGAAGGAAACCAGCAAAGCTAGTCCCAAAACGCGGCTGAAGAGGAGCCCTTTTCGAGGACGAGAGAAAAGAGTTGAAGCTAGAAGGCTTTGCATCATCGAATAGGGCCTTTCCAAAGAACAGGAGTGAAATGGATAGCTCGGGGTGCAGCAAATGAATGCATTGGATGACACTCTCGCAGCACCGCAGATGAGGAGAGTGGACACCTGCAACGTATGAAGGATGCCTATGAATGCGTTACGGCGTAAGTGATTCGTAACAGTGCAAATCCCACGAAGTTAAAATATCTCTTATGTGAAATTTATCTAAACACACTTGTCAAAGTGCGTCCAATTTTTAGTACATGGCGTGCTCATCACTTGTGATGAGCGGCTGCGAAGAGTCATCAGCCCGACAGCCATCGTTATATCTCCAACCGAGAGGAAGGATATATCCGTATGAAAGTGCGCCGAAGGATTAATCTAGAAGCAAGAGTCCTGGGTCAAAACATAAATAGCAAGCAATGGCGGCGCGCTGTCGCATGCCTCCGGAGAGATGGTGAGGGCGCGCATGTCCGAGAGGGTTTTTTGAGCTGCGGCGAGCGTACCTCACGCGCAACATCTCTCTCCGGCATCATGGCACCTGATTCTTGTAACGATCCCAGTTTTGCAAAAGAGCCGATACCACCACGCTTCCGACCCGGTAATTGGCATCTAGCGCAGGGAGATAACCGGGTGAACTCGCCAGATTGTCAAAGAGACTTTTCTCCACCGAAACGCCCGGGGGAGGCAGAGTGAAATTGCTAGTTGTCCGAAGAACGAGAAACCTTTTCACATCGACACGTCCGAGTCGATCCAACTCCTGCATCGCGAGAAAGATTCCCTGGTCCTCACAATCAGATACTGCCAGCGAACCGGAACCCCGTGTATAGAGTCGAACCCAATCTTCTGCCCACCTGGTCATAATCGCTCCATGCCAGAAGTGATCCGTGCCAAGGCTGTCACCCTCCAGAACAGAAGGTTTATGCTGCGCATTGGGAAAGTCCTTGAAGAGGTTACGGTTCGCCGCCAACGCATCATTGTCTGGAATTGGTACGTCTTTCGTAAGCTGGTAGGCCCAATCGACCAGGGACAGATTGATCTTGTAGACAATTCTCCCCACGCCCCCGGCACCGTCATCGGAGACTCCTGCGGCGGGTGCCGAATCAACATTGGCGGGGACCTTGCCCGGCTCAGTCGCCCCCAAAGCAATGGTTCCATACGGCCAAGAGGCTGGCGTTTCCCGGCTGTCAATCTCGAAGGCAGGATCTCCATCGATGACCTGCCGTATCCACACCGCGCTCGCTACTGTGACTTGATTGGGGTCGGCCCCTCCAATCCCGCTAAGCAGAAAATAGGTTTGCCGCAAATCAAATCGCGGATCCATCGCCAACGCCATCATCTGGACGGCGCACCGCGAAGTCGTACCACTGATCATCGCGTAGAGACCTTTTCCATTGGTCAATATCGGATGATCAATCCCCTTTACTTTGATCGATTGATCGAGATTCTCCCGCTCCACCCAGTACTGTAGTTCGCCTGGAACATCTCCCCTATCTTTACCAGTCTCGTAAGTCGCGATGACCAGAACCCTGGGCCTGATCAAATCCGCTCCATACCCAGACAACGGAGAAATAAGCAGCGCGAAAGCAGTGAGCATCAAGTGTTGGAGACGAGACTTGGTTCTTCCTAATGATTTTTTTTTGTTCAATTCAGTCCCACCTTGCATATGGTTTTCTATCCCGGAATTCTTGGAACGCTCGTATTACTGTCGCGGTTTTCGATGCGGGCGAAACAATTTTCTATAACAATACACTGGCTCTAGAGACTGCTATGAAATTTAGACCAAGGTAGGGTTTCCGAGCTTCGTCAGGGTTTTCGTTGGACCGATGCCGACACAGGTGGGAATGCCCGTCCATTAACATACAGAACGTGGTCGCGCGTTCCTTGCGTATCGCTTCCACGTCATGTATTTCAAAAGGTCATCTGTTTGATACCGATTAGGTTTGGCAACCATCCATGACCGTCAACCGCGGAAGTGATGGAATTTTCAGACATACATGGCATGTTGGATTGTTTCTCGAAGATTCGAACCCTAAAGGGGCCAATTTGAGTCATGGGAACAGAAAGCTAATTTTCGGGAACAATAACTTGTTCCAAGGGCGCTTACAGGGCTTATAGGGACGACCAGAGCATTGTAAATACAGCGGTTAACTCAGAGCGGAAGCTTCTTTCGATAGCGCTCTTCGGTTCGAACCTGACTTCCGTCCGCTTTCCATCTCGCACTTCCTGATCGGTTCTCATTTTCCTCCGTGTCAATACTGTGTGTGAACGGCTCCGAGCGCGCAGGGACTTGAATCCGCGAGGCTACAGCGAGCTTCGCTTTGTCTGTGCCAGCTTGTCTTATCTCAGCTGGCATAAAAGAAGCCGGGCAGGCCACGCCAAGCAATACCAAGATTCGATATCATTTGTCTGTGTGCGATTTTCCCTTAGCACCGCTCTTTGTTGTTGTAGAGCGGGCTGCATCTGGGTTGAACTCTCGGCCGCCCCTCGACAGGGAAGTGCAACGTTGATTGACTGAGGTATTTGGGCTAACAAAATAGAGGATCACGAGACAGAAAAGGTATTCCCAAAGTATGCCCGAACAGTCCCGATGGAACCCCGCAGAACCGCATGGAACCACTTGCAAAGATGAGCTTAGGTTAGTGCAAATAATGTAAAGGGAGGACGTTAGATAAACAGAGAAGCGTACTCAAAAACCTCTGCCCGAGGAGAGGAGAGTAGACATCCAAATAGAACTGCTCCAGTTCCGCCTGAGTCGCTATGTCCTGCTGGGCCAAAGTGCGTTCGAAACTCGGAAACACAATGACCGGCGGATAGGCGGACGCGCAATCAACTAACGACTTTAAACGAAGCAGGAAGAACATTGCTTCCAGCAGTTGAATGTGGGAAAACCGCTCTTCCGGCCGTGGCGTTTCGATCCATACGAAAACTGGATCGGGGATGAGAACGGTGTCCGCGTAGAGGATAAGACGGCGAACAGCATCGAGTTGTGTTGCACCCAAACGACTACTCCCTCCCAAGACTACCTTCAATCCGCCCTGCGTCCCGGCTGCCGCGAAGAGAGACGTGCGCTGTCGGCTGTACAACTCGTAGAGTTGCGGGATGCCCCAGTTCAGCGCGTTTTGGACTTTGCCTGCTCGCGAAGGGAGGGATGAACTTACAGCCGCATTGAAGCCATCTAGCGACGCGAACGCTCTGGGCGCTCTACCAGTTGCCTTCTGGAAATTTCATCCAGGAGGGCGAAAAGCTCTCTCTGGTTCTGTACGGCATCGTTCATTCAACGCCTCTTACAAAGAGGTTATATCCAACGGGGTTTCGCGGCTACCGTCGAAGGCGGTAGGCGTCTGGCCGTTGATAAAGGTCAGCTAAGCATGCACTCTTAGCCTGGCTATGGCCGTGCCTTTCTGGCGAGTTTGTCGTCAACGGGGATAGTCCCAACGGCAAATGGTGTTCCGGCATCATCTCCTATGGCTGGAAGATGGCTCCCGGGGTCGTTGTTTCCAAGCATCGCATTTTCGTAGTAGGGAAGATAGACCATCATGTGAGGATGCCAATGGGCCGCCGGTCCAAGAACCTGGTCTGCCGACCACATGTAGGCAAAACTCACTTCGGTTCGTTTCGGAATTTCGCCCTTTGCGTAAGCGGCTTCGACGCCCTCGGCAATTTGTTCTGCTGTCTTGCCTTCCAACCCGAGTTTTGTCCGAAGTTCGTAGTAGGGCAGTACGGTTCGTACGGCCGCTGCGTTGAAGCAGATAGGGGCCCGGGTTTTTGCGTCATATGTGATGAAGGTCCGGACTTGAACCGGAGTGAACGTCGGCGCGCCGGTCAAGCCCCGCATGACGATGCACACAAAACCGTTATCCCCCTCGTGCACGGTCTGATAACCCGATGAGGTAAAAATCCTGATGGTCGCGTGATCCGAAATGGCTTGCGGAGCAGCGCTTTTTGCCAATGCGATCTCATCGGCTTGCGGCATCATGTACTCGCTGAGCGGCGGATACTTCTCTTCCTGTGCTTTCAGTCCGGCCGCTTCCAAGGTGACGATGACGAGAAACAAGAGACATTGATACATTTTCATTCTCATTTGCACTTCTCCTCTGAAGCAACTCGGATTTCCAAACCCATTCCGTATTGGGGCCAAGCTCGGCGTTGAATGCGTTGACCTAGATTCAATCGACCCTGGGCACGCGATTTCTGATTAACCAATCGATGAAACCGCAGGCTGAGCGGTCGTCGAAGCTACCCGTTCCAGCCGGGTCACTTCGGGTCCAGCGGAGCACTGTCCTGGCAAATATTCCGTGAAATGGCGAAAAAAGGGTTGCTTCTGCAAGTCCGGAAGCGCCTCCTCCACGACCTCGCCAATGTGGATGAACCGACTGGGGTCGGTTGGGTGCTGAAATGAGGTGTATCGGTGCCCCGGGTGATGGCTGCGAATCCCCGCAACAAATTCGGTGATGGCAGCCTTGAGATTGTCGAGATCAACGTCTGCCTTCACGGTGTAATCAACGCGGATGTACTTCGTCATTGGCGCCTCCATTCATCTCT
>Ga0137412_10005049_pt1 | contig 10547 bp, 11 predicted proteins | sample CZODoug2_1_16fun_FD_122160 | JGI IMG/M metagenome (GOLD analysis project Ga0137412, IMG submission 122160) | Vadose zone soil fungal communities from Angelo Coast Range Reserve, California, USA - CZODoug2_1_16fungal (Hybrid Assembly) | ecosystem: Environmental > Terrestrial > Soil > Vadose zone... | reverse complement strand
CGCCGAAGCGCCGCACCAGGGCGTCGAGGACGGCGCGGTCCAGACGATCGAGGCCCAGCTCGTCCACGTCGTAGACGGCCAGCGCGTCGCGCGCGATCTGCTCGGTGACGATGCCGTCGGCGCGCACCTCGGCGTAGTCGCGCACGCGGCGCAGCAGCCGGTTGGCGATGCGCGGCGTGCCGCGCGAGCGGCCGGCGATCTCGATGGCGCCGTCGACCCTCAGGTCCACCCCGAGCAGGGTCGCCGAGCGGTGCAGGATCGTCTCGAGATCGGTGACGTCGTAGAAATCGAGGTGGCCGGTGAACCCGAACCGGTCGCGCAACGGTCCGGTGAGCAGCCCGGCCCGGGTGGTGGCTCCGACGAGCGTGAACGGGGCCAGGTCGAGCGGGATCGCCGTCGCGCCGGGGCCCTTGCCGACGATCACGTCGACCCGGAAGTCCTCCATCGCCATGTAGAGCAGTTCCTCGGCCGGACGTGCGACCCGGTGGATCTCGTCGATGAACAGCACCTCGCCCTCACCGAGGCTGGTCAGCAGCGCCGCGAGGTCACCCGCCCGCTCGATCGCCGGACCGCTGGTGACCCGGATCGGGGTGTTCAGCTCGTTGGCGATGATCATGGCCAGGCTGGTCTTGCCCAGGCCCGGAGGGCCGGACAGCAGGACGTGATCGGGCGGGCGCCCGCGCCGCAGGGCACTTTCCAGGACGAGCTCGAGCTGCTCGCGCACCTTGGGCTGGCCCGGGAACTCGGCGAGCCGCTTGGGCCGCAGGCTCGCCTCGACCTCGCGCTCGGCGATGACCGGCATCGGCGAGACCAGGTCCTCGTCGGGTGCCGGCGCGGTCATCTCGTTCGTCCGAGGAGTTGGATGCTCTGGCGCAGCAGGGCCGACACGTCAGGAGTGTCGCCGGCGTCGGCCGCGACCACGTCGATGGCGTCACCGGCCTCCTTCCCGGTGAAGCCCAGCCCGGCGAGCGCCTGGCGCAGCTGCTCGCGCCACGGCGCGACCGGCGTGACCCCGGCGAAGTCGACCGCCGCCGAACTCTCGATGGAGCCGATGCGATCGCGCAGGTCGATGACGATGCGCTCGGCGCCCTTGCGACCGATGCCGGGCACCTTGGTCAGCGCGACCAGGTCGTCGGTGGCGATGGCGCGGCGCACCTCGTGCGGCGGGTGCACGGCGAGGATCGTCTGGGCCAGCTTGGGCCCCACCCCGTTGGCGGTCTGCAACAGCTCGAACAGCGAGCGTTCGTCGTCGTCGGCGAAGCCGTAGAGGGTCAGCGAGTCCTCACGGACGACGAGGCTCGTCGCCAGCCGGGCCTGCTCACCGACCCGCAGCCGGGCCAGCGTGCCGGGCGAGCACGACACGGACAGGCCCACCCCGCCGACCTCGACCACCGCGCCGTCCGGACCGAGTGCGGCCACCTGACCGCGCACGCTGGCAATCACCGGTTCATCCTCGCTGCCGCGGTGAGCCGGGCCTGCGCGGCCCCCCGCCAGAGCTGGCAGATCGCCAGCGCGAGCGCGTCGGCGGCGTCGGCCGGCCGGGGCATCTCGGGAAGCTTCAGCAGCCGGGTCACCATCGCGCCGACCTGCGCCTTGTCGGCCGTGCCCGAGCCGGTGACCGACGCCTTGACCTCGCTGGGCGTGTGCATCGCGACCGGGACGCCGGCCCGGGTGGCCGCCACGATCGCGAGTCCCGCCGCCTGGGCCGTGCCCATGACGGTGCGCACGTTGTGCTGGCTGAACACCCGCTCGACCGCGACGACGTCCGGCCGGAACCGCTCGATCGCCGCGGCGAGCGCATCGGCGATGACCACCAGCCGGTCGCCGACCTCGGCGTCGGACGGAGTCCGCACCACGTCGACGCTCACCAGCGTCAACGCCCGCCCCGGAGCTCCGTCGACGACACCGACGCCGCACCGCGTCAGGCCCGGATCCACGCCCAGCACCCGCATCCGGTTCGCCCTCTCGCCTCGAACGTGTGTTCCTTGGCGAGGTCATCGTAGTGAGCGTAGGCGGCGAGCCCGGGCAACGACATGCGGCAGTACCGGGTCCGCCTGACGGTCTGACCGCTATCGCGCGGACGACCGGTGCGCCACCGTAGTCACTGGGTCGTCAGATCCGGGTGGTTTACCGGGTATGGACGGCCAGTGTCCTTTCACTACGCGTGAAAGCCGGCCCAGTCCCCCATTCCCCCGCACGAAAGAAGGCATCGTGAACCCCTCCTCAACAACTGCTCGATCCCACATCAGGCGTGGTCGCGTCGCGCTCGCTGTCGCGCTCGGCGCCGCCGGTGCCACGGCGACACTCGCCTTCGCGACGCAAGCCGGCGCGGCACCGACCCCGGTCCTTCCCTACGGAGCAACGGCATTCCCGGCCGTTATCACGCCCGCCGAGGCACCGGTGCCGTTCCCGTCCGTCATCACGCCCGCCGGGTCACCGTCACCGATCCCCCCCGTCATCGGGGTTTAGTCACGACAGAGTCGTGCGGCAGTAACGGTCCGCCTGACGGTCTGGCCGCTATCGCCCGCGCGACCGGTGCGCCACAGTAAGCACCGGGTCGTCAGATCTGGGTGGTTTACCAGGTTATGAGACGGCCAGTGTCCTTTCACCATGCGTGAGAGCCGGCCCGCCGTCCCCGTCCCCCAGCTTGAAAGAAGGCATCATGAACCTCTCCCCAACCACTGCTCGATCCCGTATCACGCGGGGTCGCGTCGCGCTCGCCGTCGCGCTCGGCACGGCCGGTGCCGCGGCGGCACTCGCTCTCGCAACGCAAGCCGGCGCGGCACCGGGCCCGGTCCCCGCCGACGGATCGGGGGGGCACCCGGTCGTCAACGCACCCGCCATCAGCGGTGCTCCCACCAACATCAGCGGGGCCCCCACCGCCGCCGCGACCGGTGCTCCCACCGCGGCCACCAGCCTCGGGACCCACGCCACCGGCGCTCCCACCGCGGCCACCAGCCTCGGGACCCACGCCACCGGCGCCCCCACCATCGGGGGTTAGCACGACAGGGGCCGCGCGGACATCGCGTCCGCGCGGCCCCGACACACCAACGGCCCGTACTCTTCGCCTCGTGTGGAATGACCCGATCGCGTTTCGCCGGCGGCGCCGATGGTCGCGCCCCGGCATGCGCGTCAGCCCAATATTTCTCGCGTTCGTCGCGCTCACCGCGTTCGGCGGGTGGCTGAGCTACGACCACTCGGGCTCCAGCGCCCGCCTCGGCGTCTTCTGCTTCGTGGTCGGCGGCTGGGTGGTGTCGCTGTGCCTGCACGAGTTCGGGCACGCCTACGCCGCCTATCGCGCCGGCGATCGCAGCGTCGAGGCGGCGGGCTACCTGACGCTGAACCCGCTCAAGTACGCCCACCCGTTCCTGTCGATCGTCCTGCCGATCATCTTCATCGCGCAGGGCGGCATCGGCCTACCCGGTGGCGCGGTGTACCTGCACAAGGAGCACTTCCGCAGCCGCGCCATGCAGAGCCTGTCCGCCGCGGCCGGACCGTTCTCGAACATCGTGTTCGCGGCGATCCTGCTGCTGCTCGCCCGCGGCCACGGCGACGGGCAGCACCTCAACTTCTGGTCCGGCGTGGCGTTCCTGGGCTTCCTGCAGATCAGCGCCGCGATCCTGAACCTGCTGCCGATCCCCGGCCTGGACGGCTACGCGATCATCGAGCCGTACCTGGATCCGCAGACGGCCCGCAGCTTTGAGCCGATCAAGCCGTGGGGAATGCTCGGCGTGTTCGTGCTGCTGCAGATCCACCAGATCAACGTCTGGTTCTTCGACCTCGTCGAGCGCTTCTACGACGCGACGGGCGCGCCGAAGATCCTCTGGGCGGTGGGATACGACCTATTCCGCTTCTGGCGCGACTCACCCCTCGGGTAGCGCGCTGTCCGGTGCCACCCCGGCTCCGAACCAAGTCGTGATCAACAGCCCGTCAGCTAGCAATATCGGCCGTTGACGGGCTGTTGATCAAGGACGTCGCCGAAAGCCTCGCCCGGGCTGGTGCAGCCTCGCCCCGGGGCAGCTGTCTAGCCGACGGCCGCCATGACCTCGTCGCTGACGTCGAAGTTGGCCCACACGTTCTGCACGTCGTCGCTGTCCTCGAGCGCGTCGATCAACCGGAACACCTTGCGGGCGCCGTCCTCGTCGAGCGGCACCTGGACGCTCGGCACGAACGACGCCTCGGCCGATTCGTAGTCGATGCCGGCCTTCTGCAAGGCGGTGCGCACCGGCACCAGATCGGTGGCCTCGCTGACCACCTCGAACGCCTCGTCGAGGTCGTTGACCTCCTCGGCGCCCGCGTCGAGCACGGCCGCGAGCACGTCGTCCTCGGTGGTGCCCTCCTTCGGCACGATCACGATGCCCTTGCGGGTGAACAGGTAGGACACCGAACCCGGGTCGGCCATCGAGCCGCCGTTGCGGGTCATCGCGATCCGGACCTCGCCGGCGGCCCGGTTGCGGTTGTCGGTGAGGCACTCGATCAGCACGGCGACACCGCTCGGGCCGTAGCCCTCGTACATGATCGTCTGCCAGTCCGAGCCGCCCGCCTCGGCGCCCGAACCGCGCTTCACGGCCCGGTCGATGTTGTCGAGCGGCACGGAGGTCTTGCGCGCCTTCTGGATGGCGTCGTACAGCGTCGGGTTGCCGTCCGGGTCACCGCCGCCGGTGCGGGCGGCCACCTCGATGTTCTTGATCAGCTTCGCGAAGAGCTTGCCCCGCTTGGCGTCGATCACGGCCTTCTTGTGCTTGGTCGTGGCCCATTTCGAGTGGCCGCTCATGTAACCGCATTCCTCACCATGTCGCAGAAGTACGCGTGAACGCGTCCATCGCCCATCAGCTCGGGATGGAACGATGTGGCCAGCAACTGCCGCTGGCGAACTGCCACAACCTTACCGGCGGCCGGACCGGTGGTGACGGCGGCGAGCGCGGTGGCGGCCGGCCCGACCGACTCGACCCACGGTGCCCGGATGAACACCGCGTGCACCGGGCCGCCGGAAAGGCCGTCGATCGTGACGTCCTCCTCGAAAGAATCGACCTGGCGCCCGAAGGCATTGCGGCGCACCGTGACGTCCAGGCCGCCGAAGGTCTCCTGGTCAGACGTGCCGTCGACGATGCGATCAGCCAGCAGGATCAGGCCGGCGCAGGAGCCGTAGACCGGCAGGCCGTCCTTGATCCGCGCCCGCAGCGGTTCGATCAGGTCGAAAGTACGGGCTAGCTTGGCGATCGTGGTCGACTCCCCGCCGGGCAGCACCAGCCCGTCGACAGCCGCGAGCTCGTCCGGACGGCGCACCGGCATCGCCTCGACACCGGCGGCGGTCAACGCGGCCAGGTGCTCGCGGACATCACCCTGCAGGGCGAGCACGCCGATCTTCACGGGCATAGCAATTCAGCCTAGGCGGGTGCCCGCGCGGCAGCGCGAGCCATCGAGATCGGCGTGGTCTGACCCCAGTCGCGTCTAGCCGGCTCTAGTCGTGGCGATGCGCGGTGGCGTTGGCGTGCTCGCGGGCGTGCTTGGACGTCGACGGGCGCAGCACCAGGCTGTCCAACAACTGGGAGGTCGCCGCGGCCACGGCGTCCACCGCGTCCTTGAACGCCTCGGCGTTGGCCGCGGACGGCGCCCGCATACCGGCGACCTTGCGCACGTACTGCAGCGCCGCCGCCTCGATGTCGTAGTCGGTGACGTGCTCGACGAACGGGGCCCGCAGCGTATGAATGTTCCGGCACATGCCTCGATGCTAACCGCGCCCGCCGACACGGCCGGGCGCGATTCCTGCAGCGCGATCAGACGGCCGACGCGTTGGGCGGCCACCTGGTGACCAACGACGAACCGCAGCCGCGCGGACGAGAAGCAGCCCGACGCTTCCTGCAGCGCGATCAGGACGCTTTACCAGCCGCGTTCGGCCAGGCGGTGGGGCGCCGGGACGTCCTCGACGTTGATGCCGACCATCGCCTCGCCCAGGCCACGGGACACCTTGGCCAGAACGTCGGGGTCGTCGTAGAACGTGGTGGCCTTGACGATCGCCTCGGCGCGACGGGCCGGGTTGCCGGACTTGAAGATTCCCGAGCCGACGAACACGCCCTCGGCCCCGAGCTGCATCATCATCGCCGCGTCGGCCGGCGTGGCGATGCCGCCGGCGGTGAACAGGACGACGGGCAGCTTGCCAGCCCGGGCCACCTCGACGACCAGGTCGTAGGGGGCCTGCAGCTCCTTGGCCGCGACGAACAGCTCGTCCTCGCTGAGGCTGCCGATCCGGCGGATCTCGGCCCGGATGGCCCGCATGTGCGTGGTCGCGTTGGACACGTCGCCCGTGCCGGCCTCGCCCTTGGAGCGGATCATCGCCGCGCCCTCGGTGATGCGGCGCAGCGCCTCGCCCAGGTTGGTGGCGCCGCATACGAACGGCACCGTGAACGCCCACTTGTCGATGTGGTTGGCGTAGTCGGCCGGGGTCAGCACCTCGGACTCGTCCACATAGTCGACGCCGAGGGACTGCAGGACCTGCGCCTCGACGAAGTGCCCGATACGCGCCTTGGCCATGACCGGGATCGAGACGCCGCTGATGATGCCGTCGATCATGTCCGGGTCGCTCATGCGGGACACCCCGCCCTGGGCGCGGATGTCGGCGGGCACCCGCTCCAGCGCCATCACCGCCACGGCGCCGGCGTCCTCGGCGATCTTGGCCTGGTCGGGCGTGACGACGTCCATGATCACGCCGCCCTTGAGCATCTCGGCCATGCCGCGCTTGACGCGGGCCGTGCCTACGGCGTGTTCGGTGTGTGGTTGGGCTTCGGACATGCCGCCGATTCTACGGACGCCGCGCTCGACGGCGGCGGGCCGTTGCCGCTTCGATGGCCTGCGCGGTGCGCTCAGTTCGTCAGCGGCGCGCCGGTGCTGGCCAGCACCACCCACGCACCGCCGGGGGCCAGCGGGATGACCTTGCCCTTGCCGTCGCGGAGCACCGTTCCGCTTGCGGGACTCGGCCGGGTCCATGTCCCGTCGATGCGCTTCCCGTTGCGGAATACCGCCACCTTCCCCCGCCCGACCGACTTCGTGTAGTGCCCGGGATTGCCGGCCGGGTCGATGTCAGCCGGGTTCACATATCCCTGGCAGAACTGCACGATCACGTTCGGGGTGGCCACCGGCGCACCGTCCGCCGCATGTTGCGTAACCCCGTCGATCATCCGAACGTAGCGCTTGAGGCCGGCGTTCCACTGGAAGCGGACCCCGGTGCCGCCGACCACGGTCTGCAGCGACGTGCCTGGCTTCGCACCAGCCAGGGACGAATGCGCGGCCCAGGTCCAGCCGATTGGTTTCGCACCGGCGGCGAAGGACGACGGGATTTGCGCCAGATTGAGCATGAGGTTGTGCGGAACCTCGCGCGAGCCGTCGCGGGAGAACCCCGGCCCGCCCCGGTCGCTGATGTCGCCCTTCAGAATGGACGCGTCGAGCTTCGGCAACGAGTCGCCGCCTCCACCTGACGCCGCGAAGGCAATCCGTCCGTACTGGGTGAGCAGTTCCGGATCGCTCGCCCGGACGCTGCGCACCGGCCCGACCGTTGGCTTCTGCGTACCGAAGACGGCGACCAGCCGGGTGAGGCCACCCTCGACTTCCTCGATGTAGACGATGTTGGCCTTGTCGATACCCACCTGGGGCCGGGCCGCAGCAACATCGTCGATCTTGACCGCGACGACCGGGCCTTTCGGCACGGGGCCCACGCCCGTGAGCGGGTTCACCGGTGGAGGCTTGGGTTTCGGCTTCGGCGTGGGCTTCGGTGTCGGCTTCGGTGTAGCGGTGGTGGACGGCAGCGGGGTGGGCGCGGCCGCATGGTGTGAGCTGCCACTCGTGGCAACGAGGCCGCCGACGGTTCCACCAGCGACGACCACCAGCGCCACGGCGCCCGCCGCGACCTTCTGCCCGGTCGTGAAGCGCGCGCCGAGCGCGGCCAGACGTTCCCCGAGATTCACCGGCTGATCTCCTCCTGCGATGCGGTGCCGCCATCGGCCCGATCGGGGCCATCCGCGTTCGGCGGATCGTAGACGGGCAGCGTGTCGTCTATGTCGAAGAACTGCGGCATGTCGCGACGACCGGCCAGACGTAACAATCGCGGCATGCGCCGGCCCCGCAGCGTTCTCGTGTCGCGGACGGCGTCGTTGTAGAACCGCCGGGCGATGAGCACCCGCGTGCCGGCCTCGTGCAGCTCCTCGAGGGTGGACGGGGGCAGCTCGGGGTGTTGATCGGCCAGATCGACCACCGCGCGCCCGACCTCGTTCTCAGCGGTCTCGCGATCATCGAGGGAGGCGTTGAGCGCGCCCTCTGACAGCCGCTCCAGACGAGCTCGCTCGGGGTCGCGCAGGGGGCCCACCGCGGACTCCGCGATATGCATCAGCGCAGCGGCGCGCCGCACGAGCTGCGCGTCCAACGCGGCCTGCGCCGCGTCGACGCGCGCGTGCAGCCGGTCGAGGCGGGTGAGGGTGAACGTGACCCAGCTGGTCAGCAATATGGCAAGCAGAACCGCGGCGATGAGCCAGCCCGCGGACAGCATGGTGGGAGAGCCTAACCGCCGCTACCGGCGAGGTTCCCGGCGCGTTGGATCAAGGGGTGCGGAGGCGCCGGCGATCGCGAGGTCGTAGACGCGCAGGACCTCCTTGACGACCACCGACCAGTCGAACGGCGCGACCGCCTTCGTTCCGGCCGCGACGAGCCGCCGGCGCAGCGCCGGTTCGTCGAGCACCCTGGCCAGCTCATCGGCCAGCGCGGCGGAATCACCGATCGGGAACAGCTCGCCCGCCGGGTTGGCCGGGTCAGCCCCGCTGAGCACTCGCTTGAACGCTTCGAGCTTGCTGGCGACGATCGGGGTTTCGGCCGCCATCGCCTCGAGCAGGATGACGCCGAAGCTCTCCTGGCCGGTGTTCGGGGCGCAGTACACATCGACGCTCTTGAGCATGCGTGCCTTGTCGGGTTCGCTCACCTGGCCCATCAGGTCAATGCGGTCACGCAGTATCGGCGGGACGCCGTCGAGGAACTCCTCGGCCTCGCCCCGCCCGGCCACCAGCAGCCGCAAGTCCGGGCGAGTCGTCGCCAGCTGATCGAACGCCGCGATCAGCACGTCCATGCCCTTGCGGGGCTCGTCGTAGCGGCCGATGAAGCCGACCGTGCCCCCGGCCCGCGGGTAGCCGGGCAGCGGGACGGCGTCGGTGTAGTGCGACACCGCGACGCCGTTGGGGATGACGACGGCGTCGGCGCCCAGGTGCTCGACGATCACCTTGCGGGCGGCGTCGGACACGGCGATGCGTCCGGACAGCTTCTCCAGGAACGGCTGGAGCACGGTGTCGAACATGGACAGGAACCGCGACCGGGTGGTGGCCGCGTGGAACGTCCCGACCATCGGGCCGTCGTGGATCATGCAGGCCAGCAGCGACAGGCTCGGTGGAGCCGGTTCGTGCACGTGGACGACGTCGAAATCGCCGTCGCGCAGCCAGCGCCGCACCCGGGTGGCCGACACCAGGCCGAACTGGACGCGCGCGACCGAGCCGTTGTACGGGATGGGCACCGACCGACCGGCCGTCACCACGTAGGGCGGCAGATCGGGGGTCTCCTCGTCGCCCGGGGCGAGCACCGACACCTGGTGGCCCAGCTCGATCAGCTGCTCGGCGAGATCGCGCACATGCGCCTGTACCCCCCCGGGAATGTCCCAGGAGTACGGGCACACGATGCCGATGCGCACTAGTGCCTATGGCCGTTCAGCGGGGCGGTGCGAACCGAGAGGTCGGACAGCCACAACTTCTGCAGCATGTGCCAGTCGGACGGATGCTCGGCGATCCGGGTCTCGAACACGGTGGCCAGCGCTTGTGTCCCGGCCCGCACCTTCTCCGCGAGACGCTTTCCGGTCAGCTCGATGGGTGGCCCGATCCATTGCCCCCATCCACCGTCCGGTGTGAACCAGAGGCTGACCGGCAGCAGGGCGGCGCCCGTGGTCGCGGCCAGCAGCGCCGGTCCGCCGGGCATCCGGGTGCCCTCGCCGAAGAATTCGACCTCGACCCCGTTGCGGGACAGGTCGCGGTCGGCCAGCAGGCACACGGCGCGACCGGCCCGCAGCCGCTCGGCGAGCGTCTCGGCCGGCGATGCGCCTCCGGTCAGCGGCAGCACCTCCATGCCCAGGCTCTCCCGGTAGGCGACGAACCGGTCGTAGAGCGACTCAGGCTTGAGCCGCTCGGCGACGGTGGTGAACGAGCCGCACTGCGCCACCAGCCAGATGGCGGCCGCGTCCCAGTTGCCCATGTGCGGCAGCGCCAGAATGAAGCCCTTGCCGGCGCGGGTGGCCTCATCGATGTGCTCGTCGCCCGTCGTGTTCGCCTCGGCGTTCGCGGCGACCGCACGCGGATCCATCTTGGGCAGCCGGAACGTCTCGAGCCAGTAGCGGGCGTAGGACCGCAAGCCCTCGCCGACCAGCTCGTCGAGCTCGGCGTCGGAGGCCTGCGGGACGACGCGGCGCAGGTTCTTGCGCAGCTGCTGGGCGCCCTTGCCGTTGCGCACCGTGGCCACGTCGGCCACCG
>Ga0137412_10005047_pt1 | contig 10551 bp, 4 predicted proteins | sample CZODoug2_1_16fun_FD_122160 | JGI IMG/M metagenome (GOLD analysis project Ga0137412, IMG submission 122160) | Vadose zone soil fungal communities from Angelo Coast Range Reserve, California, USA - CZODoug2_1_16fungal (Hybrid Assembly) | ecosystem: Environmental > Terrestrial > Soil > Vadose zone... | reverse complement strand
TTTGATTCGGGAGCCTGATCTTGGAGAGTCTGAAGGTCCCGGTTCTTCAGAGTCTCAAGGCTTTTGCTGAATCGATAATGACTTTCTTTCTGTCTTTCAGAGAAAGATGTCCTAATGCTGCGGCGGCGTGTTCAATGGCTGGATTATCGTTCTGTCTACGAAATTGTCCAGGTTGTCGTTGTTGTTGTGGCAGTCGGTTGACTGGTCTCTTGCCCTTGTTGTTTCTCCTATTTGACCCGGATGGGTGATGGCGTGACATACTTGGAGGGGCTTGTCTTTGTTGGGGAGTATTAAGATGGTACGGGCGATTAGGAGCTCCGTGTGATTGAGATGGGCCTTGATCCTTCAGAGGGCACTCATCTCGCCAGTGGAAAGCGGTCCTGTTTGCTCTCTGGCATGTAAAGCATGGTGAATTAGGTTTGGGCCTCTGTCCAGGAGGCATCTTCATTATGTCTTGATAGGAGACTCGTTGTTGGGGTTGAGAGTGTCCTTGTACTCGGTATTGTTGTCGATGGGGTCCTCTGTCCTTCTTGGAGAAGGCAATCACCTTATCTGTATAAGTGGCACCTTGATCTCGTTCTTTAAATCGACTGTCGATGTGGAAAGGGGAGTAGAAGTCCATTTGTCGTCGGGCATCGTCGATCTTGATCATTTTGTCTCGAAGGAGGATGTAGGAAGAGGGGAATCCAATCATGGTGAGATTGGCTCTTAGTTCAGGGTCCATGGCTCGTTTGGCTACTTCATATTTTTCGTCTTCATCGTCATCATCATCATAGCTTGATTGAGATTGTGCATCTCCGTCATGGGAGGTATGAGAGTGATGTCGAGGAGCAGGAGTGTATCCTGCAAGTTTGAAAAGTAATTCCAGGGATTCGAAGAAAGTTCTGGCTGGCATATTTCCTTGTCGGAATTCTCGCAGCCTGTGTAGGGCCTGGGCCTTGGTTGCTGGATCGATGAAGTCATGGTCCATGTCTGCTTGGAACTCTGTCCAAGTGGGCCATCCTGCTTCTTCGAACGTTTCTTGTCGATTGGTAGACCAAAGGGATACGGAGTGGGAGCCTGTCATATACGAGAGGACAAAAGCTACTTTCTTTTTGTCGTTGTTATATGTGTCTGCATTTGCGATGAGATGGAGACCTATGACTCCGCGCCATTTCTTGTAGTCAGCTTTTCTTCCTGAGAATTTGAGACCTTCTTTATTGATTTTGATCGAAGAGTTGGCCATCCTTGGATTAGGGAGAGGTGGTGCGGTTGTTACTAGAGGTGGAGAGGGAGGACGTGGTGGAGGAGGTGTAGGGTTTCTTAGAGTAGTTCCAGTGGACAACTGGATGTCGAAACCTTGAGTACTTGAAGATTGTTCAGGAGGAGGAACTTGGGTTTGTTCTTGAGAAGCGGCAACTCTCTCTTGATAGCGAGTTTGGTATGCCGGGTCCTTTCCTTTGTCTGTGGACATGCTAGGGGTCAGTTTCAGCTTGACTGTTTCTTTGAAGGAGCAGGGAGGGTGAATAAAATTTCAAAACAAAATAAAGGTACAGGGGATGTATTTTTACAAGTTCCTTATTCAGGATATACATCACTCGCTGTTTTTGTCCGAATAAATGGGAGCAAAAGGGTATCCTTCTCTATCCAATACTTCTACCTTTGCTTCTGCCGCATTGATTGATGTCTCGTCGAAGTGATCGACACCTAAATCCCTCATGACTGCTCGCTCTATCCCTTCTGCCATCATCCGCAAGGTGCGAATCTCTTGAAGAGAGGTGAGGTAAGTACCTCTCTGCTCGTCGTAAGGGGGAGCAAGTTCCGAGATTCGTCTAGGGGGATAGGGGAAGGGCATTATTTCTATTTGGCTTTTAGTAAAGCGGGTGGGAGCGAGGTCAAGGAGGATTGCATCGTGGATCGATGCGCCATTGTGGGTTGGGCAGGATATGTCGGGGCAGAAACAAGCAGGGTTGGAAGCAAGGGACTTGAACCACTGTGCCTGTCGTCGTTCTTCTTCTTCTAACTCTTTAGTTGGACCTTTGAATTGGGAGACCATTGCTGCTTGTAGTCGACGATTTCGACGTTTGATGTTGGCAGCACGGTGGGGTTTCTTGACGGTCCTTCTAGGTGGAGAGGGAGAGAGATCGATGACTGGGATTTGACGAGATGACGAGGCGACAGTTTTAGGGTAGTGGTTGTCGAGTTGGAGGAAGGAAGGGGGGAGGGAAAAGGAAGTGGAAGCGACTTGTTGCGCTGGAGGTAAAAGAAAAGGGGAAAGCTCATCGGTCGGGACATATGGTGCGGGAGAGTATGCAGGGGATTGCAATACTCTGGGATTCCAGGAGGGGGACGCAATGTGAGGAGGAGAGTAGATAGAGGCTGTTTGACTGAGCATAGGAGGCGCCTCATCCAGGTTGTCCATTTGACCGAGAATATTAAGAAGCAAAGAGAAAGCAGGGATAGCAGAACCAGAGGACGTATTTTGAGTGGAAGACATACTTAGAGATGATCAGTTGACGAGGGTGGTTGAAGAGTCGTTTGGATGGGAGTGGGAGAGGATATTGATAGGTTGGAAGTCTGCAGCGATGGTGTAGGAGTGCCAAAGGAATCTGGGGATTCCAAAGAGCTTGTTGCCTACGTTTATATAGACAACTGGTATTGCTGCGTGATTCCAGCCTTCATAATAGGGTGCAAATCCTCTGATGGTAACCACGACCTCATGTGTGAAGATAAGAAACTCGATCATCTCTCGGTATGGGCGGACAGCATGGGAATGCGGGTAATCTTGTCCTTCTTCTAGCCGAATTGGGATTTCTTCCGGGAAGACCTTTATTTGGATATATTGGTCATCGGAAATGCCATCCGATGAATAGGTGGTAATGATCCGTACTAGATCAACGGGATCCGGAAGTCCTGAAGCGGTTCGGTTAAAGTATAGTCCTGAGGGTGCCGGATAAACTGTGGATCGGAGATTTGGGACTGGTGCGACAGTTCGGCCTGCAAGGGTGACTGCATAGCCTGGCCTGTTATAGGCAAACCTGTTTACTCCATGTGACATGGCAAATATCGGTCTTGCATCTAGAAGAAGTTTTATTATTTCCTTCTTGGCTCTTGATGTCGCAGTCCTTGACTCAATTCGACAAGCATTGGTGGAGAGATGTATCCACTGTCTTGTATCAGTGGTTAGGGGGAAGCGTTTGAATGTCCGGAGGTATTGGAGGACTTGATTTTCAAAATAGTCATCGAACATTGGTGTGTCATGGTTATCGCCTGGGACGGTTCTCCGTATTCCTTGGGAAAGTTCTCCGAATGTCTGATTGACAGAGAAGCTAATTGGTAAGAAGTAAGCGAGCCTAGTACTTCTGTTTGGAACTTCTCGAAGTGTGTCTAGTGAGACTTCTAATGGAAGGGGGAGATGGCCTTGCAAGGAATAGCTTGTCTGATAGATTGGTTGATCCGAGTTTATCGTTCTTGAGAAAAGGGGTGATGCAGATGTGGGGGAAATGCTCCGAAGATTTGAAATGGGAAATGTGGATTGATCAGCTGAAACTGTTTGAGGGTATGATAACGCTATAAGTCGGCGGGGACGGATGGTTCCTTCCGTTGTGGACGTGATATGGAGAGGTGAGGGGACCGGGAATTGTTCTTCTGGTTCCTCAACAGTGTCAATAGAATTGACAAACTGTTCTAGCCGATTTTGGTGCTGTGCGAAGAGGTCATGGGCTCTTGCTTCGTTATCTGATGGTGATCGAGAGACAGGGAACTCGATTTGGTTAGACGCTTCTTCTGCTTCTTGATAGGATGATTGGGAAGGTTCCGGAGCCTGTGAGTATTCGGATGATCGGTCCGAGAGGCTTTGAGAGTTTGGTCCTATAGGATTGTTCGTCTGAGGAGGGGGAGACGGCCCTCTGTGAGTCGGATAGAGGCTACTTTCTTCTGCCCAGTAAAGGGTTATCCTGAAGAGGATTTTGATAGTCCACAGGGTTGTGAAGTATCGGAAGAAGTAGTGGATGCTCAGAATGATTGACACCGAGTTTGGTTGTCTGACAAGGTTTTGGGAGAACCTTGTTGAAGGAGTGGGCGTATGGGAGACGCGCTGGGAGACATCCAGGAAGGGTTCGACTTGGAAGCGAGAAGGGATAAGGGGCATGACTGTTTGACTTCGGTTAGACAGAATCCGAAGGAGAATTAAAATCTTTTGTGATGAGTCTTCAGCTCAACTCAACACTTTAATCGTAGTCGAAGATTCAATAGACAATCGCGAGTTGTTCTAGACAGGGAGCGTACGAAGACAATGAGTTTTTTGAGGAGAGAGCGAGGGGCTCAAGCCCAGTAGCAGAAGTACTGATGAGCGCACAAGCTAAGATTTTAATTCTAAGGTTTACAGGTATTAAGCTAGGGTTTATATACTGAAACCGAAAAGGAATTTCAAATCTGAACTTGGGTGAGGAGAGAGCAGAGTGAAGGGGGAATAAAAGAGAAACAGTAACGAAGAGTAAGGAGACCTTGGAGCGTGAGGAATGGTCATGGTCACAAGGCACGAAATGAATGAGTCATGAACTAAAAAGGATAGGTGAAAGGTCATGAGAGTCGTTACTGAATATGTCTTTATAGGGAAGCGAAATAGAGGGGCGAACAGGGGGAGCGAATATGATCGCAAGTGATCGAACCAACATGAGCTAGGAGCTAAGGTTCTTGCGGAAGGAGCGGATGGTTCCAAAAGGAACAGGAGCGTATCTCCGGAGCTACCAAATCCAGAGATAGAGGCTGAGTCGGATCGGGAGTCCGAGGGAAGGCCGATATCGAATGCTTGTAATCATTGGATATGGCGAGGCATCAGTCATGGGCTACCAACTCCATGATGAGCAGACTACGATGAGGCGATGGTACGAAGTGTCGTCCGAATCGCTGAAGCCAAAAGTTACTGAAAGCGCAGAGCAACGTTGTAAGAGGGTCAGCCTATATCTGTTACCCTTGCCGGATTTGGCCAATGATGCGTAGTAACCATTACGAATGTAGTGATCGTAATAATATCCCCTGTCAGAGAAAATTTCGTCCCGGAATTTTAAATGAAGGTGTGGAATGTTCTGGTTAAGTCGTACTAGATCGACTTTGGACCGTTAAATTCCAGCAATGTGTGGGGATCCTGGGGCAACCATTCCAAGGAGGACACATTTGAATAGGGAAGGAATATATGGAAAACTGCAGGAACCATTTGCTGCAATAAAGGGAGTAGCGAATAACAATCGCTGGAGAGGAGAGATCTGAAACTGGAGAGATCTATAAGAGTACACTGTATCAGAGACAGTGGGAACACTATATGGAAATAGTGGAAGACACGGGCTTTACTCTCTTGCGGAGTCTTCTCCCGGTTTAGGCTGAGGATGCCCAGATCTCCTTCATCTTGCCAGAGGTGTGAAATTGGGGAATTTCGGGGGGCCTGGGGTAATTGTATTGGTAGTTTATCTGGTCAATTGCGGACCGGTTTGATAGAGGATGGGGACCATCCAATGGTTCGTAAGGGATGCATTGGCATCCAGTCGTGATATGGTACAGATGAGGAGGGGGTCCATAGGGGCGTTATGGATTTTCTGGGTTTCCTAGTTTAAAGGTCTTTGCGGACCATGGTAGTTTAAGGTCATTTCGGACCCTAGGGCATTTTGAGTTGAAGGTTTGGTTCATGATTCGTATGAAACCAACCCTCCAACTCATACAGCTCTTCACACTCGGGGCCTGAGGTGGAGGACGTGTAGAGGGAGTGGGATTAAACAAGGGAGTCTTGATAATCCAGAATGGGGTCGAGTCGGAGTACAGACTTGATGAATATCAATCGAATGTTACCCTCGACTCGTGTAGGATTTGCCTATCCTGTGTCCATGGATGGAAGCAAACACCACAAGAGGGGGTGATCTGTTGGAGATCGGTGGTAGTTTAAGGTCATTCCGGACCCTAGGTGTTGCGATTGTAGGTGATTATTGAGCGAATTCTCAACAATCACCTCCAATCGAGGGGTAGGGTGGAACTGGGAATAAGGATAGGGTTCTTCTACTTCCGAGGTGGAACTTCTTGGAACGATAACTTCATCTTGAAGCGAGTGACCTATAACCCCTGTTTGAAGAGCCTAGTGTCGTATCCTTGATCGTTCGAAGGCATATAGAGTCTTGTCCTGGCTGTAGGTCGTCTATCCAGAGGAACGGATAGGATAAGCATAAAAGGTGATGGAGAGTTCCTGGCGTCCATCTTGGGAGAGTGTCGGGAAATAGAGAGGTAAGGGCCCGGACTTGCAGCTTCCTTGTTGCACCTGTAGCAATTCTGCAAGCCCGGGAACCACAGGATACCTTTTCAGACTGTACTGTCATCTAAAGTTGCCAGTGGTGAAGGATTTTCTTGGTGTGGAAGGACCTTCGACATCAGGAAAACATCTCAATGGAAGAGTGTTGAGATCCTCGACACGATCGCAACATTCTGTCATTGAGAGGGGGGTTTGTATGTAGGGCTTTATCGGTTAGCTTGTGCGTCTTCTCCCCGAGGCTATACAGGTAAGGGGCATCTGTATAGGATCCTAGAACTGGGCTAGGGTATAACACGAAGTCTTGGGATTCGTGTGATGTATCCAGGTCGATGCGACCTCGATCCACCACAAGACTTCAGCCGTAGTTTAATGTCATTGCGGACATGACCGGAGGGGTTGCGTCGAGAAGGTTAGGAATGTCCTATTCTGTTGTCCTTTCCGACGCACTAAGGGAGACATGGAGCGATCCTCCTAGATCTCCCTCAGAGCGCAGTGTATCCAATACTTGTATCCATAAGTATCTGGACCACGGAGCGACTGTGGGATTCAAATCGAAACATATCGAGAAAAATCCAGGGAGCGGTCGTTCGATCAGGGTCTTCAGGATCCATGCACCGGAACTGGAAGAAGCTGATCGGGTTATCTTCTGATTGTATCGGATTGATACCAACCGAGTTGATAACCAGGCATAGTTTAGGCTCGTCGCGGAGCAAGGGGGAGGGCGCATCGCATAGACCTAAGGTTCTGGATCATCTTTCGGTCTGTCCGATGCATGGAGGGATACAGCAATTCATCGGCGTTGTCGTAGGCTCTCCATGCGGAGTTGTCGTGATATTTTGGAATTCCGAAATGTCATAGCAACTCAGCTACTTGTGGGATTCAGGGCCGTTTGCAAGGTTGAATCCAGGAGTGGTCGATTCAGGGTTCATCTCGTCATTCGGCGATAGATGAGCCCAGAATCGAGTTGCTCGATGATACTGGGAATCTGTCCCAGCATCACCAGCAACTGGCATAGTTTTAGCTCATTGCGGAGCCTTGCGATTTTCACGGAAGAGAGCAAGGGCTTCTTTAGCATCCTTTAGGTTTTGGATTGGTTCCCAGGTATTTTCTTCATGTCCATATCCGAGCCATTTGACGAGGTACTGAATTTTCTTTCGTCGTTTTCGAGAATCAAGGATAGCTTCGACTTCATAAGAGTCAGGGGCATCTCCTTGTACCGGTGGGGGTTGGACAATTGATTGTCCAGGGAGTGGTTCATGGAAGGGGGATAGAAGGGTTTCATTAAACACTGGGTGGACTCCTTTCCAGGTAGGAGGAAGCGCCAGCTTGTAGGCAGAAGGGCCATTTTGCTCTAATACTTCGAAGGGGCCATATCGTTTTTCGGCAAGTTTTTTCATGGGTCGAAAGGGGGTTATATTTGTCCCTTCGATCCAGACCTTGGAGCCGATAGCGAGTGGTGGAAGGTCGTCTCTTTTAGCATCATAGTAATGCTTCATTATTCCAGCGGCTTTTTCTAGGGCGAGTATGGCTTTTAGTCGAGCTGACTCAAGGAGGGAGGCTCGATCGTCTGCAGCGGGGTTTCCAGAGGTGATCAATAGTGGTTCATTCCATTTAGGAGTGAATCCAAGCATTAGGAAGTATGGGGTTTGTTGGATTCCTGAATGGAAGCGAGAATTTAGCACAAATTGTGCGAGAGGTAGAAGAGATTCCCAATTTTCTTGTTGGTAGTCACAATAGAATCGGATGAACTGTTCGAGTTCTTGATTGGCTCTTTCTGTTTGTCCGTTTGTCTGGGGGTGATAAGCTGTCGAAGGAAGGGGCTTAATGGACAATTGCTTCCAGAGAGCTTTCGTAAACTTTGAGACAAACGTCGGTCCTCTATCAGAGACTATTGATCCTGGAAGTCCGAAGTATGGGAAAACGCGGTTGATATAGTGTTGAACGAATTCAGAGGAATCATCTGTGGTGTGTGCTGGTATGAAGATTTTGAACTTAGTGAGAAAATCGACGATAACCAGGATTGCATCGAATCCATTTGATTCGGGTAAGGGGGAGATGTGATCCAAGGATATTCGTTCAAAGGGGAAGGTTGCAGGGGGAAGAGGTTGTAGGAGACCACGGGGGCGGTTTCTCCTATTCTTGAAGCGTTGGCATTCAGGGCAACGACCGATGTATTGTTTGACATCGTCGTCTCGTCCTTGCCAGGAGTATCCTTCGAGGTTTCGAAGAGTTTGTGCGATGCCAGGGTGTCCTGAGAGGATATGATCATGAGCTTGAGTAATTAGCTCTGATCGTTCTGAGGGTGACTCGATGATTCTGTTGAAAGTCTCGATGTCTCCATCAGGTAACCAGATCTCAGAAGGTAAGAGGGTAATTATCTTGTCCTTCTTGAGCTCTTCTGGATCGAGGATAGGGGATCGAGATAATGCATCTGCGATGACGTTGTGGGAGCCTTTGATGTAGGCTATTTCCATCCAATAATCTGCAAGCTTGATGTTCCATCGAGCGTGGCGATAGGATAGATTCTGGGGTTCTTTGAAGAATTTGAGACCGATGTGGTCGGTGTAGACGGAAAACTTGTGGGGGGAAGAGATAAGAATTTCTCTCCATTCCTGGAGACAATGCATAATTCCTAGCATTTCTCTATCATGAGTCGGATAATTTCTTTCGGGGGCTGAGAACATTTTGGAAGTGAAGGCAACTGGGTACCATGTCTTGTCTTGTTCTTGTTCTAGCAGTCCTCCTGATGCGACTCCTGAGGCATCAGAAAATATTCGGAAAGGGTCCGAGAAATTGGGGAGTTTGAGGACAGGTTGGGAGGTAAGAAGACGTTGCAGTTCTTCTAATGAGTTCTGTTGTTCTTTCGTCCACTCGAAGTCGACATTTCCTGTGAGTTTAGAGAGGGGAGCAATGATTGTCGAATATTTGGGAATGAATTTCCGGAAGTAGTTGGCAAGTCCAATTATTCGTTGGAGCATGACTTTAGTGGTCGGAATAGGCCATTGTGTGATAGTGAGGATATGGGAAGGCTTGATGGTTATGGCGCCTTTAGAGATTAGTCGTCCAAGGTATTCCACTGTATCCTTGTGGAAGTCGCATTTCGAAGGTTTGAGCGACAATTGGTTATCTTGGAGGACTTTTAGTACTTCTTTGACAAGAAGGACATGAGAGCGATGGTCTGGAGTGAAGATCAAGATGTCGTCCACATAGACGATTACACATCCTGTCCGAAGGAGGGAATCAAAGAGTTGATTCATAATTCGCTGGAAGGTGGCAGGCGAATTGCATAGGCCGAAGTACATTACCTGGGGGATGTACGTTCCATAAGGGGTGAGGAAAGCAGCACGAAATCGGTCCTCAGGTCGGATTCTGATATTATTGAATCCCCATCGGATATCCAATTTGGTGAAGACCATTGCAGAGGAAAGGGATAAGATCAATTGATCGATTAAGGGAAGTGGATAGTGGTCTGGGACCGTCCACTTGTTGATTTCTCTGTAGTCCATTACTGGTCGAGGTGATCCATCTTCTTTCTTGATAAAGAAGAAGGAAGATGTGATCGGAGACTGGCCTTCTACTATGCGCCCAGTAGAGAGGTTTTCATCTAAGAATTCCCTACAGGCTTGTAGCTTCTCTGGCGAGAGCGAGTAAAGCTTTGCAGCGATGGATTTAGGAGCGCCTTCGATGAATTGGATTTTGTGATCCCATTTCCGTTCTGGGGGAAATTGGTCAAAGTTTTCTTGAGTGAATACAGATGCGAATTCTGCATATTCATGTGGTACACCTTTGGGAAGAGGGGGAACATTCCGTAATTGTTTGAACGATTCCTGTTCAGGGATGGATAAGGTTAATGATCGCCAGTCGATCGGAGGGTTATAGTGGTGTAGCCAATCTATTCCAAGATACAAGTCCGCATCTTGGATAGTGATAACTCGGAAGGACCATTCATGTGTGAATGAGCCTATAGTAAGACGGAGTGGGCATGTATGTGTGATATATCCATTAATATTGTCCGTACCATCGGCATTGGTAGCTCGAATGGCAGTGGGAAGGGGAATGAGTGAGAGCTTTAATCGAGAAACCGTATTCTTGTCGATAGCTGATGTAGTTGAACCAGAGTCTAAAAGGATTAAGACTTGGTGAGATTTCTGAGGCGATCCTCCCATGGATACCTTGCCAGAAATAAAGAATGCGTTTGGAGGGTTTGATTCGGGAGCCTGATCTTGGAGAGTCTGAAGGTCCCGGTTCTTCAGAGTCTCAAGGCTTTTGCTGAATCGATA
>Ga0137412_10005046_pt1 | contig 10552 bp, 11 predicted proteins | sample CZODoug2_1_16fun_FD_122160 | JGI IMG/M metagenome (GOLD analysis project Ga0137412, IMG submission 122160) | Vadose zone soil fungal communities from Angelo Coast Range Reserve, California, USA - CZODoug2_1_16fungal (Hybrid Assembly) | ecosystem: Environmental > Terrestrial > Soil > Vadose zone... | reverse complement strand
TTCAAGTGGGCTCGTGAGCTCAGACGAGTTGCAGAAATGCCACTGAGCCCCCACATCAAAACAAAGTGGGCCCAGCTCGGTTCCCAAGTCAGGACTGGTTTTCCCGTGAAGGAGACGTGACGGATGCGCGACCCCTATGAGGTCTTGGGGGTGCAGCGGAGCGCTAGCGCCGCGGCGATCAAGAGCGCCTATCGCAAGCTCGCCAAGAAGCATCACCCCGACAACAACAACAACGACCCGAAGGCGGCCGCCCGCTTTGCGGAGATCAACACGGCCAACGAGATCGTCGGCGACGAGGACAAGCGCAAGCAGTTCGACCGCGGCGAGATCGATGCCGACGGCAAGCCGCGCTTCCAGGGTTTCCCCGGCGGCGGCTCGGCCGGCCGTACCGGTCCCGGCGGCTTCGAATCCTACAATTTCCGCAGCGCTCCCGGCGGTGGCACGGCAGGCGGCAGCTTCGAGGACATCCTCAACGGCATGTTCGGCAACGCCGGCCGCGGCGGCGCCCGTGCGGGGCGATCCAGCCCGTTCGAGTTCGGTGGCGGGGTCGGCCTCGACCTCGATCTGTCGGTGGCCATGACGGTGTCGCTGGAGGAGTCGGTCAACGGCGGTGACAAGCGCGTCCGCCTGCCGACCGGGCGCGAGCTCAACGTCAAGATTCCCGCCGGCGTCACCGCCGGCCAGCAGATCCGGCTGAAGGGGCAGGGCGAGACGGCGGCCGGTCATCCGCCCGGCGATCTCCTGATCACGGTGTCGATCGCGCCGCACCCGTTCTTCAAGATCGACGGCAACGATCTCAGGATCGATCTGCCTGTGACGCTCTATGAGGCCGTGCTCGGCGGCAAGGTCCGGGTGCCGACGCTTGGCAGCGCGGTCGAGCTGTCGATCCCGAAGAACACCTCCAGCGGCCGCACTTTTCGCCTCAAGGGCAAGGGTCTGTCGAAGGCAGGCGTGTCAGGCGATCTCTACGTCACCACCCGCATCATCCTTCCCGACGGGAACGATGCCGACCTTGAGGCATTGATGCAGACGTGGCGGGATCAACACCCCTATAATCCGCGCAGCGATCTCGGCTAACCGCCGGGTCGCGCGCTCCAGATGCGAAACTGATCTGCTCCGGACTGTTCCGGAGTAGACAGCGAGCGTTGTGAGGGCGTCAAAGGATGATCGGCCGCCGGATCCGATTCTGCGGCGAGCAGATCGGGCCGGCAGACCAAAGAAGTGCGGCCTCGAGAGGGGGACCAGCGCGGTTACCAAACCCCAATCGAGGCCGCGTGCGCCGATCGGCGGATCGGGCGCGCATCATCTTCGCGTGAGCATCCGGTGCGATATTGAGACGCGCCAATGACGCGATTCGAAATTTTCAATGTCCGAATTGGGACGCTGAGTGAGGCGGGATTCACTCAACGTTGTCGCCGCCGGTTGCGCGGTCTGCGCTCCCGTAAAACTACGGGACTGCGGAGCGAGGTCGCGACGGCGATGCTAGCCGCCGCTCTTCTCCATCTGGTCGTAGACCGCCTGCGCGACCTGCGTCAGGCGCCTGCGGTCGCTGCCGCCTGAGACGACATAGGCGACGCCGCGATCGGCCCAGAACAGTGCGCCATCGCCGCCCTGGAGGGAGTAGCGCATCTGGGTCGCCTCGGTCTCTGCCTTGGCGGTGTAGACGGTGAAGCGCTCGCCGGACGTGCTCTCATACATCAGGAATGACGCCGGTCCGCTCGGTCCGGGCAGCAGCCGGCCGCCCACCAGCTTCAGCCCGGCGAGCTCCGGCGCACGGACGTCCCAGCCGCAGCGCTTGGTCAGCCACTGCTGCAGATGGTCGCGCTCGCTGCCGGGAACCTCGACCGGATGGCGGACCTCGACCACGTAGAGCCGATGCGCATCGAGCGCATCGAGCGTAAAGCTCTGGAAGGTCGATGGTGCCGCCGCAACGCCGCGCGCGATCCAGCCGACGCCGCCGCCGGCGACGAAGGCGGCAAGCGTCGCCGCTATGGCGCCATAGACCCAGCGCCGCGGCTGGCGCACCAGCCGTTCGATCTCGAGCCGCTTCGGCACCGCCTCATCCAACACGGAATCGTAGCGCGCGTGCAGCGCCTCCGCCATCGCGCGCCACGACTGCACCCGTTCCGCTTCGTCGGGATGCGCCGCGAGCCACGCCTCGACATCGCCGCGGCGTTCGGCCGGCAGCTCGTTGTCGACGTAAGCATGCAGCTCGTCTTCGGTGACAGGAATTTTGGGGTCGGTCATATCAGTCGTCTCTGCCAAATCTTGTTCGAAAATCGTTCATGCCTAACGCCTGCCGTTACGCACGTTATCACTTCACCCGCCTGAGCGCCGGGCGCTCGCCGTCCAGCGACGCCCTGACATGGGCGCGGGCGCGGGCGAGACGGGACATCACGGTACCGATCGGCACGCCCTGGATGTCGGCGACCTCGCGGTAGCTCATGCCCTCCAGCATCACCAGCAGCAGCACCGAGCGCTGCTCTTCCACCAGCGTCGACAGCGCGCGCGCGATGTCGCGTCCCTCGCCCTCGGTGCCGCTGGCGTCGGCATTGTTGTCGAGCAGCGGCATCAAGGGCGGCCGCCGCGCCAGCGAGCGCCTGCGGTTCTTGTTCAGATTGGTCAGGATCGTGTAGAGCCAGCTCCTGACGTCGCCGCCGAGAAACAGCCGCTCCGAGCGCAGCGCCCGCACCAGCGTATCCTGCACCAGATCGTCGGCGATGTCGGCGTCACGTGTCAGCGCACGCGCATAGCGGCGGAGCGCCGGAATCATGGCTTCGACACTTTGACGAAACGCGGTCATGTATCCCAGTCTTCAGATGGTCTCGGCGCGGATGGTCTCGGCTCGCGCCTTGCCCAACATAACACCCAAATCGCGCAGCTATTCCGGCGACGCAGATTTGCCGCAGGCGGCGCCGGCCGAGCGCCGATTTGGGGCTGTACCCGGCCGGAGTGCTGGTGTACCTCGAAACCCTCGGAATTCGAAGTGTAACGGGAATCCGGATGTCGCAGACGTCAGGGCTGATGCGGGGCAAGCGCGGCGTGATCCTCGGCGTCGCCAACAACCGTTCGATTGCCTGGGGCATCGCCAAGGCATGCCACGCCGCCGGCGCCGAGATCGCGCTGACCTGGCAGGGCGACGCGCTGAAGAAGCGGGTCGAGCCGCTGGCCAAGGAGATCGGCGCCGTCCTGCTCGGACACTGCGACGTCACCGACGCTGCGACCATCGACGCGGTGTTCGAGGCGCTCAGGCAGCAGTGGGGCAAGATCGACTTTGTCGTGCATGCGATCGCGTTCTCCGACAAGGACGAGCTCGACGGTCGCTATATCGAGACCTCCCAGGAGAACTTCTCGAAGAGCATGCTGATCTCCTGCTACTCGCTGACCGCGATCGCCCAGCGCGCCGAGAAGCTGATGACCGACGGCGGCTCGATCCTGACGATGACCTATTACGGCGCCGAAAAGTGGATGCCGCATTACAACGTCATGGGGGTGGCGAAGGCCGCGCTCGAGGCCAGCGTCCGCTATCTCGCGGCCGATCTCGGCGAGAGCAATATCCGCGTCAATGCGATCTCGGCCGGGCCGATCAAGACGCTGGCCTTCGCCGGCATCGCCGATTCCCGCTATCTGCTGAAATGGACCGAGCTGCACGCGCCGATGCGCCGCAACGTGACCATCGAGGAGGTCGGCGACAGCGGAATGTATTTCCTTTCGGACCTGTCGCGAGGCGTCACCGGCGAGGTGCATCATGTCGATTCCGGCTACCACATCGTCGGCATGAAGCGGCTCGACGCGCCCGACGTCACGCTGGGCAAGGATTGAAACGTGAGCGCCGACAATTCGAGCCCGTGGGTGGAGGCCGTTCTGCAGCTGTTGTTGGATGCCCGAGAGACTGAGGCTCTTGCCGAGATGCGCCTGGCGCTCGGCCATTCAATCACAGAGGCGCTTCGTTTCCATACCTCGGAAGGAAAAGTGGGCGAAGCGCGAGATCGCGTTCGGTTGGGCAATCTCTACATCTCGTCCGAATTTTTCCTGGGTGACGAGCTTTGGGACGAGGCGGTCACGGCCTTTGCCTGGACTATCAAGCTTTCGGAGGAGATCGATGACGTCTATTTCATCGAAAGCGCGCGATTCAGCAAAGCATTTTGCCACAAGATGCTAGGTCAACGAGACGAAATGCTGAAAGAGACGAGAACGCTTTCTGCTGATAAAACCTACTTTGTTGGAGCCAGCAGAGGGTTCGGCACTCTCAGGGATCTCCTTGATTAGTTGGATACCGGTGCCCACGATTTACTATATCCGTCACGGCGAGACGTCGTGGAACGCCGAAGGTCGGCTGCAGGGCGCGCAGGACATCGCGCTGAACGAGCTCGGCCGCCGGCAGGCCGCTTATGCCGGCCGCATTCTTGCCGGCCTGTTGGCACGCGACGGCCGCGACAAGGTCGCGTTGCCGTTCGTCGCGAGCCCGCTGGGCCGGGCGCGCGCCACCATGGAGCTCGTCCGCGTCGCGCTTGGCCTGCCGCCGGGCGGCTATGCGCTCGACGATCGGCTGCGCGAGATCGGTTACGGTGTCTGGGAGGGCTCGACGCTGGCGCAGGCGCAGGCCGCCGATCCCGCGCTGTACGCCCGCCGCCAGGCCGAGAAATGGACGGCGTCGCCGCCCGGCGGCGAGAGCTATGTCGACGTCCAGCTGCGGATGACCGACTGGTACCGCTCAGTGACCTCGGACACCGTCACTGTTGCCCATGGCGGCACGGCACGGGCGCTGATGGTGGCGCTCGGCTTCGAGACCCCGGCAAGCGCCGCGGACCTCTTCATCGAGCAGGGCGCGGTCTACGTGTTCGGTGAGGCAGGCTTGCGGAAGTATAGTTAAGATACGCCGACATTCCGGGTTCGGTCTTGCGGACCGCCCCGGAATGACGGACGAGAGGTTTGACCGCCGTCCTCCCGCACGTTACGTGCTATGTTGACAACCAACATAAGCGCAAACTTTCAACAGGCAGCACTCAGTGTCCTTCAACACCTTCGGCCACATGTTCCGCGTCACGACCTTCGGCGAAAGCCACGGCGTTGCGATCGGCTGCGTGGTCGATGGCTGCCCGCCGCTGCTCCCGCTGACCGCCGAGGAGATCCAGCGCGATCTCGACCGCCGCCGTCCCGGCCAGTCGCGCTTCACAACCCAGCGCCAGGAGCCGGATGCGGTCAAGATCCTGTCCGGCGTGATGGCGCATCCGGAGACCGGGGTGCAGGTCACGACCGGCACGCCGATCGCGCTTTTGATCGAGAACACCGATCAGCGCTCGAAGGACTATTCCGAGATCAAGGACAAGTTCCGCCCCGGCCATGCCGACTTCACTTATGAGGCAAAATATGGCCTGCGCGACTATCGCGGCGGCGGCCGCTCCTCGGCGCGCGAGACCGCGACCCGCGTCGCGGCCGGCGCGATCGCACGCAAGGTCCTGCCCGATGTGAAGGTGCGCGGCGCGCTGGTGCAGATGGGCCCGCACAAGATCGACCGCGACAAATGGGACTGGGACGAGATCGCCAACAACCCGTTCTTCTGCCCCGACAAGGACAAGGCGGCGTTCTTCGAAAGCTATCTCGACGGCATCCGGAAGAGCGGCTCCTCGATCGGCGCGGTCATCGAGGTCGTTGCCGAGGGTGTGCCGGCCGGGCTCGGCGCGCCGATCTACGCCAAGCTCGACAGCGACCTCGCAGCCGCGATGATGAGCATCAACGCGGTCAAGGGCGTCGAGATCGGCGCCGGCTTTGGCGCCGCCGAGCTGTCGGGCGAGCAGAACGCCGACGAGATGCGGACCGGCAACAACGGCACGCGTTTCCTGTCCAACCATGCCGGCGGCGTCCTCGGCGGCATCTCGACCGGGCAGCCGGTGGTGCTGCGCTTCGCGGTCAAGCCGACATCCTCGATCCTGACGACGCGCCGGACCGTCGACCGCAAGGGCGCCGACACCGACATCCTGACCAAGGGCCGCCACGACCCCTGCGTCGGCATCCGCGCGGTACCGGTCGGCGAGGCCATGATGGCTTGCGTGCTGGCCGATCATTTTCTCCGCGATCGCGGCCAGAACGGGCGCTGATCCCTATATAGTGGCAGCTGCCAGATCGGGTGCGCGCCTTGCGGGGACTGCCATGAACGTGTCGGAATTGCGGGACATCAACGAGTGGATGATCGGCGGCGCCCGGTCGGCGCCAACTCCACCGCAGATGATGGCGGAATGCTGCGAACGCCTGGTCCGCGCCGGCCTGCCGCTCTGGCGCGTCGGTGTCTTCGTTCGCACGCTGCATCCCGAGATCTACGGCCGTAATTTCCTCTGGAAGCCCGGGGCCGAGGTCGAACTCGGCACTGTCGATCACGACATCCAGAACGCCCCGCAATTCATTGCCAGCCCGCTTTCGACCGTCTTCATGCAGGGACTTGAAGTGAGAGCGCGGCTCGATGATCCCGCGAGCGCCCGCTTTCCAATCATCGAGGACCTGCGCGCCGAAGGCGTCACCGACTATATCGCGCTTCCGCTCATCTACACCGACGGCTTCCTCAATGCGTCGAGCTGGACCACCAAGCAGCCGGGTGGCTTCACTGAGGAACAGCTGAATGCGATCCGGTCGATCATCGTCCCGCTGGCGCGCTACATCGAGATCGTCACCCTGCGCCGCACCGCGATGCTTCTGCTCGACACCTATGTCGGCAACCGCGCCGGCGAGCGTATCTGGGGCGGCCAGATCAGGCGCGGCCATGCCGACACCATGAATGCGGCGATCTGGCTGTCCGATCTGCGCGGCTTCGCTGCGTTATCGGATCGGCTGCCGGCCGAGACGGTGATGGAGATCCTCAACCTCTACTTCGACTGCCAGGTCGCCTCGATCCGCGACCATGGCGGCGAGGTTCTCAAATTCATGGGTGACGGTCTGCTCGCGGTGTTCCCGGTCGACGAATATCTCGGCGACGAGGCGCAGGTCTGTTCGCGGGCGCTGGAAGCGGCGCGCGAATCCCGTGCCGGCGTCGAGGCGCTGCAATATTCCAATGGCGAGGCCGTCGAGCGTTTTCGCTTCGGCGTCGCGCTGCATGTCGGGCGCGTGCTCTATGGCAATATCGGCGGCGGCAACCGGCTCGACTTCACCTGCATCGGCCCTGCCGTCAATCTCGCGGCGCGGCTCGAAAAGATCGCCGGCCGCCTCGGCCGCACCGTGGTCGCCTCGGAGGGGTTTGCCGGCGTCTGCGAGGGCGGCTGGAGCGATCTCGGCGAGTTTCCGATCGCGGGGTTCTCGAAGGCCGAACGGGTCTATGGCCTGAGCGACGAGGCATCGCGCGCCACCTCCGGCTAGAGCATGATCCGGAAAAGTGTGCAGCGGTTTTCTGAACAGATCATGCTCAAACAAAAAAGAGAGAGCGAGATGACGATTCGAAGAAAAATCATCGCGCTCTACGCATGACGCCAAACGCCGAGGCCCAGCATCGCACCGGAATTGTGCTTGTCGTCGCCGCGGCGGTGGCATGGAGTACCGCGCCGTTCTTCACCCGGCTGCTTCACTTCGATTCCTGGACCATCCTGTTCTGGCGCGGACTGTTCGGCGGCGCCGCGATCTCTGTCATTCTGGTACTGACGCAGGGCCTGGCCGGCCTGCGGGACTTTACCGGGATGGGCAAGAGCGGCTGGCTGGTGGCATCCCTGTCGATGCTGGGCATGATTACGTTCATCCCGGCGCTGCAGCTCACGAGCGTATCCAACGTCGCGATCATTATCGCAACCGGACCGTTCGTTGCCGCGGCGATTGCGTGGATCTGGCTGCGCGAAACCCCGCGGTTGCGGACGCTGCTCGCCATGCTGGTCGCGCTCTGCGGCGTCGTCATTATCGTTGGCGGCGCCGGCGGGAATTCCGATATCATCGGGATCGCGCTCGCCTGCTTCATGACCCTTGTGATCTCGGCCATGACCGTTGTGGTACGGCGCCACAAGGGTACTCCGATGGTGGCCGCCGCCGCGTTGTCGAACCTGCTCGGCAGCGTTGTCAGCCTGCCCTTTGCGCACGGCATCGCCGGCGTGACCACAACCGAACTTGTCACGCTGGCGATGTTCGGTTTCTTCCAGGTTGGACTGGGTCTCAGCCTGTTTGTTCTCGGTTCGCGCTTTCTGCCGTCAGGACAGGCGACCCTGATCGGCACCCTGGAAACACCGTTGATGCCGTTCTGGGTGTGGCTGGCTTTCCAGGAGATCCCGAGCAGCCGGGTTCTGATCGGCGGCGTGCTGGTGATGGGCGCGGTCGTTGCCGACCTCCTCGGCGAAGTCCGCGCACAGAAACGGACGAGTTGACGAGCGAGACTGAATCCTCCCAGCTCCACTCGCGCGATGTCGGCGCGCCCCACAAAAATATGCGCGTCAGCAATACGCGCACCAGCGCTTGCTGAATACCTGTTCAGAATTCTCTGCCGGTTCCGGCGGAACGTTCGGCTGGATCGGCTGTTTGATCCTCACCAAAACTGAGGAGGACGTCATGAGGAAATTGGGTTTTATCATCGCAGCCCTTGGCGCGATTGCCGTCGCAGCGCCGTCGATCGCCAACGCCGAGACCGTCGTCATCAAGCGCGGCGGCTATCATCATGGCTACGGCGCGCGCGCCGAAATGCATCGCGGCTACGGATGGCATCGCGGATGGGGCCATCATCACCGCGACCGGGTGGTGGTGATCAAGAAGCGCTATCATCGCTATTGAGCGATCCGAAAATGGCCCCGCAAGGGGCCATTTTCCTATTCAATCCCAGTCCGGACCGAAGCCGGGATTGACGCAGCGCCGGTCCTTCGGCAGCGCAGCGATCGCCTTCCGGTCGGCATCATCGAGTTTCACCTTCAGCGCATCGAGATTGGCTTGCTGGCTCTCGGCGCGCGACGCTTTCGGGATCGCGGCGACGCCATTTTGGTCGAGCAACCATTTCAGCGCCACCTGCGCCGCGCTCGCGTCATGCTTCTCGCCGATCGCGGCCAACGTCGCATCGGACGCCACCCGGCCCTGCGCCAGCGGACAATAGGCGACCAGCGGGATCGATCTGGCCGCCAGATATTTTGCTACTTTGGTCTGGTCCAGCATCACGTGATATTCGACCTGGTTGCAGGCGATCGGTGCCCTGATCTCCTCGACCACAGTCTTCAGCAGCGCCGTGGTGAAATTGGCGACACCGATGGCGCGGGTGCGCCCCTCCTCCTTTAGCTTCAACAGCGTCTCGAACACCGCGGTCAATTTCATGCTGCGCGACGGCCAATGCACCAAATAGAGATCGACATGGTCGAGCCGCAATTTCTTCAACGACGCATCGCACGCCCAGCGGATCGCATCGGGCGCCAGGTTCTCGTGCCAGACTTTTGTCGTGACATGCAGATCGCCGCGCGGGACACGGGAGGCTGCGATGGCCGCGCCGATCGCCTCTTCGTTGCCGTACATTTCCGCGGTATCGATGTGGCGGTAGCCGAGCCCGAGCGCGCTCTCCACTGCCGCACGGCAGGCATCGCCCTGCATGCGAAAGGTGCCGAGCCCGAGCCTGGGCAAGGCGATGCCCTGGGTTTTGAGATGTTCCATAAAGACTCCAGAAAAACTTGAAGGCCGCGAGATGAGCGGCAGGTGACGACGGATGAACGGGGCTTGTTGATAGGACGAACAAGACAGGATAACAGCAGTGATAGTCTGCTTGCACCGTGCAGCGCAAATCAAGATCGGGTTAGATAGATAATGGTCAAGGCGTTACGTCGATGGCTGGAAGCCAACGAATTGCCTGCGATCATCATCGCGGTACTTGGCGTGGTAGCGACGCTGTCCACGCTGTTGGTCGTCGGCGGCTACCTGCTGGCGACACCCTGACCGCCCCACGGCTCAAGACCAGCTCAGATGTGGTGCGCCGGCAGTTGCCCCGGCCGCGCGTCCGGTTGCGGCTCGATATCGACCGACCACAGATCGGTGTTGTCGACATCTTTCAGCGTCACGGTCATGACGCCGGTTTGCCCGTCGATATCGACGCGGCCGAAGAACTGCAGCCCAAAACAGGGCGCGAGGTTTTCGCCCTGCGCCGCGCTGCAGCCCTTTTGGAACATCGCCTTCGGCCCAAACGTATTGTCGAGATCGCCGGGCCCCCATGTCCCGGCATGCAGCGGGCCCGAGACGAATTCCCAGAACGGCTGGAAATCCCTGAATACGGCGCGGCCCGGATCGTAATGATGCGCTGACGTGTAGTGCATGTCCGCAGTCAGCCAAACCGTATTCGTGATACCGGCGCGCTTGATGAACGACAGCAAATCGGCGATCTCGTGCTCGCGCCGCTCCGGCGGGCCGTCGCCGAGCGCGATCGCGTCTTCGCTGATCACCCCGATCGGCAGGTCGGCGGCGATCGCCTTCCAGGTCGCATTCGACGCGGCAAGCTCGCGCTTCAGCCAGGCCAGTTGCGCCGAGCCGAGAATGCAGGTGTCGCCGCGGTCGTCGCGCCTGTTCCAGGTGGAATCGCGGTAGCTGCGCATGTCGATCAGGAAGATGTCGAGCAGCGGTCCATACG
>Ga0137412_10005045_pt1 | contig 10552 bp, 6 predicted proteins | sample CZODoug2_1_16fun_FD_122160 | JGI IMG/M metagenome (GOLD analysis project Ga0137412, IMG submission 122160) | Vadose zone soil fungal communities from Angelo Coast Range Reserve, California, USA - CZODoug2_1_16fungal (Hybrid Assembly) | ecosystem: Environmental > Terrestrial > Soil > Vadose zone... | reverse complement strand
TGCAGACGAAGGCGATGTCGACCGGCGTCTCCCTGGCCAGCTGTTGCGCGTCCGTGACGTGCAGGGTGCGCACGGCAACCGAGAATTCTGCGACGTCCCTGGCATGGGTGACGCGCAGGCCGTGCTTCCTCATGTGCTCAACATGCTCGGGCCATGGATCGATGAACGTCACGTCCTCGCCCGCCTGCACCATATGGGCGCCGGCATACCCGCCGACGGCACCCGCTCCGACAATTGCTATCTTCCGCCCCATGCTGTCCTCCCGGCATTGCTCGCAGCCCAGAGGCTACCGCGCCGGCCCGGCTCCTCACAACAGTTGAACAGCGTCGCCGCCCGCTGCCCCTTGAAGAAGATATTGATGCGGCGGCCGCGCAGCGTGGCGGTGTAATCGTCCGCAACGGCCGTCGAACTCTCGGTTCTGGCGATCGTCCCGGATAGCCCATGGACCAATCAGGCTGACCTCGCTTTGGCGCAAGCGTTGAACGACCTCGGAACGGCGCTTGCGTCGCGTCTCCTGTGTCGGAAAGAAGACCCGACCAAAAGCCACTGCAATCACCTGTCCGCGCGCATATCTGGCTGATCTATCTATCCGGCGCACGTTATGCTTCGATCGAAAACCTCGCAAATATTTGGTGCTTCCGCTGCTACCACCTTGCGGTGTGGTTGCCCAAACAGATACCAGATGCCGCCACCAGCGATAACCAGCAAAGTGAGGCTCAGTAGAGAGATCAGGATAATCTCACGCATTCTCCTGATCTTATGAAAGGCATCGTGATCCGGAAGCATGCGATAGACCGTCACGGGGCCCGCAATGTTTTTAACTTTGCGATCGCCGAGCGACTCATAGCCATAAAAGAGCTTGTGTCTTATCTGCTCGTAGACTCCGCCCGAGATGCAAACTTGGCCAGGCCCGGCAATAGCGGCGAGACCGCAGGCAGCGTAGACGCCGTCGCCGTAAATGTCGTCTGGATCCGTGATCACGTCGCCAAGATTGACGCCAATCCGATACTCGATCCAGGGATGCCTGGGCAGCGATTGGTTGCGCTCAACGATGTGTTGCCGGATGATAACGCTGCATCGCGCGGCTTCAACGGGATTATCGAAAATCGCAATGAATCCATCGGCCGTGATTTTGACCAGCCTTCCGTGGTGCTGGAGAATACTGGGCTCGATGAGTTCGCGCTCGATCCGCTTTATTCGACGGCGCGTCTCTTCCTCATCAGTTGGCGTTGCAGAGGCGCGGCCTGAGATATCGCCAACGACGACTGCAGCAAGACGGCAGGGCACTGACTGTCGCGGGATGCCCCCATTCGATCCGAATTCTCGAATTTCAGCCATAGCTCACCTCACTATAAATGTTTCGGACTATGTGTTGTGGTCGATCGATAACCACGAACTGACTCGCGGCGGGCATTCGGCACCTCGTTTTGCAGCGGATTCTCACGAACCTGCCCGCGCCGGTTTCTGCTCCGATTGCCATTTTGGAGAACTCTTTCTTGGGTGATCGAGCCAACCGATCACGCGCTCCATCAACTTGCTATGTTCGGCTAATTTGCCGTTCGAGACGAAAGGGTCGGAGTAACATCTTGCGCCAGCGGATTTCGCAATCCGCGCGACACGCTCAGTCATGGCAGGCGCACCTGCGGCGTAGACAACATCGGTTGGCGACAAATTCGGCAAGTGATCGGTTGGCCGCCCCACGCGAATCGCGGGGGAGACACTTTGCGGCTCCGATACAGTCGGAATGATCGTGACGTTAGGAAACAGCGCCAGGCGGCACAGCGCAGCATGCATATACAGCGACTGAAGCTTTCGCGTCGCAACCACGAATATCAGTTCGCGTTGCGGCCGTTCCGTGATCGCTGCAACCGCGACCGACCACATCGGCGCGAAACCGGTGCCACTGGCGGCAAGAACAATGCTGCCGGGATGATTTGGCCTCAGAAAGGCGCTGCCAAACGGCCCCGTCAGCCTTACGCGGTGCCCGACACGGATTTCCGGTCCGAGCGCAGAGGATACAAGCCCGTCGGAAAACCTTCGGATGTGGAAATGCAGCAGGCGATTGTTGGGCCGTCCCTCCAGCGGATAGGTTGGGCTGTAATTTCTCGCCGGGAAACCTCTGAACTGCACCTTGCAAAACTGACCGGGAAGGTAGTGAAGCGGCGTCGGCAGTGCCACGTCGACGCCGATAACGTCTGGGGCCAGGCGGACGATGTCGGCCACATGAGCTGAGATGGAAACCTGCTCGGGGACGGCCTCAGTCACGATCTCGATGTCGGAGACGATCCGCGCCTGACAGGCATGGATCATGTCGTCACCCTGCTCCTGGCCGCCAAAAACCCTGCCTCCAACGAGGCGAACACGACAGGCGCCGCAAATCCCGGCGCGGCAGTCGTGGGGCAGGTCAATGCCATTCATCAACGCCCAGTCGAGCAACAGGTCGCCGCGGTTCGCCAAGAGCGGCTCATTGTTCACGACCACTTTGCAAATCTTTCGCATCATTCCACCTCGAGACGAATGGGCCGGACATGCCGGGTATGTCTGATCTGGCTGTGATCGAAGGCCGCGACTCGCATGAAGACGCCGGTCTTGATCGGCACGTCGTATTCGCTGTGGGTGTCGAGACGGCGCGCTACTTCCAACGCCCAGTGTCCGGAGGCCCAGCGGCCCGCGCACCGCACGTCCGCGCGATCACCTGAGAATTCGCCGGCGATGATGACACCCGGAATAACTATCCCCACGGGGACGCGGGCATCGAGTTCCGCGGAATATGGAGTCGACTCCGACTCGGTCATGAACCAGCGCGCGCCATCGCTCTCACCGCGATTTGGATCGAGATCGATATCGCCCATCGCGGCATATGTCGCTGCGAGATCCTTGGGCAAGCGACGTGGTGTAATCATCCGTTTGCCATCACCAGCGGGGTCGGCATTCACAATAAAATTGTCGGTATAGTTCGCGACGCCTGGGTCCGGCGCGAACCCGCCCTTGTATGGAGCGATATTTTGCACCTGCATCGGCGTGGCCTCAAGCGGTGGACCGATATGAGCATCGTCCATCCAGCCGGTCGAACCACCGCTTGTCGCCTTCCATTGCCATACGTCGACATAGCCGGTGTCCCCCATCGTGTAATGGAGGCCACGGCCGGTCATGGTGGCTGGCGCTTCGGAGATCGGATGAGGGCTTGCATGGAAAGTGCGGTCGCCGGCAAGGCTTGCATCCGAGGTGGTCAACAGGACCGAAAACTTGTCCTCATTGTAGTCGTGCTCGTCTCCGGTCTCGTGGCCATCGTGAAGTACATGCCATCCGTCGGCTTGCTTGACCAGCGGCAGGTGTTTCAGCGACCGCGTAGGATCTTCCCAGGTGAACAGGAAATAGACCCACGTGCCATCGTGCACCGCGCGAATCTCAATTCTGGTTTCTCCTTTGCCGTCAAAATTTCCTCCATGGCTGGTCATCAAGGAGAACGGCTGGATATTGCGCCAGGCTCGATCGGATGTGTCACCATCGAGGGTCGGCGCGCTGGCGCTATCAATGCGGTGGATCTGCAGCTGGTCGACGGCCAAACGATCGGCTGCAACGAGAAACGAAGCACCCGTGATTGCGACAGCTGCGGCAACGACGAAAGGATTGGATTGGAATCTCGGACTTCGTGGCTTCGAAGCGCTGTTTTGTCTCGCTGTTCCCGGCGGAGCGTGCGCGACCGGGCTGCGCATGGTCTGCCAGTCCTCCTCTGCGGTTTCGCCAGGCGGCCGTCCTGGCTTTGCACGCTTCGGTGCAGGCATTTTGGATTCCGACGCCGGCCGCGCCGATTGCTCGGCCAGCAGCGTCAGCAATTCGATTGCATCGAGGCGCGGAGGCGGCGGCGAGAGGTGCGTAGCCCGGAAGATCCGAAGCAACTGCGATGCGCCGCCGGCCCTGTGGTGCGCCAGGATATGAAGGCCGGCAAAAGCGACTATGACCCATGTTCCGTACCAGTGCAGCATCGCCACGTCGTGGCCGGCATAAAAGCCAAAATATAGCAATCCACCGCTGGCAATCAGGGTCAGCATCGTAACGAAGAAGACCCAGTACAGGACGATGTTGAAAGCGCCCAGTCTCGTTTGCCTCGAGCCGAAAAGTCCTCGCAGGCGGACCTTGTCCAAACGGATGCGGCGGCCAAGACCGGAGCGAACCAGATAGATCGTGTAAGCGAGCGATACGGCGGTCAATACTACGGCTGCCTGCATGTGCATTGTCCAGACGCTTTCGCGCGGAAGCACGGTATCGAACAGATTAATCCAGGTGCGTTCGGGCGCTTCCGTCGCGATACGCAATCCGCTGAAAAAGGCGATGCCGAACGCGGCGACAAACAGCCAGTGCAGGATGATGGTGCCGTAGTCAGTTCTCGGATGTTTCATCGCAGCGCTCCGCTGTCGGGCCGCGCCGGTCCGTTTTTTTTCCACACAATTTACTTGCCCCAAGTCGCGCGTCGCCGACGCCGGCGAAGCAGGAGTGCTTCCCCGGGTGCTGGTACCGCGCCGCTGCGGGATGGCCTCCAGCTACCCTTCGCATGCGACGGGAGGCCGGAGGCCGCGTGATGCCGCGCTATCCCCACAAGTGGTGGAAGTGATGCGCCGCTTCGAAATGCCCGAACTGGTGGTTAAGGTCCGGTGCCGCGGCATCGGCGGATTTGATATCGGGCGCCGGCGCGCTGGCTGGCGCTGCCGCCGCTGCGGTTTGCGCCGCAGGCGCCGCTGCCGGCGTAGCGGCAGCAGGTGCAGCTGCCGGCGCCGCAGCAACTGCCGCGGCCGCAGGTGCTGCGCCCGCCGGCGACAGCACGTCAGCCACTGTCAAGCCGTCGGCATTGTAAGTGCCGCCGGTAATCGGGATGTTGTTGCCGCCGACGTCGGCAGCATTGTCATGGATGACCTGGGCGGCCGCCGTTACCAGGGCGGCGTTGCCGGTATTGAGACCTTTGATCATTGCGTCGACTTCTGCGCCGAGCGTGCTGCTCGGTGTCAATTCATTGTCGAAGCGTGCTTCGAAGATCCCGCCCTGCGCCAGGTCGAATTCACTTGCGTTCTTTTCGAAGGTCTGAAGCTGGCCGATCAGGGATTGGATCGCGTTCGCGTCGCCCGACCCCACGAGTTGTATTGCCTGCTGGCCCAGCGAGTTGCCTTGGGCGATGAAGTTTGCCCAGAAATTTGTTTGGGCGTCATTGTCCTGAAACCTCGGCGTTGGATTGAGCGAGTCAGGAAATACAGAGAAGCCCGTTACGCCTCCCTGGCTGGCCATATTCGCCAGATTCGTATCGCCCTGGATGATATCGATCATGTCCAGGAAATTGTCGTTGCTGGCCCGGCCGGCGTCCGGACTGATGCCAGCCTGGTTGATGTAATTGATTTCGAGTTGCGCCTGCCTCATGACCGTGTCTGCATGAATGCCGGTGAGCCCCCCGAACAGCATGGGTTGCGATTGGATCAAATCGTTCAGGTCGGTGACGATGGCGTTCATGTCATTTGTGATGATCGCCTTGTTGTCTGCGTTGACGCCGCCGAGAATGCGGCTAGCGGCGTCATTGAAGATGGCGCCGATATCCGCGAGATTGGCGTGCGGCGCGGTCGCGGCGGTGACGCCGTCGGCAAGCGTGGCCGGCGCGGCGAGGAATCCGTTCGCGCCATTCTGCGTCGCCAGCGCCTGCAGCGTCGGATCGGCCTTGACGACATTGAGAATGTCGAGATGGCTGCTGCGCAGCGCTGTTTCTGCGGCGGCGACGCTGCCGAAGGTGCCGCCTCCGTTCACCGAGGCTGTCGCCGCCGACAGCGCGGTCGTGATGTCGGACAAGATCGTCTGGACGTGGGTCAGCGAGGCGCCGGAAAATTGGCCGGCTGTTACCTCGGCCTGAAGGCCGGTTTGCACGGCGGTGAGATCGTTCACGTATCGAAAGACGCTACCATTGCCCTGGCCGCCCTCCTCGACCACGTTTTGCCACAGCCCGCCGACCAGCGCGCGCGTCGCATCGTTGAATGTTGCGCCGAGATCGGAAAACGCAGGCCCAGAAGTGGGTGGCGGCGTCGGGGTGACCGGAGGATCGGGTATTACCGGAGTCACGGGGGGATCCGGATCCGGAGCGGGATGATGATCATGGTGATGATGTGAGCGAGCCATTTTGTTTTCCCCTGTTGTCAGAACGCATGACAGACGAGCGCGAACGGTCGGCCTGCGACCTGTTCGAGCTATGGCACCGCGCAAGATGAAGATTTGTTTAGCTTCGTGGCGTCATTCAGCCGACACCGAGATCAATGCGGCACAGAAGCAAGGTGATAGGCGGACTAATCTATGACGCGTCGCGGCCGTGTTGCCGGTCCAAGGCCTTTATCGCGTCGGCGATAAAGGCTTGCGGAATTTTCCGCGTCTCCGTTCCGCTGCACCAATTTTTCTCATCGTGCCAAGTCCATACGATCATCTGTTCCATCTGATGATTCACCGGCGGAGAAATTTCCGACGGTGATCGGCCACTGTCGCATTGTCGCCGGAAAATGGTCCGCATCGCCTCCTAAGAACTTGGCTCGCAGATCGGAGAGGCGCGCTGTCATGAGTATCGCGCAAGATCACACGCAAGTGCCTGCATTCCACGGGATGAGCAGCCTGCCGTCCACTCCGGCGCCGGATGATCCCGTCACGCTCCGCCTGCACGAAAGCGCGCGCCGCATGATCGGCATCGCCATCTTCAGTGGCGTCGTCAATGTTCTGATGCTGTCGGGCTCTCTTTATATGTTGCAGGTGTATGACCGGGTGATCCCGAGCCGCAACCTCGCGACCCTGCTCGGCCTCTCGCTGATGGTCCTGCTCGCCTACCTTCTACAGGGATATTTCGACGCGTTGCGCGCGCGGATGCTGTGCCGGGTGGCGACGCTGTTCGACGCCGGCTTGCAGGAGTCGATCCACACCGCGCTCGCCACCTTGCCGCTTCGCGGCGTCAAACCGATGTTGATGCAGCAACCCCTGCGCGATCTCGATTCTGTCCGAGGTTTCATGTCGAGCATGGGGCCGACGGCGTTCCTGGATATGCCGTGGATTCCGATCTTTCTCGTTGCATTGTTTCTGTTTCATCCGGCGATCGGTATGACGGCGCTGCTTGGGACCGCCGGGATCATTGCCATGACATTGCTGACCGAGCGCATGTCGCGCGGTGCGGTCAAGGCCGCCATGGATTCCAGCGCCCACCGGCAGGTGCTGGCGGATGCGACGCAGCGAAATGCCGAAGTTATTCGGGCGCTTGGCATGACGGATCGATTCACGGCGCGCTGGTCGCAGGCCAACGAGCGCTATTTGCAGGAAAATATCCGCGCCACCGACGTGAATGCCAATCTCGGCTCGGGCGCGAAAGTCCTGCGCTATGTGCTGCAATCGGGGATGCTCGGTCTCGGCGCCTATCTCGTCGTGATCGACAAGGCATCAGGCGGCGTCATGATCGCTTCATCGATCATGATGGGCCGCGCGCTGGCGCCGGTCGAAATCGCGCTCGGCACCTGGAAGCAGCTCGTCGCGGCGCGCCAGGGCCTGATCCGCTTGCGCGAAATCTGCAAGGCGACCGCGACACCGTCTGCACCGCCGGTGGTGCTGCCGCGTCCGGGCCGCGAGCTTGTCGTGCACAACCTCGCCGTGGCCGCACCGGGCGTCGACAAGGCGATCGTTTCAAACATTTCGTTTTCACTCAAGGCCGGCATGGGACTCGCTTTGCTTGGCGCAAGCGCGTCGGGCAAGACCTCGCTCTCGAAGGCGCTGGTCGGGATCTGGCCGGCCCAGGAAGGCACGGTGCGCCTTGACGGCGCCGCGCTCGACCAGTGGCGAAATGAGGATCTCGGTCGCTATATCGGCTACCTGCCGCAGGAAGTGGCGCTGTTCGACGGCACCGTTGCCGAAAACATCTGCCGTTTCGATGAGGCGGCGACCTCGGATGCCATCTTGAAAGCCGCGAAGATCGCGGGCGTGCATGACATTATTCTTGGGCTGCCTGAAGGCTACGCGACGCGAATCGGCGACGGCGGCATGTCGCTGTCCGCGGGGCAACGGCAAAGAGTTGGATTGGCGCGGGCCATCTTCGGCGATCCGTTTCTCGTCGTGCTCGATGAACCCAACGCCAATCTGGACGCCGAGGGCGAAAACGCCCTGACCCGCGCCATTCAGATCCTGCGTCACAACAAATGTATCGTGATCGTCATATCGCACCGGCCGAGCGCACTCACCGCGCTGAACATGGCGATGGTGCTCTATCAGGGCAAGGCGATCGCGTTCGGTCCTTGTGCGGAAGTGTTTGCACGCGTTCACGCGGCGACCCAGCGGGCCACGGTGGCGCAGCCGTCCCCCGCGGCATCTTCGGCACAAAAGATTCGCCCTGCCGCAGCCGTCGAAAGCGTCGAGCCATGAGAGACGGATATTTGCAATATGATGACGAACCCGCGCGGCACCCGGCCAATGAGCGACATCGTGAGGAGGTCGGGCCGCAGGGAGCGGCGCTGATCCTCGAACTGCGACGTCTGCGGCAGGCGTTCGAGCATGATAGTGCCCATGACTTGAACGCCCATGACTTGAACGCCAATGATTTGCGCGCCAAGCCATCACGCCGTCCGCCGCGCGAGCGGGCGCGGCCGGCGGACCCCAAGCGCAGGCGTCCGCAAAAAGGCGGAATGGGCCGGGTGATTGAGGCCTGCCTTGAACCATTCCGGCTTCGCGTGGCCGAGCCGGCCAAGCGCCGCGGCGAACCCGCGCACGGACCGAACGTCGCGCCACCGCCACGCCGGCGCAGCGCCGTCATGCCCGGCGCGTCGATCACGATGGACTTGTCAAAGCCTGGGCCGGCAATTCCGGAATGGAACCGCACAGACCAGCCGGTCCCCGCCGAGGTGCCCCTGATCGCCTCTCCCCGCCTTGCTGCCGACATTGCGTCCGGCACGCGCGTCGGACAGTTGATCGAACGCTGCCGCTCTGGCCTGGACGCCGGCATCGCTTTTATCGTCGGCCGCGACGTAGTCGCGCCGGGCGATAGCCTGACGTCGAGAACCGGCCTCATATTTGAGCGCGAGTTGAAAGCAGGGCTCCACGTACTGATTGCAGCGATCGTGCTGGTGGGCGGATGGGCGGCGCTGATGCCGCTGGCGGGCGCGGTCGTGGTGCCCGGCAATCTCGTGGTCCAGTCCAACGTCAAGACTATCCAGCATCCGACCGGCGGGGTGGTGGCTGAGATCGCGGTGCGCAACGGCGTGCGGGTGAGCGCGGGTGATTTGCTGCTGCGGCTCGATGCCACCCAGGCGCAAGCGAGCCTGCAGGTGGTCAGCAAGCAACTCGACGAATTCCGCGCGCGCAGCGCGCGGCTGCTCGCCGAGCGAGACGGCCTGTCCCGGCCTGAAATTCCGGCCGAAATGACGACGCGGCTGAGTGATTCCGCAGTCCGGAATCTGCTCGCGGCCGAGGGGATGCTGTTCACGGCGCGTGCGACTGCACGGGACAGCCAGAAGGAGCTGTTGCGTAGCCGCGTCTCCCAGCTCAACGAGGAGATCGGGGGGCTCGATGCCCAGGTCGCCTCCAAGGCGAAGCAGCTCGAGCTGATCGCGGGAGAACTGACGGGCGTGCAGGAATTATACGAAAAACGCCTGGTGCCGCTGGCGCGGCTGACGGCGCTGCAGCGCGAGAGCGCGCGCATCGAGGGCGAACGCGGGCAATTGACCTCGGCGATTGCCGAGACCAAAGCGAAAATCGGCGAGGCGCAGCTCCAGATCGTCCGAATCGACCAGGATTTTCGCACCGACGTCGTCAAGGAACTCGGCGAGACCAAGGGCAAGGAAGCCGAACTGGTGGAGCGCGGCGTCGCGGCGCGCGACCTGCTCGATCGCATCGAGATCCGCGCCCCGACGCCGGGGGTCATCCATCAACTCGCGGCGCACACGATCGGCGGCGTCATCCGCGCCGGCGACGCGATCATGGAAGTGGTGCCTGACTCGGACGAGTTGCAGATCGAGGCGCGGCTGCAGCCCAACGATATCGACCAGGTACGGGTCGGCCAGAAGGCGTTCACCCGCTTCTCGGCCTTCAACCAGCGCGTGACGCCGGAGCTTGCCGGCGTGGTGTCCTACGTCTCGGCCGATATCAGCCGCGACCAGCAGACCAACGCCGCTTATTTCACCGTCCGCGTGACGCTGCCCGAAGAGGAGCGTCGCCGGCTGGCCGGACTACAGCTCGTCTCCGGCATGCCGGCGGAAGTTTTCATGCAGACCGGCAGCCGGACCATGATGAGCTATCTTCTGAAGCCGATTACCGATCAGCTGCAGCGCGCTTTTATCGAGCGATAACCGTTTGCAAACTGGGCATCCGGCCTTCGAGTCCGGTGGCGCCCTCGTGATTGGGGCTGGCCGCTTCATCAGATGCCTCCTTGCGGTACGAAGAAGCAAAGCTCCATTCCCGTGTATTTGTTGATGAACAGCACGGGGGTGTGATCGGGTGTGTCACCTTCTTTTATGATGTCGGGTGGAATGGTTTTCCACTCGCCATCTTTCAGGTATTGCCACTGGTC